>Ga0335085_10004256_pt1 | contig 23894 bp, 12 predicted proteins | sample Lox_Sample_45_FD_206712 | JGI IMG/M metagenome (GOLD analysis project Ga0335085, IMG submission 206712) | Soil microbial communities from Loxahatchee National Wildlife Refuge, Florida, United States - Lox_Sample_4.5 | ecosystem: Environmental > Terrestrial > Soil > Wetlands | place: USA...
ATGCGGAGGCCTTCCTGCGCGAGCTCGGCATCGTGCTGCCCGGCGCGTTCGGCCAGGCCGCGGCGGCGGTCGAGAACACCGCGGTCAAGGCCGGCGCGCTGGTGCCCCTGGTGACAGCGCTGGTTACCGCCATCGAGGCCGAGGACGGGGCGGCCATCGTCCAGGCGGGGCTGCCGCTGCTCACCGGGATCCGCGACGTGATCGACGCGATCAGCGCGCTGGAGCCCGCATTCAGCACGGCGCTCGCCGCGGCCGCGGGCCTGTCACCGGCCCAGCGCGCCTACCTCCAGGACGAGATCACCGCACTGCCCGGGCGGCTGCTGGAGTGGATGGCCATCGAGTACCTCGAGAACCGCAGCCGCGGGCTGGCCAGTGCCCTCGCCACGCTCCGGATCATCGACGACGTCCTCGACCCGGGCGACCCCACCGACCCGGTGAAGCCCCCGCTGCTCCGGCGCGCGCTGCGGCTCGACCGGCTGGTGACCATGGTGACGTCACCGCCGGACTATCTCCATGACGCGTTCCATTTCGGCCGGCCCGACTTCGACGGCATGCTGCTGTTCAAGCCACTGGCCGACTTCCTCGACTCCATCGAGCTGGCGGTCGACCTGCTCGTGCCGCCGGGCATGCCGCCGATCCTGGAGGCGTACGTCCTGCGGCTCAGCACCGACCCCACGGCCAGCCCGCCCGGCCTCACGGCGCAGCTCAGAGTGCCCGCCGCGCAGGATGTCTCACTAACCATCCCGCTGGGTGGCGCGTGGTCATTCGTCATCGACATCGGCGCACGATTCGACGCCGGCATCGGAGCCGAGGTCAGCCCGCCGTTCCAGCTCCGGCTGATCCCGCCGACCGGCTCCATCACGGCGACCGCGAGCGTCGGGCTGACCGCACAGCACCCGCCCGCCCCCATGGTGCTACTAGGCGAGGCCGGCGGCTCCCGGCTCGAGCTGCAGAGCTTCACCGGCAGCCTCGGCGTCACCGCCTCCGCCGGCACCGGCACGCCGGTCACCGTCGAGCCCAGCGCCCGGATGGCCATCACCGGCGGCCACCTGGTCATCGACCTGTCCCAGGGCGACGGCTTCATCAGCGCGATCGCCGGCGGGCTGCACATCGACTCGAACGTCGACCTGGCTGCGCTCTGGTCGCCCTCGACGGGCCTGACCATCGAGGGCAGCGGTGGCATCGAGATCGCCGTCCCGACGCATGTCTCGCTCGGGCCGATCGAGATCACCCAGCTGTACCTCAAGGCCACGATCGGCGCGGACGGGTCGATCCCCATCGAGCTGTCCGGCGCGTTCTCCGCCGCCCTGGGCCCGCTCGAGGCATCGGTCGACCGGATCGGCGCGATCGCGACATTCTCGTTCCCGCCCTCCGGGGGAAACCTCGGGCCGCTCAATCTGGCCTTCCAGTTCAAGCCGCCAAACGGCATCGGCCTGTCGGTCGACGCCGGCGTCGTCACCGGCGGCGGCTACCTGTACATCGACACCGAGCGCGGCGAGTACGCGGGAGTGCTCGAACTCGACCTCGCGGACATCGTGTCGGTCAAGGCCATCGGGCTCATCACCACCCGCAACCCGGACGGGTCGAGCGGCTTCTCGCTGCTGCTGGTCATCACCGCGGAGTTCGGGACCGGCCTGCAGCTTGGCTTCGGATTCACCCTGATCGGCGTCGGCGGCATCCTCGGCCTCAACCGCACGATGAACCTGCCCGCCCTTGTGCAGGGGGTGCAGGACAACTCCATCACCTCGGTGATGTTCCCGCAGGACGTGGTCGCCAACGCCCCGAAGATCATCAGCGACTTGCGCACGTTCTTTCCGGTCCAGCAGGGCATCTTCATCATCGGCCCGATGGCGAAGATCGGCTGGGGGACGCCCACGCTGGTCAGCCTCTCGCTCGCCGTCGTGATCGCGATCCCCGGCGACATCGCGATCCTCGGCGTGCTGCAGATCGCCCTGCCCGCCGACGACGTCGCCGTCATCGTGCTGCAGGTCAACTTCATCGGGGCCATCGAGTTCGACAGGAAGCGCGTCTACTTCTTCGCCAGCATGTTCGACTCGCACATCCTGTTCCTCACCATTGAGGGCCAGATGGCCGTGCTGGCCGCGTTCGGCGACGACGCCAACTTCGTCCTGTCCGTCGGCGGCTTCCACCCCGCGTTCCAGCCGCCACCGCTGCCGGTGCCCGTTCCCCGGCGGATATCCATCGACATCGTCAACACCACCGCGGCCAAGCTGCGGGTCGAGGGCTACTTCGCGGTCACCACCAACACGGCGCAGTTCGGGGCGCGCCTGGACCTCACGCTCGGCTTCAGCGACTTCGGCATCGCCGGCCATCTCTCGTTCGACGCGCTCATCCAGTTCTCGCCGTTCCAGTTCGTCGTGGACATCTCCGGGTCCGTGTCCCTGAACGCGTTCGGCGTCGGGGTGATGTCGATCGACCTCAGGTTCGAGCTGTCCGGCCCGACACCGTGGCGGGCCAAGGGCACCGGCTCGATCAGCCTGCTCTTCTGGTCGATCGGCGTCGACTTCGACGAGACCTTTGGCGGCGGCACGCCGGTGGCCCTGCCGGACATCAACGTCATGCCGCTGCTCGGTGCCGAGTACGACAAGCTGGCCAACTGGAGAACCCTGCTGCCACAGGGCACCCGGACGCTCGTATCGCTGCGTGCTCTCGACCCCGCCGCCGACGACCTCGTGCTGCACCCCGTGGGCATCCTGCAGGTGAGCCAGCGGCTGGTGCCGCTCGACCTCACCATCAGCAAGGTCGGCAACAGCAAGGCCGCCGACGCGGACCGATTCACCCTCGGGGTGTCCGGGCCCGGGCTGGTCAAGACGGGTGACGTGCTCGAGTCGTTCGCGCCAGCACAGTTTCAGGACCTGGACGACGCCACCAAGCTGTCCAGCCCGGCGTTCCAGCCCGGCCATGGCGGCATCTCGCTGTCCTCAGCCGGCGGCGATCTGCGGTCGGGTGCCATGGTCAGCCGGGTCCTGCGCTATGAGGTCATCACCGTCGACACCGGGTGGCGCCGCGCGGCCAGCCGGTTCCGGGTGGTGCTGACGGGGCTGTTCTCCCTGTTCGTCAAGGGATCCGCCGTCTCGCAGAGCACGCTGTCCCAGCACCGCACGACGCTGCTGCAGCCGTTCGCCGACAAGGTCACCGTCGCGCCAGAGGCTTATGTCGTCGCGTCCGCGCTGGACAACAGCGCGGTCGCGAGCTTCACCAGCAAGGCGATGGCCATGGACCATCTGGCCCGCCAGGCCGCCGCCGACCCGGCCGCCGCCGCGGCGCTGCACGTCATCCCCGGCTTCGAGGCGGTGCCATGAGCACACCGTCCTCATACTCCTTCCTGCCGTGGCTGCGCACCGGTGTGGCCGGGCAGATCACCGCGGCCGACCTGGACCCGGCCGTCAAGGCGCGGGCGGGCGTGAACGTCGCGCTCACCCTCTCCGGCGAGGCGCTGAACGGGCCTGCGCTTACCCACCCGGTGACCCGGCCCGTCGAGCTGTACGGGCCCGGTGATGTCGTCGGCATCGATCCCCGCGAAGTGATCCGGACCGAGCCGCGGGACTGGATCACCAACGCCGAGCCCAACTACCTCGCGGCGATCGAGTTCTACGACGAGGACTTCCCCTGGCGCTACACGCCGGCCGCCGCCGACCCCACCGGCCTGCGACTGAGGCCCTGGATCGCGCTGGTCGTGCTCGAGCAGGACATCGATTTCGAGGAGGTCAAGGCGCACGCGGAGCGGCCGCTGCCCTCGATCAGCGTGCTCATCCCCGCCGCGCTGCCGACGGCCGAGGAACTGTGGGCCTGGGCGCACGTGCACGTGAACACCTCCCTTGCCGGCGGCGGGGCGCTCGCCTCCACCGACATGGGACAGGTCCTGCCGAGGCTGTCCGCCGAGGTCGCGGCCAACGCCGACGTTGCCTACTCACGGCTGGTCTGCCCGCGTCACCTCAAGGCCGGCACGCAGTACCACGCCTTCGTGGTGCCGGTGTTCGAGACCGGGCGGCTGGCCGGGCTGGGCCTCGACCCGGCAGGCGCGCCATACGCGACCTTCTCCGCGTGGGCCGACTATGCCGGCAAGCCGGCCGGGCCGGACATGCCCTACTACTACCGGTGGTACTTCCGCACCGGCGACCAGGGTGACTTCGAGTACCTCGTCCGGCTGCTGCAGCCCCGGGTCGTGGACGCGCGGGTCGGGGTGCGCAACATCGACGTGCGGCACCCCGGCGACAACCTGCGGGGGATCACCGACCCCATCCTCGGCGGCGTGCTGCGGCTTGGCGGCGCGCTGCGCGTGCCCAGGGACAGCCTCGACGCCGAGCAGCAGGCCCAGGCCGACCTGTACGACAACTGGGACCAGCAGCCGCCCGCCGCCCTGCCGTACCCGCAGCCGTTCCAGCAGGACCTCGCCGCGTTCGTCAACCTGCCCGACGACTACGCGCAGCGCGCGCCCCTGGCGGTGAACACCGACCCGTCCCTGGGCGCGGTGGTCAGCGGCGACCCGGATCCGCTGCTGACCGCCCCCCTGTACGGACGCTGGCACGCGCTCACCCAGCGGCTGCTCACCAACCGCGACGGGACGGCCGCAGACCCGGACGACAACTGGGTGCACCAGCTCAACCTCGATCCCCGGCACCGGGTGGCCGCGGGATTCGGCACGCGGGTCATCCAGGCCAACCAGGAGCGTTACATGGAGGCCGCCTGGGGCCAGATCGGCGACGTCCTCGACGCGAACCGGCGAATCCGCCAGGCCCAGCTCAGCCAGCAGGTGGCACAGGGCTGGTGGGCCACGCAGCTCTCGCCGCTGCTGGCGCAGGCACCGGACCGGGCCCTCGCGCTGACGGCGCCGGCGGGCCGGCACGTGCTGCTCCGCGACAGCGCGCTGACCACGCAGGCGGCCGCCGCCGCAACGGCCGCCGACGCGATGACCTTGCGCCTGCGGCTCGACGCCTCGCTCGTCCGGCCGGCGGTCGTCTCCGTCCCGATGCGCCGCCTGACCCGGCCGGGCTCCCGCCTCATGCGCGCGCTGCCGGCCAGCGTGGCGGACACACCGCTGCTCACCCGGATCGACGCCGGCGAGATCTCGGCCGCCCCGCCGGTGACCACGCCGCCAGGACTGGTCACCACCGACGAGCTCGCCGACACCGTGCCGGCCCCCCCGCCGTCCTTGCCTGGCTGGCTGCTCACCTTGAAGCGCACGATTCCCTGGCTGCCATGGCTGCTCGCTGCTGTCGCGGTCGCCGCCGCTGTCGCCGGCGCCGCGCTGCTGGTGGCCGGCGGGGCGGCGGGCATGACCGCCGGCGTCGTGCTGCTGGCGCTGGCCGTCCTCGCCGCGGCAGCCGCGGTGGCCGTCGCCCGGGCCACGCCCGTGCCCAGCCCCGCGGATCTCCTCCGCCCGGCAGCCCTCACCGTCGCAGCCGTCGACCGGCTGCCGCCGGCACCCGGCTTCGTCCTGGTCACTCCCGGCCAGCCGGTGCCCGCGCCCGGTGGCGGCAGCACCGACAGCCCGACCGCCGCACGGTTCAAGAGCGCCCTGCGCGACTGGCACGCCCTCCACGAGGCCAGCGTCGCAGCTGACGTTGTCACGCCCCCCATCCGGTACGGTGCCGCGGGCCTGGCCCGGCTCGCCAGCGCCACCGTCGCCGCGGTCGAGCCGGCGGCCACCGTGCCCCGCCGCGTCCTCGGCACGATCAGCCTTCCCGGCCACATAAGCGCCGACCTGGGCGGGCAGTTCACCGAAGTCATGGCCTATCCGCGGATCGACCAGCCCATGTACGAGCCGCTCAAGGACATCTCGGACGAACTGCTACTGCCCAACCTCAACCTCATCCCGCAAAACACTGTCACGCTGCTGGAGACCAACCAGCCGTTCATCGAGGCATACATGGTCGGCCTCAACCATGAAATGGCCCGTGAGCTGCTGTGGCGCGAGTACCCGACCGACCAGCGCGGCACTGTGTTCCGGCAGTTCTGGGACGTGCGCGGCGCCCGGACCGCACCTGGGCTGACAGCGGAGCAGGCCGCGGAGTCGCTGCGCGACATCCCGCCGCTTCACCTGTGGCCCCTCCGGTCCCACCTCGGTGACCACAACAGCCGCGCCACGCCTGGCAGGCAGCAGGAGGCGGTACTGGTCATCCGCGGCGAGCTGCTCAAGAAGTACCCCAACGCCGTCATCTACGCCCAGCAGGCGCAGTGGCAGACGACCGGCGGCGTCATCGACCCGTCCAAGGAACGGATCCTGGCGCCGCTGACCCCGGCGCAGGAGGATGACCCGCCGCCGGATCTGGTAAAGATGCCGCTGTACGAAGCGCGCACCTTCCCCGACATCGCGTTCTTCGGTTTCGACCTCACCGTGGACGAGGCCCGTGGCGGCAACGGGTCGCAGCCCGATGACCCGCCCGGCTGGTTCTTCTGCATCAAGGAGCGGCCGGGCGAGCCGCGGTTCGGCTTCGACGTCGACCGCGACGGGCCGATCCAGACCGTCAACGACCTGGCCTGGCCCGACGCAGGCGCCGCCGAGGGCGCGTTCGTCTCCGCGGCCGCGCTGGGCTCGATCACCCTGGCCCCCCTCGGCACCGGCGACGACGAGAAGACCGACCAGCGCGCGGACGACCTGCAGGTCGTCGCCGCGCCGGTGAGCGCCGCACGGTGGGCCTATCTGCTGTTCCAGGCACCTGTGCTGGTGGCGGTGCATGCCGCCGAGATGCTGCGGCCGGCGACCACATGACCACCGTCGACGATGCCCGCGCCGCGCTGCTCGCCGCGCGCGCCGCCCAGGACGCGGCCCTCGACCGGCAGGTGTCGGCCGCGGCCGCGCTGCGCTCGGCGCAGTCGGCGCTGGCGGCGGCGCAGCGGGCCGGCGACCGGGCCGCGGTCGCCGCCGCCACCGAGTCCCTCGGCACGGCACAGGCGGAGCTGGACCTGGCACACCGCGGTGTTGGGTCGGCAGCCGCGCAGGTCTCGGAGGCGCTCGCGCTCAGCAGTGCGGTTACCGACCCGCGTGCGCTCGCCGGCGGGCTCGACGCCCGGGTCCCGGCGCTGCTGCTGCCGGTCCGGCTCGAGGTGAAGTTCCATCCCGCTGCCTCGCCGGCGGGGGCGCCCGGGCGGCCGCAGCTGTGGGTGCGGGTCTTCCCCGACACCTGCTCGATCGACACGTTCTCGCCCGAGCTCACGGCCATTGAGGTCACCGACGCCCGCGCCTACTGGGGGCGCATCTGGCAGGCCGGGGGCGACGAGGGCGGCGAACGGGCAGCCTGGCGGGCCATGGTGACCAGCCACGGCTCCGGCCGGTCGGCGTGGGTCGTCGACAGCTACCAGCCGGCCAACCCGGCCGACCGGCCGGGGCCCGGTTCCCCGGACGAGGTGGTCCTCGTCGTCGTGGCGCCGACCGCCCCGGCGGCGGCAGTGCAGACCGCGATGGCCGCCTACTGGACCGCGTGGTGGCGGGCCGCCACCGACGCCGCGGCGAGAGACGCCGCCACCGCGGCACTTCAAGCCGCCCTCGGGGACGACCAGGCCGCCGCGATCGCGGCCGTGCCACCCTTCGGCCTCGATACGGAGCCGGTGCCCCCGGCGACGAGGGCGACCGCGCCGGTGACCGTCGCCGTGGCCGTGCTGCCGGACCTGCCCGACACCCCGGGCGTCAGCTGGAACCGCGCACCGCGGGCGGTCCTGCTGCCCGACCGGTTCGTGCTGGTGCTCGAGTCCGGGCCCGAGAACGACGCGGTGCGCACCGAGGTGCTCGGCCTCCCGGTCCCGCCGACGGTATTCACCGGGCCCGATCCGCTGGCTCCGCAGGATCAGCAGCCGCAGCCGGTCAACGGCCGCCTGCAGCTGCCCGGCCAGCTGGCCTGGCTGGCCGACTTCGACCAGGCCGTGGCCGACGGGCTCGGCTTCCAGGTGGACCTGACGCCGGAGCAGGCCCGCTCCGGCTTCGACCGCGTCTACGTCGTCGGCGTGCGGGGCATGGAGATGGCGGCGGAGAACGCCGCCGGGCTGGCCACGCTGCTGCGGCACCAGTACCACGGCAGGGCCGGCCTCGCCCTGGTACCGCAGGGGACCCCGACCAACAACACCGAAGGCACCGACAGCGGCTACCGCAGCACCGACGACGCCGACGCCAGCTTCGACGCCCGCCGGGCCGGGCCGTCCCCCGCCGAACCCGACCCGCGGCTGCGTACCGACGGGCAGTGGGTCACCGACCTGCTGGGCCTGCCGCCCGACGCCCTCGCGGCGGTGCCCGGCACACGGGGCCTTGACCAGCGAGACGGCCGCGCCATGCAGACGCTGCTCTGGCCGGCCACGATGGGCTACCTGCTGAGCACGCTGCTGCAGCCGGTATTCAGCGATGCGACGGTCGAGAACGCTCGCTGGTTCTTCACGCGCTACGTACGGGGCCGCGGCGAGCTGCCGGCCCTGCGGATCGGCGCGCAGCCATACGGCATCCTGGCCACTACCGCGTTCAGCCGCCTCCGCTGGCTGGACGAGGCGCCGGCCGACGACGCCGCCGGCCGGCTGGCCTTCCTGGTCCGGCTGCACGCGCTGCTCGAGGCCGCCGAGGCCGACTGGGCCGCGGCTGTCGGGCAGGTGCCGTCGCTGGGCGCCGGGGGGGCGCCGGTGACCGACCCGCAGCAGACCCTGCTCGGCATCCTGGGCCTGCACCCCACATCAGCGGAATTCCAGTACCGGTACGCCGAGGGATTCGACCAGCTGGTCAACCAGGCCAACCTGTCGGGGTTCGGCGAGCTGCTCTACCAGGCGTGGCAGCGTGCACAGCTGGACGGGCCGGCCCTGTCCCTGCTCGCCACGCTGGGCTATACCGGCGCCCGCCCGCCCCTGCTCGACCTGTACTTCCACGCCCAGCAGGCCCCATTGACCGGGCCGCTGGTGGACGACAGGCCCACCTCCGAGACGCTGCCCATCCGGGCCTGGACCACCGACGGCCGCAACTACCTGCAGTGGCTGCGGGACGCGGCGGGCAGCTCGCTCGACACGCTGCGCACCGGGGCGGGCTTCGCCGCCGGGCCGCCGCCGGCGCTGCTGTTCCTGCTCGCCCAGCACGCGCTGACACTGGGCTACGCGGAGGGCGCACGTGAGCTGCATGCCCGGGCCGGCTACGCCAACAGCGCCGTGCAGGCGATGCGCGAGGAACCACCGTTCGTGCACATCGCCCCCGAGGGCGTCAGCGAGAGCCGCTACGAGCCGCTGTACCGGCACGACCCGCTGATCTCGCCGGAGGCGGACTGGACCGTGGCGGCCCAGATCGCCCACCTGCTCGGCACGCCCGCCGCGACGAACGTGCTCGGCGAGCAGGTCGCGGCCCTCGCCCTGCTGACCGACGCCAGCACCGCCCGGCTGGAACGCGCCCTGGTCGAGCACCTCGACACCGTCGGCTACCGCCTCGACGCGTGGCGCCTGGGCCTGGTGCACCTGCAGCTCGAGGCCATGCGCGCGGCCGCCGAGCCCGGCGGGCCGCCGCCGGAGGAACAGCCGCCGGGCCGGCAGCGGCCGCCCGCTGGCCTGCACCTTGGCGCGTACGGCTGGCTCGAGAACGTGCGGCCGAAACCGCGGCCGCTCGTCCCGGTGCAGCTGCCACCCGACCTGGAGCACGTCTTCGGCGCCGAGCCGCCACTTTTGAGCGACCCCGCGAACGGCGGCCACCTGCTCGCGCCGTCGCTCAACCAGGCGGTCACCGCGTCCATCCTCCGCAGTGCCTACCTCGCGAACGCCGACACCGCCTTCCCCGAGGCCTTCGCGGTCAACCTGTCCTCCGAGCGGGTGCGTGGGGCAATCGAGATCATCGAGGGGGTGCGGACCGGCCAGAGCCTGTCCGCGCTGCTGGGTTACGCGCTGGAGCGCGGGCTGCACGACCGCTCGGGGTTCGCCGAGGTCGACGTGTTCATCTTCGCCCTGCGCCGGGTGTTCCCCCTTGCGGCGCAGCAGTTGCAGTCGACGGCCACCGGTCCCAGTACCCCCATCGACCAGGTGCAGGCCCGCGACGTTGTCGACGGCCTGGCGCTGGTCAACCACCTCGAAAGCACCGGTGCGTTCAGCTATCCCTTCGGGCTGACGCCGGCGCAGATCCCGCCCGCCTCGCCGGCGCAGCAGGCCGCGCTGGCCGCGGAGTTCGACCGGCTGCGCGACGTGCGCGACGCCATCGGCGACCTCGCGCTCGCTGAGGCGGTGCACCACGTGTCGCAGGGCGGCACCAGCCGTGCGGGCGCCACCCTGGCCGCGTATCAGGAGGGGCAGCTGCCACCTGAGGTCGAGGTGGTACGGACGCCGGTGGCGGGCGTGACGCTGACCCACCGGGTGGGTGCTCACTTCGAGCCCGCCGCCACCGCCCCGGCAGGGGCCACCCCTCGCGCCGTGGCCGACCCGCCGCTCGACTCCTGGCTCGGGGGACTGCTGCCGCCGGCCGCCTCCGTGGCCTGCGTGGTCAGCTGGGACGACCCGGTCGACGGCACCGCGCATCAGCAGACCGTCACGCTGGACTCGCTCGGCCTGCGCCCGGCCGACCTTGTCACCTTGCTCAACGGCCAGGAACAGGCCATGTCGGAGCTGGACGACCGCATGGCCCGGCAGGTCTTCACGAGTTCCGCACCCCGGCCGGATGCCGCGCTGCGCATCAGCTACCGCGACGGGGACGGGCGCATCGCCGTATTCGAGGTGGCGGCTCTCGCCGCCCACCTCTCGGCGCTGATCACCGCGGCACGGCCCTTGCGGGCCAGCGACGTAGTGCCTCCCGGCGAGGCCTCACACGACCTGGACGCCGGTGCCGCACTCGACCGCACCCGGCTGGTCGCCGTGCAGACCGTGCTCGGCGGCCTGCTCGCCGACGTCACCACGTACCTCACGACGTGGGAGCCACGGCTCGCCGACCTCACCGGGCAGCGTGCGGCCATCCTGGGCGGCGCGGACAGCGCGGCCGGTGAGGCGGTGGAGCTGCTGGCCCGTGGCGCGCTGCTGGCCGTCCCCGGATCCGGGTGGGGACAGGTCTATGCGAGCCGCCGGGCCGCCTACGCGGCGACCGTGGCCGGGCTGCGGGACCGCGCCGCGAGATGGCATGACCGGCTCACCGAGATCGGCCACCGGCTGACCGCGTACGACGCCCTCCCGAACGCCACACCCGCGGCCGACCGGCTGACGGAGCTGGCCCGCATCGAGTCGCTGATCCGGCCGACGGTCGCGGCACAGAACGCCGACCCGGGGATCCAGCGCACGACGGTCGGCGCCCTGTATGACGCGTTCGCCAACCGGCGGCTGGCCGTGCTCGGTGTCGCCGACGGCAGCGCACCCGGACTGGTGCCGCTGCGCACCGCTGTGCTGGGCCTGCTCCCGTTCACCGACGTCGACAGCGACCCGTACGACCCCGGGCCGCTGGAGGAGTCGATGATCTCGCTGGTCCAGGATGTCGTCGCGGCGGTGCGCTCGCTGTCCGGCGAGCTGGGCCGCCGGGCCGCGGCCGCGCAGGGCGCGCTCGACGCCGAGGCCGCCGCCGCGGACGGCCCGGGCAGGCTGCAGGCACTGCGGGAGTGCGCGACGGCGCTGCTCGGCGACACGGCACGGCCCACGCCCGTGTTCACGCTGCCGACCGCGAGCGCCGCCGAGTGGACCCAGGCGCTCGGCTCGGTCGACGCGTTGCTCGGCCACCTGACCGATGATCTTGGCGCCGCCTTCCCAGCCGAGGACTGGCTTCATTCCGCGGCCCGGGTACGCACGCCGCTGCGTCATCTCGAGCAGACGAGCCTGCTGGCGGAGGCACTCGGCCAGCCCGGGCAGGAGCTTGTGCCGGTCCAGCTGCCGGTCAAGCCCGACGACCGCTGGCTCGCGATGGAGTATCCCGCCCAGCTGGACCTGACCGGCGAGCACCTGCTGTACTCCGCCTGGTACGGCCCTGGGTTCGCGGCGGGCGGCCCGATCTGCGGCCTGCTCGTCGACGAGTGGACCGAGGTGCTGCCATCGGACACCGCGGCCGCCGGGCTCGCATTCAACTACGACCAGCCTGACTCGGAGGCGCCGCAGGCGATGCTGCTTGTCACCCCGGCCGACGGCGGGACAGCCTGGAGCTGGGACGACCTGCGCCAGGCGGTTCCCGACACGATGCGGCTGGCCAAGCAGCGCGCCGTCGAGCCGGTCCACCTCGAGGCCTCCGCCGCCGCCCGGTTCCTGCCGGCGACAGTGAGCGCCATCACCGAGCGCGGCATCTCGATCGGCCTGGCCCTCGACCGCAACAACGGCGTGGCGCTCGAAAAGCTGGAGGTGCCCCGTGACTGAGCCGACCGCCCGGGCGGCGAGCGCCGCGCCCGACCTGCCCGCGGTCCTGGCCGGGCGGCTGCTGCCCTCGGTCACCGTCTACAACCGCCTGGAGGGCCGGCCCCGCACGCAGGCCTTCGACGCCGCTCTGAGAGCCGAGGTGCGGGATCCGCTGTGGATGCTGGCCCGCCAGTGGCAGGTCGGCGAGTTCCAGGGCGACGACGCCGGGTCGCCGATCACGGTCCAGCTGCACCTGCAGCGCACGGGGCTGACCGGGCTCGGCGCGCGCGAGGGGCCCATCGAGCCGTTCAGCGAAGGGCTGCCGCTCGAGGCGCGCGTCGAGCGCCGGCCGGTGGTCCTGCGGCTCGGCGGCACCCCGCTCGCCCTCGACCTGCGGCTCGCGATGGGCCGGCGGTGGCACAAGATGCTGGTGATGCCGGCCGCGGGCTTGTCCGCCGACTACCGCTCGGTATTCACCACCGCGTACGGCTTTCCCCAGCCCGACCCCAGCGACCCGGCCTGGGCGGGAACCGTCGCGCACCCTGCGGTCTGGCAGGCCTACGCCGCCGCGGCGGGCCGGGCCATGGACGGCGGCGCGCTCTATCAGCACCTCACGGGGGAACCACCCGGCCTGCCCTATGACGGCGTCGCCGGGGTGACCGACACCGACAAGCCAGCGCTGGAGACGCTGGCCGCCGCGTTCGTCGCGTGGTTCGAGCGGCTAGTGCTGCCCGCGCCGTCGGACGACCAGGACTCGTGGGATCCCCAGCGGCTGGACTACCGGTTCCGCGTGACGGCGCCGGACGGTGCGGGTGGCAGCCGGCAGTACCTCGCCGGAGGCTTCCACGGCGGCCGGCTGGACTGGTGGGCGGCCGACGTCGAGAACGTCACCCCCGGCGAACTGCCACCCTCCGCCGGGCAGTCCCCACCGCCAGGCTCGTTCAGCACGCTGACGTCGGGCATGCTGCCGGCGCCGGTCACGTTCGCGGGGATGCCCGCGACGCGATGGTGGGCGTTCGAGGACGGCCAGGTCAACCTGGGCAACGTCGACGCGGCCTCGACCGACCTGGCCACCCTGCTGTTCCTCGAGTTCTCCCTTGTCTACGCCAACGACTGGTTTCTCGTGCCGGTCAGCCTGCCGGTCGCCAGCGTGGCGCAGGTCCTGGGGCTAGCGGTGACCGACGTCTTCGGCGACCGCACCTGGGTGACGCCGGCCGGCAGCGGGCCCGGCGATGCATGGCAGCGATGGTCCATGTTCTCCACCAGCCTCGTCGGGCCGGGCCCCGCCGACACGTCGCTGCTCGTGCTGCCCGTGGTGGCCAAGATCCAGGACGCCGACCCCCACGAGGAGGTCATGTTCGTTCGCGACGAGATGGCCAACATGGTCTGGGGCGTCGAGCGGACCATCCCGTCGGGCGCGGGTGGCGGGATGCCAGGACCGATGTCGGCGGCCGAGACGCGTGTCTTCTTCACCCGGCTTGCCGCTGGCGTGCCACCGCCGCCGGCCACCGAGCCGCGGGTCGCCGACGACCGCTACCAGACGATGGGATCGGTGCCCGAGCAGTGGATCCCGTTCCTTCCGGTCCACGTCGACGGCGACAACCGGCAGATCCAGCTGCAGCGGGCCGCGCTCCCCCGGATCGTGCCCAATGACCCCGCGCCGCCGGTACCGGTCGAGCCGCGGACAGCACTGCTGCGGGTCGGCCGTGACCTCCAGGTTCCGGTGGGCTACCTCGTGCACGAAGAGGAGGTCTCACGAGCCGGGACCCTGCTCTCCCAGCGGTTCCGACGCACCCGGGACGTCGGCGGCCGCGCCGTCGTCTGGGTCGCCGTCGACCGAGGCCCTGGCCGTGGCGGCGGATCGAGCGGCCTGGCGTTCGACCAGCTGGTTCCGGTGCCTGCGGAGCCCAGCGGGCCCACCGGGTAGCACCGCAGCGCTGTTGACCGTAGGCCCTCCTGCGCTTGCGGGCCGGAGTGGCCAGGCTCAGCTGACCGCGCTGGCTCAACGACGAGGCATTCTGCCGTCAGCGTCAGGAAGTCGCTGGCGAGGGGCAGCACCCGGGCGATGGCACCATGGCAGGGAAACAAGCGTCCGGCGGTCCGCCAGAATGCTGAGCCCCACGCTACGAGCAGTCCCGGCCTGCCGCGGCATGCTCCGCACATCACCCGGGTGGCGGCAAGATGAGTGCCCGGTCAGGGTTGAAGGGGCGATGGGTGCCGAGGCTGATAGATGGGAAATTCTGAACCATCTGGCAGGCGGATTGCGGCGAGCAGGCCCCAGCCCTGATCGGAGACCTCCCGCGCCACCTCCGCTCCCTTGCCCCTCAGCTCAGCAAGGGTCGTGTGGATGTCGTCGCACATCAGGTAGAGCTCGTGACGGCTTTCACCCTCGGCGGGATGAACGGCAAGCTCGGCCGGGGGCAAGGCGAAGATGAGCCAGCCTCCGCCCGCGTCGGCCGACGGCATGCCGAGCACGTCCGCGAAGAACGCACGGACCTTCTCGGCGCGCGGGGAGAACACGATCGCATGCATCCCGGTGATCACTGAGACGATCCTAACGGCCGCCCAGCCAGTGGTCGTTCCCAGCGCACGCGGTGCCCACCCATCACACAGTCAGGCTCCGAGGGTGCACCTTTAGCTTTGTCCTGCCCGCAAGCCGCCGAACGCGCGCATCACTCGCTCCACCGTGCAGCGCGCCACGTCATGGCCCTGGCTGCGCAGCCGCAGCCACATCTTGCGTGACCCCAGCGACCGGGCGAACCGCGACCCGTCCCGCTGCGCGGCGATCAGCGCGGCCACCGCGCTGCCGCGCTGGTCCCGGCGGCTCGGCACCCGGCCCAGCCGCCCGTAAATAGGTCGATGGGGCGATCGGGCAGCCATGCTCACTCAGCACCGCGCAGATCGGCTCAACACCCCACCGCAGGCCACCATCGGTGCGGTGGTCCTTGTGCTCGCCGACGAACGCGATCACCTGGTCTGGGGCCGGTCCAGCTCGGCCGCGAAGAAAGCCGGCGCCGCCTCAAAATCTCATTAGCCCGGCGCAGCTCGGCATGCTCCCGCTTCAGCCGCTTAATCTCCGCATGCTCAGCCGACGTCGCCCCCGGCCGCTGCCCGGCATCGACCTCGGCCCGGCGCACCCACTTACGCAGCGTCTCCGCCGTCCCGATGCCCAGCTTCTTGGCCACCGCACAGATCGCGGCGTACTGCGAGGGATACTCCAGCGCCAGCCCCGCAACCATCCGCACCGCCCGGGCCCTCAGCTCGGGCGAGTAATTCGACGGACGTGCCATGTGCCCGATCCTCCCAACAACGGGAGTCTCCAGACACTCCGGGAGGCTTCACCAGAAGCCGAAGCATGACACTCCAAAGGGGCCACTTCCAAGGAAAGAGCAGCGCTGGCGGCTCCGGCCCGGTCCATTGACCCGGACAGCCCACTGGAGCGCAGCAGGCGGGCAGAGGCGTGGAAGCTTGGCCGCGCCGATCGCCGGGATAAGGTGATGCGGTAGCCGTCGACGGTACCTGCGCCGAGGTTCTTGATGCCCTTAGGCAGCCAGTCGCGCACCGCGCCCGCGACCGTGTAGCTCTCGCGGGCTACGGGCCAGGTTCGAATCAAGACCCTCAGAAATATGGGGTAGATGCCGAGTTGTAGCAGCTCAACCTCGCCAAGTTGGGGTTGCTGCCCGGCGAAGCCTGGCTCGTTCACCCCGCCTGCGACCGGACGTTAACGGCGCTCCCATAAGTGGCCTGCATGCACAACTGCCAGACGATTCTCTGCAGTAAAGCTATATGGCTGGTTGGCAAGGCAGCTGTGATGAAGGCGATGATCAGCCAGCTCCAGCCCTGGAGCAAATGGGCCGGAAGGATGTCAGTACTGTGGGGTGGACGATATTTCGGCAAGGTCGCATGATGGTTCTGTGAGGCTCCTTCAGTTCGTCTCCATCCAGGGCGGTGCCCGCGCTCGGCTGGGAGTTGACCGCTAGCGCAGCCATAGCGTCAGCAAGAATGGATCAAAGATGACCGAACAAATAACTACAATGGAACCATTACTAAGGAATGGGTTTCTTTCGCCTCGTGCCTCGCCGGTAGTTGTTCCGCCGGTCAACAGGAAAATGGTCGCTGACATCTTTGACCGGCAAAATGCGGAAACGGATCTGCGCAGAGACTGGTCGTCACGGCCACCTCGGTGGTATAGGAATATCGGCCTCAGTGGCCACGAGCTGCGGAAGCTGCAAGATCTTAGCCTCTTCCTGCGGAACCGGCGGATTGTCTCCGGCTATGAGCTACTGGATAGAGCGCTTCGCGCCAGGCTGTCTCCGGATTCCCCCGACGCCGTCCCGCCGACGTGGTTAACCGTTGGCAAATGGACTGCCAAGGTAATTGGTGACTTGATCGGTGACAAGATCGCCCTCACCGATAGGGAAAGAACCATCCGGATGGTAGTGCGTTACCTGCTTGTTCATCTCTTCGGGTCACGCACAATTCCGATGAGCAGGATACTGGTGATGGGAAATCGAGTCATCTTCTCCCAAGTCGGCAGCCTGATCGCAGAATTGCTGAACATCGACTTCGAAGGGGACCATAATCAGCGATATCCTCAGTTCGTATTCCAGTACGGAGAGCAACTGCAGGGTGCTGCCGATAAGACAGCCGGTCACATGATCCGAAATCCTCTTTCCGACTCGATGCTGCGGGCAGCTCACGCATATTATCGCGCAATGGGCCCTTCTAGCGACCAGGATACATGGATCTTGGTCGGTAATCTCTATCTTGCCGCCTACGAACAGCATATCGCCCAGCTCTTTGTAGACAAATCTCTTTCATATCACCCCCGCCACGTAGTCAAGCAAATGTTCAAGCACCCCGCGTCCCATGCTAGCTGGCATAAGGAGACCACCGGAAGTGGGCTATTGGATATGGGGCTCGAGGGGCTGCTTCCCGGTCGGCTGCTCAATATCCTGGCGGCTTCGTTCGCGACCCGTTTCATCCTGTCGTTTCGTGTGGGGAATAGCAGTTCGATACCGTCTCGCCGGAGTGAGGAGCGCATGACCCTGGCCCCTGCATACCCCCTCGACCAGGCTCAGCTGTGTATAGGCGTTGACAAGTATGTATATTCACTGTCGGATCCCCATAGCTATGCGGCAGAGCGCCTGAAGGCCGTGTGGTCAGCCCTCGACTACGCGGACGGCGACGCCGACCGCACTCCAGTGCGAGACTGGCGGAATTTTACCTACCGCGTCAATTACATAGCAAACCTGTTTGTGATATCGCAACTGGAGCCCAATCGGAGAATATTCCTCGAGCCAGTGCTTGAAGAGGCTGAAATGGAGGAATTTCTCAGCGGCGAGTTGCCTCGCCGCTTGGGTGTCCGGCTGAATCGGAAGCAGCAGCGCCAGTGGACACGGCAGGCTGCTGCAATTGCGCATGACAAGGAACCTATTGTCCAGCAATCACAGTGAGCGAGAACCGGGTGACTGGCCACTGCGGCACATCCGCGCACTCGCGGACTCCGCCAAGGCAGTTACCTCAATTGCTGTCGTCGCGGGATTTCTGCTTGTCCTGCTTACAAAAACCGGCATGAACTGGTTCTACGCCAAATTCAATCTCACCCCGGACGAAGTTGGGCTGAACCAAGCCTCTATCCTCTTTCAGACGGCAGCCACCGCTGTCGTTGTGGTAGCGGGGTCGGCGCTTGTCGGGCTTGGCATCAGCGCCACCCTCGCGCGTGTGGCCAGTAGCAGGGATCGGGCTGCTGCGGGTAAGCGATCATTCCGGTCCCTGATCAGTGACTGGAAGGTGATGAGGAGGGGGATACTCGTGGCTCTCGTTCTTTTGTTCGCCTACTATGCCTGGGGGGTAGAGACTGCAGAACAGAGTATTGCTAGGGTTCGGTCTGGGAGTTCATCTTCATTGCAGACTTTCGCCCATGGGGAGATTGTGGCATGGTGCGTAAATGTGTGGTGGAATGACCCGCGATTGAATGTAGTATTCGGCGGCTCACCAGGGCGGCGGCTTGTCTTTTTTGGCCAGGCCTCAGGCACCGGCGTCTTCTATGACGCAAGAACAGGTCACACAATACGTGTCCCGATATCACAAGTGGTGACAAAGAGCTGCTGACTGTGGTCGCAGGAGGGGCGGCGAGCCGATGGCGTCGATCATTCCCGGTTTGCAAGGCCCGGGAGGCAGATGCCCTCGCTGAGGCGCAGGTCCGGCCGGGGTGGCAGACCTGGGGCGCGTCTTCAGGTTGTGTGTGGTGCGCTGGTGGTGTCGTGGGCTTGCGTGGATGGGGTGATGGTGGTGGCTGGCTGGGCGGCGAGGCGGGCCGACGCCAAAGCTTTCCCGGGGAGGAAGCGGGCGAGGCGCTTAATGTTAAGCAGGTGTGTATAAGTGACGTTGTCAGTTGTGGAGTTCCCGCCGTAGGTGCCGCAGCCAAGTGTGGCGGTGAGTATCAGGCCCGTGGCCATGCCGGTGATGCCCTGGGCAGCTGGCGAGTTGACGAGGATTCGGCTCGCGGGGATCTGCTCGGCGAAGCGGCTGATGGTGGGCTCGTCGCTGGTGTAGATCGAGGCGGTGTGACCGGCGCCTGCGATCGCAAGCAGCCTCTTGCAAGCCGTAATGCCTGCCTCTTCGTCGACGACTCGGAACAGGCCCAGCAGGGGTGCGAGCTTTTCATAGGCGTAAGGATTATCTGGGCCGATATCGGTCGAAGGGACGATCAGGAGCTTGATCGGGAACGATCGCTTGATCCCTCCGAGTTCGGCGATGAGCGATGCGGGCTGGCCGACAATGTCCCCTCGGATACGGTTCGTGTCGGGGTTGATGAGGAGCGCGCTGAGGTCGGCGGCTTCCTCCGGTGAGAGGACGGCGGCGCCTTGATGCTCTGCCTCGGTCACGAACGCGTCGTAGATCGCGTCAACGACGACTAGGCTGTTTTCTGAACCGCAAATCACGCCATTGTCGAAGGTCTTGCTGAAGATGATCATCCCCAGGGTAAAGGGAAGGTCGGCATCAGCGCAGACGAGCGTAGGGGCGTTGCCGGGACCGACGCCGATCGCTGGCGTGCCGGAACTGTAGGCGGCCTTGACCATTTTTTGGCCACCGGTCGCGAGCACCAGGGCGACGTCCGGATGTTCCATGAACTGAACCGTCTTCGCCCGGCTCGCGCGCGAGCGGACACACTGGACGAGGTCCGCTGGTGCACCATGAGCCTCGAGCGCGCCGCGGAGGAGTTCCTCTACACGCAGCGAGACGTTCCGTGCCATATGGTGCGGGCTCAGTATGAGCGCATTCCGGCTCTTTACGCAGATCAGCGCCTTGAAGACGAAGGTCGAAACCGGATTGGTCACCGGTCCAAGCCCAAAGACGACCCCCATCGGGCTCGCGAGCTCTGTCAGTCCTAGACCCGGATCGGTTGCCACGACCCCTGCTGCGCGGCGACCCGCGAGATACGAGTAGGCGCCGAGGCTGAGCATGCGATTCTTTGCGATCTTGCTCTCGATGTCGCCGAACCCTGCCTCCTCGACATTCGCCCGGGCGAGTTCCTCGGCGTGATCCGCGACCGCGGTCGCCATGGATCGCAGCAACTCGTCGATCGCGTCCTCGCTCCAACCCAGGAACGAGCCCTGCGCAGCGGCCGCGCGGGCGACGGTGCTGTTGACATCCGGGTCGCCTTCCGCGTCGGGCTCCGTCGCCAGGATGGGGACGGCCAGGCGCTTTGTCAGTTGCCGTAGCCTAAGAGCCGCGGCTCTGCCCAGGGCAGAGTAGAGGGCCACTGCCAGCACAGGATGTGTCCGCGTGAACTCGTCGAGGACGGTCGCATCGATCCGGCGGGCGCGCACATCGGTGTATGCGTATGCGCTCGCCGAGCGCGGTAGCTGATCTAGGAGCGCGAGCTCGCCCAGCAGTTCGCCTGCCTCGATGTATGCAAGTGCGGTCTCATCGTCGATCTCGGAGTCACTAGAGAGTTCGCGGCGGTCCACGTCGATGCGGACTACGCCTGAGTCGATCACGAAGCAGCAGTCGCCGATCGTCCCGGCCTCGAAGATGCAGCTCCCGGCAGCGAACTCGACCGGAACGGCCCGCTGGGTGAGAACCGCCGCGTCATCGGTCGTAAGACGGTCGAACGGTGGCGGCAGACTTGTCACTCGCGACTGCAGTTTCCCGGCGCCGCGCTTCCGCTCAGACACATGCGAACCATACCCTGGACCCCAGCCGCAGAACAGCCAACTGACCTTTGCATGAAGCCTACCTATCCACCACGGCCAAACCCGGCCTCGGCATGCTCTGTGCCTCACCCACGCCGTCAGCAAATCGCCGCGCGTAGACGGGCGGAAAAGATGCCCGGCAAGGACAGGCTGGCCGCTCCGCGGGCCACAGTGGCCCGCGCTCGTGGATGACCTCTTCGGCCCGGGTCAGGCGCCAACTACCTGAAGCGGGTCTACGGCGTCGACGAGGAATCACCACCGATTACGACGTCGTCATCAACACCGAGCGGCTCACGCCGGACGCCGCGGTCGGTCTTATCCTCGGGCTGGTCCAGGCGCGCCCGGCGCCTTCTCCGCCGACAGCGGCACCTGTACGCGCGTCTGGCGGCTGACCTGCCGTGCCACGTCGATTATCCAGGCCAGGGATCAGAGTGTCCGGTAGCCGCCAGCGTAGTAAACCAAGGGTGACCGAGCGGCCGTGTCGGCTCCGAGGGCGAGCACCTCGCCGATGAGGATCATATGGTCACCGGCCTCATATTCGGCCACCAGGGAGCAGTCGAGATATGCAGCCACCCCATCGATGATCGGCGCGCCAGTGGCCAGCCGACGATGCGCAATTTCGGCGAAGGCGTCCGGGCCGCGTGGGCGTCTGCGGGAAGCGAAAAAGCGCGAGATCGACTCCTGCCCGGCGGCGAGCACATTCACGGCGAAGTGGCCATTGGCGGAGATTATCGCCGCACCTTGCTGCTGGCTCATCGCGCAAACGAGCACGAGCGGCGGATCGAAGGAGACTCCGGTGAAGGAATTGGCCGTCATGCCATATGGCTCGCTGACGCCCTGAGTCGTGATGACCGTAACACCGGTGGCATACATCCCGAGCACGCTACGCAGGTCGCCAGTGCTGAAGGGCGCCGCGATCACCGCTGTGCCCGGGCGCGGCGTACTGATCACTCGGCGCCCCAGGTGACGTTCGACATCCGGGCCCGGATGACTTCGTCGAAGTCGGTCGCAATCCCCAGGGACTGCGCGATCAGCGACCGGAACGTGTCGGCGTCCATGGTGAGCAGGGACACCTCGGTGACCGCCCGGACCGTGGCTATACGCGGCATATCGCGCAGTATCGCCACCTCGCCGAAGAACTGACCAGGGCCCAGAGTGTTCACCACCCGCTCGGAGCCGCCTTCCTCGCGGATCACGTCAACCGTCCCGTCAACGATGATGAAGAACTTCTCGGCCGGCCCGCCCTGGCGCACGATGGTCGTCCCCGCCGGCACATTGACCTGCCCGAGATGGCCGGCGATCGCCTCCGCCTTCTGCTCGGGCAAGGTACCGAAGACTCCGTACACCAGATTGCGGTGGAAATCTGTCGCCTGCTCGCCGTGGCCCCCGGGTTCGTTGCTGACGAAGGCAAGTTCTGCCGGGCGTATCCGGAGGAACATAAGATTCTGCAACTGGTCAGGAAGCATGCCGGGAAACTTTTCCGCGAACAACCGATGGACGTGCCTGATTTCCGCCGGATCGAGCACGAATGCCGCATTGCCGCTGGCTTGCACCCCTTTGGCTGACCCTCCACCCGACGGGTATTCGCCGATCGTCAGCGATACCGCGGAGTTGATCTCGATATTCCCGGTCGTCACGTTGTCCGGATGGGTCCACACATAGAACGTGAGCTGGTCGTTCACATAACAGAACATTGCCGCGTGCGGTGAATCCCACCCGCTAGCGGTGGCCAGCGTGAGGACGCGGTGGCCGACGAGGAAGTTGGTCATGTCGGCGGAGAGCCCGACATGACCGTGCGGAGGCAGGTTTTCCACGGCGCACTCCGATGCTCCAAGCGCTTGGGCCGTTCCAGGGTAACTCGATTCTCGTAATTAGGTTCACCTGATGGAGGCGGGCCGTCATTGAAGTTGCTTGACCGAAGCTGACTGCGAGGAGAGGGTCGACCCGTACCCTTGAGATGCGCCCCGACAGATCGACATCCCAAGGCGCTTGTAAGTACCTCTTGGACGTAGCGATGGGGACGCTGGTCACGAGGCGGTGGACAACTGATGGCAGGCCCGAGCGAGGGTACAGGACCACCGCCGGGCGCCCGGCCCAGACGCTCCGGCGGGGTCGGCGGGCGCGCTTCGCCCGGGCGGTCCGCTGCCCGATCCCGCGGCCCGCGCCGGAGATGCCGCACTTCCATCACTTCTGGGAGCTCGATAGACCGGCGACGCCGGTGGTCGGCGGCTACGGAGGGACCGGCGGGTTGACCTCAGGGGCTAACCCGCTATGGAGACTGAACAAGGAGATCAAGCGCCGCACCGACGTCGTCGGCGTGTTCCCTAATCCCGAGGCCTTGCTGCGGCTGGCCGGCTCGGTGCTCGTCGAAGCCTACGACGAATGGCAGGCCGGCGAGCGCCGCTACCTGTCCGAAGGGTGCATGACCCTGCTCGCCACCCCAGCCCCCGACCCAAGGAGGTAGCCACACCCGCACTGCTCAAGGCATAGTCACTACTAGCCGCTGACCAGACCAGGGTGAAGATCATTTACACCACATCCCGGGACGTGACCAGTGGGGGGGATCACATTGCCTGTCCAGATTGTTAGACCGCGCAGCATCGGAGTGGCGTCGGGTGGTGCGCGGCGCGCTGTTTTGCTGACGGGTGCGTCGGGTGTGGTGGGGGGATGAGGGCGTCGTGGTGACCGTGGAGCTGGCACGCGGCCTGGGCGTGGACATCCACATGCCCCGGTTCGTGCCGCCGGACATGGCGGCCTGACGTGACCACGCCGGTCAGCCGGGACCGGGTTCTCGATCGCTACACAGAGCATGTGAACAAGTCGCTCGCCAGCTTGGCGCGGTTTGTCGCGGCGCCGGTGGAGGTGGCCGCGGCCGGGTCGAAGGTGCGGGGCAGCGACGGGCACACTTATCTTGACTGCGGGGGCTTTGGGGTCTTCCTGCTCGGCCACTGCCACCCGGCCGTCGTCGCCGCAGTCCGCGAGCAGCTCGAACGTAACCCCCTGGCGACGAAGCTGTTCCTCAACCCCGAGCTGGCTGCCGCGGCCGCGGACCTGGCCGGCATCACGCCGCCCGGGCTGGATTATGTGTTCCTGACCAACTCCGGGGCCGAGGCGACCGAGCTGGGGCTGAAGCTGGCGCGCCTGGCCGGCAAGCGCCACGTGATCGCCATGCACGGCGGATTCCACGGCAAGACGCTTGGTGCGCTGTCGGTGACCGGGAAGGCGCAGTACCGTGACCCGTTCGGCCCGCTGCTGCCGATGGTCGACTTTGTGCCATTCGGGGATCTGGCCGCGCTGCGGGCCGCGCTGACGGCCCAGTCGGTGGTGCTGCTGGAGCCCGTCCAGGCCGAGGGGGGTGTCCGGCTGCCACCCGACGGCTACCTGCGGCAGGTCCGGCAGGCGTGCACCGAGGCCGGCGCCGTGATGATCCTC
>Ga0335085_10004257_pt1 | contig 23890 bp, 25 predicted proteins | sample Lox_Sample_45_FD_206712 | JGI IMG/M metagenome (GOLD analysis project Ga0335085, IMG submission 206712) | Soil microbial communities from Loxahatchee National Wildlife Refuge, Florida, United States - Lox_Sample_4.5 | ecosystem: Environmental > Terrestrial > Soil > Wetlands | place: USA...
TGCCGAATTCGTCGGCCTTGGCGACTTTCTTGTCCCAGACGATCTCGCCGCTGTCGCGGTTGAGCGCGATGACGCGGCCGTCCGGCAGGTTGGCGATCACCAGATCGTCCCACAGCGCGATGCCGCGTGTGCGCGACACATTGCCTTCGTGCCGCACGCCGGAATCGCTGACCCAGACGAATTCGCCTTTGTTCGGATCGCGGGCGTCGATCTTGTAGATCGTGCCCCAGCCGTCGGTGGTGTACATGAAGCCGTTGTCGATCAGCGGGTTGACCTCGTTCTCCGGGCCGTTCTGGCCGATGTCCTGCATGCCGCCGAGCGCCAGCGCCCACTCCATGCGCAGGTTCTTGACGTTGTCGCGGTTGATCTGGCTGAGCTTGGAATAGCGGGTCGAAGCGTAATCGCCGTTCATCAGCAGCCAGTTTTGCGGCTCGTTCTGGGCATTGATCAGGCGATCGCGATTGACCGTGATCTTATATGCAGCCGGCAGGGTCGGCGCGGCATAGAGCATAGCGGCCGCGCCGACCAGGCAAGCGCTACCGAAGGCGATCCATGGACGATGCTTCATGTTCACTCCCTTAAGCCGTCGAGATCAGCGCTGCGCTGCTCGAAGGCGCGTTCTTTGCCGCGATGATAGCAATGAAAATGGCGGGCGGCCTAGTCTCGCTTGATCGCGGCGCCCAGCCGCGCCAGCGCCGCGCGCAGATCATCGTCCGCTACCGCGCCGAGCGTCGCCGCAACGCGTGCCGCGGCAACGGGATCAGGCGCGCGCGCGGCTTTGCGGCCGCCGCGCCGCAGCGGCGCCTGGCGCAAGGCAAGCCGATCGATGGCGCGCCAGCCCAGGAAGCGGTTGACGCGCTCGCAGATCACGCCGCCGAGGTGCTGAATTTCAATCGCCGCAGGGCCGGAGACCCGCAGCACCAGCGTGCCGGGTTCGCGCTCTTCGCCCTCAACCGGGCGCTGCCATTGAATCTTGATCGGCTCGCTATGCGTCGCAATCTCCGCGCCGACGATCTCGGTCCAGCGCGTCACCAGTTCGGCCGATGCGAATCCTTGCCGCCGGAACGTATCGCCCACGGCCTTGCCGAGGACGTCGCGCAACGGTCTGGCGAAAGCGCGGGAGGGCTTGTTCATGGATTGGCGCTCTGTCATCCCTCGATCATGACTGTAGCAGTCAAGCCGGCGGAGCGACAGCGTGCCAAGCGCCGCGCAGCAGATTCAATTCCGCAACCCGCCGCATTGCTCGCCTGGTACGACCGCCATCGCCGCAAGCTGCCGTGGCGCGCCGCGCCAGGCGAACGCGCCGATCCATACCGGGTGTGGCTGTCGGAAATCATGTTGCAGCAGACGACGGTCAAGGCCGTCGCGCCCTATTACGCGCGCTTTCTCGCGCTCTGGCCGGACGTCCGCTCTCTCGCCGCGGCACCGCTCGACGATGTGCTGAAAGCGTGGGCCGGCCTCGGCTACTATGCCCGCGCGCGGAACCTGCACGCTTGCGCCCGCGCCGTGGTCGAGCGGCACGACGGAGAATTTCCGGCGGGCGAGGCGGCGCTACGCGAACTTCCCGGCATCGGCGACTACACCGCCGCGGCCATTGCGGCGATCGCGTTCGATCAATCCGCGACGCCGGTGGATGGCAATATCGAGCGCGTCATCGCGCGGCTCTACGCCGTCGATGCACCGCTTCCCGCCGCCAAGCCGGACATTCGCCGGCTCGCCGGCGCGCTCTCGCCGCGGCGCCGCGCCGGCGACTTTGCCCAGGCGATGATGGACCTCGGCGCCACCATCTGCACGCCGAAGCGGCCGGCCTGCGCTTTGTGTCCGTGGAACGAAAGCTGCGTGGCGCATGCGGCGGGCGATGCCGAAGCCTATCCGCGCCGGACGCCGAAGCGCGAAGGCGCGCTGCGCCGCGGCGCCGCCTTTGTCGCGTATCGCGCCGACGGCATGGTGCTGGTGCGAACGCGGCCGGCGAAGGGCTTGCTCGGCGGCATGACCGAAGTGCCGACCACGGAATGGACTAAGGATTTCGATGAGCGCGAAGCGATCGGCGAGGCGCCATGTTTCTGGTCATCGAATGGATCGAACAAACAAATCAAATGGCGCCGTGTTGTCGGCGTGGTGAAGCACATCTTCACTCACTTTCCGCTTGAGCTTTCCGTGTATGCGGCCGAAGTGCCGGCCCGCACGAAGGCGCCGGCGGGCACGCGGTGGATTGGGGTCGCGGAGATTGCCAAGGAGGCATTGCCGAGTGTCATGCGCAAGGTGGTGGCACATGCGCTCGATAGCGAAGCGACGGCTATTCGGTCCATGGATTGATGACCTGGACGCCCGCGTGGCGAAAGTCATCGGTGTCTCGCGTAGCGATAATCAAGCCGTGATACAGCGCTGTTGCGGCAATCAATCCGTCGTAGGCCGGCAGCATGTCCGGCGCCGATATGCGCGCCCACAACGCCATGATGGGTTCGTCGATGGCAAGGACGCGATTTCCAAGGCGTTCGCGCACCAGCACGTACCATTGCTCGAGCGTCTCCGCCTGCGTCCGGTCGCGCCGGGCAACGAGTTCGATGCCGCGGCGAAGTTCGCCGAGGACGACGACGCTGGTGAACAGGTTTTCCGGCAGCAATGTGTTGAACCAGGCCAGTACGCGCGGCGCCGCCCTTTTGCCGCGCTTGAGCTCCGAGATAACGTTGGTGTCGACGAGCACGTTCACAGGGGCGACTTGCGCAAACGGCCAAGCCTACGGTCTTTGCGGTCGCGATGAATCTGAGCCATCGCATTTTCCCAGAGCCTTTCGCTTACATGTGACGGCGCTTCCGGCATGGCAAATATGTTGGCGGCGCTTGGCGGGCCGTCTGCTTCGCGAGCAAAGCCCAGAACTTGGCGCAGCCGCACCGCTTCACCGGTCCGCTCACGCAGCACCGAGGCGGCCCGGCGGATAACCGGCGCCTCGCCTGCGGGGACATAGACTTCTAGACGCTTCATGCCGCGCCTTTTTAAGCGCGCGCGGTGCGCCTTCAACGCTTTCGATCTTGCATCCATATCGCAATCCGCATTTCCAGAAATTATATCCGGAAGTACACCTGGGCACAATCGAACAGTTATATGGCCCGATCCGAGAGGCTAATTCAGCCGGCGCCCATCTCCGCGCGCACCTGCGCGCGCAGCGCGTCAATCACGGTCAGGCCGTGCGGCGTCTCGATATGCCAGAAGGTCCAGCCGTTGCAGGCTTCGAGGCCTTGCGCGAGCGCGCCGATGCGGTGGATCGATCCGACCGCTTCGCCGAGCGCGATGGCGCCATCGGCGCGCACGAGCGCGCGATGACGGCGCTTGGCATCGACGAGTTTGATGCCCGGCGAGACGAGGCCGCGTTCGAGCAGCACCGAGAACGGCACGCGCGGCGCCTCGCGCGCGGTCATGAACGCCGCGAGCGAAGGCTCGGGCAGCGGCTCGACGGCGTCGATACGCTTCTCGGCGGCGATGGCGTAATCGGCCTCGCGCTCGACGCCGATGAAGCGGCGGCGCAGGCGGCGGGCCACCGCGCCGGTCGTGCCGGTGCCGGAGAAAGGATCGAGCACGAGATCGTCCGGGCGCGACGCGGCGAGAATGATACGCGCGAGCAGCGCTTCCGGCTTCTGCGTCGGATGTAATTTCTTACCGTCGTGTCCCTTGAGCCGTTCCTCGCCGGTGCACAGTGGGAAAAGCCAGTCGGAACGCATCTGAATATCGTCGTTGCCCGCCTTGAGGGCTTCATAATTGAAGGTGTAGTCTTTGTTGGTGGCTTGGCGCGCCGCCCAGATCAGTGTCTCGTGTGCATTGGTGAATCGGCGGCCGCGAAAATTCGGCATCGGGTTCGATTTTCGCCACACGATGTCATTGAGGATCCAGAACCCGAGATCCTGAACGATCGTGCCGACGCGGAATATGTTGTGATAGGAACCGATCACCCACAGCGTGGCACTCGGCTTCATGAGCCTGCGGCAGGCGACGAGCCAGGCGCGCGTGAAATCGTCGTAGGCGGAAAAGCTCGTGAACTTGTCCCAGTCGTCGTCGACAGCGTCGACGCGGGAATCATCCGGACGCTTGAGGTCGCCCTGGAGCTGAAGATTGTACGGCGGATCGGCGAAGACGAGATCGACGGATGCGGCGGGGAGCTTCGCCATTTCCGCAACGCAATCGCCGACAACGATGTGCGCCGATGCGGCGGACTCGATACTCACGCGGGGCGTCCTGACGGACGCCCCGCGACGCGACACAACCATGACCCAGAACTCTGACTCAGGCGACGCGGCCGGCGACGCGGGACCTACAACCGACGATCAGGATGATGCAGCGCCAAGGTAAAAAACGACTTAACTTGAACGCGCTTCAACTAGGCAATAAATGCCGGGAAACGCTTGGTTAATCGTATGCGCGGCAGCGGACATGCCGCACCGTATAAGGACATGCCGAAACCGGCGCCGAGCCGGTTTCGCTGAAGGAGTGTGAAACATGCGCACGGATGATTTCCGTCCCAGCGACAATGTCGAAGACGATCGCGAAATGAGCGCGTCGCGCGGCGGCATGCCGGGCGGAGCGGGCGGTCTCGGGATCGGCACCGTCATCATCATCGGGTTGATCAGCTGGTACTTCGGCATCGATCCAAGCGTGCTGCTCAACGGCGCGCAGATTCTGACCGGCGGCGGATCGGATACGCAGCAAACCGGCCAGGCTCCGCCGGTCAATGCCGGCACGCCGACCGACGCGACCGGAAGATTCGTTGCCCTGGTGCTTGGCGACACCGAAGACCGTTGGACGGAAATCTTCTCGGCAAGCGGACGGACCTATCACCCGCCGAAGCTTCGCCTGTTCTCCGGCTCGGAGCCGACGCCCTGCGCCTTCGCTCAGTCCGCCATGGGGCCGTTCTATTGCCCGCGCGACCAGCGCGTCTATCTCGACACCGCGTTCTTCGACGACCTGCAACACAAATTCGGCGCCTGCTCGAGCAGCAAGGCCTGTCAGTTTTCAGAGGCCTATGTGATCGCCCACGAAGTCGGCCATCACGTGCAGGACGAGCTTGGCATTCTGCCGCGCGTGATGCAGGCGCAGCAGGCCGCGGCAAGCAAGGCGGCGGCGAACCAGCTTCAGGTCCGCGTCGAACTGCAAGCTGACTGTTTCGCCGGCGTGTGGGCAAACCGCGCCCAACAGAAGCACAACTTCCTCGACCAGGGCGACGTCGACCAGGCCTTGCAGACCGCCTCCGCGATCGGCGACGACCGTTTGCAGAAAGAGATGCAGGGCTATGTGGTGCCCGACTCCTTCACCCACGGCACCTCCGAACAGCGCAAGCGCTGGTTCATGAACGGCTTCAGCAAAGGGCAGGTGGCGGCCTGCGACACGCTGTCGGCGAGTTCGCTGTAGGCAACTGCGACGCAACGGGCGGAACGGCGGCTATTGCCCTTGGCAGGGCGCCATCAGCGCCCGTAAGCTAGGCTTGCGCGTGGTGGGATGCGTAAAGGTGCGTGATGCCCGGCGTTGATCAGTCCAAGCAGTTCGTGCCGCTCAAGATCGCGGTGCTGACCGTTTCCGACACCCGTTCGCTCAAGGACGACAAGTCGGGCGCGGTGCTGGTGCAGCGCATCGTCGCCGCCGGCCACTTCGTCGCCGAGCGCGGCATCGTGACCGACGACATCGAGGCGATCCGCTCCCGCGTCAAAGCCTGGATCGCCGATCCGGTGATCGACGTCATCATCACTACCGGCGGCACCGGCTTCACCGGCCGCGACGTGACGCCCGAAGCGATCGAGCCGCTGTTCGAGAAGAAGATGGACGCGTTCTCGGCGCTGTTCCTGGTGGTGAGCTTTCCGAAGATCGGCACCTCGGCGATCCAGTCGCGGGCGACGGCGGGCGTTGCCGGCGCAACCTACATTTTCTGCCTGCCAGGCTCGCCGGGCGCCTGCAAGGATGCCTGGGACGAGATCCTCGTGCATCAGCTCGACTACCGCTACCGGCCGTGCAATTTCGTCGAGATCATGCCGCGGCTCGATGAGCATCTGCGCCGGCCGAAGGCGCAAGGCGCGACGGTTTAGTTTCCGATATTGATTACAGCTCCAAATCCCAATACTCGCTGACGACCGGGCGGCCCCAACTTTTGTGGCGCTCGGTGCGCATAATCTTGAAGCCGGCCTTCTCGTAAATGTGGCGCGCCGCGGTCAGTACGCTGTGCGTCCACAGCGTCATCTTCTTGTAGCCGGCGCGGCGCGCGAAACGGATGCTTTCGTCAACGAGGCGTGCGCCGAGCCCAAGTCCGCGCGCTTTCGGATCGACCAGCAAAAGCCGCAGCCGCGCGACGGTCGGCGAATCCTTGGCGACGAAAACGCAGCCGATGTTCTCGCCATCCATCTCGGCGATCCAGCAGCGCTCGCGCTCGGCATCGTGCTTGTTGGCGAAGTCGGCGACGATCTGCGCGCATAGGCCTTCGAACGGCTCGGTCCAGCCGTATTCCCGCGCATAGAGCTCGGCGTGACGCTTGACCATCCAGCCGAAGTCGCCGGGTTTCGGCGCCCGGAGCATGTAACTGTTTGGTTCCGGCGGCGTCGCCTCGGCGCCGCCGTCGAGCAGCGTTTCGATCGTGCTCATGGCGGCGATCAGGCGTGCCTGATCCGCCGGCTCGAGCCTGGCGAGCATGGCGCCGGTGTCGCGCTGTGAACGCCGCTCCAGCGGCGCGTAAGCCTTGCGGCCTTTCGGCGTGAGCGTCAGGTGATTCTGCCGCGCATCGTGCGCCGAGACTTTTCGCTCGATCAAGCCGCGTTTCTCGAAATTGCGCAGCAAGCGGCTGAGATAGCCGGCGTCGAGATCGAGGGCGCGGCCAATATCGCTCGCGGTCGGCAAACGCCGGCTTGCGATCTCGTAGAGCACGCGCGCCTCGCCCAGCGAGTAGGGGCTGTCGAGAAAATCCCGCCGCAGGACGCCGATCCGCCGCGTGTAGAAACGGTTGAAGCCGCGCACGGCGGCGACGCGGTCTCTGCCGGGTTCGATCGAGGCCATGGCCCAGCGTCGAACAGATAGTTGACTAAGTCAAGTATATGCCTTCAAGCCGCGGTGAAGGCGCTAGTCGATAGCCGCGCGATCCGCCGCCGGCCGATGCGGCGGATCAGGTCGGTTTCCGGATCGGCGGCGGTTTCGGAATGGCCGCCGAGGGCGAGGTAGAACTGCTTTGAGATGATCAATCCTTGCTCCGGGCGCGGCCGCGCGCCGATCGCCGCCGCCGCCAGAAGCATCGCGTCGCGCAGCGCCGACTGGGCCAGCGCGCCGCGCCGGAACACCGCCGCAGCGCCGACGTCGCCGCCAAAACGCTGCTCGACGAAGCGGCGCGTCTCACCGGTCCATAATGTGTCGAGCACCGTTCCAGGCCGCAAAAACATCAGCCAAGGCGCTCGCGCTGTTGCCGCCGCGGCGCTCAGTTGCGAGCCTTGTGAACCCTCCACAGCCAGGAACTTGCATCCGGCGACGTCGGCGACCGCTGCGGTATCGTCGCGCGAGCCGCCGTCGGCAATCAGCACCTCGCTGACAAGGCCCTCGGTCGCGCCCGGGACGAGCGCAGCCAAGGTCGATACCAGGGCGCGCTCGGAATCGAGCGTCGCGATGATCACGCTCAGCATGTGTCGTGGCTCTGAGCCGCAGTGAAGGTCTTCGGATATTGGTCCGGCGCCAGCTCAATAAGCCGCATCCGCGCCGGTTCCAAGGCGCTGTGGATGGTCACGGAAAGTTGTTCTTGTTTTGTTCACATGGTGGCGTTAGCTTATAGTTATGAACCACTCGTCCGCATTGAGGCGCCCGCCGACGCCGCTGCCCTCCGCGTCGGCGGGCGAGTTGGGAACTGCTGTTGAGCGTGAACGGCGGCGCGGCCGCGGTACGTTGTCGAACGCTTCGGGGCGTTTCGAGCCGCTGGCACGCGTCAATTTCGACGACGGCTGGCAGGGCCTGGACGAACTGCCGCCGTTCAAGACCACGGTGACCGCCGACGCGACCCGCAAGATCATCACCCGCAACGATTCGCCGGATATTTCCTTCGACCGCTCGATCAATCCCTATCGCGGCTGCGAGCACGGCTGCGTCTATTGCTTCGCGCGTCCGACCCACGCCTATCTCGGCTTGTCGCCCGGCCTCGATTTCGAGTCCAAGCTTTTCATGAAGCCGAACGCGCCGGAACTGCTGGAGCGTGAATTGTCGGCGCCCGGCTATGCGCCGAAGATCATCGCCATCGGCACCAATACCGATCCGTACCAGCCGATCGAGCGCCGCTACAAAATCATGCGGCGGATTCTCGAAGTGCTGGACAGCGCTGGACATCCGGTCGGCATCGTCACCAAGTCGGCGCTGGTGCTGCGCGATCTCGATATCCTCTCGCGCATGGCGCAGCGCGATCTAGTCAAGGTCGCGATCTCGGTCACGACGCTCGATTCGAAATTGGCGCGCACCATGGAGCCGCGCGCCGCGACACCGCCGCGCCGGCTCGATGCGCTGCGGCAGTTGGTCAAAGCCGGCGTGCCGGCGGCGGCGATGGTCGCGCCCATCATTCCGGCGCTGAACGACGTCGAGATCGAGCGCATTCTCGATGCGGTCGCCGCGACCGGCGTGCGCCATGCCGGCCATGTGCTGCTGCGCCTGCCGCTCGAAGTGCGCGACCTGTTCCGCGAATGGCTGATGGCGAATTTCCCCGATCGCTATCGCCACGTGTTCAAGCTCGTGCGCGATACGCGCGGCGGCAAGGATTACGATTCGACGTTCGGCAAGCGCATGACCGGCTCCGGTCCCATCGCCTGGATGATCGGCCGGCGCTTCGAGGTCGCCTGCGAGCGGCTCGGCTTCAATGCCTCGAAGATCAGGACCACGACCGAGCATTTCCGGCCGCCGCGCGCGGCGACAAAGCAGCTCGATCTGTTTTGATCTGCGCGAGTTCGGTTACGCTGCGCGCGATCGGGAGCTCTCAAGCGAAATCCGGGGGGCACCGGACTCTTCCCCACTATTCTCCGGCGCCTGCGCTGCGGCGTTGCGGATCGAGCCACGCCGTGGTCATCATGGCGCATGAGTCGCGAAGGCACAGCGGCGCGTCTGCCGCTCCAGGAAGAGATCGTCCGCCCGACGTTTCGCCGCGAGCGCGCGGCGCTCAAGCGCGGCGTCTGGCCGGTTGCGGGCTGCGACGAGGCGGGCAGGGGGCCGCTCGCCGGTCCGGTGGTTGCGGCGGCGGTCATTCTCGACCCGGACAATGTCCCACGCGGCCTCGACGATTCGAAAAAACTCACACCGGAACGGCGCGAGGTGCTCTACGAGCGCATCTGCGCGCGGGCGCAGGTCGCAGTGGCGATGGCGCCGCCGGCGCGGATCGATCGCGACAACATCCTGCGCGCATCGCTGTGGGCGCTGGCGCGCGCTGTCGTCGCCTTGCCGGTCAAACCGCGCCTCGTCTTTGTCGACGGCCGCGACCGCATCGATGCCGGCTGCGACTGCGAGGCCGTGATCGGCGGCGACGCTTTGGTCGCTTCGATCGCCGCCGCCTCCATCGTCGCCAAGGTGACGCGCGACCGCCTGATGGGCTGTCTCGGCGCCGCGCATCCCGGCTACGGCTTCGAGCGCCACATGGGCTATAGCGTGCCCGAGCACTTCGCGGCCCTCGACCGGCTCGGCCCGACGGTCCATCACCGCCGTTCGTTCTCGCCGGTGGCGAGCGCACTCGGCCTGGTGACCGAAGAGAACGAGGCAATCGTCACCGACATATTGCCTCTCTAGTCCGCGCGCCCTATAGGGCACGCCGTTGAGGCACGGCCTTCCATGGCCGACCATGGCGTGCGCGGCCCGATGTTCTACGTTCCCCTCTATATGGAAGCGCTGCGGTCGCGGCCGTTGCTGGTGTTTTGGCTGGCGGCGCTGGCGCAGGCGCTGATCTGGGTCGCGGTGCCGACGGCGTTCTATGCGGGGCCGCCGGGCGACCTGCCGCAACTGCTTGCCATCGGCCACGAATTCCAAATGCACGGCCATGTCGGCCCGCCGCTCGCCTACTGGCTCGCTGAAATCGCTTTCCGCATCGCGGGTCTCTTTGGTGTCTACGCGCTTTCGCAGATCTGCGTGGTCGTGACCTATTGGTGCGCCTTCAGGCTCGGCAGCGCGATTGTCGGCCCGACGCATGCCGCCATGGCGGTGCTGCTCATGGTCGGCATTTCGCTGTTCACTGTGCCGACGCCGGACTTCGGTCCGCCGGTGCTGACGATGGCGCTGTGGGCTGTGGTGCTGCTCAGCTATTGGCGTGCCGTCATGCAGAAGCGGCGCTGGTCGTGGTACGCGCTCGGCGTTGCGGCGGCGTTGATTCTTCTCAGCAGCGATGCCGCTCTGATCCTGCTCGGGACGCTTGCGCTCTACACCGGCGTGACCGAACGCGGGCGCGCCGCGCTCGCTGCCATCGACCCGTGGATCGTGGCGGCGCTGCTGGTGGTCTGCCTGTTCCTGCATCTCTTATGGCTCGAAGGACTTGGCGACACGCTGACGCCGACGCTGGAGCGGTTGCGTGACGCCAACGCTTCCAGCCAGAACATGTCGAGCTGGCTGCGGCTTCTCACCGCGCTGGCGCTGGCCCATGCCGGGCTCGCGATCCTCGTCGTCCTGGCCAGCGGCTGGCCGCGAATCGCCAGCGGCCCGGCGCCGGCCATCGTGCGGCTGCCGGTCGATCCGGTCGCCGTGACCTTCGTGAAGGTCTTCGCCCTGGTGCCGGCCTTGCTGGCGATGATCGTCGCGGTCCTGACCGGACGTTCGTCGCCGATCGGGGGCTCGGCACCGCTCGTTGTGCTTTCCGGGCTCGCGGTGATCGTGATCATTGGCGACAGCATCGTGCTCTTTCATCAGCGCATCCTGGGTTACGCCTGGGCCGGTCTTCTCGTCGTGCCTGCGGCATTCGTGCCGGCCGTGATGCTGCTGCTGCCATGGACGACCGGAACCGATCTTAGGGTCGAGCAGCCGGCGGCGGCGATGGGCCGGTTCTTTGCCGACAGCTTCGAGCGGCGGACCGGCCGCCCGCTGGCCATCGTCGCCGGCGACGTCCGCACCGCCGCGCTGATCGCGCTCGCGGCGCCGAGCCGGCCGAGCGTCTATTTCGACGCCAACCCCGAAAGCTCGCCGTGGCTGACGCCGGACGATATCCGGCGCAAGGGAGCAGTCGTTGTCTGGCCCACCGCCAATACGTCGCCGGACCCGCCGCCCGCCATCAAAGCGCGTTTCCCCGATCTTATTCCGGAAGTGCCGCGCACGTTCGAGCGGCCGGTGCAGGGCCGGATGCCGGTGCTGCGCATCGGCTGGGGCGTGATCAGGCCCGGCAGTGTCGCCGCGGCCGCGCAGCCTTATTGATGCTTGCCCGCACAGGAGCGATGCGATGAACGCCAATGCGCTTTCGTCATGGCAGTTTTGGGCGGTGTTGTCGGCGGTGTTCGCGGCGTTGACCGCGATTTTCGCCAAGGTCGGCGTCGAGAACGTGAACTCCGACCTGGCGACATTCATCCGCACCATTGTGGTCGTTTGCGTGCTCGGGCTGATCGTCTACGCGACGCGGCAGTTTCAGAGCCCGGCCGAAATCTCCGGCCGCACTTATTTGTTTCTGCTGCTGTCGGGTCTGGGCACCGGCGCTTCGTGGCTGTGCTATTTTCGCGCGCTGAAGCTCGGCAATGCCGCGCAGGTCGCGCCTATCGATAAACTCAGCGTCGTTCTCGTTGCCATATTCGGTGTGCTGTTTCTGGGTGAAAAGCTTTCGACGGTGAACTGGCTCGGCGTCGCATTGGTCGCGGGCGGCGCAATTCTGGTGGCGATACGCTGACGAGCGTCGGCGCTCAACCGGCGAGCGCCTTCTTGATCGCCAGAAAATCCCTCCAGGCAAACCGCTTCTGCAGCGGGCTGCGCAACAGGAAGGCGGGATGAAACGTCGCCATGGCCCGAATTTCGCGTGAGCCGGTATCGAATTTCATCCAGCGCCCGCGCGTCCTGGTGATGCCTTCCTTGGTGCCGAGCAGCGTCTGCGTCGAGGGCTGTCCGAGGCATACCAGGACGTCGGGGTTCGCGAGTTCGATCTGGCGGCGGATGAAGGGCAGGCAGATCGCCGTTTCCTGCGGCGTCGGTGTGCGGTTGCCGGGCGGACGCCAGGGCACGACATTGGCGATGTAGGTGCTGGTGCGATCAAGCCCGATCGCCTCCATCATGCGATCGAGCAGCTTGCCGGAGCGCCCGACGAAAGGTTTTCCGGTCATGTCCTCTTCGTAGCCGGGCGCTTCGCCGACGAACATGATCTGGCCTTCGGGATTGCCGTCGGCGAAGACGAGTTGTGTCGCCGTGGCCCGCAACGGGCAACCTTCGAAGCCCTCCAGCAACGCGCGCAATTCGTCGAGCGTCGCGGCGTTCCTAGCCGCCTCGCGCGCCGCCATGATCGCGGCTTCGGGGGGTAGCGGCGCGGCTGATTGATAAAAGGTCTTGGCCGGCGCTTTGCGTTGCGGGGGCGATGACGGCTTTGCGGCGACCGGCGGCGCGGGCGCAAGCGGCTCGTCGGCCATGCGATCGACGGGCTCCTCGCCGAGGAGCGCATCGACGCCGGCGTCGAGATAAAAGGCGAGCAACTCGCGCGCTTCTCTAGGGCCGGTAATCATCGGGGGCATTGAAAGCACGACAGATGGTTTTGGCGCAACATGCTGCGATCCAAGATTGTCACCGCACGCAAATCGTGAAAGATCATCGCGAGCCGGGCGAATTGCGGAGTTTTCCATGAACACCAAGGAACTTCCCGCCCGCGAGGCCATGGAGTTCGACGTGGTCATCGTCGGCGCCGGGCCAGCGGGGCTCGCCGCCGCGATTCGGCTCAAGCAGCTCGCTCCGGAAAAATCCGTCGTGGTGGTCGAAAAGGGCTCCGAGGTCGGGGCACACATCCTTTCGGGCGCCGTCATCGATCCGATCGGGCTCGACCGCTTGATCCCGCAGTGGCGCAACGAGGACACGCCGATCAAGACGGCGGTGACTGCCGACCATTTCTACACGCTCGGTCCGTCCGGCGCTTTGCGGCTGCCGAATGTCCTGCTGCCGCCGCTGATGAGCAATCACGGCAACTACATCGTCTCGCTCGGCGAGGTGTGCCGTTATCTGGCGCGCAAGGCGGAGGCGCTGGGCGTCGAAATCTATCCGGGCTTCGCCGCCGCCGAAGTGTTGTATGACAACGACGCTGTCGCCGGCATCGCGACCGGCGACATGGGCATCGGCAAGGACGGCGAGCCGAAGGCGAGCTTCACCCGCGGTATGGAACTGCGTGGCAAATACACCTTGTTCGCCGAGGGCGCGCGCGGCAGCCTTTCCAAAATCCTGATCCAACACTTCAATCTCGCGCAAGGCCGCGAGCCGCAAAAGTACGGCATCGGCCTCAAGGAGCTATGGCAGGTGGCGCCGGCGAAGCATCGGCGGGGTCTGGTCCAGCACACAATGGGCTGGCCGCTCGACAATGGAACCGGCGGCGGCTCGTTTCTCTATCACTTCGACGACAATCTGGTCGCGGTCGGCTTCGTCGTCCATCTCAACTATGCGAATCCGTATCTCTCGCCGTTCGAGGAGTTCCAGCGCTTCAAGACGCATCCGCTCGTCCGCGACACGTTCGCCGGCGGCAAGCGGATCTGTTATGGCGCGCGCGCCATCACCGAAGGCGGCTGGCAATCGGTGCCGCGGCTGTCGTTTCCAGGCGGCGCGCTGATCGGTTGCGCGGCGGGCTTCGTCAACGTGCCGCGCATCAAGGGCAGCCACAACGCCATGCTGTCCGGAATGCTGGCGGCCGAGCACGTCGCCGCGGCGCTGGAGCAGGGCCGCGCCAACGATGAGCTTTCGGGCTATGAGGCGGCGTGGCGTTCATCGCCGATCGGCAGCGACCTTTGGCGCGTGCGCAACGCCAAGCCGCTATGGTCGAAGCTCGGCACGCTTGCCGGCATCGCGCTCGGCGGGATCGATATGTGGACCAACACGTTCGGCTTCTCCGTCTTGGGCACGTTACGGCACGGCAAGCCTGATTTCGCGGCGCTCAAGCCCGCGGCGCAGTGCAAGCGCATCGCCTACCAGAAGCCCGACGGCAAGCTCACCTTCGATCGGCTCTCCTCGGTCTATCTGTCCAACACCAATCACGAGGAAGACCAGCCGGTGCATCTCCTGGTGCGCGACGCGGCCCTGCAAAAGTCATCCGAGCACGATGTCTATGCCGGGCCTTCGGCGCGCTACTGTCCGGCCGGCGTCTACGAATGGGTCGAGGAGACCGGCGCGGCGCGCTTTGTCATCAACGCGCAAAATTGCGTCCATTGCAAAACCTGCGACATCAAAGACCCGAACCAGAACATCACCTGGGTGGCGCCGGAAGGCGGCGGCGGGCCGAACTATCCGAATATGTGACAGCCGGTCGATACCAAACGTGCCGCAGGCGAGTCGAACACAACATCGCGATCCGTGCTGCCGCGATTTCGCCGCCGTTCAGGCCTAAGTCGTCCCATCCTTGCGGGGGCGGTGCAAAAGGGCCATTCTCGCGCACGCATGGGTATGCGGCGCCTGATTCCCTTTACGCCCATCCAGTTCGCCAATGGAGCCATCGTGACTTATTCGCTGCTGTCCTGGCATGCTGCCGCCATTGGCGCTGCCGTAGCCATGAGCCTGCCTTCCGCGCTCGCTGCCCAAGCGCCGACGCCGCAGGAAATCACGCATTTCACCTCCGCCGGCAGCTATCTGGCGGCGCGCCACGCTGGCGCCGAGCGCGATGCAGCCGCTGCTGCAGCCTATTACATGAACGTTCTCAAGGCCGATCCGCACAATGCCGATCTTTTGAGCCGCACGTTCCTTTCGGTCGTCACCGAGGGCGATATTGACGAGGCCGCCAAACTCGCCGACCGGGTGCTGCAAGCCGACAAGACCGACCGCATCGCGCGGCTGGTGATCGGCGTGCGTGCGCTCAAGCAAAAAGAATACGGAGCGGCCCGGCAGAACTTTGCCCAATCGGTGCGCGGTCCGGTGACGGATTTGGCGGCGGCGATGCTGTCGGCCTGGGCGCTCGCCGGCTCGGGCGATACCAAGACGGCCGTTGACACTCTCGACAAGCTGACCGGTCCGGACTGGTACGGCATCTTCAAGGACATGCATGCCGGGCTGATCCTCGATCTCGCCAACAAAAAGCAAGATGCCGGCAAACGCCTGGAGCGCGCCTACAAGGCGGATGCTACGGCGCTGCGTACGGTGCAGGCCTATGGCCACTATCTGTCGCGCAACGGCGGCAAGGACGACGCGCTGAAAGTCTACAAGGACTTCGACAAGGCGCTGCCGAACCATCCGCTGATCGCGCAGGATATGAAGGCGCTCTCGGATGGCGACAAGCTGCCGCCGCTCGTCGAGTCGCCGCAGGCCGGCGCCGCCGAGGCGCTCTACGGCTTGGGCGCTTCGATCGGCCGCCGCGGCGGCGAAGATTTGGCACTCGTGTATTTACAGCTCGCGCTCTATCTGCAGCCGTCACATGCTCTGGCGCTGCTGTCGCTGGCCGATCTCTACGAGTCGCTGAAGAAGCCCGATCTCGCGATTCAAGTCTACGAGCGCGTCCCGTCAAGCTCGCCGCTGTTCCGCAACGCCGAGATTCAACTCGCCGACGATCTCGACCAGCTCGACCGCACCGACGAAGCCAAGAAGCGGCTCGAACACGTCATCTCGGAACATCCCAAGGATACCGAAGCGATCCTTTCCCTCGGCAACATTCAGCGCGCCCGCAAGGATTTTGCCGATTGCGCCAATACCTATGGCAAGGCGATCGATACGTTGCCGACGCCCGAGAAGTCGAACTGGGTAATGTTCTACTTCCGCGGCGTCTGTTACGAGCGCTCACATCAGTGGCCGAGCGCCGAAGCCGACATGAAGAAGGCGCTGGAACTCTATCCCGATCAGCCGTTGGTGCTGAACTATCTCGGCTACTCCTGGGTCGACCAGGGCGTCCATCTCGACGAAGGCATGGACATGATCCGCCGCGCGGTGGAACAGCGCCCGGATGACGGCTACATCGTCGATTCGCTCGGCTGGGCCTATTTCCGCACCGGCAACTACGACGAGGCGGTGAAGAACCTCGAGCGCGCTGTGGAGCTCAAGCCCGATGATCCGACGATCAACGATCATCTGGGGGACGCCTATTGGCGCGTCGGGCGCAAGCTCGAGGCGCATTTCCAGTGGTCGCACGCCAAGGACCTCAATCCGGACAAGGAAGACCTGCCCAAGATCGAAGCAAAGTTGAAGGACGGGCTTCCTGACGACACGTCATCGGCCGCCGACGCCGACAAAGCGAAGAAGGGCGGCAACGGGGGGTGACGGGTGACCACGCCCGAGGCCCTCGTTGAAATTGCGCCGGCGAAGGTCAATCTGACCCTGAGGGTGTTGAGCCGCCGCAGCGACGGCTATCACGACCTTGAAAGCCTGGTGGCATTCGCCGACTGTGGCGAACGCCTGTCGTTTTCTCCCGGTGTCGAGCTCTCGCTGACGGTGGGCGGCCCGACTGCAACGCAAGCGGGGCCGATCAACGACAACCTTGTCATCAGGGCGGCGCGCGCGCTCGCCGGACGAATCCCCGATGTCCGTCTGGGCGCGTTCCATCTCAATAAGCAGTTGCCGGCCGCTGCCGGCCTCGGTGGCGGCTCGTCCGATGCGGCGGCGGCGCTGCGCCTGTTGGTGCGGGCGAACAGCCTTGCGGCCGACGACCCTCGCCTGCTCGCCGCGGCGCGCGCCGTCGGCTCCGATGTGCCGGTGTGCCTTGATCCACGCACACGCTTGATGCGCGGCGTCGGCGAGGTGCTTTCGCCGCCGATCGCGCTGCCGCCGCTGCCGGCGGTTCTGGTCAATCCGGGCGTCGCGCTTGCCACCAAGGCGGTGTTTGCAAAGTGGACGCCCAACCCGGCCTATTCGGTCCCGCTCGCTCCGGCGACGATCGCGAAAGCCGCGAGCTTCGAGGCCTGTGTCGAACTCCTCAAGACGCAGTCCAACGATCTCGAAGCGCCGGCGCGCGCGCTGGCGCCGGTGATCGCCAATCTGCTCGGGGTGTTGCGCGGATTGCCGGGGTGCAGGCTTGCCCGCATGTCGGGTTCGGGATCAACCTGCTACGCGCTGTTTGCAGCCGCTGCCGAGGCAGCGGAAGCGGCCCGCGGCCTCGCCGAGCAGTATCACCATTGGTGGGTGCGGGCCTGCGTGCTCGGCAAGGCCGGCTAATGCGTTCGCGCGATGCAGAAATCGACCGTCTCGGCCAGCGCTGATTTCATCCGCGAGTCGGGAAACAGCGCCAGCGCGTCGCGCGCGATCGAGCCGTAGTGTTGCGCGCGGCCGAGCGTGTCTTCGAGCGCGCGGTGCTTCGCCATCAGGCCGATGGCATGTTCGAGGTCGGTGTCGTTGGCCTCGCCGCGCTCCAGCGTGCGCCGCCAGAACTCGCGTTCGGCGTCCGAGCCGCGCCGGAACGCGAGCACCACCGGAAGCGTGATCTTACCCTCGCGGAAGTCGTCGCCGATATTCTTGCCGAGCTTCGCCGCCGCGCCGCCGTAGTCGAGCACGTCGTCGACGAGCTGGAACGTAATGCCGAGATTCATGCCGAATGACCGGCAGGCCGCCTGTTCGTCGCGCTTTCGCGCCGACAGCACCGGTCCCACTTCGCATGCGGCCGCGAACAGCTCCGCGGTCTTGGCGCGGATCACCGCGATATATTCGTCCTCGGTGGTGGCGGTGTTCTTGGCCGCGGCGAGCTGCATGACCTCGCCTTCGGCGATCACCGCGGCGGCCGAGGACAGAATCTCCAGCGCCTTGAGGCTGCCGACCTCGACCATCATCTTGAAAGCCTGGCCGAGCAGGAAATCTCCCACCAGCACGCTCGCCTCGTTGCCCCATAGCATGCGCGCCGCAAGCCGGCCGCGCCGCAGCTCGCTCTCGTCGACCACGTCGTCGTGAAGGAGCGTCGCGGTGTGCATGAATTCGACCGCGGCCGCGAGCTTGATGTGGCCGTCGCCCGCGTAGTTGGTAAGCCGCGCCAAAGCCAGCGTCAGGATCGGCCGCAGCCGCTTGCCGCCCGAATTGATCAGGTGGTTGGCGACCTCCGGGATCATCGTCACTTCGGAGCCGGTTCGGGAAATGATCGTGCCGTTGACGCGTTCCATATCGGCGGCGACCAGCCCGACCAGGGGCTCGATCGAGGGTTCGCCGGGACTTTCAAAAGGGACGACAACGGCCACGCAAGCTTCTCCACAGAGGACGTAAGACGATAGAAACGCTATGGTGAGGCGGCAAGTACGTGGGCCAATATAACGACTATTGGCTATTGCGCCGAATCACATGCGTGTTGGGCGTGGGCGGTCAGCCGGTAACGGCCTTGTCACCCGGCTTGGCGACGGTGAGGGGCGATGTCAAGCAAACGCATTGCCGAAAACGTGACGCGTGGCCGCTTCGACGTGGCAGTCCTGGTGCCATGCTATAATGAAGAACAGGCGATCGCGAGCGTGGTGGCCGGCTTCCGGGCGGCGCTGCCGGAGGCGAGCGTCTACGTCTACGATAACAATTCGACCGACAAAACCGCCGAGGCCGCGCGCGGCGCCGGCGCTGTAGTTCGCCGCGAGACCCATCAGGGCAAGGGCCACGTGGTGCGGCGCATGTTCAACGACATCGAGGCCGACATCTACGTGCTGGTCGACGGCGACGCCACCTATGACGCGCCGAGCGTGCTGGCGATGATCGCCAAGCTGATCGACGACCGGCTCGACATGGTCGTGGCTGCGCGCATCGAGCGCGACGAGGCGGCCTACCGTGCCGGCCATCGCGCCGGCAACGCCATGCTCACGGGCTTTGTGACGCACATTTTCGGCCGCGCCTTCACTGATATCCTTTCCGGATATCGGGTATTCTCGCGGCGCTTCGTCAAATCCTTTCCCATTCTTTCGGGCGGTTTCGAGATCGAGACGGAATTGACCGTCCATGCGCTCGAGCTTGAACTGCCGGTGGGTGAGGTTCCAACGCCGTACTCGCCGCGGCCGACCGGATCAGCCTCGAAGCTCAGCACATGGCGCGACGGCTTCCGTATTCTCTGGACGGTGCTGAAGCTCTACCGTGCTGAGCGGCCGCTCTCGCTGTTCGGCGCATTCGGCGTTGCCCTGGCGCTCGCGTCGATCGGCCTCGCGATTCCGATTTTCATCACGTATTTCCAGGAGGGGATCGTGCCGCGCCTGCCCACGGCGGTGCTGTCCACCGGGCTGATGCTGCTGGCCTTTCTTGCTATTGCATGCGGGCTGATACTCGATACCGTCACGCGTGGGCGCCGTGAGGCGAAGCTCATTGCTTATTTGGGACTGCGCGCTCCCGGCGAGGAACGAAGGCGGGGCTGACTGACGTGCGCGAACTGGTGCGGACCAATGATGCCGTGCTGATTTCGGCGATCGAGGCGCTGCTCGACAGCGCCGACATTGCGCATCTGGTCGTCGATCAGAACATGAGCGTGCTGGAGGGATCGATCGGCATTTTTCCGCGGCGCATTCTCGTCGACGAGGACGAGCTTGACACGGCGCGGCAACTGCTCGCCGACGCGGGCTTCGCCGGCGAACTGCGCCCTGATGCCGGCTGAACCGCTCGCGGTCAGCGAGGACGCCGTGCTCGGCGGCCGGCTTGTCCTGCGCCAGCCGCTGCGCGGTCATCGGGTCGGCCATGACGCCATTCTGCTTGCTGCGGCGACGCCGGCGCGCGCCGGTGAGCACGCCGTCGAGCTGGGCTCCGGCGTCGGCGGGGCGGGGCTCGCGCTTGCGCGCCGTGTCGAAGGCCTCGCCGTCACCATGGTCGAGATCGATCCCGTGTTAGCGGAACTTGGCAGGGTCAACGCGGAGGCGAATGGCTTTGCCGGGCGCGTCCGCTCGGTTTGTCTTGATGTCGCAGCGACCGCCGTGGCCTTTGTGGCTGCCGGGCTGGCGCCCGGATCTGCGGATGCCGTACTGATGAATCCGCCGTTCAACGACCGGCAAAATCCTTCACCCGAGCCCGGCCGCCGTCTGGCGCGGGTCGCTTCGCCGGAAACGCTTCCGCAATGGTTGCGCACCGCGGCGCGGCTTCTGCGTCCCTCGGGCACCGTCACGCTGATCTGGCGCGGCGATGGTGTTGCCGATGTGATCGCCGCACTCGGGGCGGGTTTCGGCGCAGTGTCGCTTATTCCGATTCACGCCAAGCCGGGTGCGCCAGCCGTGCGGGTAGTGGCGCGCGCGATCAAAGGAAGCCGCGCGCCGCTCGTTCTGCTCCCGGGCCTCATTCTCGCCGATGCCGGCGGCAAGCCGACGGCGCAAGCGGAAGCGATCCTGCGCGAAGGTGCCGCACTGTCTTTGGTAGAGGCCTGAGCGCCGGCGATGCTTAGGCGATGGGCACTAAGCTGGTACCGAATCGGGCGGCACCGGAGCGGTTCGTTCTGCCCGGACGCGAAGTGGAAGGTGCGAAAGACCAACAATGACGCCGATCAGGACCATGAGCATGTATATTTTCATTTCCAATCCATCGTCCCTGCTGAAACCCACGAACCATCTCAAGCAAGAAGCGTTCCACGAATTAACAAACGGTTACTTGAGCGTTTTGTCGGCACGCCCTATGTGAAGTTCCATGACGGAACCATTAGCGCGATTGGGCGTTCGTGAAACTTCGGCGCGGGTCGCCGCGGTGCTGCGGCCGATTCTTCCCCGGCGCTTTCGCGGCAACGAGCCGGTGGTTCCGGTGGTCCGCCTTACCGGCATCATCGGGTTTTCGACACCGTTACGGCCCGGTCTGACGCTGTCGGGAGTGGCCCGTACGCTCGATCGGGTCTTTGCTGTGCGCAACGCGTCTGCGGTCGCGCTTGCGATCAATTCACCGGGCGGATCGCCGGTGCAGTCGCACCTGATCTTCCGGCGCATCCGCGAACTGGCGCAGGAGAAGAAACGCCACGTGATCGCTTTCGTCGAGGATGCCGCCGCCTCGGGCGGCTACATGATCGCCTGTGCAGCCGACGAGATCGTCGCCGATCCGCATTCCATCGTCGGTTCGATCGGCGTGGTCGGCGGCTCGTTCGGCTTCGACAAGCTTCTGGAGAAGGTCGGCGTCGAGCGCCGGCTCTACACGTCAGGCGAGCACAAGGCCATGCTCGATCCGTTCCTGCCGGAAAACCCGGACGACGTCGAAAGGCTCAAAAAACTGCAACGGGAAATCCACCAGGATTTCATCGCGCTGGTCAAATCGCGGCGCGCCGGCAAGCTCAACGGCCCGGAAAACGACTTGTTTTCCGGCGAGTATTGGACCGGACGGCGGGGGCTCGAACTCGGCCTGGTGGACGCCATCGGCGATTTGCGCAGCGTGCTTCGCGAGCGATTTGGCGATAAGGTATCTACCCCGCTGGTCGCGGCGGACCGCGGCTGGTTCGGCCGGCGCGTGGCCGGCGTCGCGGCTGGCGGTCTGCTCCAGGCGGGACTTGCCGAGGATGTGATCTCGGCGCTTGAGGCGCGCGCGCTGTGGGCGCGTTACGGTTTGTGAACCCGGAGAACGATCATGCCGGCGGCATTCGCTTTTGCACTGGGAATTGTCGGCGCGGCAGCGCTGGCGCGCTGGTGTTATCGGGAAGTGCAGCGCGTGAACTCCGAACTCGACGGCATGCGCGCACGGGCCTCCGTCGAGCCGGTGGATCGTGACGCGCTGCCGAAACTCAAGCGCGATCCGAAGAGCGGCGAATACCGGCCGGGGTAATTCCTACTGCGTATCCTTGATGCCGCGCTCGCGGACGACGCGGCCCCATTTGTCGTACTCGGCCTTCAACACGGCACCGAACGCCTCCGGCGCGCCGCCGACCGGGATCGCGCCCGATGCCACGATCTTGTCGCGGGTCGCCGGATCCTTCAGCGCTGCATTGACCGCCGCATTGAGCTTGCCGATCACCGCCGGCGGCGTCTTGGCCGGCGCCAGCAGGCCGTACCAGTTCGATGCATCGGTGTTGGGATAGCCCTGCTCGGCGAGCGTCGGCACGTCGGTGAGAATGGGATTGCGCTTGTCCGCCGCCGCCCCGATCGGGATGATTGTGCCGGCTTTGATGTGCGCGATCAGCACCGGAACGTCGGCGGCGAGCACTTGCACTTGGCCGGCGAGCAGATCGGTCACCGCTGGTGCCGCGCCGCGATAGGGCACGTGCAGGAATTTGACGCCTGCCGCCGCCGCGAGTTGCTCCTGCGCAAGATGCGGGGTCGAGCCGACGCCGGTCGAGGCGAACGAGATGGCGCCTGGTTTTTCCTTGGCCAGCGCCACCAGCTCCTTGACGGTCTTGATGCCGAGCTTTGGTCCCACCACCAGCACGGTGGTGTTGCTGACCACCTCGACGACCGGCGCGAAATCGCGCAGCGGGTCGTAGGGCATGTTGGTGTAGATGTGCGGCGACACCGCCACTGCGCCGACCGTGGTGAGGAACAACGTGTAGCCGTCGGGGTCGGACTTGGCCACGGTCTCGCCGCCGAGCGTGCCGTTGGCGCCCGGCTTGTTTTCGATGAAGACGCGCTGGCCGAGTGTCTGCGTCATGTGTTCCACGATCAAGCGGCCGATAAAATCGGTGGGGCCGCCCGGCGGAAAGGCGATGACGATTCGAATCGGCCGATTCGGAAAATCCTGCGCCTGGGCGGCGGGCGCACCGAGACAAGCCAACGTGAAGGCGGCGATCAGCACGCCCCAAATGTTTTTCACCGTTTCCTCCCTGCGGGTATCGGCAATCAGCTATCAGGCATCATTGCGATTTGATCCCTGATTCCTGAAGCCTGATCCCTGACACCTTGACCTGTCGCGGGCGTTCCATCAACAACGTGCCATGAACGACGGTTTGCCGCCCCACATGCGTCCGGAACGCTCATTTCAGGGGCTTATCCTGGCGTTGCAGCGCTATTGGGCGGACTGGGGCTGCGTCATTTTGCAGCCCTATGACATGGAGGTCGGCGCCGGCACGTTTCACCCGGCAACGACGCTGCGCGCGCTCGGCCCGAAGCCTTGGAACGCCGCCTACGTGCAGCCGTCACGGCGGCCCAAGGACGGCCGCTACGGCGAAAACCCCAACCGCTTGCAGCACTACTATCAGCTTCAGGTCATCCTCAAACCGTCGCCGGACGACTTGCAGGACCTCTACCTGAAGTCGCTCTACGCCATCGGCATCGATCCGAAGATCCACGACATCCGTTTCGTCGAGGACGATTGGGAAAGCCCGACGCTCGGCGCCTGGGGGCTCGGCTGGGAATGCTGGTGCGACGGCATGGAGGTTTCGCAGTTCACTTACTTCCAGCAGGTCGCGGGTTTCGAGTGCGCGCCGGTCGCGGGCGAACTGACCTACGGCCTCGAGCGGCTGGCGATGTACGTGCAGGGCGTCGAGAACGTGTTCGATCTCAATTTCAACGGCCGTGACGGCGCGCAGCGCGTAAGCTACGGCGACGTTTTCCTGCAGGCCGAGCAGGAATATTCGCGGCACAATTTCGAATATGCCGACACCGACATGCTGTTCGAGCAGTTCCGCATGGCGGAGGCCGCCTGCGGCAAATATCTGGAAGCTGGCTGGGAACCCCCTCCCTACCCTCCCCCGCATGCGGGGGAGGGTAGGGAGGGGGTGAATAATCGCGGGCGGCATCTGATGGCGCTGCCGGCCTACGACCAGTGCATCAAGGCCAGTCACGTGTTCAATCTGCTTGACGCCCGCGGCGTCATATCGGTGACCGAGCGGCAGAGCTATATCCTGCGGGTGCGCGAACTCGCCAAGGCGTGCGGCGAGGCGTGGCTTGCAACGGAAGGCGGAGGGAAGAGCAGTGAGCGACGTACCTGAAATCGGCGGACGGCGTCCGATCCCGGT
>Ga0335085_10004258_pt1 | contig 23889 bp, 13 predicted proteins | sample Lox_Sample_45_FD_206712 | JGI IMG/M metagenome (GOLD analysis project Ga0335085, IMG submission 206712) | Soil microbial communities from Loxahatchee National Wildlife Refuge, Florida, United States - Lox_Sample_4.5 | ecosystem: Environmental > Terrestrial > Soil > Wetlands | place: USA...
TGTTGTTGACCAAGTCCCCAACTCCGCCTTGGACGAAGTTGGTCCTGCCGCCCGCCGTCTTCCACGCAACAACGATGTTGGAGCCCAACACCTGAATCGAAACGATGCGGAAGGCCGAGGCAGAGTTGGTTGGGTCGGTGCCGGCGAGGTACTCTTGCAGGTTGCCGAACCCATCGCTATCGGGGTCGCAACTTGCACAGGACAGATTGTTGGTAGTGGCGCCGCTGCCGAAGTATTGCAGGCGCCACCAATCGGGAATGCCGTCACCGACACTGTCATATCCACCCGCTTCGGTGACCGTGAAAGTGCTATCGGCGATGGTCATTGTGCCGATGAGAGGGAACTTGTTGGTGTTCACATCGACGGCAAAGTTTACTGTCCCGTTGCCGGCGCTACTGCTGCCGGATGTGATGGTGATGAAGCCGCTATTGCTGTTCGCCACCCAGGCGCAGTTCGTGCCATTGACACTCACCGTCACGTGGCCGGAGCCGCCCGCTGCATTGAAACTGGCGTTGGTGGAGTCCAACGTGAAGGCGCAACCGAGACTGGCTTGCGTGACCTTAAACGTCCGTCCTGCGATGGTCATCGTGCCGGTGCGGCCGTAACTATTAGTGTCGGTATTGGCCGCAACGGTGTAACTGACGGCTCCGCTGCCGCTGCCAGCATTTGTTGAGGTGATGGTGATGAAGCCGCTGTTGCTCATGTCCATCCAGACACAGTTAGTGCCGCTGGCGGTCACTGTGATGCTGCCGGAGCCGCCTGCCGAACTGAAGTTGGCGCTGTTCGGGGCCAACACGTAAGCGCAGAGTCCGGCGTCAATTCTGTAGGCCGTGCCGTATCCATACCGCCCGCCTCCGAGTGCCACTCCGTAGAGAGCACCGTCATTGCCCTGGACGAGCGAGGCATATGAATTGGCCCCATCAACGCCGTTTGTAAAGGCCCACAGATTCGTGAGATTGCCGCCCAGACCAAGTCGGAACACGGTGCCGAATGGGCTCGCCCCCGATCCGGATCCGAAGGTGGTGCCGTACAAATTGCCGTCGTTGCCTTGCATAAGCCCGGCGGAGGGACTGGCCCCATCGCTGCAACCGCTGAAACTCCACAGATTCGACAAGTTACCGTTCGGGCTGATTCGGAACACGGTGCCGTCGGAGAATGTTCCTCCTGCGGTCGTTGTTCCGTAGAAATTACCGTCACTACCCTGAACCAGGCCGGTAAACGGAGAGGCTCCATCGGGACCGCTGAAGGAGTACAGATTCGTAAAGGTGCCGCTTGAACTGATACGGAATACGGTGCCGGAGCCGTTCAGCCCGCCGTAGTAGGTCGTTCCATAGAAGTTATTGTCGCTGCCCAAGACAAGCCCACAAATGGGGAAACCCCCGTCGCCGTAGCTGAACGAATGAAGTGTTGTCAGACCGCCCGCTGGAGTGATCCGAAACACCGTGCCGTAGCCGTTCACACCACCAACCTCGGTTGTTCCATACAAGTTGTTGTCGGCGCCCAAGACGACCCCACCATACGGAAAGGCGCCGTCGCTGTAATTGAAGGAATGAATGGCTATCAGATTTCCTGCTGCAGTGATGCGGAACACGGTGCCGTAGGAGGATGTCCCACCTGAACTCGTCGTCCCGTAGAAATTGCCATCGCCGCCTTGCACAAGCACACCAAATGGAGAGGCCCCATCGGGACCACTGAACGAATGCAGATTCGTGAAGCCACCGCTGGAACTGATCCGAAACACGGTGCCCGAGCCGCCCGAGCCGCCATAGTATGTCGTCCCGTAGAAATTGTTGTCGTTGCCAAGGGCTAGTCCCGCGACCGGATACGCCCCATCATTGTAACCAAACGAATGAATGTTGGTCAGGTTCCCGCCAGCCGCGCCGCCATAAGAGATCGTGGCAAAGTTGGCGACGACAACTCCGTTGCTGGACGCTGTGAAGGTGTAACACATCGATGTACTGACCAGGCTGCCATTCACGGTCCAATTCGCGAAGCGGAAGCACGGGTTGGGTGTTGCGCACACCGTTATGTTCGAGCCACAAATCACAGAGCCGCCGCCGCTGGTGGCCCCGCCATCGACGGGAGAGGAACTCGTGCCAATCGTATTGGTGATGGGAATGAAGTTGGCCGCCAAATGGGCGTCGCCATTGGGCGTGAATGTGTAACAGGCTGAGGTGCTGACCAAGTTGCTGTACTGGTCGGTCCAGCTCGCAAAACTGTAGCAAGCGTTGGCCGTTGCGCAAACCGTGGTATTCGAAAGACAGGCGACCGTGCCGCCGCCGGTAGTGAGGCCGCCAGTTGGCGGCGAACTGCTGGTCGTGATCGTGTAGGACGACGTTGGCACGAAGTTGGCGACCAACGTCTCATTGGCTGCGGCGGCAAAGGTGTAGCAGGGTGAGGTGCTGACCACGTTGCCGTTCAGCGTCCAAGCTGTGAAGGCGTAGCAGGGAATCGCGCTCGCGCAGACGGTCAAAATGGAGCCACACGGTAGCGTCCCCCCGCCGCTGGCAGAACCACCACTCGTGGGTGAGCTGCTGGTTTTGATCGTGTAGTACGTGAGCGGCGTGAAGTTCGCAACCAAGGCTGCGCTATTGGTCACTGTGAACGCGTAGCAAGCCGAGGTGCTGACCACGCTCCCGTCCAGCGTCCAGTTCGCGAATCTGTAGCAAGAGGCATTGGCCGAAGCGCAAACTGTCAAGTTGGAACTGCACGGTACCGTCCCGCCGCCGCTGGTGGAGCCGCCAATTGCAGGGGAACTGCTGGTGCCGACGCTATAGGTTAACGGCGTGTAGTTGGCCACCGACAGCGAGTTGAAGAAGACGTCATGAGGCGGGTCGATCCCGTTGTTGTTGCTGAACAAGGCGATACTGTCGAGCGTGCCACTCGGCATACCGCCCAGCGTGCCGGTGACGGTATTGGTCGAGCCAATTCCGCGCGTAACGCATGTCAGTGTGTAAGTATCATTTGTGCCGAGTGTGAAAACCATGTGCATACCGTTGAACGTCACGGGCACTTCGCTGTCGCGGGCGCCGGCAGCGTCAACTACCGTATAGGTGGCGCTGCCACCGGCGAGGAGGAACTGGAAGCGGGCACCTGTCGTGTAGTCGGCCGGACTGTTCGCCGCGTCACCGGTTCGCAGGGCGAAGCCAACAGCAGAGCCAGCCACGTCGTTGAAGCCGTTGTCCATATCAATCATGAGTTGGCCGCCGACTTGCACCGGCCCTATGGCAAATGCCCGAAACGCCGCTGCAATGATCGTGCCGCTGCAATACACATTGTTCGCGTAAATCCCCCAAGACTCGCCGTCGACATCGATTCCGGGTGGCGCATGAGACGAGTCCTTAATCGATGAGTCAATGAAGTAGCCGTCACAGGACGAGTCGGTGGTTGTGTCCAGCAAGATCCAAGGGTCGAAGCCAGCGCCGCCGTTGCTGCCGCTGGGCCAGCCGGTGATGTAGGCTGGATCAGCAGCGGTATCGGTCGCCAAGCTCACATGCGCGTTGACGAAATTCGCCACCACCGTTTCATTGCTCGCCACGGGGAACGTGTAGCACGCCGAAGTGCTGCGCACATTGCCGTTCACGGTCCAATTCACAAATGAGTAGCACGTGTTCGGCGTGGCACAAACGGTAACATTCGATCCGCAGCTCACGGTCCCGCCACCGCTGGTCGAGCCGCCAACGGGAGGCGAGGACACGGTGTTGATCGTGTAGGTGGTAGCCGTCACGAAGTAGGTGTCGAACGGCGCGAACAGCGAATTGCCACTGACCGAGTCCACCGCATTCGTAGCCAAATGAACCAGAATCGTAGTGAGCGTGGACCAAGCAGTGCTCGGGGTGAACGTCATCGTGTCGTGAATCATATTCCACGTGAACGTGCCCGCCGTCGCCGGAGTCACGGAAAATGCAGCCTGAACCGAGTTGGTGTTCATCGGCTTGCTGAATTGCAGCACAATCGGCGCGGAAGTTGAGACGCAGCTTGCCGCGTGCGACGGGCTTGGGCCGACGACCACCGGGTCGAGCGGCAGGACCAGCGACTGGGCGATATAGATCTTGGCCGTCATGGCGGGCACGGTGATCGGGGGCGTGGTGTTCGTGCCCGAACCGCTAGTGACAACGATGGTGTCGTTGGAATTAAGCAGGTTGACCAGGACTGTACCGGGGAGATAGGTGGTGGCGGAATTCGTGAGCGTCTCGGCGACACTGGCCGTGTTGAAACAGACAAACACCTCTTGATTGCTGAGCACACGAGAGTAGGCGAACAGGCCGGGGCCGGATGGATCGCTCCACAGATTGTTCTGCACGCCGCGCCGCAGGGACGGATACAGACGGCGGAAGTTGTTAAGTCTGGCGATCAGTTGAAATAGCGGGTGCGTCTCGTTGAAGTTGTCGCCCAGCGCGACCGCGTCTTGGAATTGGCCCGCGAACATGTCCTCGCGGTTGTACGGGTCACCGTTGCCGTCGAACGCCTGTTCGGTGCCGTAGTAGAGGCAAGGAATCCCGCGCGAGGTGTAAAGGAACTCCAGTGCGACCGTGAGTCGGTTCGTGTCGTCATGCGCGTTACCTGAACTGAGGAAGCGCGGGTTATCGTGGTTGTCGAGGAACGTCACTAACCGGTACCAAGCAGTTGAGTCGTAATTGGCGGCGATGGCGTTGTAGTGGTTTGCAATTTGTTGGGTGTTGCCCGATGCGGTGGCGAACACGGGGTTGATGGTGAAATACAGGGGATAATCCAGCATGGAATCGAACTTGAACGGACCGCCCCCTTCGGTACCGGTATAAGAACCCACCAGCGATTCGGAGCCGTCGAATGCCTCGCCGAACATGAAGAAGTTGGATTTGCCGATCGACGCGCCGAATTGGTGAAGCTGCGGGCACCAGTACTGCCAGAAGCCGTAGTCCACATGCTTGGCCGTGTCCACGCGAAACCCGTCGAAGTCGGCAAAGCCGACCCAATGGGTGTAAATGTTCATCATGTTGGTGCGAACGTAAGTTGTCTCTGTGGCCAAATCGTCCAACCCATCCAACTCTCCCAAGACCACCTGCTGGGAGTTGCCGAAGTCCTGGATCCAACCGTTGGTGTGGAAAATCGTTGATAGCGCCGGTGGCGATACGTTGGTCGGGTTAAAGGGGAACGCATGCTGGTTGGCTGAGTTGTAGTACGACATGTTATAGCCCGCCGGGGGAGCCAGAAAGTTCGGGTAGCCCGGATCGGTGCTGCCGATCAGGTCAGCCGTGTGATTGCAGACGACGTCGAGGACGACCTTGATCCCTCGGGCATGCGCGGCTTGGACCATATTCGAGAGATCCGCTACGGTTCCCCAGTGCGGCGCCAACGTGTAAAAGTCTTGTGCCGCATAACCGTGGTAGGCGGAGTTGCCGCCGACATTCAGCGGGATCGGTGAGATCCAAATGGCGGACGCGCCGAGCGACTTGATATAATCGAGCTTCTGCTGGATGCCCTGGAAGTCTCCCCCGTGTATCCCCCGACTGTCGACTGGGGCATAGGGTGAACCGTGGCCGCTTTCCGAGTTGTTGTTGGTGGGATCGCCGTCGAAGTAACGGTCTGTAAAGATCTGATAAATGTTCTCGTCCCGCCAATCCTGTGGAGAAGGATAGGAAGCCGGACAAGCAACCTGCGCCGAGAGAAGCAGGAGCCCCGCGACGGACGCAACGACCTCGACAATCGCCTTCATACCCTGTCACCCTAACCGGCTTTCGCGAGCGCGCTGGAGGGCGGCAACACTCCATTTGTTTGAACGGCCAAAGCGGTCGAGGCAGCATGTGCGAACACCAGCCAACTTGCTATCGTTTTCGCTTTCACAGTTCGTGAAATGTCAAACTCGCGTCTACTCCCAACCTCGCGCAGCCGTTGCGCTTTCGTGGGCCACAGAATTGGCCCAAAACGGGGTGAGCAATACAAGGTTATAGACCGCGGGTTTGAAGAATATCAAGATTTATCGCCGGCAAGGATTTCCTGATCATCGTTTAGAGGAAAGCCCTTCAGGGCCGACGCAGCGCGAGCCGCAGCACGACGCGCCCGATTGCATTGTGCCGATTTGAGTGATTGAGTGCTGAGATGGCGCGGTCTGTTTGAAGGCCGGCGCCTGTTCCAAAGTTGCGGCTTGTGTCACTAGAGGCTAACAAATTTCAGATTCGGGTTGTTTGCCCAGTTCGGTCTCGATGCCATACGAGCTAGGAGAAAGCTCGCAATGAATCGGCTCAAACGCTTTCTGGCGATTCTCGCGGTGTTGAGTCTTGCGGCGTGCTCGGATGAAAAGACGCGACGGCTCGAACGACAGGTAGCTGCGTTCGCCGACGCTGCGTCAACACCGCCACCTTGTCGGCGTCGATGCTTGGGCGCAGCGACCCGTAGCGTTGGACGTCGCCATTGCTGACCAGTCCTTTGTAGTGGTTGTGGACGACCACCGGCGAGTAGCCCTTTTGGAAGCTGGTTTTCACGGCGTCGCATGCAACGCCAAATGATAGGTGGCGAATGAATGGCGCAGGCCGTTGTGTTTCCACTTGGCCAGACCTGCCGCTGTCGCCAGCCGTTTCAAGATGTTGGTCAAGCGGTCGTCGGTGATTGAGACGTTGTAGCGTCGCAACTCACGGACGCATTTGGCGGCCTCGGCGCGTACGTCGGGCGTCAGTGATAAGGCGGCTGTGCCTTCGTTCATCCTGGCGGTGCGAACTTGCTCGGCGAATTCTTCAGCTTCGTCGCGTGTCTCGTAGGTCCTGCGGATGCGCTGGCCGTCGATCATAACGTCGATCATGAAGCCGACTTGACCAGGCGGGTATTTACGCCGTATTATCGGCGGCCGTGATCGTTTGGGTTTTGGCTCAGGTTGGCTGTGGGTGGCATTCGTTTTCGTGTCGTTTCAACGCGGAAGATTGGCACTTATTGCCGCTCAAGTCATGCGAATGTGCGTAAGTTGTTGTGGAGAGGTGGCTGAGTGGTCGAAAGCGGCGGTTTGCTAAACCGTTGTACGGGTTAAAACCTGTACCGAGGGTTCGAATCCCTCCCTCTCCGCCAGTTTTTGCTCAATCGGTCTTTTGCAGCAGTTCGGTCGGATCGATGGCTAGCCAACTCACGGCGGCCACAATGTAGAACCCCGCGACCGTCACCAATGGCGCGTTCCACGAGTTCCACTTCTCGAGACACCAACCGACCACCACGGGACTGAGCGCGCCGCCTAGATTTCCAAACGTGTTCATCGCGCCGCTGACCACACCCGCGTGTTGCCCGCCAATTTCGACGCACACAGCCCAAGCCGCCGCCACGCCGAACGCCGCCAGGCTCGCCGCCGCAGCTATCGAAAGTGCCGCCGCTGCCGGGTTCGCAGTCATCACCGCAACGACAATCGCAACCGCCGCCAGCGGCAAGCCGATCAATCCCGGTACTCGCCGTCCGATGCGGGGGCCGAATCGGCGCGTCAGCACATCGCTGAACCAACCACCCGATGCTACGCCGAGGCCAAGTCCGAGAAGCGGCAACGCAGCGAGCCAGCCGACTTCTTTGAGGTTGAAGTTTCGCGCGCGCAGCAGATACGTCGGCAGCCACGTAAGGTAAAAGTACCAACCGTAGATCGTGCCTCCGTACATGACACAAATCATGAGCAGATTGCGACTTTTGAGCAAAGCGGCCCACGGCACGCGAGCGCGCGCCGCAGACGGAGGCGTGCCGATGGCGCGTAATTCCACTTCGTTGACCGAGCGATGAGTGTGCGGGTCATCGCGAAACCACCAGAACCACGCCAGCGCCCACGCGACGCCGACGAATCCGAAAATCGGAAACGTGTGCCGCCAGTGCATGCGTTCGAGCAGCCACACGACCACAGGTTGCGTCGCCGCGCCGCCGAAAGCGCCGGTCATCACAGCAAGTCCGAAGGCGCGTCCGTGTTCACGGCGCGGCAGCCAACGCGCATACACCCGCGCCATGCTCGGAAAACATCCCGCCTCGCCGATGCCGAAGAGCATGCGAATGACGAACAGCGAGACGAATCCCGCCGCCCAACCTGTTGCCGCCGTCATCGCCGACCACCAAATGACGATGCGTGTCAGCATCAACCGCGGCCCGAATCGGTCGGCGAGCCAGCCGCTTGGGATTTCCATGAGCGCATACGCGAACGTGAACGCGCTAAAGACGTATCCCATCTGCGCGTCGTTCAGGCCGAGGTCTTCCTTCATCGCCGGTGCCGCTGTAGAAATGCACACGCGGTCGAGATAGGCGATGGCGGTCAACAGGAGCGTGCAGCCGAGAACGCCGTAGCGAGCGCGGGTCGGGTTCACTCCTCGTCGGCGCGCAGTTTGGCGATGACGGAGAAATCCTCGAGCGTCGTGGTGTCGCCTTTCACATCGCCGCCGCCGGCAATTTCTTTCAGCAGGCGGCGCATGATTTTGCCGCTGCGCGTTTTGGGCAGCGCGTCAGTGAAACGGATGTCGTCGGGTTTGGCGAGTGAACCGATTTGCGTCGCGACATGGGCGCGGAGTTCTTCTTTGAGTTCGGGCGTGACTTGGACGCCGCTGCGCGGGGTGACGAACGCAACGAGCGCCTGACCTTTCAACGAGTCGGGCCGGCCGACGACGGCGGCTTCGGCGACTTTGGGGTAGGAGACCAACGCACTTTCGACTTCGGCCGTGCCGATGCGGTGGCCGGCAACGTTGAGGACGTCGTCAACGCGGCCGACAATCCAGAAGTAGCCGTCCTTGTCGCGGCGACAACCATCGCCGGTGAAATAGACGTGCGAGATTTCGCTCCAGTATTGGCGTTTGAATCGTTCCGGGTCACCGTAGATGTTGCGCAACATCGACGGCCACGGCCGGCGGATGACAAGGTAGCCGCCGACGTTGGCCGGGAGTTCTTTGCCTTCCTTGTTGACGACGGCGGCGTCCACCCCGAAGAACGGCAGCGTGCCGCTGCCGGGTTTGGTCGGCGTCGCGCCTGGCAACGGCGTGATCATGATGCTGCCGGTTTCGGTTTGCCACCACGTGTCCACGATGGGGCAACGTTTCTGGCCGATGATGTTGTGATACCACATCCACGCTTCAGGATTGATCGGTTCGCCGACTGTGCCGAGCAACCGGAGCGAACTGAGGTCGTGTTTGGCCGGCCATTGATCGCCCCAACGCATGAACGCGCGGATGGCCGTGGGTGCGGTGTAGAAGACGGTAACTTTGTATTTTTCGATGATGCTCCAGAAGCGGTCAGCTTCGGGCCAGTTGGGCGCGCCTTCGTAGAGGACGGTGGTCGCGCCGTTGGAGAGCGCGCCGTAAATCGTATAGCTGTGACCCGTGACCCAACCAATGTCGGCGGTGCACCAGTAGGTATCGTGTTCCTTCAAATCGAAGACGTACTTCGTCGTGAGATAAACGCCCATCAAGTAGCCGGCGGTGGTGTGGAGGACGCCTTTCGGTTTGCCGGTCGAGCCGCTGGTGTAGAGGATGAAGAGTGGCTGTTCGCTATCGAGCTTTTCAGCCGGGCAATCGGCGGTGACGTATTCGAGTTCGCGATGCCACCAGTGGTCGCGGCCTTCTTGGATGTGAATCTCGTTGTTGGCGCGCCGCAGGACGATGACACCTTTGACGCTTGGACATTGCACGAGCGCGTCGTCCACGTTTTTCTTTAGCGAAATGATTTGTCCGCGTCGGTAACCGCCGTCGGCGGTGATGACCATCTTCGCGCCGCAGTCGTGAATCCGGTCAATGAGCGCCTGCGCACTGAAACCGCCGAACACGACCGAATGCGTCGCGCCGATGCGGGCGCAGGCCAACATCGCGGTGGCGGCTTCCGGCACCATCGGCATGTATATGATGATGCGGTCGCCCTTGGCGATGCCGTTTCGTTTGAGCACGTTGGCGAACCGGCAGGTCTCACGATGCAAATCGGTGTAGGTCAGGACGCGATGCTCGCCGGGATTGCCGAAGCCGGCGGGTTCGCCTTCCCAGATGATCGCGGCTTTATTGCGTCGCGCGCTGGTGAGATGCCGGTCGAGACAGTTGTACGAGAGATTGATTTGGCCGCCGACAAACCACTTCGCGAACGGCTCGTTCCACACGAGCAGCTTCTTCCACGGTTTGAACCACGCGAGTTCCTTCGACATGCGGGACCAAAACTTCTGCGGCGAGCGCAGCGACTCGGCGTAGAGCTTGCGGTACTGCGACAGCGATTGGATGTGCGCTTGTTTGACGAATGACGTCGGCGGCTTGAACTTGCGGCCTTCTTTCTGAAGCGATGTGATGTCAGTCTGCGACATGAGACAATTCTCCCGCGCCCCATACTAGCGGCGCGGGAGAGTAACGGTCAAGCGAAGTGGCAGCTCACTTCACGTCGGACGTGCAATTCGGGCAGCGCGTAGCCTTGATCGAGATTGCCGAAAAACAGCGCGGACATTCCTTCGTGGTGGGCGCAGCAGCGGGCGCGGGCTTCTTCAATGCGTTCATGGCCTTGATCACCATGAAAATGCAGAATGCAACAATGATGAAGTCCAGCACCGTGTTGATGAACTTGCCGTAGCTGATGACCACGGCCGCGACGGGCTTGCCGGCGGCGTCCACACTTGCATCCTTGACCTTGATGGCGAGACTGGCGAAGTCCACGCCACCCAATAGCACGCCGATAGGTGGCATCAGAATGTCATTGACCATGGAGGTGACAATCTTGCCGAACGCGGCGCCGATGATGATACCGACGGCCATGTCCACGACGTTGCCGCGCATCGCGAATTCTTTGAACTCTTTGACCATTCCCATCTGCGCTTCTCCTTTCGGTTGGCTGGTTGGGTTTGGGCTATTTGCCGAGCGCGCCGCCGACGGCTTCGGAGGCTTTGTTGGCGGCGTCTGATGCCGCGCCGCTCGCGCCAGCCAACGCCTTTTGCACTTGAGCCTTCAAGTCGTCCAACATTTTCTGCTGCTCAGGGGTGAGCTTCATGTCCGACAGGCGCTTCAAGAGGTCCGCGGCATCGGTGTATTTCTGGTCGGAGATTAATGACTTCGCCTGGTCGAGCAGCTTGGACGCTTCGGCGCTGGACGTATCAACGGCAGCTTCCGCCGCCTTCTGAACTTCGGCAGGTTTGGGAGCTTCTGCGGGCGCGCCGGCGGCTGGCGCAGACGGCGCGGCCGGAGATTCCTCTGATTTACTACAGCCGATGGTCAGTGCCACGGTTGCGCTTAGCAGGACAGATGTGGTGAAGCTTAGAACTCTCATGGTTGCCTCCTGAGGTTGTTGGGATTCGGGAGATTACTTCTCCAGAACCGAATCTATTTCCGGTGCGTCTCATTTTGCAACTGTTTTTTTTGGCTTTCTCGCCTAAGGTGGAGACATGCACCGCCGCGCAATCGACAACGATGACACGATGGTGGCGCGACGCCGCAGTGCGCGGGAGATTTTCGCGCGCGTGGCCGCGTATCTGTGGCGCTACCCGTGGTTCGGCGTCGGGACGGTTTTGTGCGCGCTGGTTTCCACCGCGGCGGGACTGGCGTTCCCGAAATTGACGCAACTGATGATCGACGATGTCATCGCGCACAAAGAACTCGACCGCGTGCTGTGGATGGCCGGAGGGTTGTTGCTCGCTTGTTTTCTGCGCGACTTTTTCAACTTCCTACGCATCCAGCTCAATAACCATTTCGAACAGCGCGTCATTCTCGACATGCGCCGCGATCTCTACGGCAAGCTTCAACAACTCAGTGTCCAATACTTCGACAATCGCGCGACCGGCGACTTGATGACGCGCGTCATCGACGACGTCAACGCTGTCGAGCGTGTGCTCATTGACGGCATCGAGCAGAGCACGACGGCGGTGTTCGGTCTCGTCGGAGTGTTGGCGATGATGTTGAGTTTCGACGCGCGGCTCACGTTTTGGTCGCTGTTGCCGATTCCGCTGCTGGTCGGCGGCGCGATGATTTACACGACGACGGCACACAAGCGTTACCGGGCGGTGCGACAGGCGACGTCGGAACTGAATTCGTTGCTGCACGACAATCTTCAAGGCATTCGCCAGATCAAAGGCTTCGGTCGTGAGCCGCACGAGTCGAGACGGTTTTCGGCGCGGGCGCAATCGTTGCGGTCAGCGACGCTGCGGGTGATGGGGGAGTGGTCGATGTATTCGCCGGCGATGGAATTCAGCGCGTGGCTTGGCTACATCATCGTGTTCTGGTTGGGAGGCCGGGCCGTGATCGCGGGGGAGATGACGCTCGGCGTGCTCGTTGGTTTTCTGGCGTACCTCGGCAGTCTGTATCAACCGGTGCGCCAGTTGCACGGCTTGAATCAAATGTTCCAAGCCGGGCGCGCGGCGGGCGAGCGCGTGTTCGACATTTTGGATGCGGCCGTCGAAGTGGGCGAGAAACGCGACGCGGCGACGCTGGAGCGGCGAGTGCAGGGCGAGGTTGAGTATCGCGCCGTGAGTTTCGAGTATCGCAGCGGCTTGCCAGTGTTGCATGGGGTCAGCCTTCGAGCGCAGCCCGGCGAGACGATTGCGCTCGTCGGCCCGACAGGGGCGGGGAAGACGACGGTTGTGAATCTGTTGCCGCGTTTCTACGACGTGACCGGCGGACAGATTCTCATCGACGGTCTGGACATTCGCGACGTGACGCTCGAATCATTGCGACAGCAGGTGGGGATTGTGTCACAGGAAGCATTTCTGTTCAACGGGACGATTCGCGAGAACATTTTGTACGGTCGGCTCAATGCGAGCGAAGCGGAAATGTTCGAGGCGGCAAAAGCGGCGAACTGTCACGACTTCATCATGCGCTTGCCGGAGAAGTACGAGTCACGGGTCGGGGAGCGTGGCGTGAAACTCAGTGTGGGCGAGAAGCAGCGGGTGAGCGTCGCGCGAGCGCTGTTGAGAGACCCGCCGATTCTAATTTTGGACGAGGCGACGGCCAGCGTGGACACGGCGACGGAGAGATTGATCCAGGAAGCGCTGGAACGTTTGATGGCACACCGCACGAGCTTTGTGATCGCGCATCGGCTCTCGACGGTGCGCGATGCCAATCAGATCATCGTATTGAAGTCGGGACGCATCATCGAGCAGGGCACGCACGAACAATTGATGGAACTTGGCGGGCTATACGCCCATCTTTGCCGCGTGCAATCGACGGCGTTTACGATTGAGGAGCGGTTGGAAGCGTTGGATGCGGCGGCGGGGTGATCTCATACACGAAGAGGGAGTAGCCCACGCGCGCAACCGGTTTGCGGGAGTCGCGCAACCATTTCCATTCGGGCCGCATTAGCGCTTGGGCGCTGACGACGAGGCAGCCCGTTTGAATCTGCTTCGCCGCGTCGCTGTCGACGAAATCGTAGGGAATCTTGTAGTAGTCGATGGCCGCCTGCGTTCCGAAGTACTGCAGATAGATTCGGTCGATGCCACGCTCCTTGAGAAACCTCTTCAGGCGAATGACGTCTTGTCCCCAGTCGTAGTTGGAATCGAGCAAGTGCCTGTAGCCATTCCCGGTCCCACCGGCCAATGGATTCATGTAGCTGAGAAACTGCGGATACGCGAGCAGCACGACGGCAAGCGCCGAAGCCGGCAAAGCGCCCACGAGCCAGCCCGGACGTCTTTGCTGTCCTGTTCGTGATTGACGGATCCATCTCGTAAGTGAGCAAGCGGCTCCGACCGAGATGAGTGGATACACTGCTAGGATGTGGCGAATCCCAATATCCGTCTTGCTGGACATCGCACACAGTAGATAAACCACCGCGCCGGCCCACGCGGCTACTTCTGCGAATTTGAGTTCACGCCACCGACGCATCGCCAAACCCAAGCCCACTCCGGCGAAGACGAGGAACGGCAACGGTGTCTTCATGGCAAACGCGAGTGGGAAGTAGTACCACCAGCCCGTTCGCGACCACTCGCCGTTCAAATACGAGTCAGAACCTTTGGATGTGTGAAGCCATGTGAGTGTTAAGCCTCTGAAATATTCCGCCGGAATCAGCACCCGTCGAAACCTGATCAACCAATGGGGAATAGCCAATTTGGCTGCCGTCGCTGCGTCAATGGGTGGGGCGGGTGACCAGCGCGGTACGTACAGAAGTAGAATCATCCCCCAAGCTATAGCGGCGACGATTAGTAGCCATTTCAAGAGCCGAACCTGCGTCTCGCGATGACGCCGGCAGTGCAGCATACTCAGTACAGCCAATGTCGGCACGAGGATGACGGCCGTGTACTTGGTGGCCAGCGCCAGTCCGGCAGTCAGACCGGCAAACGTCGCGGTTCGCATGCCTGGCGCCTCCAGAAGGCGTGCGAAGATCCAGACTGACAACGGAAAGGTCATCGCCATGCCGATATCGCTTTGCACGATGTGGCCGTAAGCGAGGATAACGGGATTGAGCAAGAGCATTGCTGCCGCCAACAATCCCGCCGCGTTGCTTTCAGTGCATCGGGCCCACTGGCACACAATCAGCGCCGTCAACAGTGTGAGCATGATCTCCGGAATGCGGCCCCAAAACAACAACCGCTCGGCGTCGTTCTGCCCGCCGTAAACGAAGTCTCCGCCGAAGGCACTCTGTTCATTGTAGGGGTAGTGGTAAAAGGTTGGCCCGCGCGGAAAGAGTTCAGCAGTGCGGAGCACATCCCCACCTTCCCACAGGTCCCAACGTTCACTGGTCTCCGCCATCGCATGTCCACTGAGGAGCGCATCACCAAACGCGGAGAGCTTCGGATCCAGCAGCTTCGCCGGTGAGGACGCGAGTAATTGCATCAACGGTGGATGTTCTGGATTGAGCCGATAGCGATGTCCCAGCCAGTAGCTCCAGCCCGCTCCAAGAAACACGGTTTCATCAACCGTGGCAGTTTCTTGTTGCATGGCACCGATCATCAGTCCGGCGGACACAATGAACAAGACAGCCAACGCTAGTGGCAGACGCCAACGGGTGTGCATACGAACCCTTTTTATGGAAGTGCGCAAGCATAGTCGAGTGCAGACTGAATGTGAGCGCGCTGTCAGGGAATTGAGGACGGGCGGGCTCGTGGGTCAGCCGGTCAGGCTGTTGCCACAGCAGATCCGGCGCAGACAGCCGTTATCATGGTGTCGTCGAGCTCGAGAGATTTCAAGACCGTCGGACGCAGCTTGTCGTGGATCTCATCGGGCTTGAGGCAGCTGTCGGCGCGCAGTAATCGCTGCGGGTCATCACCGATGGCGATCACAGGCACCTGCTGGGTCGCGGGGGTCGCCTTCAATTGCGAGAGAATCGTGAACGCGGTTACGGCCGAAGACCCAGCAAGTAAAATCACAAGATTGGGGGCGCTGCGTTCGACGGCGGTCACAGCTTCGGCAGTGACGGTCGTTGTCGCGCACAGCAGTTTAGGGTGTTGGAGCAACTGCACAACGGGCTTGACCGCTTCGACGTTACTGCCGAGGATCATTACCTTCTTAAGCCCGCACTCACCACAGATCTGGGCCACGATGTCCTGCAGCGATGAGGAACCTTTTGCATAGAATTGCCGGGCCCCGAGCGAGAGGGCGTATGCGACGTCGTCAGGCCACGCCTTGTGCGATAGGATGAACACGGGAATCTGTTTGAACTTGGGCTCGGCGCGCAGCCGCTTGAGCACTTCGAAGCCGTCCATCTTGGGCATCATGATATCCAATAAAATTGCGTCGGGCTGGCACACGTCGGCCCAGACGAGACCCTGTTCACCGTTTTCGGCCGTGGTGACCTTGAAGCCTTCCGCCTGGAATTTTGCGCTGTAGATGCGGCGGATGTGAGGGTTGTCCTCGATGAGCAGCAGGTGAGGCATGATCAGTTGACCTCGAGCAGATGTGCGACTCTTTCGAGCACCGCGTTGACTTTGAAGTCGGCTTTGCAGATGAAGCCGCTGGAGCGTGCATTGATCATTGCGGCTTCTTTGTCATCGAGCATATCGCCGGAAATGACGAGCACCTCGACCTCCTTAAGTTCGGGACTCTGCGTAATGAATCGTAACACGTCCCAGCCGTCCATTTCCGGGATGTGGAGGTCGAGGAGCACGACGTCGGTTGTGCTGTTTGTGAGCAACTCGATGGCGCGCGTCCCCGTCTCAGCCTCGGAGATCTGGTAGCCTTCATCGGATAGGGCACACTTGAGAATCTCGCGAAAGCTTTCGTCGTCGTCGACAATCAGCACGTTCTTCTTACCCGTCTTCGTGACGGCGCGAATGCTGCGCAACACCTCGTGACGTTTGAGGGGCGCGGCCACGGTCAACGGCGCACCCAAGCCGTGCGCGCCGTCGTTGCCGAGGAAAATTGTCGGAATGTCTTTGGTTTCGGGCTGGGACTTCAACTCTTGAAACACGGACCAGAATTGCGTGGATGAAGCCTCGGAATTGAGCAAGATGACGATCGGGCAGAGTTTCTTGGCGAGAGCGACCGCTTCGGAGTTCGCCCCCGAGACGTATACGTTGTACTCCGCCGAACTGAGTCCGTCGGACAAAATGCGCGCGGTGTCAGGATTGTCACTGACAACTAGCACGAGCCGACTGCCATCGGTCAGTTCTTGTGCAAGCCCGGTGCTGGCGTCGGCGATGCGTCTGCGCAGCCGGTGGATGCCTTCAAGCTCCTCAAAGTTCCTTGGAAGCGAAACCGTGACGACCGTGCCCTGGCGCGGAGTGCTTTCAACATTGATGGTGCCGGCGAGCAGGTCGAGCAATTGCTTGGTGATGTAGAGGCCCAGTCCCGCCCCGCCATAGGCGCGGTTGGCCGAACTGTTGATCTGGTAGAACTTCTCGAAAATCCTGTCGAGCTTGTCTGCGGCGATGCCGATGCCGGTGTCTTGGACCCGAATCTGGAGTTGATCGCGGCGTGCGGGACGGAGCGGGGAGGGTTCGTGACCAGCCGGCTCGACCGTGAGTGTGACGCTGCCGCGGTCGGTGAATTTCAGCGCGTTTCCGAGTATGTTGGTGAGTACCTGCTTGAGCTTGCCGCGATCAGAGCGCACGACCGTATCGTTGACCAGCACCTTCGAGTCGAGCATGAGTTCTTTGGCGTCGGCGAGCGGCTTGAGCTGGCCGAAAAGTTCGGTAATCAGATCTCGGAGATCGAAAGTGCCGAGGATCAGGTCGGCCTTGCCGCTTTCGATCTTTGAGATGTCGAGCAGGTTGGAGATGAGACTGAGCAGATCACTGGCGCTCTCACGGATGTAGTTGAGGGTTTCTTTCTGATGATCGGTGAGGGAGCCGTATACGCCTTCCAGCAACAGTTCAGCGTAACCGATGATGGCGTGGACCGGAGTGCGCAACTCGTGGCTAACGTTGGCAATGAGTTCCGTTTTCAGCCGATTCGCGCTGTTCAACTGGCTGATTTGCTCAGGAGACGAGTTGTTGGTTGCACCCCTCATACCTGAAACCTTGGCGGGAGGCCATCGCGATATCCGACGGAGTCGCTGTATTGCCGTCGCAGCGCACCAGCGGTCACGATTGACGCGCCGCGGTTTGTCCTTCCATTTCGGCCTGTAGGTAAAGAGCGCTGTCGAACAGCTCGGTGAACCCGCCGATGGCGGCGGCGATTTGGGGCGCCTTTTCCAAGCATATTTGGCTGAGCTTCTGGCACTGTGCGGGATTGCGTTGGCTTAGTTCAGCCATTGCCATGATCACAGCCACATTGTTATTGATGGCGTGGCGCACAGTGCGCAGGTTCTGGTGAAGTGCCTCCAGCTGTTTGTGAAGCTGCTCGGCCTGTTTCTCGCCGTTCTTCGCGTCAAATGCTGTCTCGGTTGCTTCCATGATGCCTTGTTCCCTATGTTGTATGACTGCTGTTTTGGCGTGACCTCCTCGGCCAGGCCTTGATGATGGTTAAGCAGTCGCTATGCCACGAGCCTCCGGCGATTTTGCTGGGATAAGGCTGCGCTCGTGCTAAATTGATTGATTTAGGGTCATTGCAAAACTGATGTAACACATGGCCAAAGACTCGATCATCATCAGCGGCGCCCGCGAGCACAACCTCAAGAGCATTCACTTGCGGCTTCCTCGCGAGAAGCTCATCGTCATTACAGGCCTCAGCGGCTCGGGCAAATCCAGTCTGGCATTTGACACCATATACGCGGAGGGCCAACGCAAATACGTTGAGAGTTTGTCGGCGTACGCGCGCCAGTTTCTCGAGCAACTCCAAAAGCCCGACGTCGATCACATCGAAGGCCTATCCCCCGCCATCGCCATCGAGCAGCGTACGGCAGCCACCAATCCGCGGTCGACCATTGCCACGGCCACCGAGCTTTACGAATACCTGCGGTTACTGTATGCGAGCATCGGCAAACCGCACTGCCATCGTTGCGGCAAGCCAATCGCCACCCAGACCACCAGCGAAATTGTCGACCAGATCATGGCACTTGGCGAGGCCACGCAACTCGTCTTGCTCGCTCCGCTCGTACGCGGTCGCAAAGGCGAATTTCGCGACGTCATGGCAAGGGTTCGCAGCGAAGGCTTCGTGCGCGCCCGCGTCGATGGCGAGATTGTGGACGTCAGCGAGCCTGTGAAGCTTGACAAGAAGCGCCACCACAACATCGAGCTGGTTGTCGATCGAATCTCCCTCAATTCGAAAGCGCGCGCCCGACTGGCCGACTCCATCGACACGGCGTTGAAGTGGGGTTCGGGTTTGTTGCTGGCGCTTTATCGGACGGCGACGATGCCGGTAACGGCGCCGTGGGCCGAACGGCTCTTCAGTAGTTTGAATGCCTGTCCTGACTGCGGCATCAGTTACGGTGAGTTCACACCGCGTCACTTCTCCTTCAACTCGCCTTACGGCGCCTGCAAGACGTGCCTCGGTCTCGGCACGAAATTGTTCTTCGATCCCGACCTCATAGTTCCCGACAAGAACAAATCGATTTCGGACGGCGCCATTGTGGCGTGGCGTCGCGGCGGCCGCCGGCTGATCATGTATTACAAGATGCTGCTGCGCGGTTTGTCCAAGCACTACAAGATCGACCTCGAAACGCAGTTCAAAGATTTGCCCGAGCGGGTACAAGCAGAGCTGCTCCGCGGTTCGTCGGAGGAAATTGAATTCACCTACTGGCGAAAAGGCGCGTGGCGGAAGTTGGTGAAGAAGTTCGAAGGCGTCATCCCGAACCTCGAACGCCTGTACGAAGAGACCGACAGCGAATTCACCAAGGCGCGCCTCCAACAATACATGGTCAGCATGCCGTGTCCCGACTGCAAGGGCGCGCGCCTGCGCCCAGAGAGTCTGGCTGTCACCGTCGGCCGCAAGTCGATCATCGACGTGACGCGACTCAGTATTGAGCAGGCGATCGGTTTTTTCGGAGCCCTCAGCTTAACCGAGTATGAGCAACGCGTTGCCGACCAAGTCCTGCGAGAGATTCACTCCCGGCTGGGGTTTCTCCAGAACGTCGGGCTTGGCTACCTTACGCTTGACCGCCAAAGCGACACTCTTTCGGGCGGCGAAGCGCAGCGGATTCGACTCGCCACGCAAATTGGCGCAGGCCTAGTCGGCGTGCTGTACGTATTGGATGAGCCCAGTATCGGGCTGCATCAACGCGACAATCAGCGCCTGCTGGAAACGCTCAAAGGCTTGCGCGACCTCGGCAACACGGTGCTCGTCGTGGAACACGACGAAGACACGATTCGCGCCGCGGATTTCATTGTCGACCTCGGTCCGGGCGCCGGTGTCCACGGCGGCTATGTCGTTGCGGAAGGCTCGTTGCAGACGATTCTCGAGTCGGCCAGGTCGCTGACCGGCGCCTACCTTCGAGGTGACATCCAGATTTCAGTGCCGAAAACTCGGCGCACCGCCAAACGCGGATGGCTGATCGTTCGTGGCGCGCGCCAAAACAATCTGAAGAACATCGATGTGCGCATTCCGCTTGGATTACTGTCCTGCGTAACCGGTGTCAGCGGTTCTGGCAAAAGCACGCTGGTCGACGACATTCTGCGCAAGGCGCTTTTTCGGAAATTCTACCGCGCGAAGGACCGCCCCGGAGCCCATGCTGGAATCACGGGGGTGGAAGAACTCGACAAAGTCGTCGTCATCGACCAATCGCCAATCGGTCGCACGCCGCGCTCCAATCCGGCGACGTACACGGGCGCGTTCAACCACATCCGTACGCTGTTTGCCCAGTTGCCGAATGCCCGCGTGCGCGGCTACCAGCCCGGGCGGTTCAGCTTCAACGTCAAGGGCGGCCGCTGCGAGACGTGCAAGGGCGACGGCATCATCAAGATCGAAATGCATTTTCTCCCAGATGTGTATGTGACCTGCGAGCGATGCAATGGACGGCGCTACAGCCGCGAAACGTTGGAGATCACCTACAAAGGCCGCAACATCGCCGATGTGCTCGACATGACGGTGGACGAAGCCGAAGGATTTTTCCGCGCCATGCCGAAGCTGCGTGACATCCTCCAAACGCTGCAAGACGTCGGGCTCGGTTACCTCAAGCTCGGACAGCAAGGCACGACGCTCAGCGGCGGCGAGGCCCAGCGAATCAAACTCTCGGCGGAGCTTGCCAAGAAAGCAACGGGCCGCACACTCTACATCCTGGACGAACCCACCAGCGGCTTGCACTTCGCCGACATCGCGAAACTCCTGGAAGTCCTGACAAAACTGCGCGACGCGGGCAACACAGTGTTGGTGATCGAGCACAATCTCGACGTCATCAAATCCGCCGACTGGATCATCGACCTCGGCCCGGAAGGCGGCGACGCGGGCGGCAATATCGTCGCCGAAGGCACACCCGAACGCATCGCTCAAGTGCCGCAATCTTACACGGGGCGCTTCCTTCAGCGTGTGCTCGGGCGCCGAACCGAAGTCGCCGCCGTGACATGATTGGGTGATGAACGATCTCGTCATCCGAAGGGCGAGGGCCCGCGACATCGAAGTGATCGCCCGCAACAACGTTGCTCTGGCACGAGAATCCGAGGCCAAACGCCTCGATGCTGCTACTGTGCGGCACGGGACGCGGGCGCTACTCGAGGACCCGTCGAAGGGGTTCTACGTTGTCGCCGAATACTCCGGCACGGTGGTCGGCCAGCTGATGATCACGATGGAGTGGAGCGACTGGCGCAACGCGACGTTTTGGTGGATTCAGTCCGTCTATGTCGTCCCGCGGGCGCGAAGTCGCGGCGTATTTCGCTCCCTTTATGAACACGTCGTCGCGCTCGCGAAACGCAGAAAGGACGTCTGTGGCCTCCGACTCTACGTCGAAGCTAACAACGTTGGGGCGCGCAAGGCTTACCGCACGCTGGGAATGCACCGTGCCAGCTACCACGTCTATCAAGCCGGGCTGTAATGGCGAATGCGGAGCTTGCCGTGCTGTGAAGTTTTTGGCAATAATCGCGTCCATAGGAGGTGTATGAAGCGACTGTGGCCCATAGCGCTGGCGCTGCTCATCGCCGCAACGCCGGCCGATGAGACCCGACTGTATCGCGTGGCTCAGGCAGCATTTGACGACAAACTCTACGATGTGGCCGAACATCAGCTCGCGGAGTTTCTCCAGAAATTCCCGCAGTCCGAGCGCGCGGACAATGCGCAATTCCTCCTGGCGCAGGCGCAATTGAACCAGGGCAAGTGGCAGGAAGCCATGAAGTCGCTTGAGGATGCGTTGGGGAGGTGGCCGGACAAGCGTCCCGACGCCATCCGTTTCTGGCTCGCCGAGGCGTTGGCCCGCGGCGGCAAGTACAGCGAAGCGCAAGCGCGGTACACCGAGGTAACGGACAAGTTCCCGCATAGCCTCTATCGCGCGCAGGCGCTGTACGGACTGGCGTTTGTACAAATCAAGCAGAATCAATTCGCCGCGGCGGGTAATGCGCTGGACGAACTCGCGAAGGTTCCCCCGAAAGGCGATCTCACGCTGGAAGCGGAGTTGCTGCGCGGACAACTCTATCTCGGCGAGCAGGATTACGAGAAAGCAGACGCAGCGTTTGAGAGCGTGAGCCAGAAGGCGCCGGAAACACGCCAGTATTATCGCGCGCAGTTGTGGCTGGGCGAATCTCTGGCGCGACGCAACCAGTTTGACGCAGCTCTCCAGAGTTTCACCACGATTCTCGACGCGTTCAAGGCGAAGCCGAACAAGCCCGTCGACGCCCAACTCGCGGCCGAGACTTGGTACGCCAAGGGTTGGACCGAGTGGCGGACCGAGAAGTTCGACGCGGCGGCGGACTCATTCGCGTCAGCGCTGGCCAACGCGCAGGCGCCGCAACTCAAGCGTGACGCGTTGTTGAAGCTTGGCGAGGCCTACGTGCGCAGCGGCAAACTCGCCGAAGGCGTAGCCAAGCTGAAAGACTTTTTGCAGGCGCATCCGACCGACGCGCTGGCCGACGAGGTTCAGATGGCGATCGCCGATTGGCTGTTTGCGGGCAACGATTTTGCCGGTGCCCTGGCAGAGTACGGCCAGTTGATCACGAAGTATCCGCAAAGTGCGTTGCTGGTGAAAGCGAACCTCAACGCGGGTTGGTGCGCGTGGAAGTTGAAACAGCCAGCGGAGGCGCTGAAGTATTTCCAGCAGGCGCTGACGTTGTCAAAAGATCCAGCGTTGGCTGCAGAGGCGTTGTTCAAAATCGCCGATGCGCAATTCGCGCTCGGGCAATATGCCGACGCGATCACGAGCTATCAGCGGTTGATCGGCAGTTACGCCGACACAAAGTCGCTCGACCGGGCGATGTTCCAATTGGGTGAAGCGTATCGGCAGATTCGCAACGCCGAGGCGGCGACGGCGACATTTGATTCGTTGGTGAGCCAGTTTCCCGCTAGCCCGCTGGCGCCCGAGGCGCAGTTCAACATCGGTCTGGTCGATATGAGTCTGGGCAGGGAAGCGGATGCGCGTGCGGCGTTCGGAGCCGTCGTGGGAAAGTTTCCCAGCAGTGAGTGGGGGAATCGTGCGGCGCTGGCAATCGGGGAATCGTTTTACCGGGAGCGCATGTACAAAGAAGCGCTCGCCAGCTTTCAGAAACTGGTGGCCGACGGACTCGACACGGAATTGGCGCAGCAGGCATTTTACAGCTACGGCTGGTGTCTGGCGATGATGGGGGAGGCAAATAAGACGCTTGCCGATTTTACAGATTTCCTGAAGAAGTATCCGCAAGCGCCACTCGCGCCCGACATTCAGTTCTGGATCGGTGATTATTACTCCAAGAAGAAGGACTACCTCGGGGCGCAGGAGCAATTCCAATTGCTCGTGAAAAACTACCCGACATCGAAGCAGGCCGACACCGCGCAGTACATGGCCGCGCGCGCCGCCTATGCCCGGCAGGACTACGATTCCGCGATCAAGCTCTACGAGGCATTGGTGAAGACGTTTCCCGACTCAGCGTGGCGTTGCGATGCGCGGTTCGGCCAAGGGGATGCCCTGAGCGAACTCGGTCAATTCGACAATGCGCTGTTGGTGTTCGAGAACCTGACCAAGGAATTTCCAGACTGTTATCTGGCTTGCGAAGCGTTTGGGCGCATGGGCGACTGCCAGTTCACGCTCACCCACTATGACGATGCCATCGGAAACTACCGCAAGGCTTTGGACTGCGTCAAGGAAGCCTCGATGCGCGCGCAGGTCCAGTTCAAAATCGGCCAGTGTTACGAGAAGCTGGGCAAGTTGGATGACGCGTTGCAGTTCTACACGAAGCCCGTCTATGAGAATGCGGTTGCGCCCGATCCCAATGAGCCGCAGGAGAAATTCTGGTCGTGCAAGGCCGGCCGCGCTGCTGCGGGCATCAAAGAACAGCAGCAACAGTGGCGCGATGCGATTACGTTATATGAGAAACTCAGCAAAACCTGTCCCGAGTTGCAGCCATTGGCTGACGACCGCATCCGCAGGATTCGCGTCGAGCATGCGATTCTGTTTTGAGAGGAGGGCCTGTTTGCCATTGAAAACCGGCCCGTAATAGATTAAGCAAGGATTGACTATGTTTAGCTTCATGTCGCAAGGAGGGCCGTTGATGTGGCTGATTCTTGCCCTCGAGGTAATCGCGCTGGCGGTGTTCTT
>Ga0335085_10004259_pt1 | contig 23884 bp, 25 predicted proteins | sample Lox_Sample_45_FD_206712 | JGI IMG/M metagenome (GOLD analysis project Ga0335085, IMG submission 206712) | Soil microbial communities from Loxahatchee National Wildlife Refuge, Florida, United States - Lox_Sample_4.5 | ecosystem: Environmental > Terrestrial > Soil > Wetlands | place: USA...
GAACGCGCGTTCGGCCTCCTCCGCGCGCGCCCCGTACACGGCGGCGAGCTGCCGGTATTCCGCGTGGTCCAGGACCCCGTTGCCGTCGCGGTCAGCCACCTGGATCAGCGAGGCCGCGGCGGCCCGGACGGCGGTGTGGAAGCCGGCCCGGTCCTCGATCGCGCGGCGCAGGCCCGCGGCGAACTCGTCCCGCGAGATCTCCTGGTTGCCGTCGGCGTCCATGTGCGCCAGCATCGCGTCGAACAGTGCCCGCTGCCCATCGGCAACCGCCCGGCCCAGCGCCGAATCGGCAGGGTGACCGAAGGTCTCGCACAGCCTCCGGGTCAGCTGCTCGTAGTCGTTGCGCTGCCAGACGCCGTTTCCGTCCGTGTCGACGATGGCGAACCGGCGCTCCTCCGTCGTGCGGGGATCGTGGCCGTGTCCCCTCGGCCGCGTGGCCATCAGGCCCGCGACCGCGGTGATCAGCAGCACGGCGGCGACGACGGTCACCGATATCCAGGCCGGGATGTCCACCGCCCATCCCACCCCCGAGCCGTGCAGCGCCTCCAGCAGCAGTTTCACACCGATGAAGGCGCAGATGACGGCCAGGCCGGTATTGAGGTAGACGATCCGGCCGAGCACCCGCATGAGCAGCACATACACCTGGCGCAGCCCCATCAGCGCAAAGATGTTGCAGGCCACGATCAGGGCGGCCCTGGTGGTGATGCCGAAAACGGCCGGGATCGAATCGAACGCGAACAGCACGTCGGCCGCGCCGATCGCGATAGCCAGCAGCAGCAACGGGGTGGCCGCGGGCCGCCCGGACCGCCAGACGATCAGGCGGTTGCCGTGATCCTCGCCGGCCTGCGCCATACGGCGCCGCAGCCACGACCGCAGCCGGGTGTGCTGCTCCTCCGGCTGATCGCCTGCGCGGCCGCTGATCAGGCTGGCCGCGGTCCACAGCAGGACGCCGCCCATCGGGTAGAAGAGCCAGCCGAAACGATGGATGGCCGTGGCCCCGGCCACGATGATGACCGACCGCAGTACCAGGGCCAGCCCGATGCCCAGCAGCAGGACGCGCTGCTGACGGGCCGGGGGCACCGCGAACCAGCTCATGATCACGTAGAAGACGAACAGGTTGTCCAGGCTCAGGCTGTACTCAGTGAGATAGCCGCCGTAGAACTGGCCCGCCGCCGTCCAGCCGGCCACGGCCCCGACCGCCACCCCGAACAGCACCGCCAGCGACACGTAGACCGCGACCCACTTGATCGCCCGGCGCGCGCTGAACGACCGGTGCCCCGGCCGCCCGGTCAGCACAACCTCGGCGGCGACCACGGCCACCAGCCCTGCCGCCGCCACCGCCCACAGCCATACAGGGACCGTCATGCGGCCCGTCCCCGGTCACTATATCCGGAAGTCACAAGCCTACTATCACCGCAAGCGGTGACCGGCATCAAGAGGCCGGGCGGCCCGGTCCGCCGGGCCGTTGGTCGCACGCGGCGGCCTGCGCGAGGAGCGCCGCGGCGAGGCAGCGTGCCTCATCGGGCGTGAGCCCCGCCCACGTACCGGTTCCCAGGGCTGAGGAGGCACCGATACCGAGGCTGACGCGCCGGGCCGGGCGGTGGCCCCCGCCGAGGGTGAGATGGCCCACCCGGATGTCGCGGCCGCACGTGGTCCGGAAGCTGAGATGATCGCCGTCATCGGTTCCGGAGGTCCTCGGGTGCATGGCAAGCCTCCGCGCTGCTGGTGATTGCTACCCACCGGGGTATGAAAGCGTCAGCGCGGGAAAGCGCCCGCGCATTCCCGGTCCCGCGGCGCGGCTCCTGCCGGGCGCCCCCGGCGGGCCGCATCACCGCATCCAGGCGATCAGGTCTGCTGTCACACCAGGCCCGGTACGCTCCGGCCGAGTGAGTAGGCGGGTCACGGCGATGAGCAGGACAGTGAAGGCGAGGGTGAGCTGCGACGCGGCCAAAGTCCCTACCAGGGCACGCTCTCCGGAGCCCACCGGTGCGGCACACCCGTCAGGCCGGGCAGACAGTCTCAGGCGAGGGAGAGGAAGAGCTTCTCGAGCTGGGCGCGGTCCGTGCGGGCCGTCCCCGCACCGTCCTTCTCCTCCGCTGCGCACTGCTGCAGGCCGGTCGCGATGATCTTGAAGCCGGCCCGGTCGAGGGCCCGGGAAGCGGCGGCCAGCTGGGTGACCACGTCGGCGCAGTCGCGGCCCTCTTCGATCATCTTGATGACGCCGCCGACCTGGCCCTGGGCGCGGCGGAGCCGCTTGATCACGTCCGCCATCGTCTGGCCGTCCACGTCCACGTCCACGTCCACTCCCCTGGGTTCCGGGCCCGGCGCGCGAGCACCGGATGGCTGTCAATCGCCGGGGATCCTGCCGAAATACCCCAAGGGGTATCATAGCAGGGCCGGGAAACGCTAAGCCCCTCAGCAAGCCCTGCGGGACCGTGACGGCGGCGCCCGCGGCCGCCGTCCGGCGGTGGCGGTCCCGCCGAGGACCGTTCGGCGACGTGCGGCGCGGACCTGCGGTGGCGGTCCCGGCGAGGGGCCGTTCGGCGACGTGCGGCGCGGACCTGCAGTGGCGGTCCCGGCGAGGGGCCGTTCGGCCGGGGTTGTGACATCCTCGCCGGGTGCCTGCGGGCGGGTGCTGTCTTAGCGTGGCGGTATGACGGCCGTCGCGCTCCGCCCGGGCCGGACGGCGACTGCCTGCGTGCTGCTGATCGGCGCGGCCCTGGGGCTCCCGTCGTGCGGCAACCGAACGCCGGCCGGCCCGGCTCCGCGGCATGTCACCGCGCGGGCGGCCGCCCCGGCCGGCGGGACGACGTCTCCGCGTGCTCCCGCGCCCGGCCCGGTGGCCCCGGGGGGCAGCGGCCCGTCCGCGGGCGGCGGCGCGGGACCGCCGTTGCCGGCTCCCGCCGCCCTGGCCCCGCTCGGCGGCCCGGCCCTCGCCGGGCAGGGCGCCTGGCGTCCCCTCGGCCGTCCGGCCGGTGGCGTCCCGGCGGTTTACGAGACCACGCTCATCCCGCCCGGGGGGACACAGCCCGCGGGGATCGCCTGGATGGATACCCGGGTGCTTGCCGCCCGGCTGTATTCCGGCTCCATCAGCCCGGCGGCGGGCCGTACCGGTACACCGCGCCGATCGCGCCCGCGCAGGCCCGTTCGCTGGTGGCGGCGTTCAACGGCGGTTTCCAGATGAAGGACGGCACGGGCGGCTACTACACCGAGCGGCGGATGGTCGACCCGCTGCGGCCGGGGGCGGCGTCCCTGGTGATCAGCGCGGACGGGAGCGTCACCGTCGGCGCCTGGGGGCGTGACGTGACGATGACCCCGCACGTCGTCAGCGTCCGGCAGAATCTCGTTCCGCTGGTCGCGGACGGCCGGCCCACCGTGGCGGCCGCGAGCCGTGACTGGCAGGCATGGGGCTCGACCTGCGGCGCGACCTCGTGCCTGCACTCGGTCCCCGGCATCGAGCACCAGTGGCGCTCCGGGGTCGGCGTCACCGCCGACGGCGCCCTGGTCTACGTCACGGGCCCGGCGCTGAGCCCGCTGCAGCTCGCCGAGCTGCTGGCCCGCGCCGGGGTGATACGCGGCATGCAGCTCGACATCAACCCGGCCTGGACCGTCTTCATCACCTATCACCCGGCGGCGGGCGGCTTCGCCGCACCGGCCAACGGCAGCAAACTGCTGCCGGCGACCGTGCAGGGCCCGTGGACGTTCTTCACCGCCTCATGGGCGCGCGACTTCGTCACGATGTCGGCACGCACTGCCCGGTGAGCGCCGCCGCCGCCGCCAGGTCGGCCTCGTCGGCCAGGCTGAGATAGCTCTCGTCCTCCTGTGCCGTGTGCAGCGTCAGGATGGCGTGCAGCCCGTAGAGGAGACTGCGCAGCCGCGGTGGCCGGCTGCCCGCGGCACACCAGGGGCTGCAGATTTTGCCGGACGCTATAGACCGCCTCGCCCGGCGCGGGCACGCTGGCGCCCCAGATCCCCATCCGGGCCTGGCCGGAGCGGTCGATCACCAGACTGGCCAGGCCAGGCCGCAGTGCGGCGATGACATGGCCCTCCTGCTCGTAGCCGCCCGTCCCCGCGGACAGCTTGAACCCTCCATTGAAGACGGCGAGCAGGCGCTGGCGTTCGGCGCCGGTCACGGCCGGCCCGGCGCTGACCAGTCCCGCGGCGGCCGCCCCGGGATCGCCGCTGCCGTTGTGCAGCACGTACTGCACCGGGCCACGGAAGGCCGCCACGGTGATCACGGAGCCGTCCGCGGTCCGGACCCGGGAGAGGATGACGTGCGGTGCGGGTGGCGGGGCCGGGGCAGCCGTCGCCGTGGCTGCACGGCGGCCGGGGGCGGCCGGGCTGGCCGGGCTGCGGGAGGCGGCCGGCGACGTCACCCGGGCCGTACCGCCCGCCCCGGGCGCCGCCGGGGGCGGTGAGCCGCACGCCGCGGTGACACAGAGGCCGGCCAGGGCAACGGCTCCGCGCCGCCCGCGAAGCCGGTGCCCGCCCTTGTGGCGCCCGCGCTCCTGGGCGGGCCCGCTACCGGATGACTGCCCCACCACCATGAGGATGCGCCCTGACGGTGAAGGGATCATGAACAGGAGGCTGGCGGGAAGTCGTGAACCGGCCGTGCGTCGGTACGGACGAACGACCCGGCCAGACGGGACCAACGGAAGTGCCCAGTCATCGTCTCTGGGATGTGAAGCTGATGGCAGGCTCCGCGAGAGCCCGGGGGTGTGTCATGAATAGTCCCTGTAGCCCCTTTGACTGGGCCAGGTTAATGCGTGACGTGGATGCGGCGCCGTCGATCCTCAACACCAAGCCATGGTTGTTCGCCTCAGTTCCCGGCGACCGGATCGAGCTGCGTCCCAGATGGGACCGGCACCTGAGGGTTATCGATCCGCGCCACCGTGAGTTAATCGTCAGCTGCGGTGCGGCGCTGTTCAACCTGCGCATGGCGATCCGGGTGACCGGGCACGACCCAGTGGTCTGGCTGCTCCCCGGCCAGGCCGGGGGCGGGGCGGTCTGCGGCCACTGCGGGGACTGCTGCGGGGTCGGCAGCCTGCTGGCGTCGGTCGAGATCGTCGTCCGCCGGGCCCATCCGGCGACCACCACCGAACAGCGCCTGTACGAGGCGATCCCGCGGCGGCACACGGTTCGTGAGCCGTTCCGCCGCAGCATCGGGATGAATGTGCTCGCCGAGCTCGAGCGGGCGGCCTGGACGGAGGGAGCCCACGCCCGGCTGCTGCATCGGCGAGAGACGAGGCGGCTGCTCCGCTGGGCCGCCCAGACCGATGAGAAGCTCAAGCTCGACGTGCCGTATCTTGCTCAGATCAGCGACTGGACCGGCAGCGATCTCCCGGCCGGCCTCGGTGTGGCCGGCGCCGAATTCGGGTCCCGGCCGAACAACCGGCACCATGCCCCGGTCCGGGATTTCGGGGTTGCCTCGGCCGATGCACGCCAGGTCACGAAGTTCGAGAGGCACCCCCAGCTGATCGCGCTGACCACGCAGACCGATACGCCATCGGACTGGATGCGGGCCGGCCAGGCCCTGCAGCGGCTCCTGCTGACGGCGACCTACTTCGGCGCGGAGGCGTCGTTCCTGACCCAGCAGCTGGAGGTAAAAGACAAGGAAAAACTTGCCTATCAGCTGACCCATCAGTGGTGGCCGTGGCCCAAGCCCGCGCAGATGATCATCCGGGTAGGCGGGCAATAGGGGACGCTGACGGCGAACGCGCCCCGTGGTGGGCCACCGGCCGGGGCTGGTGGGCCGCCGGCCGGGGCTGGTGGGCGTCGGGTCAGGTGTCGATGCCGGGGGCCGGGGTGCGGCGGGTGAGCGGGTGTGCCGGCGCACCGGGAGCCGCGATGGCGGACCTGGCCCTGGTGGCCGGCTCGTGTGGCTGTGGTGTTCGCTGTGGGCTGGGTGGGGCCGTGGCCGGGGTGCGGGCGTGCCGGGCCAGGGTGCCGGGGCTGGTGCTGATGAGGGCGGGTGCGTGCCGCCAGGTGAGGCAGGCGAGGGCGCCGAGGGGGATGGAGGGCAGGTAGGTGACGGCCCGGTACAGCAGCACGGCGGCCGTTACCCGGACGCCGACGGCGTGGCCGGCGCCGGCGGCCAGGACACCGACCAGGCCGACTTCGGTGATCCCGAGGCCGCCAGGAGTGATGGGCAGGGCGGTGAGCAGCCGGATGAACGCGAAGGCCGCCAGGCAGGTCTGCCAGGGCACCTGTGCCTGGGACAGGCCGGTGGCGCGCAGGCAGGCCAGCAGGACGAGCCACAGGGTGAGGTGGCTGGCCATGGTGGCGGCGGTGATCCGCCAGCCGCGAGCGGCGAGCAGGGCGCCGGCCCGGTCGCGGAAGCCCGGCAGCGACCCGGCGATATTGGCGCGCGGCGTACGGCGGGCCAGTCGCCCGGCGACGGCCAGGGTGCGTTGCAGGGCCCGGCCCGCGCGGACCGCGAAGGCCTGGCTGTGCAGGAGGAGGCCGAGCCCGAGGGTCATGGCGGCCAGCAATGCCAAGCCCACGGCTGCGGCGGTGATCAGGGCGGCATCGGGCCGGCTGGCCGTGGCCAGGACCAGCAGGGCGACGACGGGCAGGCCCAGGAGGCCGAAGACGTTCCAGATTCCGGTCACCAGGGTGTAGAGGACGAAGTCGGCGGTGCTGAGGCCCCAGCTGGACAGCATCGCCCAGCTGATGCCCATGGCGAGGGCGCCGCCGGCGGGCAGGGTGTTGGCGACCGCGTTGGAGCCGAGGCTGACCGCTGCCGCCTGGCGCATCCGGATCGAGGGCAGGACCGCGCGGATCGTCACCCAGTAGGCGGCCATGCTGGCGGTGGCTACGGTCCCGACGAGCAGGGCGTACGGCCAGGTCATCGACTGAAGGCTGGTCCACACACTTCGGTAGGACGCGATATGCGGGAGGGCGAACCCGAAGGCGGCCGCGACGAGCGAGGCCGACACCGCGGCACGGAGGATCTTGCGGCCGGTGAGCTGAGCAGGCACGCGGGTGGTTCCTTCCGGGGCTGCCAGGGGCAGCCGGGTGGCGGGGCTACTGCCGGGCGGGAAAGGGCCGGTCTTCATCCAGGACAGTCCCATCACGGCGGGCAGCGCCAAGGCCGGCGGCGAAGGTGGCGGGCGGCAGGCTGAGGGCACCGGCCAGGATCAGGATGACCACCCACGGCCTGCACGATCAGGTCCCGGTGATCTCCGGCCGGGGATCAGCATGGTGGCGGGCAGCCCTGCGCGGAGGCCAGGAATGATCCATCCGATGGTGCCCATACCGACTCCTCAGTCAGTAAAGAATTGACGTGCGGGTAGCCGGTACTGCGCGACAGGTCGCGGTGGGAGAAATCATTCACCGCGGGCTCTTGCCTCTTCTGGGCCGGTGCGCCTTCCCAGCGCGTCGGGCCCGAACATGAAAAAAAACTCCGGTCCGGTGCTGCTCCCGCCATATTCACGGGCTCAGCTGCCAGGGTCCAGAGCGACTTTTACGATACGTCCATCCGGCACCCGTGTCTATAACCGGTTTGGCGGGCAGTCGCGGCCGGCGGTCAACGCGGTCCGCCTGCTGGTGGGCGTGGCCAGAGCGCTGCCACGCCGCTGGAGTCGATAAACTCCAGGGCCGCCAGGTCCACGATGATCTCCGGGACGCCCGCCGCGGCCTCCGCCAGGGCAGCCGCGACGCTCCCGGCGTCTACCAGATCAAGCTCCCCGCACAACGCGACGACAAGGTGACCCGTCGTATTGGCGGGTAGTCAGATCCACGCTGAACATGGGGCCGCCTTCCTGCTGAGCAGCAAGGCGGGGTCCCGGCCGAGCGGCTAGTTCGCCAGCTTCTGCACCAACACTACGTCAATGCCCGCCTTGTCCCGTCACGGCGATGCCCCAGGCTAGGTGGCACTCCAGTGCCAGCCAGGCCAGTGACAGGCACACCGTCCCCCGCACCACAGCCCTGACAGACGTCAATGGAAATCCCGGGATCCGCCGGAGTCACGCCCGCGGCGACGTTGGTGCCCTTCAGGGTTCTGGTTCCGCGGGCTCTGGCTGCGCGGGCGCACCGAAGCTGACGTCGATGTTTTCGAAGCTCTTGTGCCGTTCGGTCCTGGCGTAGGAGATGTAGGCCCGCTGGTCGCCGGGCGTGAGCTCCACGTTGTCGGTGAACGGCGTGAGCAGGCTCCGCGGCCACATCCGCTCGGCCCGCACCGCATTGAACTCCGCGCAGATCACCACGGTGATCGCACCGAGGTAGATCCAGGCCAGCAGGCCGAGAACGATCGCGAACAGCCCGTAGGTGTCGGTGGCGCCCTTGAGCTTGTGCCCGAGCAGCAATGCGCCGGCCCACTGCAGGGCCTGCCAGGTCACGGCGGCGGCGATTGCGCCGGCGCGGATCTGCCGGATGGTGACCGGGCGGGCGCTCAGCACCCGGAACGCCACCGTGAACAGCGTCACGTTCAGCAGGACGGCCAGCACGGTCGCGAGTGCCCGCACACTGCCGCCGAGACTGGCGCCGTAGGCGTCTGCGGCGGCGCCCAGCGCGGACAGAACCGTGGTGACGATAACGCTGGCGCCGCCCGCGGCCAGCAGCAGCAGGCTCCGCAGGCGGGCCCTGACCGGATTCGGGCGGGCGTTACGCGGCACACCCCATACCTTGTTCAGCGTGCTCTGGACGGCCTGGACGATGCCGAGACCGCCGTAGAGGCAGCCCAGCACGCCGATGACCAAGCCGGGTACGCTGCCGTGGAAGGAGCGGATGTTCGTGGCGATCTGATTGCCGACGATGGGGAATTGGGCAAGCGCGGAGTCCAGCACCTGTCGCTGAAAGTGCTGACTGTCGTGCAGCCCGTACCCCAGGACTGTGGCCAGCAGCAGCAGCAGCGGAAACAGCGACACAACCCCGTAGTAGGTGATCTGCGCGGCAAGGTAGCTGCCCTGATCGTCAGTAAACTTGTACAGCACCGCCAGCGGCAGCCCCGCCCAGCGATGCCGCCGCTGGTAAGCGTCAACCCTGGTGACCGCGCCCATTCCAGCTCCCTCGATGCCCGTTTCTGCTCATCCCGGCGGCGAAGGAATGCGCCCTGGTCGCTGTACACCCGCTGCCGGGGTTACCGGTTGCGCAGCGAGATCCGGTCAGACTCGGCGATGCTGTCGGCCTCGATGGCCCGCAGTCCGTGGCCGAGGCGCTCGCGCGCCTGCCGCAGGAGCATAAGAGAGTTGGTGGAGGGGCTCTGCGGAGCCGCGCGCTCCGGATCAGCCCCGTGTTCCTCGATGAGGTGCGTCTGGAGGGCTGCGGCGACTTCGTCGGCCGCCTTCAGTGCGTGATAGATGGCCAGGTCCCGCGCGATGTCGTCAACCATGCAGCCAGTATCTCCCGCTTCGTCTCCCGGCGCCCCGATCCTGGGCCGTTCGGGGACCGTCAGCCTGTCGCACCCGAAAGGCCTTGCGAGTGCAAGCCAGGCGCGGCACCGAGGACGTGGAATTATCGTGTTGCGGGTGCTGGTCAGGACCGGGCGGGACCGGCCGGCGGGTCCCAGGCCCGGGGATCGAGCGTGCCGTCGACGGCGGCCCGGGCGACGTCGGTGAGGCGCAGGTTGCTGTTGCGGGCGTAGGCGCGCATCCGGGAAAAGGCCTCGGCCAGATCGATGCCGGCGCGCTCGGAGAGCACGCCCTTGGCCTGCTCGATCACCACCCGGCTGGTCAGTGCCTCGGAGAGCTGCTCATTGAGGCGCTTGGCATCCGCGGTGAGACGATGCTGGGAGATGCTGAGGGCGGCGAGGTCGGCGAACGCGCGGGCGACGATGACGTCTGCCTCGTCCATCGGGGCGCGGGTGACGCTGAGCAGGTTCAGGGCGCCGAGGGTCACCTCCCGCAGCCGCAGCGGCAGGGCGAGCGCTGACCGGAAGCCAGCGGTGAGGGCGGCGGCGGAGAACGACGGCCAGCGGCCGGACCCCGCCTCCAGGTGCTCCTGCTCGACCCGCTCACCAGTGCGGAAGGCATCCAGGCAGGGGCCTTCCCGTTCCTGGAGCTCGAACAGTTCCAGCAGGCGCATCGCCTCGCTGGAGGAGGCCGCCAGTCCCAGGCCACCCTCGGGGGAGGCCAGCATGACCCCCGCGGCGGATACGCCGAGCAGGCTGACGCACCGGTCCGTGAGCCCGGTCAGCAGGTCGACGACGTCGTAGTCGTCGACGAGGGTGTCGGCCATCTCGACGAGCGAGCGGACCACGGCGGCTTCACGGGTCATCTTCATTCACCTCTTGAGCGCCGGGCGGCCCGACACAGCCCGGGCGCCAAGCCGTGACGCCGATTCTACCGGCAGGCCCGGCCCGGGCGAGGGGCTCGGGGTCATCCCAGCCGGAGCGTATGGGCGATGATGTCCCGGGCCACCTCGGCGAGCAGGCGGTTGTTGCTGAACGCGAAAGCCCGCAGGCGGATCAGCGCCTCGGCGACGCTGATCCCCAACTGCACCGACACTATGCCGGCCGCGTTGTGCACCGCGAAGTGGAAGTCGGCTCCGGCCTCCAGTTCATTCGCCACCACGCCCGGCGGCGCCCCGGCCTGGGCCTCCAGCACCCAGCGGGCGGTCACGGACGCCACGACCAGCGCGTCAGCATGCTGGTCGGCGCTCAGTGGGCCCGGCTTGTCGCGGTACAGGTTCAGTGCCCCGAGGCGCACCGAGCCGGCCCGCAACGGGAACCCGAATACCGCCCGCACGCCCGCAGCCAGCGCCGGCGGCGTGAACGCGAGCCACCGGGGGGAACCCGGATCCGCCAGGTCAGGCTCGGCGACCACCACGTCCTGCTGGTAGGCGTCCACGCACGGGCCCTCGCCCAGCGTGAACTGCAGGTCCTCGATCAGATGGCTCACCGCATCGCTGGCGCACAGCGACCCGCGCGGTATGTCACCCGACATGAGCATGATCCCGGCGCCGTTCACCCCGGCAATTGCCTGGCACGCCTCGCACAGCCCGGCCGCCGACCACGCGCCCGATCCGGCGCAGAGCCCGGCCAGTATCCGGTCAAGCCTGTCGCCCGCCACGTCAGCGCCACAATCCCGGCCGGCGGCACGGCCTCCTGACCATGGCTCTGACCCGATCGCTCACCTGCTGCCTCCTCCGACCGAGAAAGGAAAGCGCCAGCAGGGACCGGACTCAACGCCCTTCCGGGCCCGGGGCCACCGGGCCTCTTGCCGCTACGGTACGCCAGGCAAGCGCCCGGAGCACACCGGACCAGGCAACGAACCGCGCAGCCGCGCCGTCACGCATCAGTGCGATAGCGGGTGAATTATCCCGAACGGGCCGGGGAAGCCGTCGGCCGTGGCCCAGAAGCCGGCCCGGCGAGGGCGTCGCCGCCTACCCGGGGGGCGTCGACACGGGCGAGACGGCGTGCGATAGCAACTGTCAGGTGAATCAGTCACCAGGGGATTGCTGGGACACCGCCTTTCCGCGCGCAGTCGGCACCGGCCGTAAACATCTCCTGCGGGAAGATCCCTGCTGCTATTATCCATTAACTCTATAGGATTAGGTGGATTTACTCCCGTTGCCGTGATGTAAACCGAAGGAAGTTTCCTGGATGCCTGCAGTTCACACTATGGTCCGGCGCGTCCGGAGGCCCGGGCCGCTGGTGGCGCTGTCCCTGGCATACCTGGTCCTGGTGTCCGGGGTGATGATCTGGCGGGGCATCTCGGTGTCGCCGGACTACCTGCTGGTGATCCTGGTGCCGGTTGCGGTGCTGAGCGGGCGGGCGTTCGTCTTCCTGCGGGACTGGGTGCCGTTCGTGGCGCTGTTCCTCGGCTATGAGGCGCTGTCGGGGGTTGCGCCGAAGCTCGGTATCAAGCCCCAGGTCGGGTCGATGGTGCACATCGAAAGGGAACTGTTCGCCGGCCGGGATCCCAGCGAGGTGCTGCAGCGGCACTTCGGCGGGCTGCACTGGCTGGTGATCGCGTGCACCGTCATCTACTTCTGCCACTTCCTCTTCCCCGTCGCCGTGGGGATGGCGCTGTGGATGGTCGACCGCATTAAGTTCCTGCGTTTCGTCGTGGCGCTGCTGGGGATGTCGTTTGCGGCCTTCATCTTCTTCCTGCTGCTGCCCACCGCGCCGCCGTGGTACGCGCACAACCAGGGATTCCTGCCCGGGGTGCATGATCTGGTCAGCGGGACGCTGCCCAGTGCGGTCAGCCCCTACTTCCAGCGGCTGGACGCCGACAAGGTGGCGGCGTTCCCCTCGCTGCATGCGGCCTACCCCGCGCTGGGCGCGCTGGCGCTCTGGCAGGCCAGCCGCCGCACCGTGCTGGTGATGGTGCCATGGTGCCTGGCGGTGTGGTTCAGCGTCATCTTCCTCGGCGAGCACTACGCGATCGACGTGGCCGGCGGCATCACCCTCGCTGCTGCGGCCTGGGCGGCCATGACCTACGTCGTGCCCCCGAGGGTTCGCGCGCTCCGGAATCGCCCGGTGGCCGGCCCGGCGGACGCCATGGCCGGCGCGGGCCGGGGGATCGGCGGCGAGCAGGAGGATCCCGGCGGAGAAACACCGGTGCAGCCTGAGGAGCTACCTGGCCGAGCTCCAGGTGCCCGGGCATAGCTGGGCCGGCCGGGACGGCGCGGGCCGCCGGGACGGGCCGGGAGGCCGGCTGAAGTGATAGACGAGGATTGTGCCGGCGAGCACCCTGACCGGGCACCAGCCGCGCAGCCAGGCCAGCGACGGGCGGTCAGCACTGTTGAGGGCGGTTACCGACACGGCGACCCACCCGGAGACCTGGGCTGGTGGCGTGCCGAGCAGGGGGCGGGCACCCGGTATCGCGGCCGTCCCGATGCCACGGGGCCCGAAGTAGGCGACCCAGGGACGGTGGCCGGCGCTCCACGAACCTAGGCTGTACAGGCCCTGGCCCCAGTCCACGTTGGAGTCGGTCACGACCGCGTAGCCCGGCCGGAAGGGCCAGGCCGTCCACGCCAGGGAGCCCGGGAACGAGCCGGCGGTGGTGAGCGCCGCCAACGCCAGCAGCAGGGCCAGCGAAGCTTCCGCCAGGCGCCGTGGGCCGCGGCTCAGTGATTCCGCGGCGGGTATGAGAGCGCCGGCCGCCGCCGCCCACAGGGCCATCACCGGGAGCAGATAACGCAGGCCGATGTCCCTGGGCATCGCGATCGTGAAGCCAGTCAGCACCACGGCCGGGATGCCCAGGGCCAGCACGGCCTGCCTGAGCGCAGCCGGGGCGAGCCAGTGGCAGGCGATCGCCCCGGCGACGAGGAGCAGGAGGCCCGCTGCCGGCCACTTGATCACCAGGCTCAGTGGCCAGAACCACCACCGGCCCCCGGTGTAGGCGATGCCTGCGATATAGCCCGCAGCGGGAACCGTGTCGTGCGCCGCGAGGTAGGCGACGCCGCCGAGATAGGGCCGGGGCGCCAGAAGAGGCAGCTGCCTCAGCACCGCCGGGTCCAGGACGGCGTAGACGGCCCAGACAACGCCCCAGGTCAACAGGGCGGCGAGCCCGGCGTCGGCGAGCACCCGCCGCACCCCGGACCGCCACCTCATCATCACGATGACCGCCAGGCCCACTGCCACGGCCAGCAGCCCGGAGGCCTGACTGGCCGCCGCGGACGCCAGGGCCAGCCCCAGCCACGCCAGCGCCCGGGTACTGCGCAGTCTCAGCCAGCGCGTGAGCGCCCACGCGCTCAGCGACACCGCCAGGGCCAGCGGAATGTCGGTGCTGTCCAGGTGGCCGATGCCGAGAGTAAAGGGGGACGCCAGCCACAGCACGCCGGAGAACGCTCCCGCCCAGGGCCCGAACAACTCCGAGCCGAGAGCGAACAGCACAAAAGCCACCCCCGCCGACTCGGCCAGCGGCACCAGCCGCGAGGCGAAGGTGACCTTCCGGAGGATGCCCGCGGAGAGCTGGGCGCTGACGAACTTGGCGCCGTAACCCTGCTCGTCGTTGCCCGACCACTTCCCGTTCCCCGGGATGACCGGATGGGTGAGCAGGACCGGGAGCACCGCCAGGACCTTGGGCAGCGGCGGGTGCTCGTCGTTCAGGGTCACATCGTGATGCAGCACCGCGGCCAGGCCCGCCGCCACGTAGACGGGCTCGTCGAATGTCGGCGAGTCCGACCACGCCTCGGCCAGGCCCAGGCCCAGAAAGCCCGCCGCCACCACGATCAGCACGGCGAGTGGCAACCGGGCGGGGCGGCGGCGGGCCGGCGGCCGGACGGTGCCAGGCACGCTGCCGGTGACCGCACCGTCCGCCTCTCGCATGGTCGTTACCTCCTGGGACTGAAGGTGACGGTCACCTCCGCTGGCTGCGGTCCGCAGAAGTCTATAATTCAGGCTGGCTTACCTGGAAAGAAAACAAGCCCGTGCGGCAGGCAGCGACAGGCAGAGCCAGGCGAGCGCCACGACGGCTGATGCCGCTCGCAGGAGCCGTGCGCCCGCTCCGGCCTGTCGACCAGGAATTCAGCCGGCCGCCTCGCCGGCGCACGACTACCAGCAGCCGCGTGACGCCATCCCTGTGCTCTGAGCGTCAGTGGCTGGGCTGCTGTACGAGCTGGGCGACATACAGTGCCTCGCCCAGCTGCCCGATCAGCCCGAGCTGGGTTTCGAGGTAGTCGATGTGCTGCTCCTCATCGGCGAGGATCGCCTCGAAGAGGTTCGCGCTGGTGATGTCGGCGATGCGGCGCATGTACTCGATGCCGCGCCGGAGCCGGTCGACCGCCTCCGTTTCCACCGCCATGTCCGACTCGAGCATCTGGGTAACGGTCTCGCCGATACGCAGCGGGAACAGCCGCTGGTAGTTCGGCAGGCCGTCCAGGAACAGGATCCGGTCGGTGAGCACCTCAGCGTGCCGCATCTCGTCGATCGACTCTGCGCGGGTGTGCCTGGCGAGCTTTACCCAGCCGAAGTTCTCCTGCATCCTGGCGTGCAGGAAGTACTGGTTGATGGCCGTGAGCTCAGCGCCGAGCTGCTCATTCAGGAATTCCAGCACCCGATCGTCGCCACGCATGCGCTCACCTTAGTTCGTTACGGCCCGGCAGATACATGTGAACACGGTCCCGCGGTCGCCTGGGTGATGTCGGCCACGGCCCGGTCATGATGCTTTCCCGCCGGAAACCGGTCCACCGCGGCGGCCGCCGCAGCACCGTGGTGATCCTGGCGCCTCGCAGGCGAGTACCTCAGGACCGGATGCGGGGAGCCGGGACCCCAGCCGCAGGAACCCCTGCCGTGGTCGCGGCACCGGCCGCGCCTCGGAGAGCGGCGAGTGCGGCACGCGCGCCCGGATCTCGCGCGACAGCTGTATCGGGAATGAGCAACGCGGACAGCTGGTGCATTACCTCGCGCCTTCTGCTCACTTCGGTAATTAGCGCCGCGACGGGCATGCCGTCCATGTCGCTGAAGCCGGGCTCATCCCAGTAGAGCACGGTGCGGACATCATCGTGCACTCGGCGACCAAGTTCATCGGCGGGCACGGCACGGTCATCGCGGGCATCGTGGTGGACGGCGGCACCTTCGACTTCGGCGCGCACGCGGACCGCTTCCCGGGCTTCGTCGAGCCGGACCCGAGTTACGGCGGCCTCCGGTACTGGTCGGCCCTCGGTCCCGGGGCATTCGCGGCGAAGCTGCGCGTCCAGCTGCTGCGCGACACCGGCCCGGCGATCTCGCCGTTCACCAGCTTCCTCCTCATACATGCTCGGCGGCTGCCAGGGCAGCACCGGGCCGAGCTCCCCGGCCCCGGACGGGCGGCCATCGGGCAGCCGGTTCCCCATCCTGACCATCCGTGACCAGGTAGCGGCCGAGGTGATCCTCGCCGACACCCTCGGCATTGCGAGCTGGGCCGTGGTCGTCGGCGGCTCGATGGGAGGCATGCGCGCGCTGGAGTGGTCCGTCGGCCACCCAGACCGGGTCAATGCCCAGTTCCTGCTCGCCTGCACGGCCGCCTCCTCAGCCGAGCAGATCGCCTGGACCGTGCCGCAACTGCACGCCATCCGGGCAGACACCGGCTGGCGAGGTGGCGACTACTACGACGCCCGGCCTGGTGACGGCCCCCACCGCGGCCTGGGCGTGGCGCGGCGGATCGCTCACGTCACCTACCGCAGCGAGCCGGAGCTTGCCGCACGCTTCGGCCGTGACCACCAGGACGGCGAGCACCCCTGGGAAGGGGGACGCTACGCTGTCGAGTCCTATCTTGACCACCATGCCGACAAACTCGTCTGGCGGTTCGACGCGGGCAGCTACGTCACGCTGACCGAGGCGATGAATAGCCACGACATCGGCCGCGGCCGCGGCGGAACGGCCGCCGCGCTGCGCCGTGTACGGGCACGCACCCTCATCGCGGGAATCGACACCGACCGCCTCTACCCGCTCGCCCAGCAGGAGCACCTCGCGGCCGGCATCCCAGGGGCGGGGAGCGTGCGCGTCATCACGTCGCCGTATGGCCATGATGCCTTTCTCGTCGAGGCGGAGCAGGTCGGGGCCTGCCTCGGGGAGCTTCTGGCCGCCATCCCGGGGCACGCGCCGGGCGGCGCCGCGCCGACCCGCCGCGGCTCGGTGCCGCGCTCGTCCGCGCTGTAGCCAGACGCTCCCGGCCACGGAGATCATCATGCCTGTCATCGAGGCCAGGGCCGACGTGCCAGTGAGCACCAGTGCGCTCACCTCAACCACACCAACCGCGTCTTGCTGACCTGGCGTCCCGCCTACTCCGGCGGATGACCAGCCAGGAATGGGCGGCGGCACCGCAAGCCGGCACCCGCGAAGACATCAGCGTGGTGGCCGAGAACGTGGTGCGCCGGTTCGGCGACCGGGTCGTTCTCGACCACCTGCGGCTGGAGATCCCGGCATCGGAGTTCGTGGTGCTGCTCGGCCCCTCAGGCTGCGGTAAGACCACCCTGCTCCGCCTGCTCGGCGGCCTTGACTGGCCAGATGGCGGCACGGTGACCGTGCCGCGGGCACAGGCGATCGTCTTCCAGGGGGCTCGCCTGCTGCCGTGGCAGCGGGTATGGCAGAATGTGACGAACGGGCTGTAGGGCGACGATGCCAAACGCACAGCACAGTCAGTTCTGGACGAGGTCGGGCTCAGCGCGCGGGCTGGCACGTGGCCCAACACCCTGTCCGGCGGCGAGGCACAGCCCGTCGCGCTGGCACGTGCTCTCGGACGCGGACGCGATGAGCCCCCCAGCCCGCCGTCCGCGGTCCGCGGTCCTACGGAGTGCCGCCGCCGACGTGGCGGGCGGTGTGGTCCGTGTTGCGGGCGGCGCTGCCCGGCAGGCCGTCGCGCATCTCCCGTACCAGGCTATCCACGACCGCCCACAGGTCGCCGCCCGCCCGGGCGGCGACCGCCCGCTGCCGCTGGTAGCTCGCCCCGGCGGTCATGAGACCGGGCACCGACGCGAGTTCGGCCGGGCAGCCCAGCCGCGCCGCTACCGGTTCGAGACGGTTGAGCAGGTCGTGGAGGTCGTCGGTGACGAGCCGCTCGCGGTTCTGCGCGTCGAGGATGACCTCCGCGTCCAGCCCGTACCGGGCCGCACGCCACTTGTTCTCCTGGACGTGCCATGGCGGCAGAGCGGGCAGCGTCTCGCCGGCTTCCAGGCGGTGGTCGAGGTCGACGACCAGACAGTGCGTCAGCGCGGCGACGGCGGCCACCTCCTCGAGCGTCGGTAGCCCGTCAAAGACGCGGACCTCGATGGTGCCCAGCGCCGGAGAGGGGCGGATGTCCCAGCGGATCTCCTTGAACTCGCTGATCACGCCGGTAGCGAGCATGTCGCCCACGTACGCCTCGAATTGCGCCCAGGTGCCGAACTGGAACGGCAGCCCGGCGGTCGGCAGCTGCTGGAACATCAGGGCCCGGTTGCTGGCGTACCCGGTATCGGCCCCGCCCCAGAACGGCGAGGAGGCCGACAGTGCCTGCAGATGCGGGAACCAGCGCAGCAGCCCGTTGAGGATCGGCAGCACCTTGCCGACCGAGTCTACGCCCACATGCACGTGCACGCCGAAGATGAGCATGTGCCGCCCCCACCACTGGGTGCGCTCGATAAGCGCGGCGTACCGCTCGCCCTCGCTGACCTCCTGGTCGTACCAGCGGGCGAACGGGTGCGTGCCGGCGCTGAAGATCTCCAGCCCGCGCTGCTGGGCGACCCGCCGGACGGCATCACGGCTCTCGCGCAGGTCGGCAGCCGCCTGCGGCACGGACTCGCAGATCCCGGTGACCAGCTCGACGGTGTTGCGCAGCAGCTCCCGGTGCACTCGCGATTCGCCCGCCGGTATCGCGCCCCGAGCCTCCTCGACGACCTCCGCCGCCGCGCAGACGAGGTCGCCGGTGCGGGCATCGACGAGGCCGAGCTCCCATTCGACTCCGAGCGTAGGCCGGCGCGACGGCCGGAAGTCCACCACCATGCCGGTCAGGCGACCTGGCTGAGGTTGCGGGCCGTGACGCCGAACACGAAACCGCGCACAGCGCCGGTATGCGGGAACGCTTTGGCCGCTGGCCGCATCGCCGCTGCGAACGCTTCAGACCGGTTGGCGGGAACGAAGGTCGCATCGATCCCCGGGCGCCGCAGTGACACACCTGCGATCGCCCACGATGCCAAGCGTATGAGCCCCACGGATTACTGAGAACATAGACCCATTTTATGGACAATATAGCCACTCGATCCGGCGCCGGGGTCGCCCAGGTGCGCCTGCACCCAGTTGTCGTCTACCGGCACGTCAGAGCGGCTCATGCGCTCATCTCCTTGTCCGCGTCGGCCGGCGCCAGGGACTGGCGGCCTGGCCAGATACGCCGGATGAGCAGGTACATCTCGCAGCCAACGAGTTCTGGGACCCCACAGGTGGTTTGCTACCAGATGCACGGTCACGGCCCTGCTGAAAGCGCGTTCAGGCACGTGGGCCCAAAGTGGCCTGGGACCTGGCCGTGCGCGTCCTGGTTATGGCCGTCCTGCGGTGCCGTCACCCTGGCGCCCGGCCTGGCGGCCGAGGCCGGCGTCGCGCGCGGCGACGATGGCCTGGGCGCGCTCGGCCAGTTGCAGCTTGGCCAGGATGTTGGACACGTTGTTGGCCACGGTTTTTGCTGACAGGAACATCTGCTGCCCGATCTGGGCATTCGTCAATCCCGCGGCGACGCCGTCGAGGATTTCCCGCTCCCGCTGCGTCAGTTGCGGGAAGGGCGCCGTTTGCGGCTGTGGTCCCGGGGCGAACCAGGAACGCAGCCGCTGCGCCAAAGCCGCCCCGAACACGGCCTGCCCCGGCCCCGGCCGCGCGGACCGCGGTGATGATGTCTGCCCCGTCTGCGCCTTTGAGCAGGTATCCGGCCGCTCCTGCCGACATTGCGGAGAAGACCATGTCGTCGTCCTCGAACATGGTCAGCACGAGCACCGCAGTGCCCGGCCGCCCTGCCACAATCTCCCGCGTGGCGTCGATGCCGTGCAGCCCCGGCAGCTGAAGGTCCATGATGACGACATCGGGCTGCAGCTCAGCGGACAGCTCTACCGCGGCGCGGCCGTCGCTCGCCTCGCCTGCGACGGCGATGTCGTCTGCCGCATTGAGTACCGCATGCAGTCCCTGCCGCACCAATGGGTGGTCATCGACCAGCAGGACTGAGATCGGCCGGTGACTGGTCACAAGACCCCCCTGGCCGGAAGCGGGAAGCACGCCCGGACGGTGCCACCGCCGGTACCCGGGCCGACGGTCAGGGTGCCACCCAGCTCTGCCGCGCGCTCGCGCATCGCCAGCAGGCCCACGCCGGCCCGCCATGACCCGGCGCCGATGCCGTCGTCGCAGACCTCGACGAGGAGTCGGTCCGGATTATCGACCCTCAGCCGTACCTGGCAATTGTGTGCCCCGGAATGCCGGACCACGTTGTTGACTGCCTCGACCGCGATCCGGAACGCGGCTACTTCGACCGCGGCCGGCAGATCGGTGAGCTGGCCGGCATCCAGGGTAATCCGCACGCCGGTTCCCTCGCCCAGGCGCTGAATGTGCGCGGCGATCGCGCAGGCCAGGCCGAGGTCGTCGAGCGATGACGGCCTGAGGCCGTCGACGATACCGCGCAGGTCGGTAATGGCCTGCGCGGTGGCCTCCCGGGCGCGGCCGAGCAGCAGGCCCAGTTCCTCGCTCTCCTCGCCCGCCCGAGAGCGCGCTCAGCGTGGGCGCGGGCGGCGTCGATGTTGAGCCCGACGCCGGTCAGCAGCGGGCCGAGGGCGAGAGGACAACGCCGTAGGCCCGCCAGCGCAGCTGGTAGCGCTCGATGCCGCTGGCCTTCCACGCCCGCCGCAGCACGCCGAGACCGGCGATCAGGCCGAGCAGCACGACGACGGGCACGGCGATACTCAGGTCCGCCGCGATCCGGCCGAACGCGGTGCCGCCGGTGAGCGGGTTGGGGATCTGTTCCACGGTGGAGTCCGGGCGCACCAGGCTCAGCTCCTGATCGCTGAACACGCCCGCCACGAACGTGACCACGATGCCGGTGATCAGCGCGACCTCCAGCACCCGGCCATAACGCGAGCTCAGCCGGCCGGACGGGAACCGCACGTTGACCAGCCCCTGCACGGCGACCGGCAGCATGGCCGTGCCGGACGCGGCGTAGCCGAGGACCGCAAGCCGCTGGCTGGCCCCGTGGCTGACCGCGAGATACGCGAGCGCGGCGGCGCCCGATCCCGCCGCGGCCAGCACCGCAGCCACCGACAGCAGCCAGCCGAACGGCAGATCGGGCCGCCGTACGATCAGGAACGCCCCGGTGACGGCGTAGGGCACCGCGTAGCTGACCGAGGTCAGCAGCCCGTCGCGGTAGTCGGCCGGCGCGGCCGCGGTCTGCAGCAGCGCCACCACGGTGACGATCACGCCCGCCACCGTGATCAGCACCGCGCCCGCCGCTGCCCACGCCGGATAGCGCCGGGGTGACCAGGCGCTGAGCTGGGCGCGCGTTGTCGTAGCTATGAGGTAACGATGCACGCACCCCGTAGTCCCGTGCAACGGGCTGCGTTCCCGCCCGTCCGGGAAATCCTCCCGCGTCGCCGGGAAGCCGCCGTGAACGCCGTCCCTGGGTACGGGAACGTGGCCCGCCGGACGATTCCTGCATCGTCGCTCCCGGCACCGGCCGGGCGCCAGGCACAGGAGGTTCCCATGAAGATCTTTCGCTGGATCGCTGCCGCAGCCCTGACGCTGATTTCGCTGATGGACATCGGCTCCGCGCTGAGCGGCGGCGGTGAATCCGTCCCGGTCCGCGTCCTCGCGCCGCTGCTCGGGCTGCTCGGGTTCGGCGCCGTGTACGGCCTGCTGCGCCGGTGTCCCTGGGGGGCACCGGCCGCGCTGGCGGCCGGTGCCGTCAACGTCGTGACCGCGCTGATCGCGATGGCCCTGAGCAGCCAAGGCGCGCTCGCCGGGCTCGCGGTCAGCCTGGTCGCGCTGGTCATCGGCTACGACGTGCTCAGGTTCTCCTTCAACCCGAAGACGAAGATGGCGTCGGTCGACGCCGCGGTCGACCTCAAGGGCGGCTTCCTGTACGGCGTGATGCGCGAATCCGACGGCCCGGTGACCCGCGGCACGGTGACCGGAGGAACCGGAACCTTCCGCGGAGCAAGCGGGACGATCACCGCCAAGACCCTCGACAAGAACGGCACCAAGACCGCCGTCACCATCACCTACCACACCTGAACCACGGATTAACGCTCCTGGCCGAAGTGCCCCCCGGGTCGGGCCGACCCGGGGCCCGCGGTCCGCGTCGGATGCGCGCAGCGCCGGGTGAGCTGGACGGATCTGCCGGCATCCGGCCTCCTCGGCGGGCGGCATTGATGACTGATTGGCGGAAGGAGGCACATCCCTAGGCGGTCTTGCGGTGGTAGGTGGCCATCGCGAGGGCGTAGGCGAGGATGAGGATGCCGAGGCACCAGGCGAGGGCGGTCCAGATGCTGGTGCTGACTGGGTGCTGGGCGAGCAGGTCGCGGATGGTGTTGACGATGGATGTCACGGGCTGGTTGTCGGCGAAGGCGCGCACCGGGCCGGGCATGGTGGCGGTGGGCACGAATGCCGAGCTGATGAAGGGCAGGAAGATGAGCGGGTAGGCGAAGGCGCCCGCGCCGTCCACAGACTTGGCGGACAGGCCGGGGATGACGGCGATCCACGTCAGCGCCAGGGTGAACAGGACCAGGATGCCGGCGACCGCGAGCCACGCCAGCGCTCCCGCTCCTGAGCGGAAGCCCATGCCGACGGCGACGAGCACGACGACCACGAGCGAGATCAGGTTGGCGGCCAGCGAGGTCAGCACGTGGGACCACAGGACGGACGACCGTGCGATCGGCATGGACTGGAATCGCTTGAAGATTCCGCCCTGCATATCTGTGAAGAGCCGGAATGCGGTGTAGGAGATGCCTGAGGCAATCGTGATAAGCAGGACGCCGGGCAGCAGGTAGGTCACATACGAGCCCGACCCGTGTTTGATCGCGCCGCCGAACACGTAGACGAACAGCAGCAGGAGGGCGATCGGCATGATCGCGGTCGTGATGATGGTGTCCGGGCTGCGCGTGATGTGGCGCATGGACCGTCCCAGCAGGACGGCGGTGTCGCCGAAGAAGTGCGTGTTCATCGTTGTTCCTTATCTTTCGGTGCCGTCGTTGCTGGCCATGCCGTCGTTGCTGCCATTACCGTCGCTGCCGGTGATGGCGAGGAAGATGTCTTCGAGGCTCGGCTGCTTCTCGACGTACTCGACCTGGGCGGGCGGGAAGAGCTGCTTCAGCTCCGCGAGGGTGCCGTTCGCGATGATCCGCCCCTGGTGCAGGATCGCGATCCGGTCGGCGAGCTGCTCGGCCTCGTCCAGGTACTGCGTGCAGAGCAGCACCGTCGTGCCCCGCCCGGCGAGTTCCCTAACGCTGTTCCACACTTCGAGGCGAGACTCCGGGTCGAGTCCGGTGGTCGGCTCGTCCAGGAAGATCACCGGCGGGTTCCCGATCAGGCTCATGGCGACGTCCAGGCGGCGGCGCATGCCTCCGGAATACGTCGACACCCGTCGCTGCGCCGCGTCAGTAAGCTGGAAGCGGTCCAGCAGGCCGTCCGCGATCTGGCGGGTGCCCTTCAGGTGCCGCAGCCGGGCCACCAGCACCAGGTTCTCCCGCCCGGTAAGGGTCTCGTCCACGGCCGCGAACTGCCCAGTGAGGCTGATGGACTCCCGCACGTCCGCAGCCTGCGCGGCGACGTCGAAGCCGTTGACGCTGGCCGTCCCCGCGTCGGCCGCCAGGAGCGTGGACAGGATATTCACGGTCGTGCTCTTGCCCGCGCCGTTGGAGCCGAGCAGGGCGAAGATGCTGCCCCGCGCCACGTCGAAGTCCACGCCGCGCAGCACGCGCAGCTTCTTGTACGACTTCTCCAGGCCCTGCACGCGGATCGCCGGTTCGGAGGTCGTGCGTGCGGTCATTGGGGCCCCTCTTCCTCGGCGCGCGCGATGGCGTCGGTCAGCCGCTTCCGCTCACGGCTGATCCACGAATCCTTCGAGTAGTTCCGGAAGAACTCCTCGGCGAACTCGACGGGGTCCTCCCCGACGATCTCGCGGATCGAGGTTCCGCCCGCCGCGCTCTGCTCGAAGAGATCGATGAGGTCCTCCAGCATCGACAGCCCGCCTTCTGCCGAGCCCCCGAAGTAATTCGAGTACCGCTGAAGCGCGTCGACCGCCATGCGATAGCTCGCCGGCAGCCGCTCCTTGCGCGCCTTGTACCGCCACCAGCGCCGCTTCTGCTCGAGCGGGCCGTAGACCGTCTCGATGAGTTTGGTCAACCCTGTGGCCATGTCTATCTGCCTCCTTCGCGGAGCTGTTCGAGCCGTTCTGTGAGGAAGCGCCAGGTCCTCCAGAATTCATCGAGCTGTTCCTGTCCCTGAGCGTTGAGGGAGTAGACCTTGCGCGGCGGCCCCTTCTCGGAGGGGACCTTCTCCACGTCGACGAGGCCGCGCTGC
>Ga0335085_10004260_pt1 | contig 23883 bp, 18 predicted proteins | sample Lox_Sample_45_FD_206712 | JGI IMG/M metagenome (GOLD analysis project Ga0335085, IMG submission 206712) | Soil microbial communities from Loxahatchee National Wildlife Refuge, Florida, United States - Lox_Sample_4.5 | ecosystem: Environmental > Terrestrial > Soil > Wetlands | place: USA...
GAACAGGCCCACCGGAAAAACCGGCCGCGCATCGCGTCCCGCCATCACAATCATTCGCCCATTAGTCGACATCAAAGAAAAAGTTTTTTCAAAATCCGGCTCACGCAACGTCTCCCACCACACATTCACCCCGTCCGGCACTGCTTTCCTCACCTCGTCCGCGACATTCTGCGTCTTATAATTGATGACCACATCCGCGCCGAGTTCTTTTGCTCGCGCCGCCTTCTCCTCGCTGCCGACGGTCGTGATCACGCGCGCGCCGATGACTTTCGCCATCTGCACCACGCTTGAACCCACACCTCCTGTCCCTCCATTCACGAACAGGATTTCTCCAGCCTTCAACTTCGCTTTGGTCACCAACCCCATATGAGCCGTCACTCCCACCAGCGACACGGCCACGATATCCTCGTCAGTCACGTTGCCCGGCAAATGGTTCAACCAGCTCTCATCAATTGCGGCCAATTCCGAAAAAGTTCCCTGCCGTCCATCCGCGCCCTGCCCCGTGGCCCACACGCGGCCGCCCACCTTGAATCGTTTCACGCCCGCGCCGGTCGCCACCACTTTGCCCGCCAGGTCGCGGCCAAGAATGTAAGGGAAATGCAACTTGGCCGGCACCGTGCCGCTGCGAATATAAATATCCACCGGATTGACATCCACTGCGGCGACTTTGATGAGACATTGATTCGCCGCGGGTTTCGGGTCCGGCAAATCGCCGTAGACAATAACTTCAGGTCCTCCTGTTTGATTGATGTAGGCGGCTTTCATTGGCGGAAATTTCGTCTGCGGGAGTGAAATGTCAATTAAGGCGCAGACCTCAGGATTTTCCGTCAAACTACGGCGGCCGCTGATAGCGCCGGAGGGCCGGCGCACTCCAGGACGCTATCGCGAGTCAGTGGGCGCAGGGATTTCCGCCAGATTTTGGAGTGCGGCGGCCCTCTCTAGGCGTTACCCACAAGTGTCGAAGGATCGCAGGAGTGTGTTTTTCCAGAATTCGTTTTATAAGGGTCGCCAAAATCAGCTTTCGAACGACCCAACTCCTGCATGCGTTCGATGAAATGGGGGAGCGCGCCCGCCCCGGGCGCAGTGAACCGCGCCCTCGCGGTTCACTCTTGTGCTCCGTAAACCCTGACGGCTCCGATTTCTTCGATTCCCATGCCAATTTTCACCCCCCTAAATATATGGGTAATGTTTAGAGCCCTCTGCCGCTTTTCCGGACCGTTTGAGGACCGTTAAAGCCAAACATCGTCAATCCCAAAAAAAGTTGACTTCCCCACCAGCCTAAGTAGTTTCGGAAGCGTGACTCGCAATTTAAATCTGAACCTGCTGCTGAACGCGCTGCTGCTTACCGGCGCGGCGGTTGGGTTCTGATTTAATCACAGATTTATCGAACCCCACTGCCAAACCCGGCAGTGGGGTTTTTGTTTTGTTTTGCCAAACGGAAGCGCCACTGCCACAACTGAAAGAGAACATGCTCAAAGATCCGTCCAAGAAATACCGCCCGTTTCCGCCGGTCCAATTAACCGACCGGCAATGGCCGAACCGCGTGCTCACGCGCGCGCCCATCTGGTGCAGCGTGGATTTGCGCGATGGCAACCAGGCGCTCGCCGTGCCGATGAACGTCAGCCAGAAATTGGAGCTGTTCCAAACGCTCGTAAAAATCGGCTTCAAGGAAATCGAAGTCGGTTTTCCGTCGGCGTCCAACACGGAATTCACCTTTAACCGCCGGCTCATCGAGGAAAACCGCGCGCCGGACGACGTCTGGTTGCAGGTCCTCGTGCAGGCGCGCGAAGATTTGATCGAGCGCACCGTGGAATCCCTCATCGGCGCGAAAAAGGCCATCATTCATCTCTACAATTCCACCTCCCCGGCACAGCGGCGCGTCGTCTTCGGCAAATCGAAGGATGAAATCAAAGCCATCGCTGTGCAGGGCGCGAAATGGATCAAGGACCGTTTGCCGCGCCTCAAGGGCACGGAAGTCATGCTCCAGTATTCGCCGGAAAGTTTCAGCATGACGGAAGTGGAATTTGCGAAAGAAATTTCCGAAGCGGTGATGGATGTGTGGCAGCCGACGCCGCAGCGGAAGATGATTTTGAATCTTCCGGACACAGTCGAGGTGGCGATGCCGAATGTTTACGCGGATCAGATCGAGTGGATTTGCCGCAATATCAAAAACCGCGACTCGCTCGTCATCAGTTTGCACACGCATAATGATCGTTGCACGGGCGTGGCGGCGACGGAGCTCGGCATGCTCGCGGGGGCGGACCGTGTGGAAGGCACGCTTTTCGGCAACGGCGAGCGCACGGGTAATTTGGACATTGTCACGGTGGCATTGAATCTCTACATGCACGGCATCGACCCGAAGCTGGATTTCAGCAATCTCAATGCGCTCATCGATGTCTACGAACGCTGCACCGGCATGACCGTTCCCGCGCGCCAGCCTTACGCGGGCGAGCTTGTATTCACGGCGTTCAGCGGCTCGCACCAGGATGCCATCAAGAAAGGGCTCGCCGAATGGGAGGACAAGGGCCGCGAGCATTGGGATGTGCCGTATCTCACGATCGACCCGCGCGACATCAGCCGCGAATACCGCGAAGTGATCCGCGTCAATTCGCAGAGCGGCAAAGGCGGCGTGTCGTATTTGCTCGAAACGGAATTTGGCATCGAATTGCCGAAGGAGATGCAACGTGAGTTTGGTCCCATCGCAAATGACGAAGTGGACCGGCTCGGCCGCGAAGTCCGCGCCACGGAACTCAAGCAAATGTTCTGGCGCGAATATATTGAGCGCACCACGCCCTGGCAGCTTGAGAAGTTCGAGACCGAAAGCAAAAACGGCGTGGTGAAATGCCGCGCGAAGTTGTTGCGCGAAAAGAAGCCGATGGAAATTTCCGGCCAGGGCAACGGTCCACTGGCGGCGCTCGTGCACGGTTTCAGCACGGCGGGTTTGCCCCGCTTTGAAATCGCCTCCTACGCGGAACATGCGTTGAGTTCGGGCGAGGAAGCGGCGGCCATTGCGTATATTCAGATCAAGCATCCCGACGGAAAAACCCGCTGGGGCGCCGGGGTGGATACAAATATTGAATTGGCCTCGGTAAAAGCGGTGCTGAGCGCGCTGAATCGGAGTTAATTAACGATGACACGCTATTCGCTCCACCGTCCGTGGTGGCGACTCCTTCATCCGGTGTTCGGTGTTGGATATTGGATGTGCTTTGTGGAAACCATTTTCCCCCTGGGCACCGTACCCACCCCGGCCCTCCCCCGCTTCGTGGCGGAGAGGGTGATGATCAGCCGCAAGGTTTGTCATAGTACACTCGCAATTCAGACCTTTTCTTTCCATGAACCGTGAGGAGACGGTGCGTCCATGGACGAAGGTTGTGTCGCCCCTTGCTACAGGGCGAGGAAGTGATGAGGGCATTTAACCCAGGGCGGCGACCGCTACGCGCGCCTTGCCTTGGGCTTTCATCTCTCGGGCCTTCAGCCCGGGTCGCTCCCAGGTTCATGGTCGGTGCGCGGTTCAAAATGGAACTGGGGAACAGAGCAGGTTGGATGCTCGATGTCTCCCCATCTTTATACCCGCCTTCGCTACCGGGTAATCGACCCTATCGCATCCATTTGCCCGGAGTGTAGGTTTAGGGCATGGCTGAAACTCAATCTAAAGGAAAACGGAAACCGAGTGCAGCTTTCATGAAACCCGTGCAACCGGATGAAAAGCTGGCGGCGATTATTGGCAGCGAGCCTCTCCCGCGGACCGAAGTCACTAAAAAGCTTTGGGATTACATTCGCGGCAACAATCTCCAGGATAAAGCCAATAAAACGCGCATCAATGCCGATGCAAAACTAAAGGAAATTTTCGGCGGCCGTGAACAGGTCACGATGTTCGAGATGACGAAGCTCGTTTTTAATCACGTGAAGTGATTGGCGCATTGGTCGTCCGGGCTGTGTTCTTGCCGTCTTTCAGACTGCTGACATCTTGAGATTGCGCGCGCTCGCGAGCGCGAGGCGCCATTTTCTGGCTGGCCATTTCCATAAGCGCCGGTTACTCTCACCGGACTTATGAGACGGATTAGCCTGTTTTTTTTGATGATGGGATTGGGAGGGTTTCTGTGCCGTTCCGGGCACGCCCAACCTGTTGCTGGCGGCCCCCGACCTCAGATCGTTCCGCCTCCAGCGACCCGGCAACCTCCGCCCGTGAATCCTTTCGGGCCGCAACCGCAACCGGCCCTCGACAATTTCCTCGCTTTCGACGCGGAGCAGAAGGAGGTCAGCGTGACCAACGGCACGCCTGAAGCGCATTTCTCCTTTAACCTCACAAATATTTCCTCCGGCGACGTGACGATCAATTTCGTGCAGACCTCCTGCGGCTGCACGGTGGCGAAATTGCCCTCCACGCCGTGGAAACTGGCGCCCAAGGAAAGCGGAGAAATCTCCGCGACGATGCAACTGGCCGGCACGCCTCCGGGCGGCACAAAAATCAAAACGCTCACGGTGAGCACGGACAAGGGACCCAAGGCGCTCTACGTCAAAGCCACGGTCCTGCCCGGTCCAATGAACGGCATGGACCGGACGAACGCGCAAAAAATCGCGATGGCCGACCGCCAGGCGGTGTTCCGGGGTGATTGCGCCCGCTGCCATGTCGCTCCGGCGAAGGATTCCACGGGGCACGACCGGATGGGCAAGGATTTGTATGCGGCGGTTTGCAGCGTTTGCCATGAGGCGGAGCATCAGGCCAGTTTTGTGCCGAATCTCCACAAGTTGACGGAGCCAACCAGCCCGGATTTCTGGAAAAACTGGATCATGCACGGCAAGCCCGGCACGTTGATGCCCGCGTTCGCCCAGAACGAAGGCGGGTTTCTTAGCGATGCCCAGATCGAATCGCTGGTGGCGTATTTGAGCATGACGATTCCGCCGCATCCAGTCGCCGCGCCAAGCCAGGCAAAATAACGCGTCCGTAGCCGCGGCATTCTGAAACCGCCTTGAGACAGTCACAGGGCGAGTTTCATCGAAAGCAAATATCCGGCAATCAAAGTGACCGCGAGGAGAATCGCCATCCAAATCCACAAGGCGAACTCGTGTTCACTTGCATGTCGATTACGGGTTTTCATAGTCAGGCCTCGTTTTTTCTTCAACCGTGGTGGAATTCACAATGCCCCGCACGCCGAACGAATGCAAGATGAGATGTTCGATGCACTCCCGTTGAGCCCAATCACCCAGTGTGCCGCGCAATGTCACCCATCCGTTCTGAACGCAGACCTCAACCGTTCCTTCCGGCACTGTCGTGACGCAACTGATCGCGTCCTTCACGGTCGCGGCGATATCCGCATCGTCCATCAGGCATCTGCCCGAGACAGTTCTCGGGGCGTCCAGATGGGAACTGAACCAGATGGGAGCGCCGGTCATGAGAATTGGATTCGCCTGGTGTGCTGAAGCCGGATCATCACGCCGGCCGCAATTGCAGAAAGAGCCGTTGTTCATCTGATGCTTCATAGAACCGCTTTTTCGAAACGTCACTCGTTAATGCCATATGCGCGGCTGTAGCCGATCCGCTCGAATTTAAAAGGAGTGTTCTCGCGAACGCGCAGATCCTCGGCAAACGGGGCGTTCGGGGAAGGCCTGGAATTAAGTTCGCGCGCCCCATTCTCAGCGAGCAGCTTCCTCAATGGCGCATACACCAGCAGTCTTGTGGCATTCGTGCTTGTTGTCGCTGTGGTATTCATGTACTGCACACTCGCCCCCGCCCAATCGCGCCACCATCTCTTATTTTGCTCAACATGAACTCTTTTTTGCCGGTCGGATTTTTACCTCACTTTGTCAATTTTTGCCTCGAAATCGCTGATGAAGAAGAAAATGCTGCCTCTTTTCTGTTAATGCTCCAAGCTGGAACTATATAGTTGGTCTTGGGGGGCGCATTTCAACATATGAGAGGTTCGGTTCGCTGACCTAAACCACTGACATTGCAGCTATTTCATTAACACTCTGCTTTAGCTGGGTGTTAGGAGCGCCATCAAAGGCAAAACTGCTTTAGCAGTTTGCGCGCGCGGAAAAACCGCTGAAGCGGTTAAATACATCGGGGAGCAGCTTGAACACCCGGCTAAAGCAGGGTGTTAATGAGATTCGCAAAGCACACAAATTTTGAGATGCGCCCGTCCTGGGGGGCGCGCGCGTCTCGCGAGCAGTCCGAGCCGTCTCGGCGAGAACTTCGATGGACTGATTTTTCTGACCAAGAAGGGAAAACAAAAATGGTGGCACGAGTGTTTGGCGAGACGCCAAATACCACACGCGAGACGCGTGTGCTCCCCTTTCCGACGGCATCGTTTCGCTAAGGCACCGTCAATCCATCCAGTTCGATGTCCTGTATGACATTCCCGCCGTCCCTGGAGTCGGTTGCCGGCATCGCGACATCCTCCACACGCACGCGCGAGGCGAGCCACACGCTGATGATCGCGGCCGCCACGGCCATCCAGCCAATCAGGTTGAAATGCTTCAGCCGCCCGGAAGGTTCCTGGACCACGATCCAGCCCGCGACAGTGGACGCCAGACCCATCGCCAAGTCCCGTGCGCAGCCGCTCAGGCTCATGAAGGCTCCGCGGCGTGACGCGGGAACAGCGAGCGTCATGATGGCCTGGCCGGGAATAAATCGTCCGCTGGCAAACACGAAAAATCCGCCCGCCTGCACCAGTACGACCCACAACGGCAAATGCCCGGAGTTCGAAATCCATAGCGTGACCAAACAAGCCACCGCCACGAGCGCGGTGAAAACCTGTTTGCGCCCCAGCGAATCCGCCATCCGGCCAACCACCGGCGCGGTGAACACCGTCAACACGCCGCCAGTCAGATAAACCAGGAACAAATCGCGCTCCGGCACGCCGACATTGCCCACGAGATACGGCGAGAGCAATGGGATGATCGCAAAATGGCCGAACACGGTGGCTGTCATGAACAAAAGCGCGCGCCCTGCATTTGTGTCGCGCAACAATTCCTTGAACGCTCTCATTGGGTCATCCTGGTGATGATGCAAATGTCCGCGCACCGCCGGCAGGCGCAAGAACACGATCGTCCACACCGCCACGGCGATTCCCGCCAGCATGAAAAACGGCGCTTCCCAGCGGAATTGCTCCGCCAATTGAAGCCCGAATGGCACGCCGACCGCCGCTGCGGCCGAAAACGCCGCCATGATGACTCCCATTGCCGCCGCCCGGCGCTCCGGCGGCACCACGTCGCTGATGATGGACATGACCATCGCCAGCGAAAGGCCGCCAAACGTTCCACTCAGCGCGCGGCCCATCAGCAGCATCGATGCGTTGGCCGACAAGGCGCAAAACAAAGTTCCCCCAATAAAACCGCCGTACGCGAACAGCAGCAATTTTCGCCGGTCAAAGCGATCAATGAACGGCGCGGCCAAAAGCCCAAATACGCCTGAACTCACGGTATAAGCCGCCACCAGCGTGCTGAAACGCGCCGGCCCAATATGCAAATCGCGCATGAGCTGCGGTCCCAGGGGCATCATGACCATAAAATCCACGATGTGCGTGAATTGCACCGCCGCGAGCAGCAGTAATAGTGAGCGTTCTGAGAGCTGTTTCATTTGTGCATTCGACCAGAATACATCACTTCACCCCGTCGTCCAGATACCTTGCGCGGCTAATCGAAATCAGGTGAAAAATCACCAGTAAAGGCACGAAAAAGGTCGGGATCAGGACCAGCGGAAATTGCCCCAATGCCTGCGTCGTAACACCTTTTGCCAATATACCAAGAGGACTCGGCGAACAGAGCACGCCCAGGGTCACCGCTGAAATGAGATTCAACAGGCCCAACGAGTTCCAAGTAATCAGGCGCCGCAGCGTCACTCTTTTTGAAGCAACAAGCCACGTCATGAATGGGGCAGTAGCGCCCATGAAGATCTCTCCAAATGCCACCGGAAATGCAAACATCGCCGGCAGGACGCCGCGTGAGTATTCAATCAGAAAAACGATGCCAACGATGCGCATCGTGTGTGCGAAAGTCAGCACGGGCAAACTTGCCGCGAATACTTTGCGATCAACGGCGACATGCGTTGCATTTAATTCCATGGATTTCATAGGTGACTTCGAGTTTCAGTTCGTGAGTGGCTCAATAAAATTCGCCGTGCGCGCGGCCGCGGGAACACGGAGGCGGTGGCGTATGCGGGTTGCCGGAATTTTATCGGCACAACAAAAGCCGCGAAGCTGAAAGCGTTCAGCGGAACAAACAATCGTTGACGTTTGGGACTGCGGAATTCGCGAAAATTAAAGTTCATGGTGTTCGTGATGCCAGTTGATTTTTTGTTTCAGACCCCTGCAACGACTGGCTCTCCCAGCCGCCGCCGAGGGCCTTGATCAGTTGAACGGAAGCGATGAGCCGCTGGCCGGTGAGTTCCGCGTTGGCACGTTCGGCCTGCAGCGCCTCGCGGCTCGCGTCGACCACTTCAAGATAGCTGACGATGCCCGAGCGATACCGATCGGTGGCCAGACCGGCCGCGCGTTGCGCGTTCGAGACAGCGCGTTGCTGTGCCTCGGCCTGGGTCGCAAGATAATGAATTCCCGAGAGACTGTTCTCCACTTCGCCGAACGCAACCAGCACTTGCTGGCGATAATGCGCAATCGCCTCCTCACGCGCGGCCTGCGAGCGGTGATAACTGGCGCGGTTTCGTCCACCGGCAAAAATCGGCAGCGAAAGACTCGGCCCGATGGACCACGTGCGACTGTCCCACTTGAACAACGAATCAATGTCGCCACTCAGATAACCACCCGAACCGGTCAGCGTGAGCACCGGAAAAAACGCCGCTTTGGCCACGCCAATGCGGGCGTTCGCGGAGGCGAGCTGCCGCTCGGCTTCCGCCACGTCCGGCCGTCGCTCCAGCAAATCCGCAGGAAGACCGGCGGGAATCTGCGGCGGTTGCGGATTCCATTCGTTCGCATCCACGATCAACTGGAAAGTGGACGGATTGTTTCCAACCAAAATGGCGATTGCGTTTTCCAGTTGCGCGCGCCGTTGCGCCAGCGATGCTGCGTCGGCTTCCGTCGTCGCGAGTTCGGTCTGCGCGCGCGCCACGTCGAGATCGTTGCCGATGCCGCCGTTGAAACGGCCCTGCACGAGCTGCACTTGTTCCTTGCGCAAATCCACAGTGCCGTTCACCGTCGCGATTTCGGCATCCAGCGCCCGAATGGCAAAATAATTCTCCGCGACATCGGCCTGGAGCGTAAGCAGGACGGCGTAATAATTCGCGAGCGTCGCCTGGGCATCGGCGCGCGAGCTTTCGAAACTGCGCCGCACCCTGCCCCACAAATCCACTTCGTAACTCAAATCGAGCGGCATGCTGAACGTGTTCGCGGTGATGTTTCCGAAACTCGGATCCTGGTTCGGCGAATAACGCTGGCGCGTATAGCCGGGGTCCAGGTTCAGGCTTGGCAAAAACTCGCTCCGCGCCACCCGTGCGGTCGCGCGCGCCTGGTCGACGCGCGCCACGGCTGCCTTGAGATTTTGATTCAAGGAGAGCGCCTGCGACTCGAGTTCATTCAGCTTCGAATCATTGAACACCTGCCACCACGTTCCCCTCGGCACGTTGTCCAGCGGCCGCCCTTCCTTCCACGAGCCAAGCTCCGCGGATTTATATTCCGCCGGCGCCGAATTCGTTGGCGCATGATAATCCGGCCCGACCGTCAGGATCCCAGCTTTGGCTGAACCGCCGACGAACAAGAGCAGAACCAACGCCGCAGCCGCTCCGGCTGAGCCGAGCGCCCGTCCCTTGTGCTCCGAAGCCGGCGCCGTCTTATGCTTGAAACCCAGTTTCATCAGCATCACGTAAAACACCGGCGTGAGGAACAACCCGAACAGTGTCACGCCAATCATTCCCGAGAACACCGCCACGCCCATGGCCTGGCGCATCTCCGCGCCGGCGCCGTGCGATTTCACAAGCGGGAACACACCCGCGATAAACGCTATGCTCGTCATCAGGATTGGACGCAAACGGAGGCGGCTTGCTTCAATCGCCGCTTCCACGGGCGTTTTGTGTTCCTCGTCCTGTTTGTGTTTCGCAAACTCAACAATCAGGATCGCGTTTTTGCACGCGAGGCCGACGAGCACGATCAAACCGATTTGTGTGAAAATATTATTGTCACCGCCCTTCAACCAAACCCCGGTGATGGCGAACAATAAGCACATCGGCACGATCAGAATGATTGCCAGCGGCAGACGGAAACTCTCGTATTGGGCGGCGAGCACGAGGAACACGAGCAGCAGGCACAGCGGGTAAACATAGACCGCGGTGTTGCCGGCAAGGATGCGCTGGAACGTCAGCTCCGTCCAATCCATCTCCATTCCTTTCGGAAGAGTTTCATTCGCGATTTTCGTAATGAGCGCTTCGGCCTCCCCCGAGCTGTAGCCGGGCGCGGGGCCGCCGTTGATTTCGGCGGCGGGATAACCGTTGTAACGCATCGCCCGATCCGGCCCGTGCGTTTCGGTGACTTTCACCAGCGCGCCGAGCGGCACCATCTGGCCGGCTTCATTCCGCGTTTTGAGCCGCGTGATATCTTCGGGCCGATCGCGGAACTGCGCGTCTGCCTGCGCCACGACCTCGTAGGTGCGGCCAAAACGGTTGAAGTCATTCACGTAAAGCGAGCCGAGATAAATCTGCATGGTCTCGAAAAGATTCTGCAGCGGCACGCCCAGTTGCTTCGCCTTCACGCGATCGATGTCCGCGTCCAGTTGCGGCACATTGACGGTGAAGGTGGAGAACACGCTCGCAAGCCCCGGAGTCTGATAACTCTTGCCGATGATTTGCTGGACGTTCTGATACAGCGCGTCATAACCCATGTCCGCGCGATCCTCCACGTAGAATTTGAAACCGCCAATCGTCCCCAATCCCTGCACGGGCGGAGGCGGCACGGCGAGAATGTAAGCCTCCTGGATGGACGAAAACTGTTTGTTCAACGCCGCGGCAATCGCCGGTCCGCTGAGGTCTTTGGTTTTGCGTTCCTCAAACGGTTTCAACGTGAAGAAAACAATGCCCGCGTTCGGCGCGACACTGAACCCGCTGATGCTCAGCCCGGGAAACGCCACGGCATTCTCCACGCCGGGTTGCTTCAGGCCGATGTCCGACATATGGCGAATCACGGCCTCCGTGCGATCGAGCGATGCGCCATCGGGCAATTGCGCAAACGCCACGAGATACTGCTTGTCCTGCGTCGGCACAAAACCGGTCGGCATTTTATCGAAACTCCAGCCGGTCAGCACCACGAGCCCGCCATAGACCAGCAACGCCACCGCGCTCTTGCGCAACACCGACGCGACCCCGGCGGAATATTTATTGCCCGACCACGCAAACAATCGATTGAACGGACGGAAAAACCAGCCCAGCCCCTTTTCCATCAGGCGCGCAAACCAATCTTTTTTCGCGCCGTGCTCTTTCAGCAACACCGCGCACAACGCCGGTGACAACGTCAGCGAATTAATGGCCGAAATCACGGTTGAGATCGCGATGGTGATCGCGAACTGCTTGTAAAATTGGCCGGTCAAACCGCTGATAAACGCCGTCGGCACAAACACCGCGCACAACACCAGCGCGGTTGCAATAATCGGGCTCGTCACCTCGCTCATCGCTTTTTTCGCGGCTTCCGGCGGCGTGAGCCCCAACTCGATATTGCGCTCGACGTTTTCGACAACCACGATTGCGTCGTCCACCACGATGCCGATGGCGAGCACCAGTCCGAACAGCGAGAGGTTGTTGATGGAAAAGCCCACCGCGAGCATCACCGCGAACGTGCCCACCAGAGACACCGGCACAGCCGCCAGCGGAATGACGGACGCGCGCCAGGTCTGGAGAAACACGATGACCACGATCACCACCAGCACGATCGCCTCGAGCAAGGTGTGAACGACCGCTTCGATGGAATGCCGCACGAACACCGTCGGGTCATAAACGACCGAATAATCCACGCCCTCGGGAAAATTCTTTTTCAATTGTTCCATCGTCTTCCGCACGTTGGCGGAGAGTTCGAGCGCGTTCGCGCCGGGCGTTTGGAAAATCGGAAGCGCCACGGCGGTCTTGTTATTCAGCAACGAGCGCAACGCGAAACTGCCGGCGCTTAATTCAACCCGCGCGACATCCTTGAGCAGCGTCTTCTCGCCGTTCGGGCCCGTTTTGACGATGATGTCTCCGAATTCCTCCGCTGAAACCAACCGCCCTTTGGCGTTGATTTGCATTTCGAAAGCAACCGGGGAGCTGACCGGCTGCTGGCCGATGGCCCCCGCCGCCACCTGCACATTCTGCTCGCGAATCGCCGCGACGACATCGCTGGCGGTGATATTTCTCGCCGCAAGCTTGTCCGGGTTCAGCCAGACGCGCATCGCGTAATCGCCGGAACCGAAGATGCGCACGTCCCCTGCCCCCGGTATGCGCGCGAGCACGTCCTTCACCTGCAGCGTGGCGTAGTTGCGCAGGTAAACGTCATCGTAACGGCCATCCGGAGAGAATAAGTGCACGACCATTGTGAGGTCGGGTGATTGTTTTGTCGTCGTCACGCCGAGGCGCCGGACTTCTTCCGGCAATTTCGGCAGCGCCTGCGACACGCGGTTCTGCACCTGCACCTGGGCCTTGTCCACGTCCGTCCCCAGCTTGAATGTAATGGTCAGCGTCATCACGCCATCGCCGGTGGACTGCGAAAACATGTAGAGCGAATCCTCCACGCCGTTGATTTCCTGCTCCAGCGGCGACGCGACGGTTTCGGCAATGGTTTTCGGGTTCGCGCCGGGATACGTGGCCGTGACGACAATCGTCGGCGGAACGACTTCCGGGTATTCGCTGATGGGCAGCTTGAACATCGAAATCAAGCCGACGAGAAAGATCAGCGACGAAATCACACCCGCAAAAATCGGGCGGCGGATGAAGAAATTTGAGAAATTCATAGGGTTTGCTCCTGTATTTGAGGCAAAAAGTCCCGGGTTGTTTTCTGAATGTTCATGGAGCGCGCTGGTTCGCGATTATCGTTTTGCCAAGCTCGGGGGCCCTTTGGAGGCAATGGCCTGCTCCGCCTTGACGAACATGCCTGGCCGCACCCGCTGCATTCCGTTCACCACGACCGGCTCCCCGCCAGTCATCCCGGAACGAATGACGCGCATGTCTCCAATCGTCGGTCCCAGCACCACGGATTGATAGGCCACCGTGTTTGAGGACGTCAGCGTGAGCACGTATTTTTGGGCCTGATCCGTGCCGATCGCCTTCTCGGAAATCAGCATCGCCTCGTGACGCGCGCTGAGTGGAACACGGATGCGCGCAAAAAGTCCCGGCACGATGCGCCCGTCGTCGTTCGGAAATACCGCGCGCAACAGGATGCTGCCGGTATTCGGATTGAGCTGGTTGTCAAAGGACTCGATGTAACCGCGATGCGGAAATCCGTCTTCGTCCCCCAGCTCGAGTTCAACCGGAACCCGCCCGTCGCCGTTCGTATCGAGTTTCTGCCTGCTCGCGAGGACGTTGAATTTGAGCAGCGAATCCTCGTCCATGTCCGCGTACACATACACCGGATTCACGGACACAATCGTGGTGAGACGCGTGGCCGCCCCGGCCACGCCGCTGACGTAGTTGCCCTCGGTGAGATACGCCCGGCTCACGCGGCCATCGATGGGCGCGCGCACCTGGGTGTATTCCAAATCCAGCTGGGCAAAATCCCGCGCGGCCTCAGCGGACGCGAGCGCTGCCTTGGCTTCCTCGTACCGCGAAACGCGCGCATCGCCTTCCTCAGTGGAAATGGCTTTCGTTTCCAGCAATTGTTTCGTGCGATCCGCTTCGCGCTTTGCGTTCCCAAGCTCCACACGCGCCCGATCGGCTTCGGCTTGCAGCCGATCGAACTCCGCCTGGTGCCAGCGCGGATCAATGACGAACAACACATCGCCTTTTTTCACAAGCTGGCCGGATTGAAATCGCACTTCCTGGATGTAGCCGGAAACGCGCGGGCGCACTTCCACGGAATCCACCGGCTCGGTCCGCCCGGTGAATTCGTTCCACTCCACGATTTCCCGTTTCTCAACGGGGGCCACAGTCACGGAAGGCGCAGGCGGTTGTTGCTTTTGCTGCGCGCCACGGTCGCAGCCCGTCAACAAAACCACCGCGGCACCCAGTGCCACCGCAGCCCCGGAAAAATGTACAAAAAATTTGCGAATCATAAGTTAACTTCGGATTTGAGATCAGATTTTTGCGTTCGGTTCCCGCTGCCCGGGTATCCATTCGGCCCATCAGGCCCGCCCCAGCAGGCGTCGCTGCTGGACGTGCCAACCGGCGACGGCGCGCGCCTTTTCGGTGGCGAGCGTCGGGAAAAACAATTGCGGAAAATCAGTCTGCCACGCCAACGCCTCCGCTTCGTTCATGGCGAGTTCGAGCAAATGCTGACGTCCCCCCATGAGGCCACGGTATTCATCCTTGACCTGCTCTTTGACTTTTTCGATTTGCGCCAAAAATTTTCTGCAGGAGTCCATCCAACGATCGGTGAAATTCGGCGGGCAGATTTTGGCGTTTTTTGTCTCTTCTATTGTGTTCATAACCTCTTCCCTTTCTAGTAGTTGTCTATTTAGTCAAGTATATAGTCAAAAAAAATTGATGACGTTACGCGGCAACCGTTTCGGCCTTTTTCACCCCGAGCAAATCGTAGGTGCCCGTGATGGCGTCCTTCAGGACTTCCAGGTTATTTTGAATCCGCGCCTGCGTTTGCAGGCCTTGGTAATAAGCAAACAGAATTCGGGATTTCGTCGCGGGATCCGGCGCCTGAATCAGGCCGGCAGCGTGGGCATCGCGAATCGTGGATTCCAAATACTTTCGCTTGTACTCCAGAATTTCCTGAATCTTTTTTTGCAACCGATGGTCTTCCTGGGTGCAAACTTCCGCGCCCACCGAAAACAGCGGGCAACCCAGCACGCAACCGTATTGTTTGCAGATATCTACCTGGAAACGATAGCCATACTCGCAATATTTCCGGAGCCGTTCGAGCGGCGGCACTGTTGGCGAAAAGATGGCGTCCAAATCGGGACGGCGTTGCTGCCAGTCTTCGTCAATCGCAACCACGGCGAGTTCCGCTTTCGAATCAAAAAAGTAGTAGAAACTGCCTTTCTTAACTCCAGCCTTCTCGCAAATCTGATCGATGGTCGTCGATCCATAGGAACCCGTCCAAATGAGCTCCCTGACGGCTTTCATCAATCTTTCTCTGGCATCACTGACGCGACCCATAACAGTTTCTTTTTTTAATATCGTCCCGAATTGTTGAATTCGTAACTATCAAGAGACTATTTGTTTTTACTATTTAGTCAACTATTAAATGAAGGTGTTTTTTAGAAAAATCGGAAGATTCTCTACGTGAACGACTTGAGTATCTACTTTCACTGGCGGCGGTGGGTCTTTTTGCGAGGTTTTTGAAGAAAAGGGCAGAAGGGACGATAGGGACGAAAGTCCTGCCGACTTTTGCCGGTCTCCGATGTTAATGCTCGCGGTTTTTATTTAATGCTCGGTCACAATCAACGGCCGGGTGCTTTCCACAATCGATAACAACTCCTTCTGTTCCAGGTTCGGGATACGCAGTTTGTCGAGCGAGGCTTTCAAGTCGCCCAGCGTCGCGTCAAACTCGGGATTCGAGATGTGCATATCCGCATGAGTGGACTTGATTTCCTTGCCTTCGTAATGAGCCGGGCCGCCGGTGGCCAATGCGAGGAACTGCACGAAATGTTTTTGCAATATGGCCACATTCTGCGGCGTGGAATCCCATGTGACAGACTTGTCTCTATGAAACGAGAACCCGCCTTCCTTGACTCCTTTGCGATCCCAATTCACTCGCGGATCCTGAATTGCGCGCGGGATAAAATCCGCAACGATGTTCGAAATGCCCACCTCGCCGCCGAGGCGCTCGTAGAGCGACAGTTTTCCTTCCGCCTGCGCCGGTTGATTCGTTGTGCTGCCGGAGGGACCGTTCGTGTTGGTCACGACCTCCGCCTTCTTCACGTCCTTTTCACCCGCGCCCTCGCCTGTCCCGGCCAACTGCTCATCCCTCGCCATGCGCTGGCTCGCGCGCTGGTCCGCCTCCCGGCTGCCGGAGGTGAAAAAGTTGGTGTTCTTCCCCTCCGGCTTGGCTCCGCCGCAACCCGCGACAAATGTCGACACTGCCGTGACAAACGACAGCGCCAGGAGGCAAGCCATCCAATTCTTTTTCAAATGTCCGGCGGCGTTTGGTCTTTGTGTATGTGTTTTTGCATTCATGTTTTTCGGATCATTGTGTTTCATCTGAAGTGGAAAGATCTTCGGTGAAATCCGGCGCGCTAAATTGCAAATCATCCGGGCTTCCGGTTTGAGATTGATTCTCCAGCCGTGGCAGATAGGCGCGCACGAAAGCGTTGCGCAGCACATTGCCAATGGTCGCGAGAATGTCCGGCGTCGTGCTGGTCGAAACATCGGCGTGAAATGGAATCAGCGTGCCGAACTGGTCGCGCGGATGATTTTTGAACACGCTGGTGGCCGCGCCCACCAGAGCCTGCCAGAAAAACTGCAGCGGATTGTCCTGCTTCACATCCTGCGGAAGGCTGAACACCTTCAAATCCCGGAACAACGGCTTCACGTAACCGGTCATCCGGCCTTCCTTGGAATCGGCTTCAATCACGAGGTCAAACCAGCCGCGTTTGAAATCAAATTTTCCATACGCCAGCGCGAGGTCGTTGATTTTTGTCACATCCAGCCCAAGCAGCCGCAAGGCCATATGAAAAGTCGGATGATACGAAAAGGGATCCAGCGTCATTTTGAAATCGAGCCTCGCCTGGTCCATTGCCTGGCCTGATGCCTGCACCGTTGCCACCAGTGGATTGCTCTCGTCGCGCACGTTGCTGAGGTTTTGAATCGACCCATTCAAATGCGACAAATAGACATCCAGCGGCTTCGGCGTCTGGTAGGAACGGAAATGCACCGAACCCTCCTGGATTTGCGCGCTGTTGATTTTGAAAGGAAACAGATCGCGAATCATCTCCAGCCACGGGCCGCCCGCGCCGCTTTGCGAATCATCCTCCGTCGGGGCGTCCACGAAATTAATTTCGGGCTCCGCCATGGTAATTTTCCCCACGATCCTGCGATGAAGCAAAGCGTTCCATTGAATGGAAAAATCAACGCGCTTCGCCGAGAAAAACGGAACCGGCACCGCTCCGGTGGTTTTGTTCAGCCGGACGTCGTTGATGGTATAGGCCCCGCGCCAAAGATGAATGTCCACCTTCCCGATCTTTCCCGAGTAAAGCGGATTTCGATCCAGCGTGCGATTCACATAATCGCGAACGGCCCACGGCATCACGAGCCGCGCGATTCCCAGAATGATGATTAACCCCAGAAGAACAAAGCCCAGCGTCCGCATGCGATGATGCGGTTTGTGCGCACGTCCTCCAGGCCGTTGGTCGCCGTTCATAGGGTCGCGGAAACTTAGTCCCGCGTGCGCAACGGCCAAATAGGGTGAAATCCGCCCGCGTCAGCCGCGGGCGGATTTGGAGGATACTGTTTAGCGCAAACTTGAAATCATCACGGTCGAATGCAGCGGCAAGCTGCGCGAAGACGTTCCCACCAGGATCTCGTGTTGCCCCGGCGCGAGCATCCATCGATGCGCGTCGACGTTCCAAATCGAAAACGCACGCGCATCGAGATAAATGTTTACATGCTGAGTCTGTCCCGGATTCAATTTAACCTTGGCAAAACCCTTCAACTGTTTGGGTGGCTCACCTGCGTCATGCGGCGCGGCCACATAAACCTGCGCGACTTCGGCTCCTTCCCGCTGCCCTGTGTTCGTGATATCGAACCCGACACGAACGCCGGTTTTCTCCGAATAGTTCGAGACCGAAAGATTTGCCACGTTGAACGTCGTGTAAGACAAACCGAACCCGAACGGAAACAACGGAGCCACGTTTTGTGCGTCATACCAGCGGTAGCCGACTTCGAGCTTTTCAGAATAGGTCACCGTGCCGTTGACGCCGGGATACTGTTCGGGCGTATGCGCGGGCACTTCGGCCTCGGTCACGGGGAACGTCACCGGCAGTTTGCCGCTCGGGTCTGCATCGCCGAACACCAGATCCCCGACGACATTTCCGTCTTCCTCGCCGGGATACCACGCCTCCAGAACAGCGGGCACCTGGTTCAACCACGGCATCAGCACCGCGCCGCCGGTCTTCAGCACCACAATGGTTTTCGGATTTGCCGCGGCCACGGCGGCGATGAGCGCGTCCTGATTGTTTGGCAGCTTGAGGTTGGGCCGATCCTTTCCTTCGCCGTCTTTGTCCCCAACCATCACCAGCGCGACATCGGCGGATTTCGCAATCGCCGCCGCCGCCGCCGGGTCTGCGCCGGCATCGTAGGTGACGGTCACATCCGCGCCGACGTGGCTTTTGATGCCATCCACCGGCGCAACGGTATAGATCGGTCTCACCGCCGAGCTGCCGCTGCCGCCCGTGTGAGCCGCTCCCGCGTAGGGACCGATGACGGCGATCGCATGAATGGCTTTCGCATTCAACGGCAAAATGTCACCACTGTTTTTCAGCAATACTGCGCACTGCTCCGAGATCGAACGCTCAACCCCACCGTCCTCCTTTGCCGGAATGGGTTTGGGCATGGGCGCGTTGTCAAACATCCCGTATTGAAACATCTCGGCAAACCGCAGCGCGACCATCTTGTCGACAGTCGCTTCAGAAATCGCGCCATTCGTGATGGCCGCTTTCATTTCCTCCGAGTAATGATTCGGTTTCATGGCGAGATCCAACCCGGCATTGCCCGCGCGCGCGGCGTTGCCTGTTCCCGTGTAATCCGACTGAACAAATCCCTGGAAACCCCACTCGCCGCGCAGAATATCCTTCAGCAGGTGCGTATTTTCGGAACAGAACTCGCCATCGACGCTCGGATAAGCCGCCATGACCGCGCCGGGCTTCGCCTCCTTGACTACAGTCTCAAACGCCGGCAAATAAATCTCCCGCAACGTGCGCTCATCAATCACTTCGTTGATCGTCTTGCGATTGGTTTCCTGGTTGTTCGCGGCGTAGTGCTTTACTTCCGCGATCACCTTTTGTTTTTGGATTGCCTCCACTTCCGCCGCGCCCATTTTTCCGGAAAGGAACGGGTCTTCGCTGAAATACTCGAAGTTGCGGCCGTTCCGGGGCACGCGCGCGATGTTTACGCCCGGGCCTTCAATCAAATCTTCACCGCGATCCGCGACTTCCTGGCCGGCAATGCGGCCAAACTGGCTTGCGAGCGCAGGATCCCACGATGCCCCGAGCCCGAGCGCCGCCGGCAGCGCAGTCGCCGGTTGCGGTGCGCGCGAATCTCCCGGCCCGGCGCCCAGCGGGCCATTGGTCACCTTGAACGGAGGAATGCCCAGACGCGGAATGCCCTCCACCTCGCGCGGATGTTCGCGCGTGTCCATCATGTGGATTTGGAAGATTTTTTCGTCCAACGTCATCTGCCGCACGAGGAGGTTGGCGCGTTCGTCCGGCGGCAGTGATTGATTCATCCAGGGCTGTTCCGGCGCGCTGAACCCGCATTGCGACACGCAGGTGGCCGCGACGAGACACAAAAATCGGAAAGGGGTTTTTCCGGCCTTGGTTTTTGTTGTTGTGGTTTGATGTTGTCCATCCAGGGGTGCTTTAGTTGTCCGCATGACTCTCTTTCACAAACGTTAGGGGTTAAAAAGTAACTAGAGCATTTTCAAAAATTCAATTCACAGGCTTGTTCGGGCCCGGTTTTCGCAACGCATAAGTTCTACTGTAATTTAATCGCTTATGGATATTTAGAACAGTCTATTTTATTCATGACTTGCGCGCCGCAAAAAGTTTGTCGAGCACTTCCATGTTCCGCCGGGTTTCGGCGAGGCTGAAGAGCGGCTTTCTTTTCTGACGAATCGCGTCGGCAAAATCTTCAATTTCGAGAACGTAACGGTTGTTGAGCTCGACGGGAATTTGCCGCCGGTCATCACCGGTAATCAACGTCAGCGGGGCGGCGCTGTCGATGAAGGTATCCGGGATTTCCAGGGCACCTTGGGCGCCGACGATTTCGGATAGGATTCGTCTCTGCAGGTTGAAACCGGAGTTCAGCGCGGCGATCAATCCGGAGGGGTATTTCATCAGCGCGGAAAACATCATGTCCACGCCGCCGATGCGATTGAGTTCCACCGAGATGGACTCCGGCATGGGCGTTTTTTCGGTCGAGCCGCTGATGTGGTCCGCGACCATGCCGATGAAATTGACCGGGTAACAACCCACGTCGTAGAGCGATCCGCCGCCGAGTTCGGGTTTGAGTTTGATGGACGAAGGATTGGCGAGGAGGAAGCGAAAGGTTGAGCTGATGAATTTGATATCGCCGAGCGCGCCGCTCCGCAGCACTTCCAGCACTTTGCGCGTGCGATCGGTGTAACGGTACATGAACGCTTCCATCAACGTGACGCGGTTTGCGGCGCAGATGGAAATCATTTCGCGGCATTCGGCGGCGTTCAGCGCGATCGGTTTTTCGCAGAGGATGTGTTTGCCGTGTTCGGCGCATTTGATAGTCCACTCGCGATGCATGGAGTTCGGCAGTGGGATGTAGACGGCGTCCACTTCATTGTCGCGCAGGAGTTCATCGTAGCTGGAATGCGTTTTGGCGGTGGGAAATTTTGCGCGGCATTCGGCGAGTTTCGCCGGATCGCGGGAGGCGATGGCGTGGAATGTGGAATTGCTGGATTGCACGATGGCGGGAATGACGAGTTCCCGCGCGATGCGCGCCCAGCCGAGCACGCCCCAACGCATTTTCTGTGTCTCCTTTGTCATGACTTGCCTCTTGCCATCGCCCCACACTACCGGGATCCGCATTTCTGACAAGCATCAAGGGACAGACTGGCGGCGGGACGCCGCCAGAACCCGCAGGCGGGGACGCCTGCGCTACGCCGGATACGCTAGTTGACGGCGCCGACCGGAACTTTGACCGTGACGATGGTGAGTTTGCCGGGTTCGGAGACGAACTGGATGCTGCCGTGGTGCGCGAGGACAATCCACCGGGCGATGCTCAAGCCGAGTCCGCATCCTTCGATGAGACTGCTGTGGCTGGAATCGCCGCGGAAAAATCTTTCGAACACGCGCGGCTGCATTTCCGGTGCGAGGCCCGCGCCGGTGTTTTCGATTTTCAATTCCGCAAATCCATTTTGGCGCGACAACGAAATATTCACGGTGCCCCTTGGCTGATTGTATTTAATCGCGTTGTCGGTGAGGTTCAGCAGCAACTGGCGGAGGCGGTGGCGGTCGCCGGAAATGATCACATCCCTGCATTCGGAACAATTAACCTGGATGGCCTGCGGCTGGGCGAGAATTTTGGCGTCGGCGACGCTTTCGCGCACGAGTTCTTCCAGCCGCACAGGCTCGAACTTTAATTTTATCTGGCCGGAATCGGCTTTGGCCAGGAGCGTCAGGCCATCGACGATCTTGGCGAGGCGCTCGATTTCATCCAATTGACTGAGCAACATATCCCTTTGGACTGCTGGAAAATCTCCCTCGCGCAAGGCGGTTTCCAATTCACCGCGCATGACGGTGAGCGGTGTTTTCAATTCATGCGAGGCGTGCAAGGTGAATTCGCGAATGCGCTGGAAGGAGCTGTCGAGGCGCGAGGTCATGTCGTTGAACACTTCGGTGAGGCGGTCGAGCTCGTCGCCGTTGCCGGTCCTCGGCAAACGTTCATGCAGGTTGGCGTCGTTGGTTCGTTCCACGGCTTCCGTCAGAGCCGTCACCGGGCCGAGCGCCCGGCGCGTAATCCACCAACCGCCTAGGAGTCCCAGCAGGACGGCCGGCACGCCGACCCAAACGACTGATTCGCTGGTTTCGGACAGGGCGTTTTCCCAGAGGTGCGAGAGATGGCGCAGCTCCATCTGCTCAATAATCTGCTCGTATGTGCCGATGCCGATGATAATCAGCGAGATGATCAAAATCGCCGCATACCAGATGGTCAATCGCGTGCGGATTTTCATTCCTTCAAAACGTAGCCGACGCCGCGAACCGTGTGCAGCAGTTTGGGTTCGAAACCTTCATCGATTTTCTCGCGCAACCGTTTCACGTAAACATCAACGAGGTTCGTGCCGGGGTCAAAGTCGTAATCCCACACCTTTTCGATGATGCTCATGCGGCCGCAAATGCGCCCGGCCGAGCGCATGAGAAATTCCAGGAGACGGAATTCGCGGGCGGTGAGGTCGAAATGTTTTCCGCCGCGTTCCGCGCGGTGCGCCACGGTGTCGAGCGTGAGGTCGGCCACGCGGAGCATGGTGGATTTGGATTCGCTGCCGCGGCGCCCCAGGGCGCGAACGCGCGCGACAAGTTCGGCAATGACAAACGGTTTGGGCAAATAATCATCCGCGCCGGCGTTCAAACCTTCGACGCGTTCGTTGACGGCGCCGCGCGCCGAGAGGAGCAAGACGGGCGTGCGGTTCTGGCGATCGCGCAACTGGCGCAAGACGCTCAGGCCGTCCCGCTCCGGCAGCATGATGTCGAGCACGATGCCATCAAAGGAGGAGGTGGCGGCGGCAGTAAGGGCTTCGTCGCCACGATGGCAGACATCGACGGCAAAACCTTCGGCCTGGAGCGCCTTGCGAATGAACGAGGCGGTCTTCTTTTCGTCTTCGACGACTAAAACTCGCATGTCAGAATTTAACAGCGTGATTTTTGATGAGCCGCGGCCAAAACGGAAATGAATAATTTGTCATTTGGCGTCGAAAAATTTTTTGACGCAAAAAACCGGAGAAAACCGCAAAAACGTGGAAATGGCGCGATTGAGCGGTGGACGGTGGATTGAGTTTCGAAGAAAAATCGATTCCAAAAAGCTCCAAAAAGCTCCAAAGAGCTCCAAAGAGGGAAGGAGTTTCGAGGGATGATCGGAACACGGGGCGAAACGTCCCGTGAACTCGCAGTCCCGACCGGTCGGGACTGCGCTACGCTGCGCGGACTATCATCGAGCCATGGCTCGTTTTTCATCGCTGGGGACTTTATCAGAAAACACTTACAGCGAAAAACTTACCGTAAGTTTTTAGTTGGAAGTGCTTGCCGGGCAAATAAATCCGATTCAATCTCAAACACAAAATGGAGCGGAGAATCGACGTAAGTTGAGATGCAGGCAGGAAGATCGAAACCCGAAATCCGAGGACGAGAACGAGGATGAGGCGGAATATTAGCGGTTGCAGAGGAGCTGCCATTGGCCGCACTGGTCGAGAACGTGGAGCGGGAGTCCGGGGGCGATGTTTTGGAGGCGGTTGAGAGATTTCTGGTCGGAGACGACGAGGACGCGGCGGTTGCTTTTCAATAATTGCGCCAGCGCATCGTTTTCGTTTTCGCCGGGGAGCAAAAGTGATCCCAGACGTTCCTGGTTGCCGGGGAATTCGAAGGGCACACGGGTGAGATTCATGCCGGCAAAAAACGGCCGATGGGTGAGGGAAATCACGCCGCCGGCATAAAACGGCAGGCCCTCAGGCAGAACTCCCCAGCAGACCACGGCGTCGCCAGGCTGGTAGTTTTTCCGCATTGATTCTCCCAGGGGGTTGAGGGTTTGGTTGTATTTGAAATCGGTTTCGAAGAGCGGCGCTTCGGCGGTCACGATCCACAAGGAGAGAATTGCGACTCCAGCAGTGACGAGGGCTCGTTTGGAAACCCGCCAATTTCTTGCGAGCCAAAAAATTCCCACCGCAGCAACGCCGGCCACGGGAACCTGCCAAATCAGCCAATGCGGAGCTGTGACGTGATATGCCAGAGGCACGGCGACGGCAAATGCGATGGGCAAAAGCAGCGCGCTGGCGGCGCACAAGCGCCAGGCCCAGGCCGGAGGGCCGATGAGTTCGTTGTCTTTGGTCTCGCCGAAAAAGCGCAGCGCCAGCATGG
>Ga0335085_10004261_pt1 | contig 23878 bp, 21 predicted proteins | sample Lox_Sample_45_FD_206712 | JGI IMG/M metagenome (GOLD analysis project Ga0335085, IMG submission 206712) | Soil microbial communities from Loxahatchee National Wildlife Refuge, Florida, United States - Lox_Sample_4.5 | ecosystem: Environmental > Terrestrial > Soil > Wetlands | place: USA...
GAGCGGCAGCAATCCATCGCGGTGTTGCCGCCGCCAAGCACGATGACGCGCTTGCCGATCTTGTCGATGTGCCCGAACGAAACGCTGGAGAGCCAGTCGATGCCGATGTGAATGTTCTTGGCCGCTTCCTTACGCCCGGGGATGTCGAGATCGCGGCCGCGCGGCGCGCCGCAGCCGACAAAGACCGCGTCGAAATCTTCGGCGAGCAGTGTCTTCATGCTGTCGATGCGCTTGCCGCCGACGAAGGTTACGCCGAGATCGAGGATGAAACGACACTCCTCGTCGAGCACCTTTTCCGGCAGGCGGAATTTCGGAATCTGGGTGCGCATCATGCCGCCGGACAGCGGATCCTGATCGAACACCACGCACTCATAGCCAAGCGGCATCAGGTCGCGGGCGACCGTGAGCGAAGCGGGGCCGCCGCCCACAAGCGCAATCCGCTTGCCGTTCCTGGTCTCGGCCGGCTTCGGCAGCCGGGCGCTGATATCGTCTTTGAAGTCGGCCGCGACGCGCTTGAGCCGGCAGATCGCCACCGGGTCTTTCTCGACACGGCCGCGCCGGCACGCGGGCTCGCACGGGCGATCGCAGGTGCGTCCGAGCACGCCCGGAAACACGTTCGATTCCCAGTTGATCATGTAGGCGTCGCTGTAGCGGCCGGCCGCGATCAAGCGGATGTATTCGGGGACCGGCGTATGCGCCGGACAGGCCCATTGGCAATCGACTACCTTGTGGAAATAGTCCGGGACCGAAATGTCGGTAGGTTTCATTCCCATTCCTCTTACACGCAGCACTCCGCCGAATGCCCCGGCGGTTGTTAACGCTGCTGCGCGGATCGGCACTTCTGCGCTGCTAGGCGGCGTCGCCGATTCCGGGCGCGGATAGTAGTCGAGCAGGACGTGGATTTCTACCGCTTCTACTTGTTATAGCGAGCTTTTGTCGCTTGCTGTGCTTAACAAGAGCGCGATCGCAACTGCGAACGACACAACCCCGGCGCTGGCTCTTGTGACGCGCCGGCGTGTTAATTTAAACCATTGAATTTGTTGCAATTTCCGTGGTGGCGCCGGTTCACGCGGAACGTGCAGAGCGGATATGCTGCCCCGCGTCATGTTCTCGTCTATGCTCCCAAGGTCTTATGCGCGAATTGTTCGAGAACGGTTCATCGAAGGACCCCGTCGAGGCGGCGCGCCGAAGCGTGCGGGCAAGCCAACGGAGACGCTTCTACCGTAACGCGACGGCGACAGCCGCCGACCGGGGCTTTGCGGTCCGCCTTGACGACAAACCGGTGCGTACGCCTGCCGGCCGCCTGCTGGCTGCTCCGACATTGGCATTGGCGGAAGCGATCGCCGCCGAGTGGAATGCGCAGGGCGATGTCATCGACCCGACGAAAATGCCGCTGACGCGGCTCGTCAATGCCATCATTGACGGCGTCACCGATCATGCCGGCGCGGTCGCCGCAGAGGTTCGGAAATATCTCTCGTCCGATCTTGTTTGTTATCGTGCCGATGCTCCCAGAGGTTTGGTCGAGCGCCAGGCCAAGGAGTGGGACCCGATCTTGCGGTGGGCAAGCGAAATGCTCGGTGCGGTTTTCTTGGTCGGCGACGGCGTCATTCATGTCACCCAGCCGGCCCAGGCACTCGCGGCTGCCGCTGCCGGCATCCCGGACGATCCCTGGCGGCTCGGCGCCATAAATGCGGTGACGACGCTCACCGGTTCGGCGCTCATTGCGCTCGCACTGGCGCGCGGCCGGCTCACCGCCGAAGAAGCGTGGCGGGCGGCGAATGTCGATGAAGATTGGAATAAAGAGCAATGGGGCGACGACGAGGCCGCGCTCGAACGTGGTACTGCCCGTTTTGGCGAGCTGCAGGCAGCGGCGACTGTGTTGCGGTCTCTTTAGCTTCCTGCTGAAGAGCACACGCGGAATTCCGCGGCCCGCAACACAAGAATTGTTGCGGCGATAAGGTTGCATCCGCGAATCGTCGGTGATGAAAATTTCAAGCATCGCTATCGTTGGAGGTGGTCTCGCCGGATTGGCGACGGCGGCCGCGCTGTCCCATTTCGGCATCGAAGCGGATGTTTTCGAGAGCGCGCCAAGCCTCGGTGAGATCGGCGCGGGCATTAATGTCAGTCCGCAGGCGATCCGGGCGCTGCGTGCGATCGGGTTGGGCGACAAGGTCGCGGCGATCGCGAATGTCGCTCCCGGTGTTCTCACCCGCGACATGCATACCGGCGCCGAGCTCGACTATCGCGACCAGCTGCCGCGGAGACGCGCTTCGGCGCACCGCTTTGCACGTTTCATCGCGCCGACCTGCTGAATGTGCTCGCGTCCGGCGTCGACAGCGGCCGCATTCATTTGGACCACCGCGCGATCGAAATCAGCGAGCGGCCGTCCGGCGTCGAGCTTCGGTTTGCCAACGGTGCCAGTTGCGTCGCAGAGTTGTTGATCGCGGCGGACGGCGTTCACTCGGTGGTCCGTCGCATGCTCTACGGCGACGACAATCCGGCCTACACCGGACAGATGGTCTGGCGCGCGCTGCTGCCGGGCAAATCGGTGCCCGCCGACGTGCTCGAGCCGTCCGGTCATATCCAGTGGCTGGGCTCCGGCCGTCATTTCTACGCCTATTATCTCCGCGGCCGCGACGTGGTGAACATCGTCACCCAGCAAGACACCGATCAATGGGTTGAGGAGGGCTGGTCGATTGCCGGCGATCCCGCCGCCATGCGCGACAGCTTTCCAAATCCCGAGCCGCGCCTGCAAACCCTACTCAGCGCCGTCACGCAATGCTCGAAGTGGGGATTGTTTTTGCGGCCTGTCACCGACAATTGGGGTCGCGACCGCACCCAGCTCATCGGCGACGCCGCGCATGCGATGCTGCCCAATGCCGGGCAGGGCGCCGCGCAAGCTTTCGAGGACGCCTACATTCTCGCGCGCTGGATCGCGGCGATACCCGGCGATCTCGCCGCGGCGGCGAGGAATTTCCGGCGCATCCGCATTCCGCGCGTCCATGCCGTTCAGCATCGCTCATCGGCGATCGTCCGCGCGAAACACGATTACGCTCCGCAAAGTCGGAATACGGAACGCGCGAAAGTCGACGCGGTCGATGCGATGGCGTGGATTTGGGGCTACGACGCGGTCAACGCTTGGGACCAGGTTCCGATGGGCCCGGTCGGATCAAGCGGCGACAGAACGTAGTGCGTTCACGCCGGCGAATGGACTATTTAATGTTCGACCCGGTATAGGCGCCACCGCTCGGGCACGCCTTTGAGTCGGTGAACGCCGCGATCCTTAAAGCGGATACCAGACTGCGACAGCAGATCCTTGACTGCGCTCGAAACCAGGACTTCGCCGGCACGCGCTTTCGCGGCGACGCGCGCGCCGACGTGAAACGCGAGACCGACTACGTCAGTCCCACTCACTTTGTATTGGCCCGCGTGCAGCCCCACCCTGATCTCTAACCCCAGCGTGCGCACCGCCTCGCGGATTGCGGTCGCGCAACGGACCCCGGAAGCCGCCGCGCCGAACGTCGCGAGCAATCCGTCTCCCGTGGTCACGACTTCCTTGCCGCGCAAACGCTTCAGCTCTCGACGGACCGCGGCGTAATAGTGATTCATCACCTGTGTCCAACGCGAATCGCCCAGCCGCGCGGCTGTTTCGGTGGACCGCACGATATCGACAATCAGGATCGTGACGAGCGCCTGTTTGAGCTCGGCGCCGCGATTGGCACGTCGGCGCCGGATTGCAATATTTCCGGTCAGCGGTTCATAGCGATGGTTGCGTCGCCGCGCGATGGCGCTTTTTGCATAGTCTTTGGCACGCTGCACCGTGCCGCAACGAATTGTTTTCACCCGTGGCGGAAGCGTCCAGTAAATCTTGCGCCCATCTCCTACGCCATGGACCTCGACGGCGCCCCACTTCAGGAAAACCATCGAGCCAACCCGACGAACCCACCATGCCTTTGAGGTGTATCCCGAAACGTTCGACTGATGGACTCCGATACGAAGGAACTTGGGCATGCGCGCGGGGCCCGATCAACGAAGGCTTGGGGGTAACCAACGTGGAATGTGATGATCCATTGCTGCGTTGGCAACAGTGCTCGCAATCGAAATGTCGTCTCTGACTCGCGCGAGCGTCCCGATGGCGGCGAAGCACCATCAGCGACGAAGCCGAGGGGCCGAGTTCCTCACGGAGCCAAAGCCCAAATACGGCGAGACGCGCTGCTACATTCGCGATCCCGACGGCTACATTATCGAAATTGGACAAAGCAACCCGGGCGTTGCTTACGGCTTAAAGCTGCAGGACGCATGAAGGCATCCGTCATTCCTGAACTGATGGGTCATTCGCCCGTTCTTCTGTCCGTGACAACCTGCTTGGCTTTCGCCCGCTGAACTCGACGCTCATCGCCCAATTTGAGCAGCTGCTCCGGATCAACGGAGTCGACCCGCGCGTATCGGGCCCGCCAGATGGCGCCATCTTCCTTCCAGCCAAATGGAGCTTTGACAGTGGTTCGCGGCGCCTTGGCCGTATCAAAGAGGGCGAGCGCTTGGCGCAGGATCTCGCGCTGCATGTCGGGCCGCCAGGGATGGCCACAAGGATTACCTAGCGGAAAATCCGTGAAATAAAACCGCGGAACGCCGCAATGCTCTACGACGTCGAGCGCCGAACCGATGATCACGGTCGGAATGCCATTCGCTTCGAGATGACGAGCCACCAGGCTGACGGTTTGGTGACAGACCGGGCAAAGCGGACAAAGGACCGCAGCCTCCGCTCCATCTTCCCGAACACGGGCCAGTATTTCAGGAGCGTCCTCGGCCTCGGTCTTTCGTTGGCTGTACTCTGTCGGCACACCATGAAAGCGCGCGGTCAACGCTGCGAACATTCCCGCGGCGGCCAATTCAGAAGCAGCCTCGATCGGCAGGAAGCTGGCTCGGTCATTGGTATGGGTCGATTCCTTGTCCCACGCGACATTGTCGGTAAAGAGTTTCTCAGGCGGTGGCGAGATGGCGCCGGACCATACCCGCTTCACGCCGTCAAAATGTGCCGGACTGGCCGTGGTAATCAGGGCAACGCGCAATTCCGAGAGTGATTTGGCAGGTGGCGTGAAAGGCACATGATCGAAGGTCGCCCAGCGATAATCGGTCGTGTAGCCCAGTGCCCGGTAATAGTGGCGCGTTCGCTCCATGTATTGAACATGGGCATCTGCCTCCGCCATAATTTCATCTCCCGCAACTTGCAGCCAAGCCGCCCCGCGCGACGAGCTTTTCCTGCGCCGTCCAGCATGAAGTGCGATTGATCAACTTTTAGCGCCACTCACGATCAAAGCCGGACACGAAATTTTACCATTTCCCGCCGCCAAAGCTTTGGCGGCTTCATCGTTAATATCCCGCTCAATTCGATGTTGGACATCCCCGGTCTGACGCTCATACAGATAGGTTGCGCGTACCATGCTCTTGCGCATCATATCGAACACCTCGCTCGGCGACGCCGGAGCGAAAAAGCAGGGAATCTCTTCAACGCGCACATCCGTGAATTTCGCTGCTTCCATCAACGCCGTGAGCACCCAGGGATCGCTTAACATGAATGTTCCGGGACCGGGTGGAAGCGCTACGGAGGCGTCGATATGGCGCTGCACCGCCTCGGCTATCAGGGTCAGCACTTTCGCCTTCGCAGCCCCACACCACACGCTGAAGGCGAAGCGTCCACCGGGACGGAGAACGCGATAGGCTTCGGCGACCGCCTTGCCCGGTTGCGGAAAGTGCAACATGCCGAATGCGCACGTCACTGCATCGAAGCTGGCATCGCCGTAACTGAGATTTTCCGCATCGGCGACCTCAAACCTTGCTTCTGCAAAGCGCCGCCGCGCTTCGTCGACCATGTCTCCTGCGATGTCGGTGCCGATTGCGTCGAGGCCGCGGCGTGTGGCTTCAGCTGCGACGTAGCCGGGGCCGCTTGCCATGTCGAGCAACTTGACACCAGACCGGGCATTGACGGCGGCAAGCAAAGCGTCGACGGCCTGACGGGTCATTTGGCCGACCAGGGAATCGTAATGCTCAGCTTGCTTGGCCCAGCCGGTTCTCTCGAACTCCTTAAACGCTCGGCTTTGCTGTTCGTCGATGATCATTGCTCGCCCCCGAACCTCTTGAATAGTCGCGCCGTCGCATTGTCCCACCGCGACACTGGCTGCATCTCAAACTACAGCAGGAATTTGCGAACGGCGAAATGGGGACGCACAAATCGCTGCCCTGTGTTCAGCTTGGGCGTACCAGCTTGGCGGGTCCACGTCTTCCCCAGGCGGCGGAAGAATACGCCGGTGTCGATTTCCCAAATGCGGGCATCTGAGCCAACGTGGCCGGTCTTCCGCTTCACTCTGATAGCGACCGATTTGGTGCAGTGCCGCCGAACGACGCTATGTGCCAGAAGCGGTCGTTCCATTGACAAATGCATTCGACCGAAGTCGATCCTATACGACAGCCTGCTGGTTCTCGATCAGGATGGTCAGCTTCAAGTGGGGATGGCCGGCCAGAGCGAAGGTCATGTGACGACGCAGCAGGGTGGGTGGAAAGCCTGCCCTTCGAGGACGCCAGTTTCGATGTGGTGCTCAGCCGCTTCAGCGCCCATCACTGGCGCGACCTTGACGCCGGCCTGCGCGAGGCGGCACGGGTCGTGAAATCCGGCGGCATAGTCGCCATGGTGGACACTGTTACCTCCGGTATCCCGCTCATCGATACCTATTTCCAGGCGATTGAGTTGCTGCGCGACTGCTCCCATGTCCGCAACTATTCGCGGGCCGAATGGGAGGCCGCAATCGCGCGTGCGGGGTTGCTCTCCGCTTCGGTCAGTCCTTTCCGGCTGCGGCTTGACTTTAGCTCCTGGGTTGAACGCATGAGCACCCCGAGGCTTCAGGTCGAGGCGATCCGCGCCTTGCAAACCACTGTCTCGGCGGCCGCCACTCGGCACTTTGAGACTGAGGCTGATGGCAGCTATCGCATCGACGTGGCGCTGTTCAGTGCATCAAAGGCGCTTCGATGAAGCTCTCGCCAGCAACACATCAGAGGGCAGGCGAGCATGACCGAGACGGGCTATTTTCGATCGAAGTTTAGGCGGACCTTGGCGCACGTTTGACCTGCGCTTCACTTCGACAACGACCACAGCAGCGAACAGGAATTGGCCACCGGAACTCCCGCAGTGTGGTCACTGAGAAGGGGACTCTTCGCTTGACTCGCGTCACAATTTCAGTTATACGCCAATCCATCTCGCTCATTCGAGGGGCGTCACCGGTGACGTACCGATGGTGGAGCGAGTGCGGCGCCCGCGGGCGGGATTCGTAACCCCGCACCCGGGCGGCCCTGGACACCGTTGGTCCGGCACAAAGACCGGTCTGCGCGGAGCGCGCTGGACTGGGACAGGCAAAGGCGGGTGACACCCGCTAGAGCCGCGTCCCAGGAAACACGGCCTGGGGCTGAGCCAATGCTGGTTGCGACTGGCGTGGCGAGTGCCGCTGCGGAGCGCCGGGAAGCGAGCGCGCCCGGAAAGCAGATGAGTTGCGCAGACCGCGTACACTTGCAGGCTGCGTAATACTTGTCTGCGGCGCGCATCCGCGCCCGGACGCATCGGCCGATGGCAACATCGGCTGGTGCGGCGCGGACATTGGCTGGATGCGCCTGTCGGCGCTCCGCTCCCCCTCTTTGTTGGGGAAACTGAATTCGCTTGGTCGTTGGCAAAAGCTCGGGCGCGGACGCGTCGCGGGAACGATTTTCTATTTCACCTCTCCCCGCTGCGCGGGGAGAGGGAATCGCATGCTCAGCACGGCGAAACAAGGAACGCACCATGAGAAGAAAAGTCAGCGCGTCCAACTGGAAATATCCGCGGCGAATGACCTTCAGCCAATGGCGCCGGGTTCCTTACCGGCAGAAGCATTGGCTGATTGCACGAGCGCAATGCAACTTGCTTGGCTACTGGCGCGATTGCGCGAAGGCGCGCTGCCGGCGCGAACGGCGGTGTCTATTTCCGGATCCGTGTTACTGGGATCGCAAACAGGCGATGTCGAAAGCGGATTGGGCAGTGGCGGACGCGGTCTGCAAGCCATTGCGCGAACTGATGCGCATTGGTTCGACCAAAGGCTCGGAAGGGCTGTGGTTGTTTTGAGGCGCGGCAGAACGAACTACCCGCCGGTCACGCTCATGTGGCGCGCCAGCGCGGGCCGCTGATGCCGGCGATCGATAACGAAATCGTGGCCCTTGGGTTTGCGGGAAATCGCCTCATCGATCGCGGCATGGAGGAGGTCGTTGCCTTCGGACGCGCGCAGCGGCTTGCGCAAATCGGCGGCGTCGGCCTGGCCGAGGCACATATAGAGCGTGCCGGTGCAGGTGACGCGCACGCGATTGCACGATTCGCAGAAATTGTGGGTGAGTGGGGTGATGAAACCGAGCTTTCCGCCGGTCTCGCCGACCCGGACATACCGCGCCGGTCCCCCGGTACGGTAGTCAAGTTCTTCCAGCGAGAAGCGCTCTTTAAGGCGCGCCCGCACCATCGACAGCGGCAGATATTGGTCGAGGCGGCCGATCTCGCCGAGCGGCATCACCTCGATCAGCGTCAAATCCATGCCACGGCCGTGCGCCCACTCGATCAGACGCGGGAACTCGTCCTCGTTGACGCCTTTGAGCGCGACGGTGTTGATCTTGATCTTGAGGCCGGCGGATTGCGCGGCGTCGATGCCGGCAAGTACGTCGTTCAAACCGCCCCAGCGCGTGATGGCGCGGAATTTGTCGGCGTCGAGCGTGTCGAGCGAAACGTTGATGCGCTGCACGCCATGGGCCTTGAGATCGGCGGCGTATTTGACGAGCTGCGAGCCATTGGTCGTGAGCGTCAGCTCTTCGAGACGGCCCGATGCAAGGTGGCGCGACAGCGAGGCGAACAGCGTCATGATTCCGCGGCGCACCAGCGGCTCACCGCCGGTGAGGCGAAGCTTGCGCACGCCACGCGCCACAAAGGCCGAGCAGAGCCGATCAAGTTCTTCAAGCGTGAGCAGCTCGGCCTTCGGCAGGAAAGCCATGTGCTCGCTCATGCAGTAGACGCAGCGGAAGTCGCAGCGGTCGGTTACCGAGACGCGCAGATAGCTGATTTCGCGTCCAAACGGATCGATCAGCGCCGGGCGCGACGCAACATTATCGAGCGCGCCGTCAAAATCGCAGGTTTGCGAGTGTTCCATTTCCACGCTGTCCATCGGCAGGCGTTTCCGTGGCTACGGCTCCATATGAGCCAAAAGCATTGGCAAACTTATATAACTGGTTGTTGTGCCCGATAAAGGCCTGACGGTCCATCCTGATTTTTCACGTGTCCGAAATCGGCGATGATCGAGGTGCCAGGCTTTGCTCGGTGTTCCTTCCTTCCCACTTCGCTTGCCGTAGCGGTCGGCCGCGACCGTTGTATTTCTCGCAGTACATCGTCCGCCCGAATAACGAACACAAAGTGGATTGCACGCGCTGCCGAGTTCCCGTGCCTGCGCGGTCGGCCTGGAGCGCATCAATCTGACGGCGTGGGCACGGACGCCGGTCTCATCAAAAATCCGTGACGTCGATTTGGTCAAAAACGAATGGATTCGCGAGATAGAGAACTGAATGAAGAGCGCATCGGGACGAAAGCCGCGCGTTTTTCGGGAATGCAGTGTCTGGTTGCGACAGTGGAGAGGGACTACTCCCACTGCAGAACCAGACGACACAGCCCACCTCAGATCGCCAGTTTTGAATTCGTCTTGATAAGCATCAGCGGTTCGCTAGCATCAAATTTTCTTGAGGGGCGTTCAACCTTTCCGCACTGCAACAACTCGCCGGCGCTGATCACCGCTTATGGCGGTGCGCATCGACCGGCTGCCGAAATTCCGGCGACGTCACGGAGCTGAGAGGCGGCACTCCGTGACCTAAAAGAACCGCCATCGGAGGAAATAATGGTCAACATACGTGTGAATGGCCAAGAGCACACTTTCGACGGCGATCCGTCGATGCCACTGATGTGGTATCTGCGCGACGAGCTTGGCCTGACCGGAACCAAATTCGGTTGTGGCGTCGCGCTCTGCGGCGCCTGCACGGTCCATCTGAACGGTGAGGCGATCCGCTCCTGCGGCATCATCATGTCGGACGTCGCGGGCAAGTCGGTGGTCACCATCGAAGGTCTCGATCCCAAAGGCGAGCATCCGGTACAGGTAGCCTGGCGCAATATCAGCGTGCCGCAGTGCGGCTATTGCCAGGCCGGCCAGATCATGCAGGCGGCGGCGCTGCTGGCTAAGACGCCGGCTCCGACCGACAAGCAGATCGATGATGCCATGTACGGCAACATCTGCCGCTGCGGTTGCTACCAACGCATCCATACGGCCGTTCGCGCCGCCTCAAAGGGGGCCTGACATGACCCATCATCGCAATCAGCAAAAAGTCGTCATCGCCAACGTCAGCCGCCGCAACCTGCTAAAGGGCGTAGCCGGCACCGGCGTTTTCGTTCTTGCCGCGCAGTTCCCGGCGGTTCGCAGCGCCATGGCGTACGCCACCGGCGCCGAGAAGATGCCGCATGGCGTCGTCACGAACCCGCACGTCTTTGTTGCAATCGACAAGGACGGAATTGTCACCATCGTGGCTCACCGTGCCGAAATGGGTAATGGCGCAGCACGCACATCGCTGCCGATGATCGTGGCCGACGAACTTGACGCCGATTGGGGGCGCGTCCGCGTCGTCCAGTCGCCGGGAGACGAAGAGACCTACGGCAACCAGGATACGGATGGTTCGCGCAGTGTGCGCCACTTCATCCAGCCGATGCGGCAAATCGGTGCCGGCGCGCGCAAAATGCTGGAGACCGCCGCCGCCAAACGCTGGGGCGTGAACGTCAACGAGGTGACAGCGCGGCTGCATGAAGTCGTGCACATCTCCTCCGGCAAGAAACTCGGCTATGGCGAGCTCGCCGCCGATGCTGCGGCCCTCCCGGCTCCCGCACTCGACAGCCTTCGCCTGAAGGATCCGAGTGCCTTCCGCTATATGGGCAAGGGCAACGTCACGATCGTCGACCTGTTTGATATCACGACCGGCAAGGCGACCTACGGTCAGGACATCGTGATGCCAGGCCTGCTGTTCGCCGTCATCGCCCGCCCGCCCGTGGTGCAGGGCAAGGTGGCCTCGTATGACGCGAGCGCCACCATGAAGGTGCCGGGCGTTATGAAGGTGGTCAAGATCGACCCGACCCCGCCGCCGGCAGCATTTGCGCCGCTCGGCGGCGTCGCTGTGATCGCCAAGAACACCTGGGCGGCAATCAAGGGCCGCGAGGCGCTCAAGATCGTCTGGGACGACGGGCCGAATGCCTCGTTCGATTCGGTCTCGTACAAGGCGTTACTCGAAGATCACGTTCGCAAGCCCGGAAAAGTCGAACGCAGTGAGGGCGATGCGGACGCGGCACTTAAGTCGGCTGCCAAGGTGATCACGGCGGAATACTACTCACCGCACCTTGCCCATGCGACCATGGAGCCGCCAGCGGCTACTGCGCGCATGACCGATGGAAAGATGGAAATCTGGACGTCAGTTCAAAGTCCGGGCGGCGCCCGCGATGATGTCGCCAAGCGGCTTGGTCTTGAACCAAAGAACGTCACGCTGCACTGCACGCTCCTCGGCGGCGGCTTTGGCCGCAAGTCAAAATGGGACTTCGCGATTGAGGCGGCGCTCTTGTCCAAAGCAATGGACGGCGCGCCGGTCAAAGTGGTGTGGACCCGCGAGGACGACATCCGCCACGGCTTCTATCATACCGTGACGGCCGAACGCCTCGAGGCAGGCCTCGACAAGGACAACAAGGTCGTTGCCTGGCGACATCGCAGTGCTGCACCAAGCCTGTTCGCGAATTTCATGCCCGACCCGAAATATCCGCAGTTCATCGAGCTTGGGATGGGATTCGTCGATACGCCGTTCAACGTACCCAACCTCCGGCTGGAAAGCGGCGAGGCACAGTCGCATATACGGGTCGGCTGGTTCCGATCGGTCAACAACGTCGCCCATGCCTGGGCGATCCAGTCCTTCGTGGCTGAAATCGCAAATCAGCTCGGCCGCGATCCCAAGGACATGCTGCTGGAACTGATCGGTCCGGCACGGATCGTGACCGCACCCGAAAAGGCCACCACGCCCTGGTGGGACTATGGTGAGCCGTACAACGTCTACCCGGTGGACACCGGCAGGTTACGGCGGGTTACCGAACTGGTGGCCGAGAAGGCCGGCTGGGGAAAGAAATTACCCCCTGGTCATGGGCTCGGCATTGCAGCGCACCGTAGCTTCGTGAGCTACATCGCTACCGTGGTCGAGGTCGCTGTGGACAATAAGGGCAATCTCTCGGTGCCGCGTGTCGACACCGCGATCGACTGCGGCTTCTACGTCAATCCCGAGCGCATCCGCTCGCAGATCGAAGGCGCGGCCGTGATGGGGCTCTCGCTCGCCAAATACGGTGAGATCACGCTCAAGAACGGACGCGTGCAGCAGAGCAACTTCAACGACTATCCGGTCGTCCGGCATGACGAGTCACCGGCCGTCACCAACACCCACATCGTCGAGAACAGCATCGACGTGCCGTCAAGCGGAGTGGGCGAGCCGGGCGTGCCGCCGTTCACGCCGGCACTCTGCAACGCGATCTTTGCGGCGACTGGTAAGCGTATCCGCCAGTTGCCGATCGCCAATCAGCTTGCGTAGCTGAAACGCGCGTCCATCGCGGCGATGGAAATGATGCCGGAACTCGGGGCTTCCCGAGTTCCGGTTTTTGTTTGGCCGATTGCAATTCCGGCATTGCTGCCGGACGGGCGGATGCCCCAGGAAGGCGTTCAGCCCGGCGAACGCCGATCGACGATTTTCAGTTGCGGAAGGTGGAGAATGGCCGCTGGCAGTTCCACGAAAGAACTGATGACCCGGTCCGGGTTCAGGTCTGCAATTGGAACATCGGTATAGCCGAAATCGACGGCAACGACGGGCACGTTTGCGGCGCGGGCGGTCCGGATGTCAGTGATCGAGTCGCCGACCATAATGGCGCGTGCAGGGCTGCCGCCGGCGCGTATCACGGTCGCGCGAAAGACCTGCGGATCGGGTTTTTGAACACCGAACGTGTCCTGGCCGCAAATCGTCGCGAAGCGGCCGGCGAGATCAAGCTTCTGCAAGAGCAGCTTCGACAGCCGCTCGAGTTTATTGGTGCACACTGCCAACCGATGGCCCGCTGCGGCCAAGCGGTCCAGCGCGCCTTCGACATGAGGGAACAAGCGGGAGCGGTCGGCGATATGCTCGCCGTAATGCATGACGAAAGCAGCGTAGAGCCGGTCCACGGCTGCCCGCGTGCAATCGCGCGCCTCGGCGGCCAGCGCCCGCTCGATCAGACCCCTTGCGCCGCCCCCGATCATCGGGCGGGCCTCATCATAGGGAACCGCCGGCAACCCATGCTCGGTCAGGGTAAAGTTGAGCGTGTCGATCAGGTCGGGCGCGGTATCGACCAGCGTGCCGTCGAGATCGAAAACGATGGTCAGCATGATTTTGCCTAGCGGGCGGTCGCGGGCGGCGCAAGCATGACCGGGCGCGACGGTTTATTCGCTTTCCAGCTAATTTTGCCGTACACAGCCGGCAATGGACGCCGAAGCACAAAAACGCGCGGCCGCCGCCCGGGCGCTGGAGTTAGTCCGGGGCGGTATGCGGCTTGGCCTCGGCTCCGGCTCGACCGCCAAGCACTTTGTCGATTTGCTCGGTGAGCGGGTGCGCGCGGGCCTCGATGTCGTCGCGGTTCCGACTTCGGAAGTGACGCGCGCCCTGGCGGCTGCGGCAGGCATCGTGCTGACAACGCTCGACGAGACGCCGGAGCTCGACTTGACTGTTGACGGCGCCGACGAGGTTGCGCCGGATTTGACGCTCATCAAGGGCGGCGGTGGAGCCTTGTTGCGGGAGAAGATCGTTGCGGCGGCATCGACGCAGATGGTCGTCATCGCCGACGAGTCTAAATGGGTGTCGATGCTCGGGCAATTTCCGCTGCCGATTGAGATTGCACCCTTCGGCGCTATGGCAACCCACCGCGCGGTCGAAGCCGCGATTGCCGTTGCAGGTTGTCCGGGACCGATCGCGTTGCGCAAAGCTAAAAACGGTGAAGTCTTTGTCAGCGACGGCGGCCATTGGATTTTGGACGCACGGGTTCAGCGCATTCCCGATCCGCCGGCGCTGGCGGCGCAGCTCTGCAAGGTTCCCGGTGTGATGGAGCACGGTCTGTTCATCGGTCTGGCGCGGACTGCTATTCTCGCCGGCCCAGACGGGGTGCGCGTCGTCAAGCGTCCCTGATCCCATTTTTGGAGCAACGTCTCAGCATGTCTGGTTACGACGTCGATCTTTTTGTCATTGGAGGCGGCTCGGGAGGCGTGCGCGCCGCGCGCATTGCCGCGCAGCATGGCGCGCGTGTGATGCTGGCGGAGGAATACCGCGTCGGCGGCACCTGCGTCATCCGCGGCTGCGTGCCGAAGAAGCTTCTGGTCTACGCGTCACGCTTTCGCGCCGAATTCGAGGATGCAGTCGGTTATGGCTGGACGCCGCCGCGATCGAGCTTTGATTGGCCAACCCTGATCGCCAACAAGGATCGCGAGATTGCCCGCCTCGAAGCGGCTTACACCGCGACTCTCGCAAAGGCAGGCGTCACCATCGTCAAGAGCCGCGCAGTAATTGCGGACGCCCACACCGTGCAATTGGCAACCGGCGAACGCGTGCGCGCAGCCTACATCCTGATCGCGACCGGCGGCACGCCGAGTTACGGCGAGCCGATTCCCGGCGTCGAACATGCGATATCCTCAAACGAGGCGTTCCATTTGCCCCGTTTGCCGTCGCATGTGGTGGTCCAGGGCGGCGGCTATATCGCGCTCGAATTCGCCGGCATCTTTGCCGGTCTCGGCTCGCGCGTGGTCGTCATTTATCGCGGCGAGAATATCTTGCGCGGCTTCGACGACGAGGTGCGCGCCCATGTGCGCAGCGACATGGAGAAGCGCGGTATCAAGGTCATCACCGGGTGCAAGATTGCGGCGATTAAAAAAACCGGCGACCGCTTTTCGGTGCAATTCTCCAATGGCTTTCAGCAGCCCAGCGATTGCACGATGTTCGCTACCGGCAGGACGCCCAACGTCGCCAGACTGGGGCTGCAGGAAGTGGGCGTCGAGATCAGCAAGAATGGCGGCATCGGCGTCGACGAATATTCGCGCACCAGCGTTGCCAGCATTTATGCCATCGGCGACGTGACCAACCGCATCAACCTCACGCCGGTCGCGATCCGCGAGGGGGCGGCGTTTTCGGAAACGGTGTTCGGCGGCAAGCCAACGGCAGTCGATCACTCCAACGTACCCACAGCGGTGTTCTCGGATCCCGAAGTCGGAGCGGTCGGCCTGACCGAAGCGGAGGCGCGCGCGCAGCTCAACCGGACCGATGTGTACCGCGCCATGTTCAAACCACTGAGGGCGAGCTTGTCTGGCCGCGACACGACGGTGCTGATCAAGCTCGTAGTCGATGGCCACACCGATCGTGTGGTCGGCTGTCATATCGTCGGCGAGGGTGCCGCCGAAATGATCCAGATCGCCGCAATCGCGGTGAAGATGCGGGCCACCAAGGCCGATTTCGACGCCACCATGGCGCTACATCCCACCACGGCCGAAGAGCTGGTGACCATGCGCCAAAGAAGCGCCAGCTACGCCCGGGAAGCCGCGGAATAACCGGGGCGTTTCGGGCTGTCGCGGCGACAGGCCGTTGTGTATAAGACGGCCGTCATTCCGGCCCGACCCGCGATAACGGCGGGAGCCGGAATCCGTAACCACCGGTCGTGACGATGGATTCGGGCTCGGGGGCCAAGCCCGCGCCACGGATGACGGCTTGGAGACTGTTATGTCCAAACAGACAAACTCGGCGAAATGGAGCCCGGATAGCTGGCGCTCCAAGCCGATCGTACAGGTGCCGGATTATCCCGACGTTGCGGCCCTTGCCGACGTCGAGGCGCAGCTTGCGAGCTTTCCGCCGCTGGTTTTTGCAGGTGAGGCACGCAACCTAAAGCGCGCTTTGGCGCAGGTTGCAGCCGGCCAGGCCTTCGTTCTTCAGGGCGGTGATTGCGCGGAAAGTTTCGCCGAGCACGGCGCCAACAACATCCGCGATTTTTTCCGCCTGTTCCTGCAAATGGCCGTGGTGCTGACCTATGCGGCGGCTTCGCCGGTGGTGAAAGTCGGACGCATCGCCGGCCAGTTCGCCAAGCCACGCTCATTGCCGACCGAGAAACGCGACGGCGTCGAGCTGCCGGTCTATCGTGGCGACATCATCAACGCCATCGAATTCACACGCGAAGCGCGCACGCCGGATCCGCGCCGTCAGCTCGAAGCCTATCGGCAATCGGCGGCGACGCTCAACCTGCTGCGCGCGTTTGCCACCGGCGGCTACGCCAACCTCTCGAATGCGCATCAATGGATGCTGTCCTTCGTCAAGGACAGCCCGCAGTCGAAGCGCTATCAGGAACTCGCCGGCCATCTCACCGAAGCGCTTAATTTCATCCGTGCATGCGGCATCGATCCTGAAGTGCATCCGGAGATGCGAACGACCGATTTCTTCACCAGTCACGAGGCTTTGCTGCTCGGATACGAACAGGCTTTTACCCGGGTCGATTCAACGACCGGCGACTGGTATTGCACTTCGGGTCATATGCTGTGGGTTGGCGACCGTACCCGTCAGCCGGATCATGCCCACATCGAGTTCTGCCGCGGGGTCAAGAATCCGCTCGGCCTGAAGACCGGTCCGACCCAGAAACCGGACGAACTTCTCAGGCTCATCGACATTCTCGACCCGGACAATGAGCCTGGCCGCCTCACCCTGATCTGCCGCATGGGTGCGGACAAGGCCGCGGAGCACCTGCCAAGGCTGTTGCGCGCAGTGAAGCGCGAGGGCCGGCACGTTGTTTGGTCGTGCGATCCCATGCACGGCAACACGATTACATCGGTAACCGGCTACAAGACCCGGCCGTTTGACCAGATCCTCAAAGAAGTGCGGACGTTTTTTCAAGTGCATGCGGCCGAAGGCACTTATGCAGGCGGTGTGCATCTGGAAATGACCGGCCAAAACGTTACCGAATGTACGGGCGGTGCTCGCGCGATCAGCGACGAAGATTTGAACGATCGCTACCACACCGTCTGCGATCCGCGGCTCAATGCCGAGCAATCGCTCGATCTGGCATTTCTCGTCGCTGATCTCCTCAAAGCGGAGCGCCAGGGCAAGATGAAGCCGGCCCCCGCAGTGGCGGCGCTTTAGCCCGCTGTAACGTCAGCGCAAGCGACGCAATCCCGCCCCTTGTAAGCGGCCTGGATTGCGTCGCCGCATGTCCCCGTGCTTTGCGCAAGCGGCCGCGTTTTTCCATCTCGTACACCATCTCGTTTTACGAACCGCTCAGGCTGATCCGCGTTTGGTCGCCGCCATAAAGAAACACGCAAACAATTTGATTCAAATCTTGCGCGTCAGAAAAAGCCTTAAACAGGCGTGAGGCGTGCAGTGCTGGTACGGTTTCATTTACCGCGATGGTTGGCGTTGGCGTGGCTGTTCGCGACGCCGGCTTATGCAGCCGACTGGCCGGCGTTGCCGCCGCTGTGGCCATCGTCGTCGCCGTCGCCGCTTGTCACCAAAGCTCCACCGATACCGGACGTTGACTATTTCGCACCGCGCCCGCTGCCCGCCTGGCAGGTCGAATTCGCGGCGCGCTATTGGTTCGGCAAAGCCAACACCAGTAAGAGTCTGTACAGCATACCGAGTGTGTCGAACGCGATGGTCTCGCAGCTCACCTACAGCGACATGATGACGAACGTGGGTGAGCTGTACAGCCGCGTCGCCTTTACCAACGGCTTCTTCATCAAAGGCTACATCGGCACCGGTGCCATGTCCGGCGGGCACCTCAAGGATGAAGACTTCCCTCCGGGCATCGTGCCCTATTCCAGCACAACGAGCGATCAGAAGAACGGCTACATGAGCTATGCCAGTGGCGACGTCGGCTATGACGTGATCCGCGGAGGCGATTTCCGCATCGGTGCGCTGGCCGGCTACCACTACTTCAATCAGGAGATGAACGCCTATGGCTGCGCGCAAACCGCCACCAATCCTTTTGTTTGCCAGCCGGCAATACCGACGTCCATCGAAGCGATCTCGCAGAACAATCGTTGGCAATCGGTGCGAATTGGACTGGATGGTTCGCTTCTCTTCGCCGAGCGTTTCAAGCTCAACGCCGAGGCAGCGTATCTCCCCTTCGTGTTTCTCACTGGCGCCGACACCCACTGGCTACGCATTGGCACGGCGGTCGGCGACTTCGCGGGCCCGATTCCCGAGAATGGCAGGGGCCAAGGCTACCAATTCGAAGTGTCGCTATCGTACCAGGTGACGGACTATGCCAGCGTCGGCATCGGCGGTCGCTATTGGCACATGCAGGCGAATGGCAATGCAAACTTCCAAGGCAGTGTCATCGGCGAAACCGCTTTCCCGCAACCGGTCGATTGGAAGACCGATATTTTCGGTGTCTTTGTCCAGGCCGGCCTCAAGTTCGGACCTTATCCTTTCGGTTTCTGAATTGATTTCCCCGCCGCTGTAACCTGTTGCCGCCACGCGTGACTGCGTTACGATTGCGCGGCTAGCGCCGCGGCGAGCCATTCATCGTGCCGTGGTGACGTACCTGCCGATTGCCGAAGCCTTTCCGGGAAAGTAGAGCCGCGTTTTCAGTCCCACCCCGTCGCAACGGAGAAGTTGCATGCCCCAGCGTGTCGTCGACCTTAGCCTCCTGATCGAGGACAATATGCCGGCTCACAAATTATTCCAGCGACCGGTCATCACCACGCACCTCAGTCACGAAACTTCCAAGGCGCTTAATCTCGGCGTACCCGGCGATGCGATGACCTTTCAAACGAATTTCATTGCCTCGCTCGATCATGTGGGTACGCACGTCGACGCGTTCCGGCACGTCAATCCCAGCGGCCAAGCGGTTGATGAAATGCCGCTCGATCTGTTCATGGGGAAGGCCGTTTGCCTCGATCTGCGCCACATCCCGGATCTGGGTGAGATCACGCTGGCGCATATGGAGGAGGCCGAGAAGAAGGCCGGCATCAAGGTGGATGGCCACATCGTGCTGCTGTGCACCGGCTTCCACAAGCGCACCTATCCGGGGCTCGATTCGGTGTGGAAGAATCCGCAGCTCACCGTCGAGGCAACGCAGTGGATGTATGACCGCGGGTCGCGGATGCACGGCGTCGAGGGCCCGTCCACCGATCGGCCGAGCGACAACATATTTTCGCAGCACCGGCTGTGCCGCAAGCTCGGCATCAGTCATTGGGAGTGGCTGGTGAACCTCGAGGAGCTTTTGGGCATGGGCGAGTTTCAGTTCTTCGGCGTGCCGTTGAAATTCAAGGGCGGCTCGGGCTCGCCGGTACGCGCTTTCGCGATCGTCAACAATTGACGCCGGGGCAAGCTGCCTATTCCGGAGCCCCATAATGTCCGCCGACTTCGATGCCATGAGCGCCGCAGAGTTGCGCCGACGCGTCGCCGCCAAGGATGTCTCGCCGGTTGAACTCACCCAGTGTGCGCTCGCCAAGGCCGAGGCCACACAGTCGACATTGAATGCCTTTTTCGTGCTGCTGCCGGAAAAGGCTCTCGCCGCAGCCAAAGCCGCCGAGGATGCCGTGATGCGGGGCGAGCCGCTTGGCTTGCTGCACGGCGTGCCGTTCTCGGCAAAGGACCTGATGGCGGTCGCGGGCGTGCGCTACGCGTCAGGTTCGCGCACGATGGCGAACAACGTCGCTGCCGCCGATGCCCCGGCGGTCGAACGCGCGAAGGCCGCAGGCGCTATTCTGATCGGCAAGACCACGACCAGCGAGTTCGGCTGCAAACCGGTCGGCGACAGCCCGTTGACCGGGATTACGCGCCATCCGTGGAATCTCGAGAAGACTCCCGGCGGCTCGAGCGCGGGCGCGGCGGCGTCGGTCGCCGCCGGCATCACGCCGTTTGCGCTCGGCACCGACGGCGGCGGCTCGGTGCGCATCCCGTGCTGCTTCACCGGCCTCGCCGGCATCAAGGCGCATTTCGGCCGCGTGCCGGTATGGCCCGCCGCGGCGACGCCGACACTCGCCCATGTCGGCGCCATCGCTCGCAACGTTGGCGATGCAGCGCTCCTGATCTCGGCAATCGGTGGCTATGACGCGCGCGATCCGTTCAGCGTGTCGGCGGCAATGCCGGATTTACTCGGCGCCTGCAGCGCCGGTGTTGCCAATCTGCGCATCGCCTACAGCCCGACACTTGGCTACGCCCGGCCCGATCCGGATGTCCAGGCGGTCATGGCGGACGCAGCGCGCGTGTTTGAGGATCTTGGCTGCAATGTCGAGCTGGTTGAAAAGGTTTTCGAAGAAGATCCGGCCGAGCTTTGGACGGCAGAGTTTTATGCCGGCGTCGGCACGCGGTTGCGTTCTTTCGTGGAGACGCAACGCGAGCTGCTCGACCCGGCGGTTGCCGAAGTGCTCGACCTGGCGCTGTCTCAGGACATGCGCGCCTATTATGAAAAAGTGTTCGAGCGATACGCGTTGCGCGACCGGGTCCGCGCCTTCTTCGAATCTTACGATCTGTTGCTGTCGCCGGTCTTGCCGGTTTCGTCGCTCGACGTCGGCAAAAACATTCCCGATCACCTGCGCGACCGCAACCTGGTGTCCTGGGTGTTTTATACCTATCCGTTCAACCTGACCGGCCAGCCCGCCGCTACCGTGTGTGCCGGCGTAGCCGCCGACGGCATGCCCATCGGGCTCCAACTCGTCGGGCGCGCACTCGGCGAATACGACGTGGTCCGGGCAGCCGCCGCCTACGAGCAAACCAAGCCCCAGAACTACAATGTGCGGCCGTTTACGGTCTAAGCCGTCGGCGGAACGGCGCCGGCGCGCTGCGTAATCAGCTGATAATGTTCGATCCGCCGATGCTGCGCGAAGTTGAACATCGCCTCTTTGTTAAATCGGCTGATGTCGAGATTGCATTTCGCTGTGAATACCTCATCGCCGTTCGTGGTCGCCATAGCGACGATCTCACCCGACGGCGCGACGATGCAGCTGCCGGCGAGGAGTTCGCTGCCTTCCTCGTTGCCCGCCTTGGCGATGCCGACAACCCAGGTGCTGTTCTGGTACGCGCCGGCCTGCATGCATAGGTGATTGTGGAAGTCTGAAAGGTGATCATAGACCGGCACCCACGGCAAATGGGTCGGCGTGTTGTAGCCGAGCAGGATCAGCTCGACGCTCTGCATACCCATGACTCGATAGGTCTCCGGCCAGCGCCGGTCATTGCAGATGCACATGCCGACATTGGCGCCGAAGGCGCGCCAGACCGGAAAGCCCAGGTCGCCCGGCTCGAAATATCGCTTCTCCAGATGCTGGAACAGATAGTGCGAGCGGTTGTCGGCGTGGCCGGGCAAATGCACTTTCCGGTACTTGCCGACAATCTCGGCATTCTTGTCGACGAGGATCGCGGTGTTGTAGCGACGCGCCGTGCCGTTGTGCCGGGCGAGTTCTGCGTAGCCGAGATAGAAACCGATCTCGAGCTTCTTTGCCGCTTCGAAGAGCGGCATGGTGGCCGGACTTGGCATTTCGCGTTCGAAGAAACTGTCGATTTCGGCGTCATCGTCAATCCACCAGCGGGGAAAGAAGGTGGTCAGAGCCAATTCCGGAAACACCACGATATCGCTGCCACGCGCTTTCGCATCGTGCATCAGCTCCAGCAGTCTCGACACCACCTGCTGCCGCGACTCGTTGCGCGCAATCGGTCCGGTCTGCGCTCCGGCGACGTTGATGAAGCGTTCCATTGCTGAACCTCTGATCCAGAGTGGGGGAGCGACGGTGCCCGGGCGGCCCGCGGCCTATCGACGGCAGGCTAGCAAGTTTCGGCCCAAGTTTCTCCTGTGCTGCTGCTGGACGGTGGCCGCGGCCCAACGGTCACAATGGTCCAAACGCTGGGTGTTTGTTTGAGCATCTATTCCGAAAAGCGGGTTCCACTTACGGGGATCATGCTCTAGACCATCGCCATGAACGAGCGTCCTGCTGATCGCCTCGCCATTGCGGTGGCGCAACTTAACCCCATCGTCGGCGACGTCACCGGCAATCTGGAGCGCGCCCGCGCGGCGCGCGTGCAAGCGGCGCGCGACCGGGCCGATATTGTTGTCTTTTCGGAACTGTTCATTGCCGGCTATCCGCCGGAAGATCTGGTGCTGAAGCCAGCCTTTCAGTCCGCGTGCCATGCCGCAATCGAGACCCTCGCGCGCGAAACCGGCGACGGCGGGCCCGCCGTCCTGATTGGCACGCCCTGGGTCGAGGATGAAAAGCTCTACAACGCCTATGCGCTCCTTTCTGCCGGTCGCGTCGAGGCGATCCGCTTCAAGGTCAACCTGCCGAACTACGGCGTGTTCGACGAGAAGCGTGTGTTTGCGGTCGGTCCGGTGCCCGGCCCGGTCAATTTCCGCGGCGTGCGGCTCGGCCTGCCCATTTGCGAGGACACCTGGACCGACTGGGGCGACTACGAGAACGTTGTCGAATGCCTGGCTGAGACCGGTGCAGAGCTTCTCATCGTGCCCAACGGCTCACCGTATTGGCGCGACAAGGCGGAGGTGCGCCTGAATGTGTCGGTTGCGCGCGTCACCGAATCCGGCCTACCGCTTCTCTACGTCAATCAGGTCGGCGGCCAGGACGAGCTGATCTTCGATGGCGCGTCGTTTGCCCTGAATGCCGACCGCTCGATCCCGTTCCAGCTTCCGGCGTTCCGCGAAATGGTTGTCACGACGCAATGGTCGAGAACCGCGGACGGTTGGCGATGCGCGCCGGGATCGATCGCGGCGGCCGAGGAACTTGACCAGGCAGATTATACGGCGTGCATGCTTGGTCTGCGCGACTATGTCGACAAAAACCGGTTCAACGGCGTCGTTCTCGGCCTTTCGGGCGGCGTCGATTCAGCGTTATGCGCGGCAATGGCGGTCGATGCGCTCGGCGTCAACCGGGTACGCTGTATCATGCTGCCGTTTCGTTTTACCTCGCAGGAATCGCGGGATGACGCAGCGGCATGCGCCCGCGCGCTCGGCGTTGAATATGAAACCGTTCCGATCGAGAGTGCCGTGCACGGACTTGAGACGGCGCTCAGCAACGTTTTTGCCGGGCTGCCCCGCGATGTAACCGAGGAGAATTTGCAGGCCCGCACGCGCGGTGTCATTCTGATGGCGATCTCCAACAAGTTTGGCCTGATGGTCGTGACGACCGGCAACAAGTCGGAAATGTCGGTCGGCTACGCCACCCTCTACGGCGACATGAACGGCGGCTTCAATCCGATCAAGGACCTCTACAAGATGGAGGTGTTCCGGCTGTCGGGTTTGCGCAACCGCTGGAAGCCGGTCGGGGCGCTGGGTCCGGACGGCGTGGTCGTTCCTGAGAACGTACTCACGCGGGCGCCAAGTGCGGAGCTGCGCGAGAACCAGACCGACCAGGACACGCTGCCGCCCTACGACACACTTGATCAGATCCTCGAACGCCTGGTTGAGCGCGAAGAATCCGTAGCGACCATCGCTGCAGCGGGCTTCGATCGTGAAACGGTGCTGAAGGTCGAGCGGATGCTCACCATCGCCGAATACAAACGCCGACAGGCCGCGCCGGGCGTAAAAGTAACGCTGAAGAATTTCGGCCGTGATCGGCGTTATCCGATCACCAATCGGTTCCGCGATTCTGGCGCTCCGCCGCCGGCACCCGACCGCGCGCCGATCAGAGGTCCAGCGGCTGCGAAGGCCGACGCCGGTAACTTCTGAAAGAAGGGAGACGCCGGCAATTTCTGAAATTTGTCAGTGCGCGGCGAC
>Ga0335085_10004262_pt1 | contig 23869 bp, 21 predicted proteins | sample Lox_Sample_45_FD_206712 | JGI IMG/M metagenome (GOLD analysis project Ga0335085, IMG submission 206712) | Soil microbial communities from Loxahatchee National Wildlife Refuge, Florida, United States - Lox_Sample_4.5 | ecosystem: Environmental > Terrestrial > Soil > Wetlands | place: USA...
AGCCGTTGGCGCGGGCGCAAGAATTCTTTCGCCTGTGCAAACGGCCTCCCGCCTGCGCTCTATTTCCGCTTCCGCTCCGCTTCGGCGCAGCAAGCCCGCGCACGTCTCCGCTTCGCGTTGATGCGAATCCATCAACGTTTCTTCCTGGCGCGAGGAGTTCATACCGTGAGCAGTTCGTGGCTGCTCGCGAAGATGCGCGCCTGGCGTTTGGCGTGGCAGAGGGCAGCCCGGGTTTTTTCATCAAACAACACCGGAAACACCAGCAGGGGATAAAATGTCACCCACGCCAGTGCGGCCGCCTCGTTGGCTGCGTGTCGCAGCGGTGCATTGAACTCCGGTTCGGTGGCACGCGCCAATTGGGCGGCCAGCAACCGGTTTTTGAGCCGTTCCAGTTCGGTCTCCTGAAGCGCGCGGAAGGGAGCGGGCGGCGTAGGCCGCAGCTCAAAGCGCATCTCCTGGTCGAACCGGGTCGGCACCTTGTTCAGGTTCTTGTTCATGTTTTGCCTTTCGGTTTTCTGGTTTTGGTTTAACAAACAGAAAACCCGCGATTGACGGGCAATCGCGGGTTTCTGAAATCGGTTGGTTTTAGATCTACAATTTCGTTCCCACGATGCCCAAAGGACGGGAGTCGCGCTGCCAAATGGCCGTGCAGCCGGCGACTGGCGCGTGCTTCAGTGTTTTCGCAAACGTGGTTTTCATATTGAACCGGCGTGAAGAAACACCATTTTGCCCCGTTTGTCAACGGTTTTTTGCGCTGCAAAAACCGTGCCTCTCAAGACTTGTCCGCCGGGCGGAGGGTGGTAAATTGAACCAAGCATGAGCGACACACCATTACGCATGGTCACGTGTCCGGGTTGCGACGCGAAGGTGTTCATTCCGGGCGACCTTCCGCCACTGGCCACCGAATCGTGCAAAAAGTGCGGGCACGCCATCATGATGCCGATGCAACTGCGGCAATTTGAACTGCGCAGCAAAATCGGGGCCGGCGGCATGGGCACGGTATATCGCGCCTGGGACACGACGTTGGAGCGGATGGTGGCGGTGAAATTGATGAAGAAGGACCTCCTCCAGGATGCGAAGGCGCTGGAAAGTTTTTACCGCGAAGCGCGCGCATGCGCCAAGCTCAATCACACGAACATCGTCCACATCTACACATTCGACGAGGCGGAGGACCAGCGCTACCTCGTCATGGAACTCGCCGACCGTGGCAGCCTGGACGCGCGCATTGAAAAATTACACGCCCTGCCGGAGTTGGACGTGCTCGATATCGGCATCAAAATTGCCTCCGCGCTCGATATGGCGCTCAAATACGATTTGCTCCATCGCGACATCAAGCCCGGCAATATCCTGTTCAACGCGGACCATGAGCCAAAGCTGATTGATTTCGGCCTGGCGCGCAAGGCCGGCGCGGAACAGGAAGGCGATGATATTACCTGGGGCACACCGTATTATGTCGCCCCAGAGAAAATCAAACGCGAACCGGAAACTTTTTTGTCTGATATGTACAGCCTCGGGGCGACGTTGTATCACGCCATGACCGGTCACGTGCCGTTTGATGCGCCGACGGTTGACGAAGTGGTGGTAGCGCAGGTGCAGGCGTCGCTCACGCCGCCGAACCTCGTAGTCCCGGAAATCACTCAAGCCACGAGCGACGCGCTCGTGCGTTCGCTGGCGAAAAATCCGGCCGACCGTTTTCTCAGTTACGACGAGTTCATCATGGAGCTGACGAAGTCGCGCAGCGAGTTGCTGGTGCAGCAATCACAGGCGCCGCAGGCCAAGCCCAAGAGCCTGACCAGTTGGTGGAAGCGGGGATAAAAAACAAAGCGGGCGTCGCCGCCCGCCTTGAAAACGCCTTTGATTTCCGATCACGGCTTGGGTTCTTCACCTGTCTTCTTGCCGGCATTAATCGTGGTGGCGGCGAACTTGCCCTCAGCCGTTTTCTTGTAGGCGCCCCCCACCTTGTCGCCCACGGTCAGGTCGCTCAGAATCGCGGGCTTGCCGTCCTTGGTGATTTTGGTCTCGGATGTGACTTCGAAGGTGTGCTTGCCGACCGTCAACGTCATGGCTTTGGTGTCCACGGCGCTGACCTTGCCGTTAAAGACAGAGCCTTCATGTTTTTTGGGTTTGACCGGCTCGGTTTGTCCGGGGGTTGCCGGCGGGTTGGCGCCATTCTCCTGGGCGCGGGAAAGCAAGGGCGCGGCAATAATGGCGGTGGCGAAAAGACTTAGGGTAAGTTTGACAATTTGTTTTTTCATATGGTTAACGATTAGTTTTCTGTCTAAATGAGACACGGCAGGATGAGCACAAGTCACGGCAGAAGCAAGACAATTCACCAGGCGCCTTCGGTCAGCAATTGGGTGGTGTTGCGCGCCAGATCCTCCGCGAGCAACGGCAGCGACTGGCGTTCCGCGCTGGCCAAATCCGTGCCGACATGAACGAGCGTGTAACCGTTCACGTCCTTGTCGAGGAGCAGCTTGCCGGTGCTCCGCAGGCGGGCGGTGACATGGGCAGTAACGTCAACACGATAATTTTCCACGGTCGCAACATCGGTGTTCAAGTAACTCAAGGCTTCGCGACCGTAACGCTTGATGACACCGGTAACCACAATATCGCCGCCTCCATGCGTGACGATTTGATACGTGCCATCGGTTTGGAGCTGCTCGCGCAGCGCCTGCGTCACGGCATCCCCGAGCCGCGGCTGCAGGGTCTGGTTGTTAAAGGGGATGACTTCAATGGATCTTTCACCGCCAACCCCCGCGCCAGGGTTGACCGGGCCGACGTGATATCCGGCACACCCCGCCAGCAACATCGCCGTCGCGCAGGTCAGTAAAAGTCCGGGCGCGCGCATTTCAACCGGTCGGGGATTGGAGACGCAGTTTGAGCGACTCGATGCGCTGGCGTGCTTCCGCGGCGAAACGCGAGTTCGGGTCAAGTTGCAATACTTCGTTGTAATACACCACTGCGCCCGCCCACTTGCGGCTCTTCTCGTAGAACTGCGCGATTTCGAAATTGCCGCGTACCTGCTCGGCCTTGAGGGCGATGATGGCTTTTTGTGCGCGGGGCACGCGCTTGTCGTCGGGGAAAAGCGTGATGAAGTCTGTGAAGGTTGCGATCGCCTGGCCGGCGGTCCCTTGGTCGTATTCAGCGGTGGCAGCCTGCTTATAATAGCTGATGCCTTCACGATAGAGCGCGTCGGCGGCGATCACCGGCTGATTGTGGTAGCGGTCGGCAGCGGTGGCGTACGCCTTCACCGCCTCCGCGTAATCTTTCTGGGTTTCCCGGGCAGCGCCGATGCGTAACTGGGCGTGCGGGGCCACATCGCTGTAAGGGCCGTTGCCCACGATTTTGTCAAACATCTTTGCCGTTTGGTCCATCGATGGATAAGGGATAAAACCCCATAGCTTGAACCATTGGCCGTGGAGAAACCGGTTGGCGATGGCGTATTGCCGCCACAGCACCTCTTCGTATTCCGCGCTCTTGGGGTATTTTTGAATGATGTTCTGGTAGGCATTGAAGGCCGCCTCATCCTTGCCGGTGTCTTCGAGGCTGCGCCCGATGAGGTATTGGGCATGCGGTGCGTAATCCGATAGCGGCCAAACGCGCAGGACGCGGTGCGCCGCGCGCAACGCAGTTTTGTAATCGGCGGCTTTGAAAGCCTTGTCCGCTACGTCCAACTGATCCTTGGCGCGGGTGCGCTGCCATTTCGCAGTTTGGCCGTAAGGTTCGTAGTACCAGCCCTCGCCCGGCGTGTAAATCAGCGGCGCGGGCGAACGGAACGGAAGCAAGGCCATGCCCGCGAAGAGCAACATCCAGAAAACAAGCCGACGATTCATGCGGCGACGGTAACCACCTCGAAACGGCAAGTCAAGACGCGCGCGAATGGATTCAGCCCCGGAACACCACCATGATGCCGAAATCCACCAATATCTTTTGCAGACCGACATCGAAGTGTTCGTAGTTGAGAATGTGAACGCTGATAACGTTGGCCTCACCGACCTCGTTCAAGAACTCCGTGATCCGTTCATCGAATTTGTCGTGGCCGGCTTCGATGCACTGCGCATGACGAATGGTACGAATACGAATTCGTTTGTCTCCGGCCTTGGCGATCACCGACGGCGCCGCCTTTTTTACCAGGGATTCGGCGGGCTTGTCGCGCACGGGCACCTTGAGATGCATCTCAATCTTGGCGGCAGCCGACGAGGCGATGGGATTGATGGGTTGCGCGCCACCGGCCGGCGGTGGAGGAGTCGTCGGGGCGGCATCAGGTGGTTTGTTCGGGATGGTGATTTTCTCGCCGCACGTCGGGCACTTGATTTCCGAGCCGGCGCCCTCGGCGTCCACGGACAGTTCCTGCTCGCAATTCGGGCAGTTGAAGATGATTTCCATAAGCCTGAACTGATTGATTACGCTCCCAGCTTAACTTCACCCGGCGAGCGAACCAACAAAAAAATCACCGAAAATGCCGGCAGGTAAACGGGGCAACGCTGTGGCGGCTTCAGACTGAGGAGCAGCGAGGATTTCGACGCGGCCGCCGCGCGCGATTGGCCACAGTTGCCGGCTTGCGGCCAGCCCGGCTACTCCCACTCAATCGTCCCCGGCGGTTTGCTGGTGATGTCAAAGACGCAGCGGTTTACTCCTTTGACTTCGTTGATGATGCGGCCGGCAAGTTTCTCCATAAAGGCGTACGGCAACCTGACCCAGTCTGCCGTCATGCCGTCCTGCGATTCGACCGCGCGGATGGCAACCGTGAAGTCATAAGTCCGTTCGTCGCCCATCACGCCCACGCTGCGCACCGGCAACAGCACGGCAAAACTCTGCCAGATTTTGTAATACCAACCGCTGTGTTTCATTTCCTGAAGGACAATGGAATCCGCGTTGCGCAGAATTTCCAGCCGTTCGGGCGTGACTTCGCCGAGGATCCGCACGGCGAGGCCAGGGCCGGGGAACGGCTGGCGGAAAACAATTTCCTTTGGCAACCCGAGTTCAAGCCCAAGCTGGCGCACTTCATCCTTGAACAAACGTTTCAGCGGTTCGACGAGCTGAAACTTCATTTTCCTGGGCAAGCCCCCGACGTTGTGGTGGCTTTTGATGAGGGCGGCAGGATTGCCGGCGATGGGCACGGACTCAATCACGTCCGGATACAACGTTCCTTGTGCGAGAAATTTTGCGCGGCCGGCGCGCTTCGTCGCGGCATCAAACACCTCGATAAACGTCCGGCCGATGATTTTGCGTTTCCGTTCCGGGTCGATAACGCCTTTGAGCCGTTTCAGAAACAGTTTTGAAGCATCTTCGTATTGCAGCCGGACGTGAAAATGCCGCCCAAATACCTCCCGTACGGTCCGGGCTTCACGTCCACGCAACAGCCCGTTATTGACAAAAATGCAGGTGAGCTGGCTGCCGACGGCGCGGTGGAGCAAGGCCGCCGCCACGCTCGAATCCACCCCGCCGCTCAGGCCCAGGATGACGCGTTCCTTGCCGACCAGCGCGCGGATTTCTCCGACGGCCTGCTCGATGTAATTCCGCATCGTCCAGTTCCGGCCGCAGCCGCAAACACCGTGGACGAAATTGGCGATGATTTCCCGGCCGCGCGGCGTGTGAGCGACTTCGGGATGGAACTGCACGCCAAAGAACTTCCGGGCGCGCTGCTCGATGGCGGCGTAAGGCGAGTTCTCGGTGACGGCGACGGTTTTGAAACCGCGCGGCAGTTTCGTGAGTTTGTCGCCATGCGAATTCCAGACCCGGATTTGCCGCGGCAGGCCGCGAAACAGCGCACATTTGCGGTCGTTAATCCGGAGCGTGCCCTTGCCGAATTCGCGTTTGCGCCCCTTCTCGACCTTGCCGCCCAGCAGGTGCGCCAGCAATTGTTCCCCGTAACAGAGGCCCAACACCGGGACCCCCAACGTAAAAATTCCGCGATCGGGCAGCGGCGCCCGTTTCGCATACACACTGGCCGGCCCGCCGGAAAGGATGATGCCTCTGGGCGCCAGCGCGGCGATGCTTGCGGCCGGCGTGTCGTAGGGCAGGATGGTCGAATAGACGTTGCACTCGCGGACGCGACGCGCGATGACCTGCGTGTATTGCGCGCCGAAATCAAGGATGACAATTTGTTCGATCATGAAATCAAAAACCGAAACGCACTCTTTGCCTGCGCCAGCCGGTTTTGGCGAGCGAAAAGTGTTTTCACCCGGACGGGATTTCGCTAGAAGGGATTGGCATGGCCGCTCCGACATGGCGCTCCGGCAAAGAGCTGTTGACTAAAATCCGGCAATGGTCCGCGCTGCATCCCTGCTGGACGCTCACCCTGGTCGTGCTCGCCGCACTGGCGCCGTTCCTGGCAAAACCGTTCAACATTGACGAGCCGCTTTTCCTCTGGACCGCCCGCCAAATCCAGGCGCATCCCGGCAATCCTTACGGATTCAATGTCAATTGGTACGGGACCGCGATGCCAATGTCGCTCGTAACGAAAAATCCGCCTTTGGCGTGCTATTACCTGGCGCTGGCGGCTAAAATTTTCGGTTGGAGTGAGGCGGGCTTGCACGCGGCTTTTCTGCTGCCCGCGCTGGCCGTGGCCTGGGGGACGTACCGACTGGCGCGCCGGTTGTGCCATTGGCCGTTGCTGGCGACGCTCGCTGCTCTTGCCACACCGGTTTTTTTGATTTCAGCAACGACCGTGATGTGCGATGTGATGATGCTGGCGTTCTGGGTGTGGGCGGTGGTGTTGTGGCTGGAAGGAATGCAAGAGAATCATCTTTGGAAGTTGACCGCCGCGGGACTTTTAATCGGCCTGGCGGCACTCACGAAATATTACGGCGCTTGTCTGGTTCCCTTGCTGGCCGCTTTCAGTCTGATTGACAGACGCCGTCCTGGCTGGTGGGCCCTGCGCCTGCTCATCCCGCTGGCGATGCTGTTCGTTTATCAATTGGCCACCGTGTTGCTTTACGGCCATCCGCTGTTCGCCAGCGCAACCGGTTACGCGTTGTCCATTAAGGAACAATACGGATTTTCGCGCATAGGGACCGTGCTGACCGGGCTGGCCTTCACGGGTGGCTGTCTGGCGGTGGTATTTTTCTTCGCGCCGCTGTTGTGGCGGACGCGCCTGCTGACCGTGTTTGCGGTGGCGGTTGGTTTGATTTCCATCGCCGTTCTCGCCATCGTGGTGGCGACGCCAAGATCAAAGCTTTTGCCGGACGTAACCGGACCGTTCATGGAAATTCAAATCGGGTTCTGGGCGATTGGCGGCGCCTGGGTGCTGGCGCTGGCCCTGGCGGAAATTTGGACGCGGCGCGACGCTGCCTCGTGGTTGCTGGGTTTGTGGGTGTTGGGAACGATTGTGTTTGCGGCGATGTTCAATTGGATTGCGAATGGACGTGCGCTCCTGCCGGTGGCGCCGGCGATGGGCATTTTGCTCGTCCGGCAACTGGAACGAAATGTTCTGGCCGTCCGTGAAACGTGGCCGCGCGGCGTGATGATTTGTCTCGCTGCCGGTGGCGTGCTTGCTCTGATGTCGGCGCGCGCAGATTTTGAGCTGGCCGGCGCCGTCCGCGAAAGCGCCCGGCAGGTCTGGGCCAGATACGGTCACGCGACCGGGCCACTGTGGTTTCAGGGGCACTGGGGATTTCAATACTACATGGATGTGCTGGGCGCTTCAGCGCTGGACCTGGAACAGTCCGGGGCCAATCCCGGAGATCATCTCGCCGTCCCCCGCAACAACTCCAATATTTTTGATCCCAATCACTTTTCCGCGAAGCCGCAAAAGCTCACGGTCTGCGAAACGCTCACGGTTTCAGGACCCAGCCTGCTGGCGACCTGGAATGAAACGATGGGGGCGGGTTTTTATGCGTCGGTATGGGGGCCATTGCCGTTTGTCTTTGGCCGCGTGCCGCCCGAGGGCGTAACCGTGTATGAATTTGGGCCACAGGCACAAGCAACTCCCCAGGGTTCCCGGTAACGATACGTGTAGGGATTGAGCCGCGCAAAACGACAGCATTCGCAGGGAAATTCAACATCCGGCTGAGCAACTTTGCGTTGCCAGAAGTCCAAGATTCAGATATAAGACAACTATGACGGCGTTTGGGCAAGGCGGGCGCACTCAGGCGAACGGCTTTCAAAAAGTTTGCCGTGACTCATATTCAGCCCGGGCTGGCTTTTCGCTCATCGAGCTGCTCGTCGTGTTCGCGCTGATCCTCATCATGGCAACGATGATGTACGGCTTTGGTTCGCCCAGCCGCCAACGCGCCGAAAAGAAGGCCTGCCAGCAGAACCTCTCGAAAATTTACCTGGCGATGCAGATTTATGCCAATGACTATTCCGGGAAATTGCCGGTAAACACCAACGCGGTGACTTCGGAAGAAGCGCTGTATGTCCTGGTGCCGCGTTACACGGCGGACACGTCAATTTTCATCTGTCCGGGCGGCCGGGATTCGGCCTTGCCCGAAGGCGTCTCTTTCCGCAAACGAACAATCAGTTACGCCTATTACATGGGCGCGCACTTCAACGACGCGCAACAGGTATTGATGTCCGACCGGCAGGTGAACACCCTGCCGAAGAATGCCGGGGACCAGGCGTTTTCCCTCACCGGCAAGCCGCCGGGCAACAACCATCACAAATACGGCGGGAATTTTCTGTTCGGCGACGGCCACATGGAAATGACCCCGTCGCACGTCCCGTTTTCGCTAGCTACCAATCCGGGCGTCGTGTTATTGAACCCGAGACCTTAGGCAACCATGAAGATCCAATGCGCATGCGGTGCGAAGTATGCCTTCGACGTGACGCCGGAAATGGCGGACCACCCGGTACGGTTTATCTGCCAAAGCTGCGGGTTGGATGCCTCCGATTTTGTCAACAGCCTGATCCGGCAGGAGCTTGGCCTGGGTGCGACCGCCGCAGTGCCGCCCGCCGTTGCCGAGCCGGCACCAGCCGCGCCCGTTTTCGAAGCCGCGCCCCCTCCACCGGGGCCGGTGTCCGTCCCGGCGTCCCGACTGCGAGTTTCGGTGCCGGCGCAAAGCGCCCCGCCAGCTGAAGGTACCACGGCAGTCGCAGCCGCACCGGCTGCGGCGCAAACCTGCCTCCGGCACCCGGGCGAGATTTGCGTTGAACGCTGCGCGGTTTGCCAAAAGCCGATTTGCCGGAAGTGCATGGAAAATTTCGGTTTCGTTTGTTCGCCGCTGTGCAAATCCAGGGCCGACGCGCGAAAAATCAAAGTTCCGGTCTATGAAGGCCAGAAATGGGTGGTCGAAGCCCAGTATTGGCAGAAGGTCGGCCGGATTTCCGCCGTGATTGGCGCCTGCGTGGCCGCGTTGGTTGCGCTTTGGTTCTGGTACGCGTGGTTTGGCTCGGTTCCCCACCAGGTTTTTTCCGTTCGCTTCCCCAACTCCGCGCGCACCGGCCAGTCCAAACTCTGCGGCAACAACCAGATTGTGTTCCTGCATGGCGGCACCCTGGCACGCTACGATATCAAGTCCAAAAAGGAAATCTGGTCCCACGAGCTCATTGACCAGCAACTCTTCAAAGACCTGGTGGCCAAGGCGAGCCAGGACGCGGACTTGATCGGTTCCATGGGCAAAGACATGGACGTCAACCAATATATTGAACAGGCAATGACTGCGGGACTGCAATTGCAGGTGGTCGGTTCGAATGTCTGGGTGAGCGGGCTGGACAAATTGACGCACTTTGACTGGGCCACCGGCAAAGTGTTGCAGGAAGTCCCGCGTGCGGGCGGCTTTGGCGAAATGCTGGTGGAAGGCAATGAACTGCTGGTGACGGGCCAGAGTGGAACCGGGCAACAAACCATCCAGCATATCGATCTGGCTACCGGTGAATCGCGCACGGAAGAAATCATCCAACCGGGAAAACTCGAGGTTGCGGCGGCGCCAACCAAGCCCGGCAAGCCCGGCAAGGCTATGGCAGCGGCTATCGCCCGGGCCGCGGCCGGTTCGCAAACCGCGGGGCTGCCGGTGAAGCCCGGCGCCGATATGAGCAAACCGCTGGATCCGGGAAAAGTCGCGGCGCAGGCGCAAAACCTCCCATTGCCCGGACGGATTGCCTTGCCCGCTATATTGGCCAACAGCATGCACCAGGAACAGATCCTGCGGGCGGCCAACGATGATTCGGAGGACGGTGGCTCCTCCTCGTGGTCGGGCGCGTCGGGGTTGGGGTTCTTTGATAATCCCTGGACGACAGGCAACTTCGCGCTCGTCCCCAGCGAATATGGGAACCTTCAATTCGCCGTGCGCATCCTGCAGACGAATATCGTCGAGCGCGAAGCCATGAAAGCACCGCCGTCAAAATCCGTGCTGGACAGCGGCAATTTGAACGCGACCAAGACCGCCGATGTCGCCAACGAGATTCTCAACGAGATGCAGCGCAACCGCGGCGGCAGCACGGTGTCGGAGGACGAGAGCCGCTACCAGGTGACCGTTCACTCCCCGGACGCCAGCGTAACCGATTGGACCGGCGAAGTGGTCGGCCCGCCGGCCCTGTTTCCGTTGAAAACCGTGAACGTGGTGACAGCCGGGAAGAACGTCGTGGTCCTGGACAAGTCCAACAAGAAGATGTGGTCGGCCACGCTCGCTTACAGCGTCGTGGCCGGGGCCGGCATTCTGAACGGGGAATACGGCGATTTCGGCGCCGGAAATACGGAGTATGGCGATGGGCCGTGCGTTGAACGCGGCAACACGCTCTATGTTTATGACCAGGCGGTGCTGACGGCGTTTGACCTCGCCACGGGCACTCCGCGCTGGCGTTTGCCGTCCGTCGGCATTGCCGGTTTGTTTTTCGACGACAAGGGCATCCTCTACGTGAACAGCACGACGGCCAGCCCGGAAAACATCAAGTATTCCAAGCAGATTGACATCAGCCAGAAAACCGATGCCGTCTTCCTGAAAGTGGATCCCAAGACCGGCAAAATCTTGTGGAAAGCCGAACCGGGCAATTTCATATCGTATCTGTCGGGGAAATTCATCTACACCTACTACGTGAACCATTCCGGCAGTGATTCGGGCCTGGCGGACCTTGCCGGGATCACGCCAACGCCGTCCTACGTGCGCATCCGGCGCATTAGCCCGAGAAACGGGGAAATCATGTTTGACTACCAACAGAACGGCGCGCCGCTCGACGTGCAGTTCAGCCGGAACACCATCCAGTTCGTCTTCAGGAAAGAAGTGCAGGTGCTGAAATTCCTGTCGCTGTGAACCAGCGAAACGGACGGGGTTGCTTTAATCGGGGTAGGCTCTTACGGGTAGCGTGGTAAAACGCAGCGATTCAATTTTGTTCAACCTTTGCAGCCTATCCTGATATGAGGCGGCGGCAACATGTCAAAACGACGCTGCCTCTGTGAAAGCAAAGCTACAAGACCTATGATCCCCAAAACGAAAAGAGTAAACGTCTCTGGCTCAGGAGCGACCGAAACATTGTAAGTCCAAGTACTCTCAGGAAATGGTGTGAAGGCTTGATCCATAATAATTGTTACGCTGCTGGAGGCGCCCGGCCCGTAAGGTATCACAAACTGTCCGTTGCCGCTGACTGACCCGGAATTGAATATATCATTGCCGTCGTAATAAACATCCATCGTGTCAGGCAAGGTAAAAAAATCATAATCAACGAGAAGGGTGCCTGACAAGGGAATAGGGCCGAGGACATTGGTATCTGTATTGAAACCAGATATGCCACCCACGTAAACTTGCCCAAAAGACAAAACGGCTGTGCCAAACATTGTGAAAGCCAATATTATAGTTTTCACAGGAGTATTCTAATCTGATTATTGTTCTTTTTGGTTCGTATTGTGTGATCTCCGAGCTGCATAACCTAGAATGCACGGCAGGTTTTGCAGCCTATCCTTTTTCACAAAGTAACAGTAAGCCGGGCTGAACTCGTTGTCCAGCATGGAACTACGCCGATCATGACCCCGCATTCGGCCTCAGCAAAGGCGGTGCCAGCCCTGCGAAACGTTTTTTGCCCTCTGCGCGGCTCGGCGGAAAGCAGGTTCCGCAAAGTGCCCGTGATTTTCTATTGCGTGACTACGCGATAAAACCGGGTCGTGAACTGGTTTGCGTTCAGGTCCTCAAAATCATAATCGCCCACGCCCCCTTCCTGCACCGGCGTTCCAACCGTCGTCCAGTTCGCCAGGTCGGTTGAAGCCTGGACTGAATAACTGTGCGTCGGGTCCGCTGAGAATTCCAGGAGCGGTATGCCGTTGTCATCGTTGATCGTCAGGTCACCGACCGGCTCGGCGGGATGGGCATAGAGATCCGGAATGCGCGTTGCGCGATAAGTGAAATACCCGGGGTAAGTCTTGCTGGTGTTGGTGTAGTCAAAAAAGGCAAGGTCAAACACCACCTGCGGCACGGGATCGTGCGTGTACTCGACAATCCGAACCATCGTCGCACCGGGTGAATTGGTGCTGGGATGAACTCCGTTGACATAACTGATGGAGCCGTAAGTAACCAGGACATCCCGGGTTTGCGGAAGCCACTGTGCCTTGCCCACGACCGGGGTAAACAGCCGGTCCTCATCGGCCAGGCTGGAATCCCAGACCTGGGAAACCTCCATGTTGGTTTCGTTGATATTGAATTCCACGCCGCGGCTGTAATTATTCGCATCGGTCAAGGGCGGGGCGTAGGGACTGGCCCGGTCGTTGCCGTCATCATAAACAAACAAGGTGCCCTCGGGCGTGAGGCTCGGCGCGTGCTGGCCATAATTCCATTCGAACGGCGTGCCCACCGGCGTGAGCAGGTACGGCTGAAAGTTCGTGCTCCAGCCAGCCGGCGGGCCGAGGATCCATTTCAATTGCCCCGAGCGGGCGAATTTGAAGACCGCATTCTGGTCCCGCAGGGAGACGATGATTGAATTATTATCGTTGGTATCCTCAAGCACCGCGTTGCCGTGCTCATTATCCACTCCGTCACCAGTGGAAAATTCGTAGGTCAGGTAAGTCACCCGCGTTGGTTCCAACATGGTCAGCGGCGACCAGGCATTGATGAGCGCCCCGTTGGTAGCGGAAATTTCGACCGCCGGGTTGTCGTCCACATGAACCGTCACTAACGGTGCATTTGAGACGGTATCGTTGCTGGGGAAGTTGGACACGACCTCGCTGACATCGCTTAAATACAGAATCGTGCCATGACCGGTCGGGAGGGCGTCGTGAGGATTTATCGGGTACGCGGTGGGCGGGGACAAGGTGCTGACCGTTTGTCCGAGCATGTTGAACTCCACGAAACGATTGGTTGGCGGCTCAAATTCGGTATATAAATCGCCGTCGGCAAGCTGCCGCAAATCATCATTGAGCGTCGGCGTCGAGGCCGGGCTGTACCAGACCACCTGCCCGGAATTGTCAATAATGGTATAGTAACCGGGCGGGCCGTTTCCCCACCGAACGAGGAATAAAGTATAGCCCGGCTCCATTTGGTCGGGTTCGCGTTTTAATACGACGCTGGTGGGAAAGTTGGTCGGGAGGGGGGCGGTGACAAAAGTCAACACTTGGTCGGCCGGATAGGCATTCCGGTTCTGGTCGTACGCGGTGATCAGGATCTGATTCGTTCGACCGGGCTTGAATCCGAGCAACGGTATCGAATGCGTCGTGGCAAAATCGTAGAAATCCTTTTCCAAGATATCTGTACCATCGCTGATCAAGACGCTAATCCTTGTATTTATCGGGGTAGTCACTGACAGAAGTCCGGCCAGTGGCGCGTTGATGGCCGGGGTAAAGGAAAGGTTCGACAGGATGGTTGCGCCGCGGGAGCAAGGTAAAAGGGCGAAGGCCGAGGCGATGGCGGAAACCGCCACAAGCAGGCGCGTTGCTGAATTCCTCATCCCTGGGGAGACGAAAGATGTAACCGTTTGGTTACAGCATTCAAAAGAGAGGTTGATGCCGCATCAGCGCCGAAGCGGCTTGGATTCTTTCCAGAGCTCCGGGCGGGCACGACTTGGAGTCCGGGTAACTGCTGCTCAAAGAACCGTTTACACGCGTGGATAATAAAATCGGCGAATTGATTTGTATTTGCGCGGTTGGAAGGGACAGGTGTCAGCCCTGCCTGCTGAGGGATTATTGCGGTACCACCTTCACGCTGCCGCTGCCGGCATCGTAGTCCAGTTTGAAACCGTAGGGCGGGGTCGGAAGCTTCGCGACGTAGTTCGGCACCAGCTCCTGAAGCGTTTTCGGATTGCGCCCCTCCTGCACGTTAAATTGCTGGATCGCTTCCTTGAGATACGAAACGTCAATCGTCCTGGTCATGTTCTTCTGCGCCTGCACCGCCGCGCCCAGATAGTCCACCGGCGCGGTGAGCACACTGCCGCCGTTGGTGGAGCGGACTGTTGCGTTGGTAGACCTCGTGGCTGTGCCGGAATTATTGTTTCCACAACCGGCCAGTAAAGCTATGGCTGTGGTCAAAACCAAAAATTGCGTCTTCATACCTTTGGTGTATCGCGTTTGAGCATATTCCGGGCCGGAATTAAGAAACCCGCGCCACCCATTCGCGCGCCTGCCTGATCAAATCCAGATCTTCAACCAGATTGCCAAAGCGGAATTGGGGCAGACCACTTTGTTGCCGGCCCAGCAACTCGCCCGGCCCGCGCAGTTTCAAATCCGCCTCAGCAATGCGGAAGCCATCCGCCGTTTCCTCCAACACTCTCAACCTTTGCCGCGCCTCGTCGTTTTTCGCGGCGGAAATCAGGATGCAATGCGACGCCTGCGCTCCCCGGCCGATGCGTCCGCGTAACTGGTGCAACTGCGCCAACCCGAACCGCTCGGCGTTCTCGATGAGCATGATGCTCGCGTTCGGCACGTCCACTCCCACCTCGACCAGGGCGGTGGCCACCAACGCCTGAATTTGATTCAAGCGAAAGGCCGTCATCACTTCGTCCTTTTCACGGCTTTTCAACCGTCCGTGCAACAGTCCGACGCGAGATGGCGCCAGGACGCGCTGGACGTTTTCCAATTCCTTTGTCACCGCCTTGATGTCATTGGCGGTGTCTTGTTCCTCCACGCGCGGGTAAATGACGTAAGCCTGACGGCCGGCGGCGATTTTTTCGCGAATGAATTCCCAGACCTTCGGCAGTTTATCCGCCGTTCGCACAAATGTTTTCACCCGACCGCGCCCGGCCGGCATCTCGTCAATCACCGAGACGTCAAGGTCGCCATAAAGCGTCAAACCCAGCGTGCGCGGGATCGGCGTGGCGGTCATCACCAGCAGGTGCGGATAATTGCCCTTGCGCACGAGCTGTTCGCGCTGGGCCACGCCGAATTTGTGCTGCTCGTCAATGATGACCAGTCCGAGCCGCGGCAGTTCAAAGCCACTGGTCAAAAGCGCGTGCGTTCCAATGAAAAGGGTGACACGTGACAAGTGACGCGTGACACGATCTGCCTGCACAGAATTCATGTCACCTGTCACTTGCCACTTGTCACCTGCGGTTTTCCGCGACCCCGTCTGCAATTCGACTTTCACCCCCAGCGGCGCAAACCATTTTTCAAAATTCCGGAAGTGTTGTTCCGCCAGGATTTCCGTCGGGGCCATCAGTGCAACATTGAAACCGCTTTCCAGCGCCATCAACGCCGCACAGGCCGCCACCACGGTTTTGCCGGAGCCAACGTCGCCTTGCAACAACCGCCGCATCGGCGTCGCAGCCGTGGTGGCATGGGCGTCCCGCCCGTGAGCTGCGGCTTCGGATCGAGCGGGCAAGACGCCCGCACCACTCATATCCGCGCGGATCTCGCGGAGCACTTTGGTTTGCGCCTGGGTGAGTTTGAAACCGAGTTCCGCCAGAAACGGTTTCATCAGGCGATTGTCGCCGCCGCAGGGCAGGGCCCGGGCCCGGGCCTCAAAATTCCTCCGGCGGAGTTGCATCGCGCGTTGCAGGGCGATGAATTCGTCCAGCGCCAATCGTCGCCGGGCGATCTCCACGTCGGCCATTTCCTCGGGGAAATGAAGCATCCGGATGGCATTTGCACGAGAAGGCAGGTTCGCAGTTCCGGCTTTAGCCGGTTCCCCGCCGCCTGAGGGCGGAACTCCAAACGGAGGCTCTGTAATCCGGATTTCAAACCGTTCCAGCGTCCGCCAGATGAGACCGCGCAGCCAGCGCTGCGGCAAACCTTCCGTGAGCGGATAAACCGGCGCGATGCGGTTGATGTGGACAAAACTTTCTTCGCCGCCTTCGATGACTTCCGATTCCGGGTGGTCCATCGTGCGCGGTTTGGTTTCGACGAGTTTGCCGAAGACGAAGACTTCATCGCCGACCGTAAAATATTTTTCCATGAACGGCAGGTTCCACCACCGGCAATGCAACCGACCGGTGCCGTCTTCGAGGATGAACTCAAAAATGGATTTGGTTCCTTTGCGAAAGCGTTTGAGTCCCTGCGCGACGATGCTGCCACGCGCAGTGGCGGGTTCATCTTTGGTCAGTTCAGAAATATTTTTGAAATGCCGGCGGTCTTCGTAACGTCGCGGCCGGTGCAACAGCAGATCCTCGATGGTGTGAATTTCAAGCCGCGCCAGTTGCGCTGCGCGTTCCGCGCCGACGCCCCAAAGCGATGCTATGGTTTGGTTCGGCGGGGAAATCTTATTTTCCGGCGGCGCCATTGGCCGCACGATACAAACCGTTCGTTGCGGCTTCAACGGGAAATGATGGGCGGCTCAAATTTCGATGAGCACAATTTCCGGCCGGCAGTTGAAGCGCACCGGAATGGGATACCAGCCGATGCCGGAACTCACGTTCAGCGGGCCGGCTGGCGTTTGAAACAGGCCGAGGTCGTATTCATCCACGCCGAAGGGGACAATGATCGGCCCGTAAAACGGGATGCGGACCTGGCCGCCATGCGAATGACCGGCCAGCAGCAAGTCGAATTTCTGCCCGGCAAACAACTTCGCCCATGCGGGATAGTGCATGAGCACAATGTTTTTCAGTCCGGTGACCGGAGAAGGCAACGGATGTATTGGGCCGATGTACGCCATGCCGATGAGGTTGATTTTCCCATCCGCAATTACCCGCCGTTCATCCACCAGCCAGGCGCCCCCGGTCGCAGCAAAACTTTTGAACATTCCGTCAAACGGCACCCGACTCCAGTAATCGTGATTGCCCGGCACGCCGAACAGCGGCGATTTGATGCCGGAGAGCATTTCAAGCGCTTCGGCCAGAAATCTTCCTTCTTCCATGATGTCGCCGGTGAAGCAGACGAAGTCGGGCGACAACGCATTGATCATTTTCACCACCGACCGGGTGTGCGCCAGGTCGCCTTTGTGATGCAAATCGCTGAAGTGCACGAAGCGGTGAGTTGGTTTGCCGTCAGTCAGGCGCAGATGACGGATCTTGACCCACTCCACTTCCACCCATCTCGCGTCGGCGGCAATGGCGCAGGGCGCCAACAACGACGCGCCGAGAATGATAAACCGACGCCGGTTGATTTTGTTCAATTTCATTCAATAGCTCCACAGGCAACCTGAAGCCGGGCGTTCTGCGTGGCAAGGATTGCGCGCGACATTCCCTGGCCGTAAGTTTGAGCCTGTGCCGGGAACATCCGTTCAAACAAACTCCGCGCCCGCGCCCTTGTGGCTGCTGCTGCGCGTGAATGTGCTCCAGGCCTGGCGGCGGCTGTTGTCGGTGCGCGAACAATCGCGGCTGCTCACCGGCATCATCGCGCTGTTCATCGGCGGGTACCTCGGCCTGTCATTCTGGCTGTTTTATCACGGGATGAAATTCATCGCGAAGTTTACTGGACTGGGCGTGCTGCTGACCGAACGGCTGATGTATGTGCTGTTCGCATTTTTGTTCGGATTGCTGCTGTTGAGCAATTTGATCATCAGTTACACGAACTTGTTCCGCAATCGCGAGGCGGCGTTTCTGATTGCGTTGCCCGTTTCGACCCGGACGATTTTCCGGTGGAAATTCATTGAGTCCGCGCTGCTGGCGTCCTGGGCGTTTTTGTTTTTGATCGCGCCGTTGCTGGCGGCGTTCGGTCTGGTGCACGGCGCGCCGTGGCATTTCTACCCGTTTGCTGTCCTGCTCATCGGCCTGTTCATCGTCCTGCCGGGCGTCTTGGGCGCGGGCCTGGCCATCGCGATCGGGCGGTTTCTGGATCGGCGCAGTTTTCAATTTGCGTTGGTGTTGACGGCGGTCGTTTTACTGGGGCTGGCGGCGTTCTGGTGGAAAGCACAATCCGTCACGGACGATATGCTCGATGTACGTACGCTGCGAGCGCTGGACCAGCTCCTCGCCCGGACGCGGTTCACGATGTTCCCCTTTTTGCCGAGCTACTGGCTCTCAGCGGCCGTGTTGCAGTGGGCGGAAGGCGTCCTGCGCGGCGCGGCCTTTTTCGCGCTGGTGCTGTTGAGCCACGCCCTGTTCTTCGGCGGACTCGCCTTCACGCGCTGCGGCGATTGGTTTTACGGCACGGCTTCGGCCGTCCAGAGCCGCGCGGGCGCCAGCAGCCGCTGGCATGGGTTGCGCGCCCGGCGGGAAAACCGAAACGCCGTCAGCCCGCTCGAAAAGATCTTTGCCGCATTTTACTGGCTCGACCGCGACAGCCGCGCGTTGGCGGTCAAGGACCTGCGGATGTTCTGGCGCGACACCACGCAATGGGGCCAATCGGTGATGCTGTTCGGCCTGCTGGGCGCCTACATTATCAACCTGCGCAACTTCACGCACCAGTTGAACAGCGAATTCTGGGTCAATCTTATCGCATTTCTGAACCTCTTTGCGTGCTCGTTGAATCTGGCCACCGTCACGACGCGGTTTGTCTTCCCGCAATTCTCGCTCGAAGGCCGGCGGCTTTGGATTGTGGGGATGGCGCCGATGGGCCTGGCCCGGGTCGTCCGAGCCAAATACTGGCTCGCCAGCATGATGTCGTTGGTGGTGACCTCCGCCCTCATCACGCTGTCGTGTCATTTGCTGAAGATGCCGTGGAGCCGGGTGGCGTTTTTCGGCGCCGTCATCGCGGTCATGACGTTTGCGCTCAATGGCCTTGCGGTCGGGCTGGGTGTGCTCTACCCGAATTTTAAGGACGCGAATCCGGCCAAAATCGTGAGCGGCTTTGGCGGCACGCTTTGCCTCGTGTTAAGCTCGGTTTACATCCTGGCGTCCATCGCATTGTTGGTCTTCGGCGCGGGCGGCTTGCACGCGCGTGTGAGTTGGACGCTGGAAAGCATCGGTGCTTTTGTGCTGCTGTCGCTTTTAACCGGCTGGTTGCCGCTTCGCATTGCCCTGCAACACCTGGAAAATATCGAAGTGTAGCAACACCGGGATGCGCGCTTGAAGCGTGCGTTTATGCCGGAAAATCGCGGCGCGAAAGTTTTTCCAGGGTCACAAACAACGCCGGCGCGTGCGGCAGGTGCGCGGCCTTGTTGTTGCCCAGCAATACGCCAAAGCCTTCGCCGTAAGCCGGGCCGTTGACGACGCACGCGTCGGTGCGGAATTCGGTGATTTGTTGTTTGGCGGCACTGAGGGCGTCGGCGCGCGTGCCATTCGCCTCAAATTTCCAGCCCACGATACGCGCCTGGGGAAACCACGCGCGCAGTTCCGGCAGGATTTTGGGCGTGGGCGCCAGTTCAACCAGCAGTTTGCCCTGCTGGGTCGGTATTTTTTTGGGTGATTTGAATTCAGTCAACTCGCCGGTGGGCGCCCGCAACCAGAATTTGCCGAAGACAAAATCACTGACGGCGGCCGCGTGATAAATGGCGTCCACGCGCCGGGACGCCAGCGTTTTCAACCGGGCGCGCAAATCGGCGGTGGTGGTGAAAATCTCCGTGCGGTCCGCGCGCCGTTCGCCGGAATAGGTGGTCTGTTCGCCGGCAAACAAGGTCACCTTGTGCCCGCGCGCGGCCAGAAAGTTGGCGAGTTCTGTCCCCAGCCGGCCGGTGGAAAAGTTCGTGAGCCGGCGCACCTCGTCCAACGGCTCGTAGGTCGGGCCGGCGGTGACGACGCAGTTCATGTCCTTAATCTAGCCTCAAAACAGCGCAAAAGGCACAAAAATTTTCGGTGGACTGGCGGACACCCCAGCCGGCTGGCGTAACACAAACCGGTAGTCCGCCGTATTGGCCGGCGCCTGCGACCTTGGCGGGATTAACCGGCTTTTCGTCCATCAGCAAAATTAGCGTTTATCAGCGCCGATTAGCGGTTAAATTTTTCGCGCCACATGAGCAAAATCGTCGGCATAGATTTGGGCACCACGAATTCCCTGGTTGCCACGGTGGATGCGGGTATCCCGCTCGTCATTGCGGATACTGCCGGCCGGCGCCTCACACCGTCCGTGGTTCATTTCCCTTCCGCCGACGCCGAACCGGTCGTCGGCCACGAGGCCAATCGGGTTCGGGTCATCAAACCAGCGGAAACCGTTTATTCGGTCAAACGCTTCATCGGCCGGCGCGGCGCGGAAATTTCCGATGAAGAAAAGCAAATCACCTACCCGCTCAAAACGGACGATGCCGGCGCGGTCACCATCCCGATTCACGGGAAAAATGTTTCGCCAGAGGAAATCTCCGCCGCGGTTTTGAGAAAATTAAAGCGCGACGCGGAAATTTATTTCAGCGACCCGGTGACGCGGGCGGTCATCACCGTGCCGGCGTATTTCAACGACGCCCAACGCACCGCCACCCGCCGTGCCGGTGAGCTGGCCGGGTTCTCCGTCGAACGCATCGTCAACGAGCCGACCGCGGCCGCGCTGGCCTACGGCCTGGACAAACTCCGGGAAAAATCGAAGATTGCGGTTTATGACCTGGGCGGTGGCACGTTTGACCTTTCCATTCTCGAGCTCAATGACGGGGTTTTTCAGGTGCTGGCTACGAATGGCAGCACGCGGCTGGGCGGCGATGATCTGGACCGGCGGATCGTGGAATTCCTCACGGAAAAAATTGCCGGGGCGGGTGGGCCGCAACTGCTTCCCGTAGCAGCCGACGTAAGGAGGCTCCATTTTAAGTCCGGAGAAAAGTCAGAGCCTCCTCACGTCGGCTGCTACGTGGATTCTTTGGCGTCGCTTTCGCGGATTCGGGAAGCGGCGGAACAGGCAAAAATCAGTCTTTCCACGGAAACCGAAACTGAAATCGCGCTGCCCTTTCTCACGCCCGATTTTTCTTTCAGCTGCAAGCTCACCCGCGCCGAACTGGAAAATCTCACGCGGGACATCATTGCCCGCACGCGGCCGCATTGCCTGCGCGCGCTGGCCGACGCAGAGGTCGAGCCGAAAGACCTGGATCAGGTCATTCTCGTCGGCGGCCAGACGCGGATGCCGCTCGTCCGCAAATTCGTGGGCGAACTTTTCGGTTGCGCGGACTTTGAGGAAACGCGCGGGAGCCTGCGGCTCGGCCAGGATTTTCACCGGGCCGGCGGGCCGCAATTAAATACGTCGCAAAATCCCGATGAGGCGGTCGCGCTGGGCGCGGCGATCCAGGCGGAAATCCTGGCCGGCGGATTCAAGAATGTTTTGCTGTTGGACGTGACGCCGCTCTCGCTCGGCATCGAGACGTTCGGCGGCCTGATGAACGTGCTCATCCCGCGCAATACCACGATTCCCGTCAAGGCCGGCGAGATGTTCACGACGGCGGTGGACCACCAGCGTTCGATGCTGATTCACGTTCTGCAGGGCGAGCGCGAGCGCGCCAGGGACAACTGGAGCCTGGGCAAATTCACGCTGGAATTCGAGTCCGCGCCTCGCGGGATGCCTCGCGTGGGTGTGCAATTTGAAATTGACGCCGACGGCATCCTGCACGTGCTGGCACGAGACACCCGGACCGGCCGGGAAAAAATTGTGGAAATGAAGTCTGCCGTAAACGTGGACGACGCAGCGGTGCAGCAGATGGTCGAGGAATCCGTCGAACACGCTTTCACCGATCTGGCTGCACGCCGGTGGGTCGAAGCGAAACTGCGCGCCAACGAAACGCTGGCCGCCACGCGCAAGGCGCTCGCGGATTGCCCGGTGGAAATGGATGCCGATTACCGGAAAAGAATTGAAGCGGCGGCGCGCGAAGTGGAAGCCGCCCTGAACGCGGAAAATTCCGCAAGCGATTCCGGTGACTTGAAAAAACTGCAACTCGCATTGGCGGCGTTGGACGAAGCCACCCGGCCGCTGGCGGATTTACTCATGGACCGGGCCATGGAATCCTTGCTGCGCAAGCGCGGCCTGATTCAGTGAGTGGGATAGCTGGGCCGGTTGACCAGCCACATCAGCACGCCAAACAGCACCAGAACAATGACCAGGAAAAACACGGTGAAGAACCGCATTTGCTTCTGGTGAAGGGACGGATTGCCTTTACGATTAAAAAACACGGTTCATTCTACCGCAAACCGGCACCGTCTGCAAACGGCTTTTAAAGCATTTTCAATAAAACCGTAGCTGCAATCTTGAGATTGCGCCTCAGGCGACTTAAAAGTCGCGGCTACAGCGAAAATTGAATCGCCGCAAAATTTACCGAAATAACCATGCAAGCAGCGGCGCCAACGCAAGGCACGGCAGAAAATTGGCGAGTTCAACCCTGCGGACCTCAAAAATAACCAGCACCACGGCACAGGCGACAAAGCCGGCGGTGGCATTGACGGAATTAATCAGGCTGTGCTCCGGGCCGTGCGCTTCCAAAAAGGGCGCGGCGTAGAACCGGCAGGCCAGCGCAATGCCGCCCAGAAGAACCCAAACGGGAAAGGCCGACAACGCCACCGGCCAGCGGAAGATTTTTACAAAACCGACCATCGCCAGCGCGTCCATGACGGCTTTCACGGCCAGCAGCCAGAAGTATCCGGAGCAGCCATCCACCACTGCGCCGAGCCAACCGAGGGGCGCGGCGCAAAACAGCACGGCGCAGGCTGTCAGGCCGTCACCGGCCTTGCCCGGGGCGTTGGTCTGTGCCGCGGCAATCACATTTCCCGCACGCCGGCCAAGCCGGTTCGACCAGTGTTGCAGGCGCAGCAGCTTGCCAAGCCAAAAACCCAGCGTGACGGCGAGCAGGGCAATGAGAATTTGTTTGAGCACGACCAAAAAAGTCCCGCCCACGCTCAACCACACCAGCCGCAATCCGAAGATGACGGTGGACAAGCCAAGAACGGAGCGAAAGAATACCTGTGTGCGCAGGGACAGCGGTTTGCGCAATGTCAGTCCCAGAAGCCCGCCGAGCAGGATGCCAATGGCGTTCAGAAATGCGCCGGTCACACGCAAACTCAACTCTGCGAACGACCAAAGCGCAAGCCGGAAAATGACCCGGGCCGACGATATGGAGTGCTGAAATTCTTGTGGCGGTGGTGATCAACGCGCGAACGCACTTCTGGGCGCCCCTAACGGAGTTGAACGACTTGGTGAAATTCGATTGTCAGGATGGCCTTTTGGAGTCACGCTCTACGGCCGGCCAGGCCAACAGCCATAACAGCCATGCGTATGAAGATAACCACGAAATCAGGGTACATCGTCTTTTGTTCCATACTCGCTTTCGCTTTGCCTGATGCGGCACGGGCTGTTGATGTAGACCTGGCGCGCTTTGCCACCGCCAAGCAGGACCAGGTCAGAGAATATTCACAAGCTCTCACCAACAAAGTCCCGCCGGTTGTGTGGAGATATTTTGATGCCGTGCGGGTTGATAATTGGGAAACCGCAACGAACCTTGCCGAACGCATAAACGCAGCGAGCGGTCGTTATACCAATTCGATCAAAGACGAATCCCTGTCACCGGCGCTGCGTTCCGTCATCTGGCCGCCGATTCAGGAAATGATTGGGACATACGAGCAGTTTCATGAATGGGACAACAAATGGCTGCATCGGTTCGGGCGTGAGATCATTGATTCAATGCCATATAATACCAATTGCAGTTTGATATTGCACTATTCTGGAGATGCGGGTAAAAAAGGACATGCCGAAACGATACCATCTGAACCGGCCTGATCTGGCCCAAGCTGTGGCCGTTGAATTGCG
>Ga0335085_10004263_pt1 | contig 23847 bp, 24 predicted proteins | sample Lox_Sample_45_FD_206712 | JGI IMG/M metagenome (GOLD analysis project Ga0335085, IMG submission 206712) | Soil microbial communities from Loxahatchee National Wildlife Refuge, Florida, United States - Lox_Sample_4.5 | ecosystem: Environmental > Terrestrial > Soil > Wetlands | place: USA...
CATCGGGCACTACGTATTCGGCGGAGCCCGCGCTCACCATCGCCCCGGGGCGCGGATGGCAGGCGCGCACGAGCAGGAGCGCGCAGGCGAGCTCTTCCTCCGTCGTACGCAGCTCGCGGCGCAGCAACGACAACTCGCGCTCGGCCACCAGCTCAAGGTGATGGCGCGTGATCTCGAGCGCGAGCGCAAGTCCCGGAGTCCCGGGTTCGAGCTGCCGTAGCTGCAGCTCGATGCATTCGCCCACCGAGCGAGCGGCAACGCCTGGGGGGTCGAGCTGCTGCACGCGCCGCAGCACGCTCTCGACTTCCGCCGTATCGCACTCGACCTCGGGCCGCAGCGTGGCGACGATCTCCTCGAGGTTCTCGGTAAGGTAACCATCGTCGCTGATCGCATCGACGATCGTGCTCGCGATGGCGAGCGAGCGCGCATCGAGGCCCGCGAGCTCGAGCTGCCAGAGCAGGTGCTCCTGCAAGGATTGCCCCGATGCGTCGGCGAACTCCTGCTGGCGCTCGTCCTCGTCGCTGCTCCAGACGCTCTCGGAGGGTCCGGTGCTCTGCTCGCCCCAGTGATCCTCGACAGCCTCGATGTTGGCCTCGGGCGGGGCCGCCGCGGTCTCGACGACGGGAGCCGCCACTTCCTCGGCTTCCTCGTCGGCAGCCTGAGCCTCGGCCTCCTCGACGGGCTCGAGCATCACGTTGCTTTCGAGCAGCTCGCGGATGTGGGCCTGGAGCTCCAGGGCGGGCAATTGCAGGAGCCGGATGGCCTGCTGCAGCTGCGGAGTCATGGTCAATTGCTGACCCAGCTTCAGCTGCAGGGAAGGTTTCAGCATGTTTCTTGCACTAAACGTCCGTGCCCAAATTTAAGCCTTTGAAAAACAAGGTCTTTCCGCGCGATGGACCTCGGTCAAAGACGGAACGACTCTCCCAAGTACACCTCACGCACTTGGGGATTGGCAAGGATTTCTTCCGCAGATCCGGAGGCGATCACAGTGCCCTGATTGACGATGTAGGCGCGAGCGCAGACCCCGAGCGTCTCGCGCACATTGTGGTCGGTGATGAGGACGCCGATGCCGCGCGTGGTGAGCTCGCGCACGATGCGCTGGATATCGAGTACCGAGAGGGGATCGACTCCGGCGAAGGGCTCATCGAGCAGCATGAATTGCGGCTCTGCAGCGAGCGCGCGGGCGATCTCGACCCGGCGACGCTCACCGCCCGAGAGCGCAAGGCCCAGCGTCTTGCGCACATGGCCGATGCGCAGCTCCTCGAGCAGCTCCTCGAGCCGCTGCTGCCGTCCGGCGAGGTCCAGATCCTCGCGGCTCTCGAGAATGGCGAGCACGTTGTCCTCGACCGAGAGCTTGCGAAATACCGAAGCTTCCTGCGGAAGATATCCCAGCCCGAGCTGGGCGCGGCGATGCATCGGCAGGAACGTCACGTCCCGCTCACCGAGATAGATTCGCCCCGCATCGCATGCGACCAGGCCGACCATCATGTAGAAGGCCGTGGTCTTGCCGGCGCCGTTCGGTCCGAGCAGCCCGACGATCTCTCCCGCGCGCACCTCGAGCGACAGGTCCTGCACGACCCGCCGGGACTTGTAGCTCTTGGCGAGACCTTGAGCGCGGAGCGGCTCCGCGCTCACGGCGGGCGCCCCTGGCGCTCCTCCGGCTTGGGCAGAATCGTGATGTGCACCCGGCTGCCAGGACTGCCCTCCGCGTGGGACTGCACGGCGCGTTTGTTGATGTCGTACACAATCGTGGGCGCCTTCATCTCATTGCGTCCATCGGTGAGCCAGGCATCGTTGGTCAAGCGCACCGTGCCCGGTCCCACGTCGTATTCGATCGAGCCCGCGTGGCCGCGCGCGGTGAGCCCGGCCTGCTGTAATTTCTCCTCGAACTGCGCCGGCGTGCCCGTCGCGATGGCCTTTTCGATCTGATTGTGGCGGAACTCGACGGTGGCTCGCTCCGACTGCAGCGTGCCGCGTTGCTCGGCGCGGATGTGCACATTGCCGCTGAACACCCAGTGGCTGTCGTCGAAGTTCAGTCCGGTGGCCTCGGCTCGATCCGCTTGGACTCGCAGGTCGCCCTGCGTGATGATGACGTCGTGCAGCACGACCTCCTGGTTCCGATAGTCGACGTCCACCGAAGCCGCATCGTAGGTGATCGGCCCGCGCGAGGTCGCGATGCGCGCGGGCTTGTCCGCTCCCAGCAATAGCAGGCAGGAGAGCGCACACAGGCTCTGCGCGCCTCTAGGGCTCATAGCGGCCATGCACCTCGGATTCTAGCTTCAGGTGCTGATCCTTCAATTGCGCCACCAGACCGAGCGCATTCACGCGCTGCTCTCCCCAGGAGAGCTCGACGGGCGCCTGCGTGCTCAATACTTCCGTGTGCGTATCGACATCGAGCTGCTCGGTGGAGATCTGCGCCGGCAGGGGCGAGCCGGGCAGCATCCCCGTGATGCTCACCGCACCCATGAGCGCGATGCTCGCCGCATCGTCCATGATGCGGGCATGATCGGCGCGGCCGTTCCAGATGTCACCCTGGGGATCGCGAAACTGCATGCGCACGTTGTCGAGGAGCACTTCCTGCGAGGCGGGTTGCTGGTGAATGGCGCTCGCGCGAAGCGTGTACATCGGCTGCCCGCTCGCGTTGGTCTCGATCAGTACCGCCTCGCGCGCGGTGTACCCGGGACTCGGCATCGGCCGCGGCTGCTGGGTGCTCGTCTCACCGCCGCTTTGCTCGCGATCGAGCAGCAGCAGCAATCCCGCGACGATGGCCGAGATGGCCGCCGCGGCGGTGACCACCCGAAAGAACATTGCGATCATGACTGGCGCCGCCCAGCGCGTGCTGCGAGCAGCTCATCGCACACCTCACGAACCGCCCCAGCTCCACCGACGATCGTCGTCGAGCGGTGTGCGGCGCGCCGCGCGAGCGGGTGGGCATCCGCGACGGCGTACGCAAGACCGACGGCCCACATGAGCGGCAGATCAGGGACGTCATCACCGATGCATGCACAGACGTGCGGTGCGATGCTCAGCCGCCGACACAGGCGGTCAAAGGCCGCGCGCTTGTCATCGGCGCCCTGGATCAGATGGCGGATGCCCAGCTCCCGGCAGCGGTGTTTCACCGCCATCGAGCGGCGCCCCGTGATGACCGCCACCTCGATGCCGGCGGCCCGCAGCGCGCGGATGCCATGTCCGTCGCGGACGTGAAATGCCTTCAAAAGCTCACCGTGCGGGCCAAAGTACAGTCGACCATCGGTGAGCACGCCGTCCACGTCGAGCACCAGCAACCGTATGGCCGCGGTGGCGGCCGGCTTGCGCGCCCGCGCCGGGCGCGCGGGCGCATCAGCCCGCCGGCCGCGGCTCACACGACACCGGCCCGCAGCAGGTCGTGCACATTGAACGCCCCGACGAGGCGGCCGTCGGCATCCGCTACCGGGAGCGCGGTGATGCGGTGCAGCTCCATGAGATGAGCGCCGTCGGCCGCGAGCTCGCGCGGCCCGATCGTCTTGCAGCTCTCCGTCATCACGCTGCGCATCGTGACCGCGTGCACATCGAGCTGCCGCCCGAACGCACGGCGCAGGTCGCCATCGGTGAAGACCCCGAGGATGCGCTCATCCGCATCCACCACGACGGTCATGCCGAGACCCTTGCGCGACATCTCGAGCAACCCCTCGCTGAGAGGCGTATCGGCGTGCACGCGCGGCAGCGCGGTGCCCGTGCGCATCACGTCCTCGACCCGCACGAACAGGCGCCGCCCGAGCGCGCCTCCGGGGTGGGAGAGTGCAAAGTCCACGGCGGTGAAACCGCGCGCCTCGAGCAACGCCACCGCGAGCGCATCACCCATCGCGAGAGTGGCCGTCGTACTCGCCGTGGGTGCGAGGTTGAGCGGACAGGCTTCCTCGGGAACGCTCACATCGAGCGTGACGGTCGCCGCACGGGCAAGCGTCGAGCCGGTCTTGCCCGTCATCGTGATCAGCGCTAAGCCGAGACGCTTGAGATGCGGCAGCAGCAGCAACAGCTCCGGAGTCTCCCCGGAGTTGGAGACCGCGAGCACGGCGTCGATCCGCGTGATCATGCCCAGGTCACCGTGACTTGCCTCGGCGGGATGCAGGAAGAACGCCGGCGTGCCCGTGCTCGCAAGCGTCGCAGCGATCTTGCGTGCGATGTGCCCGGACTTGCCGATGCCGGTCACGATCACACGTCCCTCGCAGGCGAGACACACGCGGCAGGCGGCCGCGAAGCTCTCGTCCAGGCGCGCCTGCAGCGCCGTCACGGCCTGTGCCTCGATGCCGAGCGCACGACGCGCGGAGGCTAGCAGCGCATCGGCGGCTACGGTCGAACTCGGCTTGGCACTCATGACGCCATGATATCCGGGCGGTTTTGACGACGGTAGAATGCGTCGATGACTCCCGCCGAAGTCGCCGATTTGATCCGCACGGGGCTGCCGGGCGCCGAAGTGCTCGTGCAGTCCGATGACGATACCCATTTCGCAACGCGGGTCGTGGCGGCGGCTTTCGCCGGTAAGCGCGAGCTTGCCCGACACCAGCTGATCTACCGCACCCTGGGAGAGCGCATGGGCCGGGAGATCCACGCGCTCTCGATCGAGGCGTACACGCCGGACGAGTGGGCTACGCGCCCTCGCGAGGCGGGCCGGCCGGGAAGCTGAATGGAAAAGCTGCAAATTCAAGGAGGGGTGCCCCTCGAGGGCGAGGTGCGCATCTCGGGCGCGAAGAACGCGACTTTGCCGATCCTGGCCGCCGCCCTGCTCGCCGATGATCCGGTGGTCGTCGGCAACGTGCCTCACCTGCAGGACGTGACGACCACCATCGAGCTCCTGGGGAGGATGGGGGTCAGCGTCACGATCGATGAGCGAATGCGCATCGAGGTGGACGCATCGACGCTGAAGGAGTGTTTCGCTCCCTACGACCTGGTCAAGACCATGCGCGCGTCCATCCTGGTGCTCGGGCCGCTGCTCGCGCGTTTCGGCCACGCGGATGTCTCCTTGCCCGGAGGCTGCGCGATCGGCGCACGGCCGGTCAACATCCACGTCGCGGGGCTGCAGGCGATGGGCGCCGATATCCAGATCGAAGGCGGCTACATTCGCGCACGGGCCGCGCGGCTCAAGGGAACGCGGCTGGTGCTCGACACGGTCACCGTCACGGGCACCGAGAATCTGATGATGGCCGCGACGCTCGCGGAGGGGGAGACGGTCATCGAGAATGCCGCGCGCGAGCCCGAGGTCGTCGACCTCGCCCAATGTCTCACCGCCATGGGGGCCAGGATTCACGGCGCCGGGACCGACAAGATCAGCGTGCAGGGGGTCGAGCGGCTGCGTGGCACGCGCTACGAGGTCCTGCCCGATCGCATCGAGAGCGGCACGTACCTGGTGGCCGGCGCGATTACGCGCGGCAGCGTGCGCATCAAGAACACGCGTCCCGATCAGCTCGATGCCGTGCTCGCCAAGCTCGAGGAGGCCGGCGCGAAGCTCGGCGTGGGCGAGAACTGGGTCGAGGTGGACATGCGCGGACGACGGCCGCGCGCGGTGGATGTGCGCACGGCACCCTATCCCGCGTTTCCCACCGACATGCAGGCTCAGTTCGCGGCCTTGAATGCCGTCTCGAGCGGCGTCGGCACCATCATCGAGACGATTTTCGAGAATCGGTTCATGCACATGCTCGAGATGCGTCGGCTCGGCGCCGAGATCCGGCTCGAGGGCAACACCGCCATCATTCGCGGTGTGGAACGGCTGACCGCCGCGCCCGTCATGGCCACGGACCTGCGCGCTTCGGCGAGCCTGGTCCTCGCCGGGCTCGTAGCCGTCGGGCGCACCGACATCGAGCGCATCTATCACATCGATCGGGGCTACGAGGCGATCGAGGAGAAGCTGGCGCAGCTCGGCGCGCAGATTCGGCGCGTTCCGAACTAGGGCGGCGCGGCGGCGTGGGCTCGCCCGTGGAGTGCCCACAGCGCGGGCGCGGGCTCGAGCGGGAGCGATGATTGCGGCGCGGTGGGTGCCAACTGGAGCCTTTATGCAGCTCGGAATGATCGGACTCGGACGAATGGGATCCAACATGGTCCGACGGCTGCAGAAGGGCGGCCATGAGTGCGTCGCCTACGATCATGCCGCTGATGCCGTGCGGGCTCTCTCCGCCGAGGGAGTCAAAGGAGCCCCGTCACTGCGCGAGCTGGTGAGCGCGCTGCGCACGCCGCGCGCCATCTGGCTCATGGTGCCGGCCCACGTGGTCGATGCGGTGCTCGCCGATCTGCAGCCGCTGCTCGCGAGCGGCGATATCCTCATCGACGGCGGGAACTCCCATTATCACGATGACATTCGTCACGCGCGCGAGCTCGCCCGCGCAGGCGTCCACTTCGTCGACGTGGGCACGAGCGGGGGGGTGTTGGGACTTGCGCGCGGCTACTGCCTCATGATCGGCGGCGAAGCCAAGGTCGTCGCCTCTCTCGAGCCCATCTTCGCCACGCTCTCTCCCGGCGGCCGCCCTCCCGAGAGCGGCCACAGCACCGCCGAGCAGGGTTATCTGCACTGCGGTGCGAACGGGGCGGGTCATTTCGTGAAGATGGTCCACAACGGTATCGAGTACGGGCTCATGGCCGCTTATGCCGAGGGACTCGATGTGCTCAAGCACGCCGACGCGGGCCTCGAGGCGCGCGCGGCCGATGCCGAAACGGCGCCGCTTTCGGATCCGCGGCTGTTCGAGTACCGCATCGACTTGGCCGCGGTGACCGAGCTGTGGCGACACGGCAGCATCATCACCTCGCAGCTGCTCGACCTCACGGCCGCAGCGCTGGCGCGCGACCCGCAGCTCGAGGCCTTTGCGGGGCGCGTCTCGGATTCCGGGGAAGGCCGCTGGACGATTCAGGCCGCCATCGAGGAGGGGGTTCCCGTGCACGTGCTGAGCGCGGCCCTGTACAACCGCTTCGCCTCGCGCGGTCGTGGGGACTTCGGCAACAAGATCCTCTCGGCCATGCGGCTCGGCTTCGGAGGTCACTTGGAAACGCGCGATCCCGTCGCGGGGACGCTGCCGCGCGCGGACAGGGCTGACTGAGCGCGCGGGCGCACTCTCGGCGGGCTGCCCTCAACTGCATTCGGATCCAACGCCATGCCACAGTCAGCTGATGCTCTAGTGGTCTTCGGTGCGACCGGTGATCTGTGCTATCGCAAGATCTATCCGGCACTTTACGAGCTCGTGCGCCGTGGACGGCTCACGGTGCCGATCATCGGCGTCGCCCGCGCGGGCTGGAATCGCGACCAGTTTCTCGGACGGGTGCGCGACAGCCTCGCGCAATACGTGCCGAAGGCCGATGAGGCGGTGCTGGCGCGCCTGGCGGGCCTGGTGCGCTACGTGGATGGCGATTATCGCGAGCTCGACACCTTCAAGGCCCTGCGTGGCAGCCTCGATCAGGCGACGCGGCCGCTGTACTACCTCGCGATTCCGCCCAGCATGTTTCCCGTCGTGGTCACCCTGCTCGGTCAATCGGGCTGCGCCGGCGGCGGCGCGCGCGTCGTCGTCGAGAAGCCCTTCGGGCGCGATCTGGCCTCCGCGCTCACCTTGAATCACACGCTGCATCAGGTGTTCGAGGAGTCGGCGATCTTTCGCATCGATCACTATCTCGGCAAGGAGCCGGTGCAGAACATTCTCTATTTTCGTTTCGCCAACTCGTTCCTCGAGCCGGTCTGGAACCGCAACTTCGTCGCGAGCGTGCAGATCACGATGGCGGAGAAGATCGGGGTCGCCGGGCGCGGCCGCTTCTACGAGGAAGTGGGTGCGATCCGCGACGTGGTGCAGAATCATCTGCTGCAGATCGTCGCGTTTCTGGCGATGGAGCCGCCCGTTCGCTTCGCGCGCGATGCGTTGCGCGACGAGAAGGTGAAGGTGTTTCGCGCGATGCGGCCGCTCGATCCCTCGCGCCTCGTGCGGGGTCAGTTCCAGGGATATCGCTCCGAGCAGGGCGTGGCTCCCGACTCGCGCGTGGAGACCTTCGCCGCGCTGCGAGTGGAGATCGACTCGTGGCGCTGGAGCGGCGTGCCGTTCTACATCCGCGCCGGCAAATGCCTGCCGGTCACGGCCACCGAGGTCGTGGTCGACTTGCAAGCGCCACCGGCGAACGTCTTCGGCAACTATGGGGTCACGCCGCCCAACTATTTGCGATTTCGCGTGGGCCCGGACGTTGCCATTGCGCTCGGCGCGCATGCCAAAGAGCCCGGTACCGTGATGCAGGGTCGTGACGTCGAGCTGTTCGTGAGTCGGCAGGAAGCCGATGAGATGGATGCCTATGAGCGGCTGATCGGCGATGCGCTGATCGGGGATGCCGTGCTCTTTGCCCGGGAGGACGAGGTCGAGGCTGCCTGGGCCGTCGTCGATCCGGTGCTGCGCGGCCAGAAGGCGCCCTACGAGTATGCGCAGGGCACCTGGGGTCCGCGCCAAGCGGACGAATTGATCCTGAGCGGGCCTTGCAGCTGGCACAACCCGGGTGCCGATGCGCACAGCTGGACGCGGGCGTGCGGCCCGAGCTCTCAGTCCGCGCCGCCGGCCTCGCGTGTGGCCTCCGCGGGCGGCCCGAGCGGCTGAGGGCAGGCCTCGCGCTCTGTCCAAACCTCCACGGACGAGCGGCCTGCGACCGCCTGCCAGGCGACCAGATCCGCTCGGCGCTCGAGCAGCGCGGCGAGCGCTACGCGTTTGTCTGCACCGGCTACCACGAAGATCAGTTGATTGATGCTCGAGAGCACCTGCGGTGTGACGCTCACCGCGTCACGTCCGTCGGGACGATGCACCGCGATCGCCCGCCGGCCGCGAGCGCGCGCGATATCCTCGCGCGTGAAGAGCGAGGCCGTGTGGCCGTCCTCACCGAGCCCCAGCAGCCCGAGCCGGATCGGAGTGCCGCGCGCGGCGAGCTCGGCGAGTCGCTGCTCGTAGTCCGATGCCGCGTCGGGGAGCGACAGCTCCGTGCGCACGCGCAGAACCTGCGCTTCGGGCAGGGCAAGCACCTCGAGCAGCGGAAGCGTCTGATGATAGTTGCTGGCCTCGGAGGTCGAGGGCACGTAGCGATCGTCGGAATACAGGAGCGTCAGCCCCGCTGCAGGTTTCACCCGACGAGCGGCAAGCGCGCGATAGGCGGGTAACGGGGTATTGCCGCCGGAGAGCATGACACAGGTCCCCGGGCTGGTGAACGCCTGCTCGAGCCGCGCCGTGAGGGCCGCGAGGAGCTCGGAGCGATTCGCAAAGCAATGCGTCTGCACCTCGGTCGGCATGAAGATACTCCAGAAGCTTCCCGAACTCCTCGGGCGCCCTCGCCGCGCGTCTCAGCGCGCGCGCGGCCGCTCCGTGACTTCGAGCTTTACTGCGAACTTCGAGTTGCCCCGCAAGCCGCGTACCGTGACCGTGGTGCCGGGCATGCGCCGAGAGATATTGGCCATCACCTCCTGCGCGCTGTGAACAGCCACCCCATCGAGACTCGTGAGCAGGTCTCCCTGGCGCATGCCGGCCTGAACCGCCGGGCTGGGCAGATACAAATTGGCAACCACCACTCCCCCGTGAGCCAGTCCGAGCTGCTGCGCCAGATCCTCGCTGATGTCCTCGGGAATGATGCCAACCCAGCCGCGAATGACCCGTCCCTTGGCGATAATGTCGCTTAGCACGCCGCGGACCATGTTCACGGGAATCGCGAAGCCGATGCCCTCCACGCCGAGGTTCTTGGCGATGATCGCGGTGTTGATGCCGACGAGCTCGCCGTTGGTGTCGACGAGCGCACCGCCGGAGTTGCCGAAATTGATCGCCGCGTCGGTCTGTATGAAGTCCTCGAGGGCGGCGACCCCGAGCTGCTGGCGACTGGTGGCGCTGACGATGCCATGCGTGACGGTTTGCGACAGGCCGAGGGGATCACCGATCGCGAGCACCACGTCGCCGACTTTGAGTTGATCCGAGTGTCCGAGAGGCATCACGGGCAGGTCTTTCAGATCGATTTGCAGCACCGCCAGGTCCGTGTCGGGGTCGCGACCCACCACGCTTGCGACCGCGGTGCGCCCGTCGGCAAGCTGCACGCGGATCTCGTCCGCATTCTCGATCACGTGATGATTGGTGACGATGTGCCCCTGCGAGTCGACGATGACGCCCGAGCCGAGGCTGCGCTCGATGCGCCTGCGATAGCGGGGCCAGAGATCGCCGAAGCCGAACAGCTCGTTGAGCCCCGAGGGTGCGATCCGCTCGGTGACGAGCCGTGCGGTGTAGATGTTCACCACAGCCGGCGCAGCCTTCTGCACCGCATCGGCGTAGCTGGTGCGCTGCGGGCCGTTATCGGCCCGCTCTGGCGCGGCGATCACGGGTGGGGGCGGGGCTGGGCTCGAGGTGCGCCGCGCCAGCTCGGGCCGCCACGCGATGATCAGGAACGCGAGGGCGAGGCCGCTCACCACCGAGGCCGCCACGAAGCTGAGTGCTCTTCCCAGTTTTCTCATGCGTACAGAATCGGTCTGGAATCAAGGCGCTGGCCGGGTTGTGTATAATGCGCCGCACCCCGCCAGTTTAGGAACCGCCTGCGCTCGCGCTGCGCGCGGGAGGAAGTCACGAATGCACGCCCGGCGGCGCGGCACGCGAGCAAGCCGCGCGGCGCGCGGCTGCACGAGCGGGGTTACGCGCGCGAGTTTTGGCCGGGGTGTCTGGAGAGTGTGTGGATGACTGCGAGCGGTGTGATCGATGCTGACGCTCTTGCCGATGAGAGTCGCCGCCATTTTCTGCTCGCCGCCACCGTGGCGACGGGAGCGACGGGTGTGGCCCTCGCCGCGGCGCCTTTCATCGCGTCCTGGAACCCCTCGGAGCGCACGCGCGCCTTGGGTGCGCCGACGGAGTTCAACGTCGCAAAGCTCGAGCCGGGTGCTCTCGCGCAGACCCTGTGGCGCAAGCAGCCAATCTACATCGTGCGGCGGACCCCCGAGATGATCGCGAGCCTCGCGAATCACGACTCACGGCTGAAGGATCCGCAGTCCCGCGACTCGGAGCAGCCGGCCTACGCCGTCAATGCCACCCGCTCGCGTAACCCCGAGTATCTGGTGCTCATCGGCACCTGCACGCATCTCGGCTGCCTGCCCAAACCACGCTTCGACCTCGCGCGCGCCGAACTCGGCGCCGACTGGCCGGGCGGCTTCGCCTGTCCCTGTCACGGCTCACGCTTCGATCTTGCAGGCCGCGTCTTCGACGGCTCGCCCGCCTCCTTGAATCTGCGCGTGCCTCCTTACAGCTTTGCCGATGCTCACAAGCTCGTCATCGGCGTCGACGAACAGACAGGAGCCGCCTGATGGCCACCGTCGTCAAACCGCCCGGAGCACCCGCCGTCAAGACTGGCAAGCTGCGCGCGTGGTTCTACAAGCGCTTCCCGATCGAGGAGTTCATTTCCGATCAACTCGTCGGCTATTTCGCGCCGAAGAATTTCAACTTCTGGTACTTCTTCGGCGTCCTGTCGGTGGTCGCGCTCGCACTGCAGCTGTTCACGGGCATCTTCCTCACGATGTTCTACAAGCCCGGCGAGGCCACCTCCTTCGATTCGGTCGAGTACATCATGCGGGAGGTCGACTGGGGCTGGCTGATCCGCTATCTGCACTCGACCGGCGCCTCGGCCTTCTTCGTCATCGTGTACCTGCACATGTACCGAGCACTGCTCTACGGCTCCTACAAGACGCCTCGCGAGCTGCTCTGGGTCATCGGCATGCTGGTGTATCTCACCTTGATGGCCGAGGCATTTCTCGGCTATGTCCTGCCGTGGGGCAACATGTCCTACTGGGCGGCCCAGGTGATCGTAAATCTCTTCGGCACCATCCCGGGCATCGGACCCGGTCTCGTCGAATGGATCCGTGGGGACTACGGCATTGCCGATGCCACGCTCAATCGCTTCTTCGCGCTGCACGTCGTGGCGGTGCCGCTCGGACTGCTGCTGCTCGTGCTGCTGCATCTCGTCGCCTTGCGCCGCACCGGCTCGAGCAATCCGGACGGCATCGAGATCAAGGAGCGGCTCGGTCCCGACGGCAAGCCGCTCGACGGCATTCCGTTTCATCCCTATTACACCGTCAAGGACACGGTGGGGGTCGGGGTGTTCTTCGTGCTGCTCGCGATCGTCGTGTTCTTCGTGCCGACCCTCGGCGGCTATTTCCTCGAGCACGCGAACTTCGAGCAGGCCGATCCCTTCTCCACGCCGCCCGAGATCACGCCCTCCTGGTACTTCACGCCGTACTACGCCATTCTGCGCGCAGTACCGAATCAGCGCCTGGGGGCCTTGTTGCTGCTGCTCGCAGTGCTCGCGTATCTGTTTCTGCCATGGCTCGATCGTTCACCGGTGAAGTCCATGCGCTATCGCGGCTGGCTGTCGCGCGCCTTTCTCGCATTGTTCACTGTGTCGTTCCTCGGCCTCATGTATGCCGGTCTGAATCCGCCGCAGGGCGTGTACGTCATGATCGGACGCATCTGCACGGTCGGCTATTTTCTTTATTTCGTTCTCATGCCCTTCTATACCAACCCGCGCTTCGATCGGGTGAAGCCCGTGCCGGAACGGTTGCGCTACCATGCTCATCATTGATAGCCCGAGCGAAAGCCGTGCAGAGCGCGCGCCCGTGAGCGGTTGGCGCCGCGCGGCGGTGCTGCTGCTTGTCGCGACCATCGTTCCCTGTGCCGTCCTCGCTGAGGAGGCCGCGAAGGAGCCGGCCGCGAGCGCTTTCGGCGCCGACTGGGAGAGCTGGCATCCCGGGAACTCGGTCGCGGACATCGCCTCTCTGCAGCGCGGCGCGCGCGATTTCCTCGCTTACTGCAATGGTTGCCACGCGCTTAAGTACGAGCGCTACGCGCGGCTCGGCCAGGATCTGTCGATTCCCCCCGACTTGCTGCAGAAGGATCTGGTACCGAGCGGTCGCAAGGCGAGTGACTACATCACCACGCCGATGCCACCGGCGGACGCCGAGGCCTGGTTCGGCAAGCCACCTCCCGATCTGTCGCTCATCGCGCGCTCGCGCGGCACGGACTATCTCTATCAGTACCTTATGACCTTCTACGTCGATCCGACTCGACCGACGGGCACGAACAACCTGCGCCTGGATGCGACCGCGATGCCGGCCGTGCTCTCCTCGCTCGAGGGGCTCAAGCGCGCGGTGTTCAAGAACGTGCAGACACGCGGCGACAGCGGTGTCGTGACGCAACGGGTGTTCGACCATTTCGAGATGCTCGCGCCCGGGCAGCTGAATCACGACGAATACGCCGGCATGGTGCGCGACATCGTCAATTTCCTAGATTACGTCGGCGAGCCGCAGCAGGCGCACCGCCGCGCGCTCGGCGTATGGGTGGTCCTGTTCCTGCTGGTCTTCACCTGGCTAGCCTGGTTGTTGAAGAAGGAATACTGGAAGGACGTGAGCTAGGTTCCTGACAGAGGGAGCGCGGGGAAGCGCAAGTGTCGAGCCGACGTTCCATCATGACGCTGTTCTCCGCGCCCAACGATCCGTGGAGCCACCGCACGCGTCTCGTGCTTGCGGAGAAGGGCATCGGCATCGAGATCGTGAGCGTCGAGCCCGGCAAGTTTCCGGACGACCTGCTCGATCTCAATCCGTATCACAGCGTGCCGACACTCGTGGATCGGGACCTCGTGCTCTACGACTCGCGGGTCATCATGGAGTACCTGGACGAGCGCTTTCCGCATCCGCCCCTCATGCCCGTGGACCCGGTGATGCGCGCCCAGTTCCGGCTGGCGCTGTATCGGATCGAGCGCGACTGGTACAGCTTGGTGCAGCAGATCGATCAAGAGCCCGACAAGAAACAAGCGCTGAAGCTCAAGAAGGTGCTGCGCGACACCGTGCTGCAGAGCTCCGAGCTGTTCAAGGTGAAGCCGTACTTCCTCTCGGACGAGTTCTCGCTCGTCGACGCGACGATCGCACCCGTGCTGTGGCGCCTGCCGTACTACGAGGTCGATCTGCCCCGCGACCAGGGTCAGCCGATCCTCAAGTACGCAAGCCTGGTGTTCTCGCGACCCGCATTTCGCGATAGCCTGTCCGACATGGAACATGAGATGCGCGTCACCTGAGTGCACCAGCGCCGACCGTGTCCTCACCGAATCCAGCGCTGCCCAAACGTCCTTATCTGCTGCGTGCCATGCACCAGTGGATCACCGACAGTGGCCACACACCGCACCTCATCGTCGACGCCGAGCGGCCCGGGGTCGACGTGCCGCGCGCGCACGTCAAAGACGGCAAGATCGTGCTCAATGTCAGCTTCACCGCCGCTCCGCGCCTGGATCTGGGCAACGAATGGGTGGAGTTCGACACGCGCTTCGCGCGCGCGGCGCATCGGGTGCGCTTTCCGGTCAACGCAGTGCTCGGCATCTATGCGCGCGAAACGGGCGAGGGCATGGTGTTCTCGGATCAGGATCTGGGCCCGGAGCCGCCGACGCCGTCCCCGCAAGACGACAAGCCGCCCTCCGAGACGCGCAGCCGGCCGAAGCTGAAGGTCATCAAGTAGGGAGCACGCCTTGAAGGCGTGCTCGAGCCACTCGAGCCGCGGCTCCCCGCAGCCCAGCGCGTCGACCACGACGGCATCGAAGCGCACCGGCAGTCGCGCCAACTCCGCGCGCTGCTGCAAAAGCAGTTGCGTCGCCGCACGTCGTCGCTTGAGTGCATCGAGGCTCGCAGCCCCACCTGCGTAGACATGGCTCGAAGCGGGTGCGACGCGTACGGCGCGCGCTTGCTCACCGGACTCGCGGCGCGCTCGCTGGACCGGAGGCGGCGCGTATCGCGCCCGAGGATCGACTCGCGCGCGCTGCCTGCGGTGCGCGCAGCACCTGAGGCTGCCCCTGGTGCACTTGGGCCCATTCGAGCTCGCGATGCACGCGGCCCTGGGCATCGAGTGTGAGATGTCCCGTGAGCCCATCGAGGGACAGGGTGGGCGCCGCGGGCTCCGAGCGCAGCACACCGGCGAGTCGATAGGCATCGAAGCCGAAGGCGAACAGGCGGTTGCGTCGCGGCCCCCCGTTAGGCCAGGCATCGCGCGCCGCCGTGCGCACGCTATCGGCGAGCCCGCCGCCGAGCATCCAGGGCATGTCGGGGAACATCAGGCCCTCGAGGTCCTGATTGGCAGTGGGATCTGGATCAAATGCATCGGAAGTGGCGTAGGTAGGCACATCGCCCGCGAAGTAGTAACGCAGCTGCGGCCTCAGCAGCCGCGCGGCCGCGGCCGAGCTCGGCGCGAAAATGAAGTCGATGTCGGCGCGCCGTCGCGGTTGAAACTGCAGCTTGGTCCCGAGAACGGACTCGAGCCGCTTGTGCCGCGCGTAGCTGTCGTTGACGCCCAGCGCGTCCGTGATCGCGGGTGAGTAGTTGCCGCGCGCTGCATCGAACATCGCATCCTCGACCAGCGTGCCGCCGCCCGCGGTGAGCTCCTCCTTGAAGGAGCTGAGCACGCGCTTGCCCCAGGCACCCTGCGGCACCAGCGCCACACCGCGGCGGTAGCCTTCGGCGAGAATGCGCCGCGCGGCCTCGCGCGCCTCGTCCTCGGGCGAGAGTGCGAATTGATAGAACGCCGCCGGTGCGGCGTGCTCCGGGGGCAGGAAGTTCAGAGCGAGCATCGGCGGACGGCGAGCCGTCAAGTCTGCCGCCGCCGTGATCTCATCGCGCGTCAGCGGACCGACGATGAACTCCGCGCCGTCCTGCGTGGCGCGCGTGACAGCCTCCGAGATGCTCATCTGCGCGGTGTCGTAGATGCGGATGCGCGGTCGCTGCGCGGCGGCGTTGACGTAGTAGGCGGTGAGAAAGCCGTCGCGCACCGATGCCGCGGCACTCGCCTGACGGCTCGTGAGCGGCAACAGCAGTGCCAGCTGGGGCTGCGGCAGGGCGGGCGCGCTCGGCACGCCGAGCAGCTCGCCGCGCACGACCTCCTGGGCTGGGTGGCTCGGATGGCGCACCCGCCATGCCTCGAGCGCCGCGGCGGCGCTGCCGGGCACACGCGCGGCCTGCGCGGACAACGGCGCAAGCTCGAGCCATCCGCGGGTGATGGCGTCTGGCGCCGCGCTCGGGTCGATCTTCACGTTGTGCTCGCTTGCATCGCGCAGCTGCGCGAGCAGCTCGGCGCGTGCGCCATGACGCTGCTCGGGCGTGAGGTAGCGTTCCTCCTCGATCTCGGCGCGCACGCCCTCGAGCGGACGCGAGCTGCCGAACGCGATGCGCCGCCTGAGCTCGAGATAGTGGAGCGCGGCGGTGGGATCCGCCGGCACGTGCACGGCCGCCACCTGACGCCACGCATCCTCGCTCTGTCCGCGCGCCAAAGTGAGCTCGATGTTGAGCAGCTGCAGGTCGAAGCTTTGTGCGGGCGTCACAGGCGGATGCACTTCGGCGGCGACCCGTGCCGCCTGGTCGATCTGGTGTGCGGCGAGATACGCCCGCATCGAGCGCAGCAGCATATCGGCCTGGTCGGTGCCGGTATTTTGTGCGGCGAGCGCTTCGTAGACCCGAGCAGCCCCGGCGTTGTCGCCCTGACTCGTGAGCAGGCTCGCGCGATCGACACTCGGCGGCGGCTCGGACTCCGGCCCGAGACTGCGACACGCGCCCAGCGTGAGCGCCGTGGCGATGAGCGCCGCGTGTGCGCTGCTGCGCAGGTTGCATCGTCGCGTCAGCATCTGTTGAAGGGCCTCATGAAGGCGCGCAGGATGCCCCGATTATGAACCAACCCGGCGGCCGGCTCGATGTGATCGCAACGCCGATCGGCAATCTCGGCGACCTGAGCGACCGCGCCCGTGAGAGCCTGGCAGCGGCCGACGTGATCGCGGCGGAGGACACGCGCCGCACGCTCGGACTGTTGCAGGCGCTCGGGCTTGCCAAGCCGCTCGTGTCATTGCACTCCCACAACGAAAGCGAGCGCGTGCCCGAGCTGCTTGCAAAGCTTGCCGCCGGCGCGGTGGTCGCGCTCGTCAGTGATGCCGGGACACCGCTGCTGTCGGATCCCGGAGCCGAACTGGTGAGTCGCGCGGCGGCCAGTGGCTTTACGGTGCGCCCGATACCCGGCCCCTCGGCGATCACGGCGGCGCTTGCGGTCGCGGGGCTGCCGGTCGCGAGCTTCTGCTTCGAAGGCTTCCTGCCCGCGACCGAGACGGCACGCCGTGCGCGGCTGCGCGAGCTCGCGCACGAGCCGCGCACGCTGGTGTTCTTCGAAGCGCCGCATCGCATCGCCTCCAGCCTTGTTGACTTGGCAACAAGCTTCGGCGGCGCGCGTCGCGCCTGCATCGCGCGGGAGCTCACCAAGCTGCACGAAACGATCTATCGCGGCACGCTCGCCGAGCTGGCGCAGAGCGCGGCCGCCGAGCCGCTGCTGCAGCGGGGCGAGCTCACGCTCATCGTGCAGGGTGCGCCCGAGGCGCGCCAGGCAACGAGCGCAATCGCGCTCGAGCGCGCCCTCGAGCTGCTGCTGCGCGAGCTGCCTCCGAGCAAGGCCGCGGCGCTCGCCGCGCAGTTGACGGGCGCGCGGCGCAACGAGGCTTACGCGCTCGCATTGCAGCTCTCGGGGCGGCAGGCGCCGCAGGCCGCTGAGGCGCGCTCGGGCGAGGCTCCGCGCGAGGAGCATTGAGTAGCCGCTCATGTGTTATATGCTGCACGCGGGAGCCGGCCGGGCAGTCGCTGCATTTCCAACCGAGATGTAGAGGAAAGTCCGGGCTCCGGCGGACGAGGTGCCAGGTAACCCCTGGGGGGCGTGAGCCCACGGAAAGTGCAACAGAGAGCAGACCGCCTAAGTCCACTCCTCAACGGGTGGGCCGGCAAGGGTGAAACGGTGCGGTAAGAGCGCACCGCGTCGGTGGCAACACGCGACGGCACGGAAAACCCCACCTGGAGCAAGGCCAAATAGGGAAGCCGCCTTCTCGCCTTCGCGGCGATGAGGCAGCGTCGATCCGCACGTGCTTCCGGGTAGGCCGCTTGAGGCCCGCGGTGACGCGGGTCCTAGAGGAATGATTGCCCTCGACAGAACCCGGCTTACAGGCCGGCTCCCGCTTTCTCAGCGAGGGTTCCAGCGGCCCCGAGGGCCGCTCTCGCTCGTACAGCCGCGTCTGAGCTTCACTACTGTATGAGGTTCACCAGGCAACCGGCTGATTGTAAAGAAGAGTATCCTTGGACCACTGTGCAGGCGACCGTCGCAGGTCCTCCACTGAGTCTTCCGATCGACCATAAGTTATTGTGACTGCGACGAATTTCTCACTCTCCCCGATTGACATAGCGGGCCCTCGATTCCTATAGTGGCAGCGAGTGGGCGAAAGTGGGGAGAAGTGGGCGGGTCCTCGCTCCGGGGTCGTGTTTCGCGGTGCAACAAAAGTCACTCTGGACGACAAAGGTCGGATGGTAATACCCACCCGCTACCGCGAGTCGATCCAAGAACGCGCCCAGGGAAAGCTGGTCGTCACGGTCGACCGTGACCAATGCCTGCTGATCTACCCCCTGCCTGACTGGGAGCAGACCGAGCGCAAGCTCATGAGCCTGCCGAGCCTGCATGCCCAGGCGCGGCGCCTCCAGCGCCTCATGGTGGGACACGCGACGGATGCCGAGCTCGACGGGCACGGCCGCCTGTTGCTCCCGCCCGAGCTGCGGGAGTTTGCTGCATTGCAGCGTAATGGCATGCTGATCGGTCAGGGCAACCGCTTCGAGCTGTGGGACGAGACGCGCTGGAGCGAGCGGCGCAGTTTCTGGCTGAAGAGCGAGGAGGCGACGTCGGACCTTCCGTCGCTGCTCGACTCACTGTCGCTATAGGGACGGGCTATGGAGGCGTGGAGATTTAGGGGCAGATGAGGATTGCGTGCCGACCCGGACGGACCCTGCGGACGAGCGCAGCGTGCGGCAGCCGGCAGCAGGTCGTCATCCGGCAATAACGCGAGAAATTTCGGGGGCGGTCTCAAGCCGCTTGATTACGTGACTGAGTACGAGCACGCGCCGGTGCTCGTGGAAGAGTCGCTGGCGGCTTTGGCCCTCGAGGCGGATGGTTACTATGTCGATGCGACGTTCGGGCGCGGTGGGCACACGGCACGCATTCTCGAGGCCTTGGGTGGAGCGGGCCGCGTGCTCGCGATCGACCGTGATCCGCAAGCCGTGGCGGCCGGGCGGCGGCGCTTCGCGGGCGAGATGCGGCTTACGCTCGAGCACGCGTCTTTTGCGCAGCTGGGCGATCTCGTGCCGGCACGCGCGCAGGGGCGGCCGTGCCGTGGCGTGCTCTTCGACCTCGGCGTTTCATCGCCGCAGCTCGACGATCCGGCGCGCGGATTCAGCTTCCGCGCGGACGGGCCGCTCGACATGCGTATGGATCCGACACGGGGCGCACCCGTCGCAGCGTGGCTCGCTCGGGCGAGCCTCGACGAGGTTCGCGAGGTGATCGCCGAGCTCGGCGAGGAGCGCTTCGCGCGGCGCATCGCACAGGCGATCGTCGATGCGCGCCGCCGTCAGCCGCTCGAGCGCACTACGGAGCTCGCGGCGCTCGTGGCTCGCGCGGTGCGCACGCGCGAGCCGGGCAAGCATCCCGCCACGCGCACCTTTCAGGCACTGCGCATGTACGTCAACGACGAGCTCGGCCAGCTCGCGCGCGGGCTGCAGGCGGCGCTCGAGGTGCTCGCGCCGGGAGGCCGGCTCGCCGTCATCAGCTTTCACTCACTCGAGGACCGGTTGGTAAAGCAGTTCATGAAGCGGGCATCGAGCGCCGATGCGGCGCTCGCGCAGCTGCCGGTGCTACCCGCGGCGGCGCGGCCGCGTCTGCGCCTCGTCGGCCGCAAGCAGCGCCCTGGCGCGCAAGAGCGCGCGCGCAATCCGCGCTCACGCAGCGCGTTGCTGCGCGTGGCCGAGAAACTCCCATGAAGGAACCGCGTCCCAGGACCCTGGCGCTCGTCGTTCCGTTGCTCTGGGTCGCGGTGCTCGTCTCGGGCGCGGCGGCGATCTACTGCAAGCATCGCTCGCGTGAGCTGTTCGTCGAGCTCGAGCGGCTCAACACGCAGCGTGACAATCTCGACATCGAATGGGGGCAGCTGCAGCTCGAGCAGAGCGCCTGGTCCACGCACGCTTTCGTCGAGAGCGTCGCGCATACCAAGCTGCGCATGGCGACCCCACCTCCGCAGGACATCAAGCTCGTCTCGCCATGATCCGCAAGCCGCAAGCGGAGACTCCGAGCTCCTTTCGCTGGCGCGTGCACCTGCTGTTCGCGCTGCTCGCCTGCGGTGCAGCGGCACTGCTGTGGCGCGCGGTGGATCTGCAGCTGGTCGATCACGGCTTTCTCGCAAGTCAGGGCGATGCGCGCTTCTCGCGCGTGACTGCGATCGCCGCGCATCGGGGCACGATCACCGATCGCTACGGCGAGCCGCTCGCGGTCAGCACGCCGGTCGACTCCGTTTGGGTGAACCCGACCGAGCTCGCGCTCGCGACCGATCAGATTCCGCGCCTGGCAATGACGTTGCATGTGGATTCGCAGGAGCTCGCGCAGCGTGTCACGAGCAATCTGGATCGCGAGTTCCTCTACGTCTCGCGTCATCGCCAGCCTGCGGATGCGCAGAAGGTGCGTGAGCTCGAGATCCCCGGCGTGTATCTGAAGCGCGAGTACCGCCGCTATTACCCGGCCGGCGAGGTGACCGGCCACGTGATCGGATTCACCGACGTGGACGATGGCGGGCAGGAGGGCCTGGAGCTCGCCTTCGATCACTGGCTGTCGGGCGAGGACGGCGCCAAGCGCGTGATTCAGGATCGCTACGGGCGAGTGGTCCAGGACGTGGAGAGCATCCGTCCTGCGCGCCCCGGCCGCGACCTCACACTGTCGCTCGATCTGCGCATCCAGTACCTCGCTTATCGCGAGCTCAAGGCCGCCGTGCGCCAGCAGCGCGCCCGCGGCGGATCGCTCGTGGTGCTCGACGTGGCGACCGGCGAAGTGCTCGCGATGGTCAATCAGCCGCCTTTCAACCCGAACGATCGTGACCAGATGACCGCCGCCGTGTATCGCAATCGCGCGGCGACCGACATCTTCGAGCCCGGCTCGAGCATTAAGCCGTTCTTCGTTGCCGCGGCGATCGCCTCAGGGCGCTATGACCAGCACAGCATCATCGATACGGCCCCTGGCTATATCAAAGTCGGCTCGCGCATCATCGAGGAGGAGCACGGCAGTCTCGGCGCGATCGACATCGCCACCATCCTCGCCAAGAGCTCCAACGTCGGCATGGCCCACATCGCTCTATCGCTGCAGCCGAAGCTCATCTGGAGCACCCTCAGCGAGCTCGGCTTTGGCCAGGTGACCAGCGGTGGCTTTCCGGGTGAGTCGGCCGGACTGCTCAGTCATTATTCGCACTGGCGCCCGATCGGGATCGCCACGATGTCGCATGGATACGGCATATCGGTCACCCCGCTGCAGCTCGCGCACGCCTACGCGACACTCGGCGCCTATGGCATGAGCCGTCCGGTGTCCTTCCTGCGGGTCGACAATGCACCGCTCGGGCAGCGGGTGCTCGATGAGCACACCTGTCGCGAGCTGCTCGGCATGCTCGAGTCGGTGGTCGTCGCCGAGGGTGCGACCGGACGCAAGGCGGCCATCCCCGGCTATCGTGTCTCGGGCAAGACGGGCACCGCCTGGAAGGCGACCGCCGGCGGCTATTCGACCAATTTGTACATGTCGGTATTCGCAGGGGTTGCTCCTGCAACCGATCCGCACCTGGCAGCCGCCGTGGTGATCGACGAGCCGGGCGCAGGGCTTTATCTCGGCGGCGACGTCGCAGCGCCGGTATTCTCCGCGGTGATGGGCGGTGCCCTGCGTCTGCTCGCGGTCCCGCCGGATCAGGCCATTGGCATTCCCGCCGATGAGCAGCCCTCTCCCAGCAGCGTGCACCGGCCTGCGCGCACCGTGGCGCAGCGATGACCTCCGGCGCCGCACATTCGCCGCCGGCCGCGCGCGCCCTCCCGCTTGCGACCCTGACCGCGGGTCTGATCGACGCGCCCTCGGATATCGTGGTGACCGATGTGACGCTCGACAGCCGCCACGTGCGTCCGGGGGCTCTGTTTCTGGCCTGCCGCGGCACCACGCGCCACGGAGTGGAATTCGCCGAGCAGGCAGCGGCTGCAGGTGCGCGCGCGATTTTGTACGAGGGATCCGTGCCGCCCACGAGCGCGACACTCACGGCGCGCGGCGCGCAAGGCCTGTTCATCGGCCGCGTGCCGCAGCTCGAGCGTCACGTCGGGACGATCGCGGATCGCTTCTTCGGCTCGCCGTCGCGCTATTTGAGCATCGCCGGTGTCACGGGCACGAACGGCAAGACCACGTGCGCGTATCTGCTCGCACAGGCGCTCACGCACAGCGGCCGCCGCGCCGGATACCTGGGTACGCTCGGGAGCGGCGTGCCTCCCGCCTTGTCGCCCTTCGGGCTCACCACGCCCGATGCGGTGAGCGTCCAGCGTCAGCTCGCGGAGCTGCGCGAGCTCGGCAGCGAATGGGTCGGCATGGAAGTGTCCTCCCATGCACTCGAGCAGGGACGCGTGGATGCGGTACGTCTGCGCGTGGCGGCCTTCACGAACCTCACGCGCGACCACCTCGACTATCACGGCTCCATGCAAGCCTACGGATCGGCAAAGCAGAAGCTGTTTGAGATGCCCGCGCTCGCGGCGCGCGTCATCAATATCGACGATGCCTTCGGGCGCGAGCTCGCCTCGCGCCTTGCTGATGATGGCACGTTGATCCTCACCACGCGCGCCGCGCTCGCGACGGATGCGCCCCACGTGCTGCGCACGGCCCGTTTCGTTCGCGCGCGGGAGGCCCGGCCGCTGCCGGCGGCGCTGCGCGTCCTCGTGGAGTCGAGCTGGGGCGACGGTGAGCTGACCGTGCCGCTCATCGGCGATTTCAATGTCGACAACATTCTCACCGTGATCGCGGTGCTGTGCTCGTTCGATGTGCCGCTGCCGCAGGCCGCAAGCGCGCTCGCGGCCTGCCACGCGGCGCCGGGACGCATGGAGAGAATCGAGGAGCGCGGTGTGCAGGTCGTGGCGATCGTCGACTACGCCCATACCCCGGATGCGCTCGCCAAGGCGCTGCAGGCCGCGCGGGCGCATTGCGCCGGACGGCTGCTCGTGGTGTTCGGCTGTGGAGGCGACCGAGATCCGGGCAAGCGTCCCCTGATGGGCGCCGTAGCGGCGAAGCTCGCCGATCAGATCGTGCTCACCGACGACAACCCGCGCAGCGAGCCACCGGCGCGCATCGTGGCGGACATCCTGACGGGCATCGGCGCCAAGGCTGCAGTGCGCATCGAGCACGACCGCGAGCGCGCGATCTGCGGGGCGCTCGCGGCCGCCGCCAGCGGCGATATCGTACTCATCGCGGGCAAGGGACACGAGGATTACCAGATCTATGGGAACGAGCGCCGCCTCTTCAGCGATGAGCGCGCGGCGCGTGCCTGCTTACGCACATTGCAGGGTCGGGCATGAAGCGCACGCTAGGGGATTTCGCTCGTGCCTGCGGCGGTCGGCTCGAAGGGGCCGACCGCTCCTTCACTGCCGTGTCCACCGACACGCGCACGCTCGGCAGCGGCGAGCTGTTCGTCGCGCTGCGTGGCCCCCGCTTCAATGGCCACGAGTTTCTCGGTGCGGCGCAGACGGCCGGTGCGGCCGGCGCAGTGGTCGATGCCGCCGGGGCGCTCGTGCATGCGCCGAGCGCTGCGCCGTTCAGCCTGATCACGGTGGCGGACACGCAGATGGCGCTCGCGCGGGCCGCCACAGCGTGGCGCTCGCAGTACACGCTGCCGCTGATCGGCGTCGCCGGCAGCAACGGCAAGACGACCGTCAAGGAGATGATCGCGGCTGTGCTCGCTCAGGCGGGCAGCGTGCTTGCGACC
>Ga0335085_10004264_pt1 | contig 23842 bp, 23 predicted proteins | sample Lox_Sample_45_FD_206712 | JGI IMG/M metagenome (GOLD analysis project Ga0335085, IMG submission 206712) | Soil microbial communities from Loxahatchee National Wildlife Refuge, Florida, United States - Lox_Sample_4.5 | ecosystem: Environmental > Terrestrial > Soil > Wetlands | place: USA...
AATCTCAGACCTTGCGGCTCTCACTCGCACCGTCGACGAGTCCGCTCTGGACAACCTGGAGACCGCTCTGCTCTCGAGCGATCTGGGCGTGCCAACCACGACCGCCATTCTGGATGCGCTGCGTGACCGGGCACGCCATCAGGCTATTGAAGGCGGCGCCGAGCTTCGCGAACTTCTGAAGCAGCAATTGATCGACATCCTTAAAGCCCCGCAACACGAAATCCCTCAACCGGCCGTGCCGCCCAAAGTGACTTTTCTTGTCGGCGTCAATGGGACCGGCAAGACCACTTCGAGCGGAAAGCTCGCCGCATGGTCGCGCACGCACGGGCACTCCGTGCTTTTGTGTGCCGCAGATACATTCCGAGCAGCGGCAATCGAGCAGCTTGAAGTCTGGGCTTCGCGTTCCGGCGTCGAGATGATCAAGACCAAGCCTGGCGGCGACCCTGCTGCCGTTCTGTTTGATGCCATCTCCGCCGCCAAATCCCGGTCGATTCTCGATCTTTACGTTGACACGGCTGGCCGCCTGCACACCAAAACCGGCCTCATGGACGAGCTGGACAAGATGCGCCGCACCGCCGCGCGATTGATCCCCGGCGCGCCTCACGAAGTCCTTCTTGTGATGGATGCGACGACCGGGCAAAACGGACTTCAGCAGGCTCGCCAGTTCACGCAGTCCGCCGGAGTCACGGGCATCGTGCTCACCAAACTCGACGGCACCGCCAAGGGCGGCATCGCCGTGGCCATCGCGCGCGAACTCGATCTTCCCGTCCGCTTCGTCGGCGTCGGCGAAAAGATGGGGGATCTGCTAGAGTTTTCGCCGACAGAATTTGTCGATTCATTGCTCGAGTAGAAAACAAGGTTGCGGTTTCCACGAGAAGTTGATCGAAAGGAGTGAGATATGATGAATGGGCTTTCAGGGCATCATTCAAACCTTTGCTCGACTTTGGCTCTTTTTCTTGGAATAGCCGGGATCAGTGCAGCTCACTCGCAAACCTACACAGTTTCGATTCCCTCCCTCGACATCAACCAAAACGAGCGCATCGTCGGCTTCGAAATCGAGGTTCGTTCGGCACGAATCGCCACTCTTCCGAACGCACCAATCGGATGGAACGTCAAAATCGACAACGATCCTTCGTGGAACACCTCCATCAATGCATCCGTCGAAGTTGGCGCGGCCGCACTTGAAGGAGGATTCTTTAAGAAGTTCCTGCGAATTGAGCAGAGCCCCGACAAGAAAGCCCGAATCGAGTTGCAAGGCGATGTGATCGTTACAAGCGATTTTATCTCGCAACGGAAAATCAAGCTGCGAACCACTGATTTTGGACTCGCTCACTGGGTCCAAATCGGTCCACCTTAAGCAACACAAGGGCGACCCTGCTGCCAATGTTCCAATGCCCGCAGCTATCGAGTTAGATTCACTTTTGAGCAGAAGCATACTGTCATGACTCCTCCCTCCGATCTCGACCTCCACTGGATGCGCCGCGCTCTTGAGCTTGCGCGACGCGGCATCGGTGTCACGTCGCCCAACCCGGCGGTCGGCTGCGTTATTCTCGACCGCGCCGGCCAGGTCGTCGGCGAGGGCTGGCACGAATACGATCTCCTCGACCACGCCGAAGTCGTCGCTCTCCGCGAGGCCACTGCTCATGCGGGCGACCGCGTTCACGGCGGCACAGCTTACGTAACCCTCGAGCCCTGCTCGATCACTGGCCGCACGCCGCCCTGCGCCGATGCGCTCATCAAGTCTGGAATTGCCCGCGTCGTTGCCGCCACCATCGATCCCAATCCTGCCGTTGCGGGCCGCGGTCTTGAGACACTGCGTGCTGCAGGAATCGAAGTCACCGTCGGCCCCTGCCAACCCGAAGCACGCCGCCTCAATGAAGGCTTCGCCCGCTGGATCCAGCACCACCGCCCCTTCGTCCTCATGAAGGTCGCCATGACGCTCGACGCGCGCATCGCGCCTCCTCCCGCGCATCAAACGCCCCACGCGCCGTACTGGATCACCAGCGAAGTCGCTCGCGCAGCCGTTCAGCACCTGCGCTGGGCCGCAGACGCCACGATGGTTGGCGTTGACACAGTTCTGGCAGACGATCCCTTGATGACTGACCGCAGCGGCCTGCGCCGCCGCCGTCCCCTTCTGCGCGTCGTTCTCGATTCGGCTCTGCGCATGCCGCTCGATTGCAAACTCGTGTCGACAGCGCAAAAAGATGTCGTCGTCTTCACCGTCTCGCACGACGAAGCCCGCATTCGCGAGCTCGAGAACCGCGGTGTTCGCGTTGAAGTTCTTCCGGCGGATGCAGGCCGCGTTCCCCTCGACAAAGTGCTCGACAAACTCGGCGAAGAGGGAGTGCTTACGCTCCTGGCCGAAACCGGCACGCGCCTCAACACCGCTTTCCTCGCCGCCGGCCTCGTCGATCGCCTCCATCTTTTCATCTCGCCGCAGATCATGGGCTCCGACGCCGTTCCCGCCTTCAAAGGCCTGCCCAGCTTCGTCCATATGACCGACGTCGAAGTCGAGCGCTACGGCGACGATCTCGGCCTCAGCTCGCTCCTGCGCGATCCCTGGCCGCCAGCGTAAATTCCCGAGTCCATTTCGGACTCGTCAAGTCCAATACAATATGGAAGTACGGTTCCGGCTGCGCCTTTTTGGAGCCACATGACTGGAGCAAGAACGTAGCGTAAATCCAGATGCATTCCACTCCCCTCATCACGGCTGTCGTTTCGCTCGTCGGACTCGCGGGCGTCCTTGCCTGGCGCATTCGCGAGGGCCGCAGCGCCGTAACGCTCAAGAAAATCGTGATGCCGCCTCTCGGCATGGCTACCGGCTTTTGCATGTTCATTGTCCCGGCATTCCGCGTCCCGTGGACCTGGGGTCTCGGCGCATTTTTCGTCGGCGCCATCATCTTCGCCTATCCGCTGTTGCTCACCTCCGACCTCCATCTGCAAAACGGCGTCATCATGATGAAGCGGTCGAGCGCGTTTTTTGCGGTCATCATTGTGCTGGCCGTTGTGCGTTACCTGGCCCGTGGATTCTTTGACCGCTTCCTCTCGATCGAGCAAACAGGCGCGCTCTTCTATTTGCTCGCCTTCGGCATGATCCTCCGCTGGCGGCTGAAGCTCCTCCTCGCTTGGCGCGCCATCACCAGTAGTCCAGCATTTGCCGCCGCCACCGCCCCCGAAGAAGCCACGGCTAGCGACTAGCCTTCCAAAGCTCCGCATCTCACCCCAGGGAGCACAGTCAGTACCTTCCGCGAGGACTCTCCGCATTGTGGGGCCGCAAGCTCCCGCGTTATGCTTCAGACTTATTCATCAGACCGGTTGAAGGGCCTGATTCAATGGATCGGCCGACTCAACTCGAAATCGGCGGAGAGGCAAGTTCACCATGACTGAAATCAATCGACGCGAGATGTTGAAGATGAGCTCCGCTTGTTCCCTCGCCGCGCTCGCCGGCGCAACGGCTGCTCCGGCAGAGGCGCCTAAAGCGGAAGATAATCACGCGCCTGTGCCACGCTGGGAGGTATTTGAGCTGGCTCTGACGGGGCCCTCCGGCGGAAATCCATTTACCGATGTTCAACTTGCCGCGAACTTTTCGCTCGACCACCGGACTGTAAAGGTGAACGGGTTCTATGACGGGAATGGCGTCTACAAGATCCGCTTCATGCCCGACACTGAAGGCCATTGGACCTACACAACCAGCAGTGGCACGCCCGCTCTTTCCGGAAAGACCGGCGCGTTCACCTGCACAGTGGCTTTACCCGGCGCGCATGGCCCGGTCGGAGTCTGCAACACACAGCACTTTGCCTATGCTGACGGAACGCCGTTCTTCCCCTTCGGCACCACCTGCTACGCCTGGGTGAATCAGACAGAAGCTCTCCAGCAGGAAACTTTGCGGACACTGGCTTCAGCTCCGTTCACCAAAATCCGCATGTGCGTCTTTCCAAAGAGTTACGAATACAACCACAACGAGCCGGCGCTCTATCCCTTCGAGCGCGACGCTGCGGGCAAGAGCGATTTCACGCGATTGAATCCGGCCTACTTCGCCCATATTGAAGACTGCATCGCTGAGCTTCGCAAGATGAATATCGAAGCCGACCTGATCCTCTTCCACCCCTACGACCGCTGGGGCTACGCAACCATGCGCCCCGATGATGACGACCGCTATCTCCGCTATGTGATTGCGCGCATGTCAGCCTACCGAAACATATGGTGGTCGCTGGCCAACGAGTGGGATTTTATGAAGGCCAAGTCGCGTCAGGACTTCGACCGCTTCTTCCATATCGTGCAGCAGGACGACCCGGTGTCGCATCTTCGCTCCATTCACTACGGCAGCACGATGTACGATTACGCTCTGCCGTGGGTGACTCACGCCAGTCTGCAGACCGCGAAATTCGACTCAGCCGCCGAGTGGCTCGAGGCCTGGCGTAAGCCAATCTGCTTTGACGAAGTGCAATATGAGGGGAACCTCAACCGCCGCTGGGGAAATCTTTCCGGCCCGGAGATGGCGCGCCGCTTCTGGCTCGGTGTGATTGCCGGCTGCTACGTGACTCACGGAGAGACCTATCTCGACGCTGACTTGCCTTTGTCTGCGCTGAATGAAAACAGCACGCCGGTCATCTGGTGGTCGCACGGCGGCAAACTCCACGGCAGCAGCCCTGAGCGCATTCGTTTCCTGCGCAAGCTGCTGGAAGAGACCGCCATTGCGGCGGACAAAGTTGCAAAAGCTTCCGGGCTCAGGGCCCAGTCTGATCCTTCCTACTTGAATGCATGGAGCCTCGACTCGACTGGGACCAAAAAGCGGGAGGGCCTCTATTATTTCGATCTCCATCAGCCCATCTTTTATGAGTTTCCGCTGCCCGAGGGAAAATTCACCGCCGAGCACATCGACCCCTGGGAGATGACCACGAGCCCTATCTCCGGAACCTTTGAGGGAAACGCAAAGATCAAGCTCACGGGGCGTCCCTACCAGGCATTAAGGTTCCGACGCGTCGAATGATGCCCGCGATTGCGAGACTGAATCGGTCGCCGAAACTGGATGCTGAGTCTCTCGTCTCTGGTTTTCGATTCCCTGTTCCCTGGCCCCTGTTCCCTGTTTCTATGAGACAATCATCCGCAGCGCTTCTTCCCCTCGCAATCCAAGCCAAGGACAATTCCGATGACCCAGGCAGCCGCATCGCACTCTCTCACCCTTGAAATCGAGAGCAAAGGCTCGACGGCTCTCGTTCACTGCCACGGCCGTCTCTACGCCGGGGCCTGCAGCGCTCTTTACGCCAAGGTCCATCCCCTCATTCCCGATCACAAGCGCATCATCCTCGACCTCACTGACCTCACCTCGGTCGACAGCATGGGCCTCGGCACCCTCGTTCGCCTCTACGCTTCGGCTAAGTCCGGCGGCTCCTGTCTCGAGCTCATCAATCTCGGCAAACAGGTCCGCGAGCTCCTCGGCATCACCAATCTTCTCTCGCTCTTCGGCGATATGTGCGAGAAGGGCGTCGCGATCAAGTTCTGACGTGACAAGCAAGCTCCGCCAACTCCGCTTAAAATCAATCCATGTTCACCGGCATTATTGAGCAGACCGGAACGCTCGTCAGCCTCACCAATCGCGGCGGCGTGCGACGCATTACTGTTGAAGCGGGCGGCATTGCTTCTCGACTTCGCGAAGGCGACTCGCTTGCTGTCTCCGGTGTCTGTCTAACCGCCCTCGATCCCGATCCCACCTACTTCCACGCCGACCTCGCGCAGGAAACTCTCGACCGCACTTCGCTCGGCTCGCTCGCCCCAGGGGCCAGCGTCAATCTTGAGCTGCCTACCGCCGCCGGCAGTCCCCTCGGTGGCCACATCGTTCAGGGTCATGTAGACGGCGCCGGGGTCCTTACCGCACTCGATCCCGTGGTCCCCGAGTCAAGCCCACAATTCGATCGCCAGACCACGGACTGGACCCTCAAGGTTCGCGTCCCCGAAAACGTTCGCCAATGGATGGTCCACAAAGGCTCTGTTGCGATTGAGGGCATCAGCCTCACCATTGCCGACGTGGCCGGCGACGAGATCGTCATCGCCATTCTGCCGCTCACATATTGGCGCACCAATCTCCACACGCTCGCGGTGGGCGCGCCGGTGAATATCGAGGCCGATGTGCTGGTCAAGCTTGCCGCCATGCAGATGCATTCTACGAAAAAATCGCAATTCGACTTGACCGAAGCGTGGCTGGTCGCGAACGGCTATTGACTGGCGCGCTTTGGCAGAATCTCCGGCGGCGCAACCTCAATCCAGCGCGCCTTCTGTGACTCCGGCCTGCATTTAGCCCACAGTGCGTAGATCTCCTTTTTCGGCACGCCCCACGTCTCCACCAGGATGGCGCTGCCTCCATCCGCCCGGGTGTAGCGATCGCGGCACCACAGAACAAACGGCACATACCGCCCGCCCTTGCGCATCGTAAACCAATCAATGCTCTCGTGTGGCGATTCGCGGTACACACTCTCCGGCGTCCACCAGAACCGCACCGGGCCTTTCGCAGAAAACCGCTCCTCGATGCATGTGCCTCCGGTTTCATGCATCGCCCGCGCGAAGTCGGCCCACCCCATGAACCTTCCCCGCGATTTCATCAGTGACTTAAGCTTGTCTTCTCGGCGCTGCTGCCGCCATCGCATGAGAAGAACGTAGGGAGCCGCGAAGCACGCGCCAAGGAACAGAATAGGGACCATCAACAGACCGAGGAGCCAGGCGAAGACGCCTGCTCCATGTTTTTGCTGTCGCAGGTTTTCCGATTCCGGCATCTGCATCGTCGCCGCCTGTCACGGTTTTGTGGGGAGCTTCGGCGGCGCCACCACATAGTCGTCGCCCACCCGCGCCAGAATCTGCGCTCGCCGGTCCATCAATAGCTTGAGCCGCTTCGTGACTTGGATATATTCCTTCTTTTGATCCGCGGTCAGTCCGGCGCTTCCCTGTCCGAGCGCCGCGGCATTTGCACCCGGCTCTACTTCCGCATTCGGGCCGCCCACCGGCGCGGCAACATTCGTGGTAGTCAGTCCCGCCGCCTTGTTCAGCGCATCCAGCCGCGTCTCCAGCGCCGGAATTTCGCGGTCGATCAGCACTGGCTTGATGACCGGTTTCTTTTCAAGTCCCGACGCCAGCTCGTTGCGGTTATTGTCCTCCCACACCGGCAGAACGCCCACATGCCCCAGCTCAACACGCACGCCCGCCGGTCCGTAGTCCCTTTTCACCGCGGAAAATAGCCCGATCATCTCGTCTCTCGGCTCGCCATTCGAGTCCGGATTCAATCCCTCCACGTAACTCCGCGACTGGTTCGACAGAAAATTCCCCATCGAATAAAAAATCACGGTCTCGCGCCCGTCCTGCGTCTCGTAGGTCTCAATCGGCTGCAACACATGCGGATGTCCGCCCACAATCACTGTCGCTCCCGCCTCCAGCATCTTGTGCGCGAGGTCCACATCCTCCGGCCGCGGCGCCGTCGCGTATTCAATGCCCCAATGAACGCTCACCACCAGCAGATCGCACTGCGCCTTCGCCGCTTTCACCGCCGCCAGCACGGTCGCCTCATCCGCTCCCGGCGCGCCATTCGATTCGCCAGGGTACGGATAGAAATTCACATGCGGCTGGTCGTCTTTATCGGGGTTCCGGTTGCCGTTGAGCCACCGCGTCATCCCCAGCCATCCCACCTTGATCCCGTTGGCCTCGGTAATCACCGGCTGCCAGGCGGTCGCCGCGTTGTCGCTCGTTCCGGCAAACTCCAGCCCCACTTCTTTCAGGTGTTCGCGGCTCTCCGTGAATCCGGCCCATCCCTGGTCCATCACGTGATTGTTCGCAAACGACACAATCTTGATTCCGCTCGCCTTCAATGCCTCGGGGAGTGCCACCGGCGCGTCAAACAGGAAGGCCTTCGTTCCATGCGAGTTTTCCGGCGCGATCGGCGTCTCCAGGTTTACAAATCCGAAATCGGCGCCCTCAAATACGTCCGCCGTGTCGCTGAACAGAACCGCCCACCCCTGCTCGCCGTCTCCCGCGGCAGCGGCAGCAGCTTTCACAGCCTCATGGGGAATCACGTCTCCCGCCACGGCAAAGCTCACCTGCGCCAGTTCGTGCGGGTACGGGGCGACCACGGGAGCGCGCTGCCGCCCACGCAGCGCCGGGATCAGGACCGCCGGAATCAGCGCCGCGACCACCGTGAGAAGCGGAATCGCGCCAACCATCCACCAGGAGCGCCTGGCCGGGACGCGCGTGGATTTCGCGCCACTTTGTGCCCTGATCGATTTTTCCTTCATCGCCCAATCCATCGTTCACGCCACCTCGTGGATTTCGTGGCCCAACCGCGAAACGGAGAGCCTTCAGAATACAGCTTTGACGAAAATTCTCGCCGAATTCGTAACCATGCCCGCGCGGCAGCGAATCTGGAGCGCAAACGGGTCGCCCCGAGCGTTGCCACCCTCAATCGCGTCTATCCGTTACGAGAACTGGCAGCGTAACAGCGGTCCCGCGGTTGCTGTGTCCTGAAGCGATGAGGGCCAGGTGGATTTTTTCCTTGAGAAAAGCCCATCCTGCACCGAGGCAGGCAATGGCTAAAACTACTGCGGGACCGCTCAAGCTGGTACCCTGAATTTTGGGAAATATGCCCGGGGAAGGCCAATCCTTCTCGACGGACAAGCGGAGCCATGGCAGAGTTCGTAATCAAGTTGGCCGATGAGCGTGGCCATGTGCAGGAGCAGGTTCAATCCGCGGCTACGGCCGACGAGTTGCGCGCCCGCTTCTCGCACGCCGGCTACCACGTGTTTTCTGTCCGCGCGCGCGGCAGCATCGCCCTTGGCCGCCGCAAAATCAAGCTCGAGCCTTTCCTCATTTTCAATCAGCAATTTCTCACCCTGATTCGCGCCGGCCTGCCCATCCTCGGCTCCATCCAGATGCTTGGCAAGATCCAGAAACAAGCTGGGTTCTCAAGCCAGTTGGACGATGTCGCCAGCCGCGTCAAGCGCGGCGAGGCCCTCTCGGCCGCCTTTGAGGCTCAGAGCGGCATACCTGTCATGTACACCACGACGCTCCTCGCAGGCGAGCGCTCCGGCAACCTCCCTGAAGTCCTCGATCGCTACGTCAGCTTCCAGAAGGTAGCGCTGGCCCTGCGCAAAAAGCTGATCGGCGCCCTCATTTATCCGAGCGTACTCATCTGTCTTGTCTTTGGCCTGCTCATCTTCATGTTTACCGTGGTCATTCCACAGTTCGCCAAGCTCTATGACCAGCTGGGCAGCAAGCTCCCCGCGCTCACCGTCGATCTGCTGCACTTCGGCCAGTGGATGCAGCACAACATCATCTGGCTCGCGCTGGGCGCGGTTATCGCGGGCTTCAGTTTTTATCGCTTCGCCATCACCGAAGGTGGCCGCGATTTCGTCGACGGCGTCCGCGTCAAGATGCCGGTCTTCGGCAAAATCTGGCTCAAGTACCAGGTGGCTCTCTTCGCGCGCACGCTCTCCACTCTGCTCACCGGCGGCCTGCCGCTCGTGCCGTCGCTTGAAACCGCTTCGCGCTCCATCTCCTCGCGCCGCGTCTCCAAAGCCGTCGAGTCCTCAATCACCACGGTGAGCGAAGGCAAGAGCCTCGCCGATTCGCTCATCAAGACCGGCGTCTTCCCGAGTCTCGCTTCGGAGATGATCGCCGTGGGCGAACAAACCGGCGCGCTGCCCCAAATGCTCAACTCCGTTTCAGAATTCTTTGAGGACGACGTGGCCACCGCTCTCGCCGCAGCGCTCGCGCTGATTGAGCCAGCCATTCTCATCGTCATGGGCTGCGTCGTCGTCTTCATTCTCATCTCGCTCTATCTGCCCATCTTCTCGCTTGGGAATTCCACCGGGATGTAGCCGCTCGTTCTTCAGGAGGGTTGTCAACATGGCCGATTCGAACGTCGTTACGCTCCCCACCCCGGGCAGCCCCGACCTCAGAGCCGACGAGCGCGCCAACGCCGAAGCCCTCGCCCGCCGCTATCGCGCCGAATTCGTCGATCTCAAAAACTTTAAAATTCAGCACGAGCTCCTGCGTACGGTTCCCGTCGAGCTCATGTTCCGTTACAACTTCGTCCCGATTGAGCTGACTCCCGATTCGCTCATCATCGCCGTCAGTGATCCCTCGCGTCTCATGGTCCTCGACGAGATCGCAGGCCTCCTCGGCTCGCACATCACCGCCCGCGTGGCCACGCTCTCGCAGATCACAGATCTGCTGAAGAAAACCGAACAGTCGCAGCGCGTTCTCGACGAAGCCAGTGAAGGCCTTACCTTCGATGTGCTCACCGGCGACGAAAATTCCGACGAAAACATCTCCATCGAGAAACTCACGAGCGACACGGAAGATATCAGCCCCATCATCCGCCTGGTTGACACCACGATCTTCACCGCTCTCGAACGCCGCGCCTCCGACATTCATATCGAGAGCTACGACGACTCCGTTCACGTCAAGTACCGCATTGACGGCGTGCTTCAGGAAGCCCTGGCCCCCATCGCGCGTGAGCATCACGGCACCATCCTCGGCCGCATCAAGATCATGAGCGAGCTCGACATCGCCGAGAAGCGCGTCCCTCAGGACGGCCGTTTCCGCGTGCGCTACAAGAATCGCCTCATCGACTTCCGCGTCTCCATCATGCCCACGATCTACGGCGAAAACGCCGTCCTCCGCGTCCTCGACAAAGAGTCGATGAGCGAAAAATTCAAAAATCTCACGCTCGATGTCGTCGGTTTTGCTGAGGAAGATCTCCGCCGCTTCCGCCGCTACATCCGCGAGCCCTACGGCATGGTGCTGGTCACCGGGCCCACCGGCTCCGGCAAAACCACCACGCTTTATGCCGCGCTCAATGAGATCAAGAGCGACGAAGACAAGATCATCACCATTGAGGACCCGGTCGAGTACCAGATTCGCGGCATCACACAGATTCCGGTCAACGAAAAGAAAGGCCTCACGTTTGCTCGCGGCCTGCGCTCCATCCTCCGCCATGACCCTGACAAGATTCTCGTCGGCGAAATTCGCGACCAGGAAACCGCACAGATTGCCATCAACTCCGCGCTCACCGGCCACCTTGTCTTCACCACTGTCCACGCGAACAACGTGGTCGATGTTCTCGGCCGCTTCCTCAATATGGGCGTTGAAGCTTACAACTTTGTCTCCGCGCTCAACTGCATTCTGGCTCAGCGCCTCGTCCGCACCATCTGCGAGTACTGCGCCCACTCTGTTCATTACAGCGACGAAATTTTGCTCGCCAGCGGGATGGACCCCGCCGAGTGGCGCGGCTTCGACTTCCGCGAGGGGTCCGGCTGCATGGAGTGCGGCGGCACCGGCTACCGTGGCCGCACCGCCATCCACGAGCTTCTCGACCTCACCGACACCATCCGCGAGATCATCCTGGCCAAGAAACCGACCTCGGAGATTCGCAGGCAGGCGCAAAAGGAAGGCATGAGCTTTCTCCGCGAGTCGGCCATTGAGCGCGTTCGCCGCGGCGTCACTACACTCAAAGAGATCAACAAGGTTACATTTATTGAGGCTTCACGTTAGTGACCCAGATGTTCAATAAAATTCGCAGCGTCGCAGAAACCGCGGGCCGGCCGCCCGCTGCCATCGAGATCGCGCCTGAAGGCGTGCTCGCCGCCGCGCGGCCCTCCTTGCGCGGCCGCCGCGGTGGATCCGAGCCGACGCAGGGCAATGTCTACGCCTTTGTTCCGCTTCATCCTGGCGCCATCGTTCCCGGCATCGAAGAACCCACTCTGCGCGCACCTGAAGCCGTTACCGCCGCTATCCGTTCTGCCCTCGACGAAGTCTCGCCGCGTACGCGCGCTATCACCGTCGTTCTTCCCGACACGCTTGTACGCGTCTTCGTCCTTGACTTCGATTCCCTTCCCGCCAAACCGTCTGAGGCCATCCCTGTTGTCCGCTTCCGCCTGCGCAAGATGGTTCCCTTCGACGTCGAGCACGCCGGCGTCAGCTATCAGGTGCTTTCTCAATCCGAATCGGAATGGAAAGTCCTCGCCGCTGTCGTGCCCGGCCCCGTCCTCGCCGAGTATGAAGCGGCCGTTCGCGCTGCCGGCTACGAGCCCGGCGCTGTTCTCTCCTCGTCGCTCGCCGCGCTGGAGTCCTTTGAATCCATGGAAGCCATCATGGCCGCCAACCTCAGCGCGCAAGCCATCACCACCACCATCGCAACCGGCCAGGAGCTTCTTCTCTATCGCACCCTCGACCTTCCTCAGGACCCCGCGCATCGTGTCGCTGAAATTCAGCGCAGCATCGCTGTCGCGTCCGCCTACTTTGAAGACAAGCTCGGCTCGCGTCCCCGCACCCTTCACTATGCGGGCGTTCAGGACCCCGCAGAATTTGCGGCTTCCATCGGCGACCCCGAACTCTCCGTTGTCGAATGGGCATCGCGTCCCGAGGAAGGCGCCATGACCGCCCTTCCTCAAACCTGTTTTGCCGGCGTCGCAGGCGCGCTGGCCGGAGCGAGCTAGATCGATGCGGATTTCTCTCAATCTCGCTTCACGCCCTTACGCCAATATCGGCCCCGCGCTCAAGCGGCTGCGCATTGGCATGGCCGCGCTCGCCGCGCTCTGTCTTCTGTTCTTTCTGGGCCTGCATCTCTTCGACCGCCAGGCCGACGCGGCCCGCGCTCTTGAGCACTCGCTTGACGGCCGCATCGCCCACGTTGAATCCGAACGCTCCGCGGCCGTCACCATGATGCACCGCCCCGAGAATGCACGCGTCCTCACGCAAGCCGAAGCCCTCAACAAACTCTTCGATGAAAAGGCTTTTTCCTGGACCCTCGCCATGGAAGCGATGGAGACCGTTCTTCCTGCCGGTGTGCAGGTCACCTCCATCGAGCCCGTCCGCGCCCCTGACGGTCACATCACCGTTCATGTTCGCGTTGTGGGTCCCCGCGACAAAGCCGACGAGCTCGTCGCCAACCTCGAGCAGTCGCGGCGATTCCTGCAGCCCCGCATCGTGGGCGAAAATGCCGAATCCAGCAACAACCCCTCGCAGCGCCAGGAGCCCATCAGCCTCTCCAACCGCTTCGACTTCGATCTTCTTGCTGAATACAATCCGCCCACTGTCGAGGAAGTTCGGATCGCCGCCAGAAAACCCGCGCACGAGCCCGCGCACCAGGCCTCGCCGTCCATTCCGCTGGGCATTGAAAACCCGAAGCATCGGCACAGGAATCCCGCCATCTTGCAAGGGACCGGCCGTCCGCCGTACACAGGCCCGTCGCGAGGAGGTCCGCAATGAGCGCCAACGGAACACCATCGACCTTCCGTGAACGGCTGACCTCTCCGCTTACCTGGCACTTCGCCGGCTTCGCGGTCCTGCTTGTCCTCGCCGTCTTCCTGGCGGTTCGCCTCGGATTCGATTGGGCCGCGATGAACAGCCACTCCGCCGAAGTCCTCGCCGGCAAGCAGACTCAATTGAAGGCTCTCGAAATTCAGACCGCGCCTCTGCATGGCCTCGATCAGCGCGTCGAGAAAACCCGCGAACAGATCGACACCTTCTACAAGAAGCGCATCCCCTCCGACTACTCCGTCATCTCCAGCCGCATTGGCGAATTGGCTGTCACATCCGGCGTTCGCCTCTCGCGTGTCGGCTACGCGCAGGAGAAGCCCGGGGCCGAACTCACTGAAATCTCCATGGACGCCGGCATCAGCGGCGACTATCCCTCCATCATGCGTTTCATTAACTCGCTGGAGCGCGATCGGATCTTCTTCATCATTCGCGCCATGTCGCTCACCGGCCAACAGGGCGGACTGGTCAATCTTCGCCTTCGCGTCTCCACATGGCTGCGCCCCGCCGATGCTGAAGCGAGTGGCCTGCCCATGGCTCCGTCTTCCGGCGAAGAATCTCCGGCTGCTCCCGCTTCGGGCAAGGAGGGCGAATAATGGCTCTCGCTCTCGGCACCGAAAACAAGCGGCAGGTGATTCTGGCAGCCGTTCTCATTTCCGTCGTCGTTCTTCTCGGCGGATATGAGGCCTATAACTACTTCGGCTCGCCATCCGCGCCCCCGACGCCGGCGCCAGTATCGCTCCAGAATCCTCGCGCCCCATCCGCACCAACGCCCGCGGCGGGCAACGAGGCTCAGCGCCTCTCGAACGCCGGCATCGATCCCTCGCTACATTTCGATAAGCTGGCCCAGAGCGAAGATGTCGAATATTCCGGCTCCGGCCGCAATATCTTCTCCGCCGAGTCGGTCCCCGTCGCGATTCCCAAGCCCATCGCGCCGGTGCGTCCCAACGGTCCAACCGTCGCGCAGAACACGCCGCCTCCGCCGCCCAAGCCGCCGGCCATCGATCTCCGCTACTTCGGCTACTCTCAGGACGAGCATAAGCAGCTCAAGGCCTTCCTTATGCACGGCGATGACATCTTCATGGCGAAAACCGGCGACATCGTCGACCATCGCTACAAGATCGGCGTCATCCGCCCGCTCAACGTTGAGGTCACGGACCTCGCTTACAACAACACGCAAACGATCCAGATCGCACCATGACGATTTGACAATCCGCAACTCTAAACCACTGTGGTTCCTCCTTCTCCAATCCGCCGCCGCTTGCCCGCCGAACCGGTTGCCCTGTTCTTCAGGCCGACTTTCGAAGAAAGATCGCGGAAGGAATCGGAACCGCAAAACGCAGCGAACGCCGCAAATGGCTCTATGAAGGCCATTCCCGCATCCGAGCAGGGTTACGTCCTGCTCATCGCCGTTTTCCTGACGGCCCTGCTTGTCATCTCCCTTGCTGTCGCCGCGCCCAACATCGCGCGCTCCATCCAGCGCGACCGCGACCTCGAAACCTTCCATCGCGGCATGCAGTATCGCCGCGCCATTCAGCTCTATTACCGCAAATTCCATGCCTACCCGCCCAACGTTGAAGCCCTTCTGAACACCAACGAGATCCGCTTCCTGCGCAAGAGATACAAGGATCCGATCACCGGCCAGGACGACTGGAAGCCGATCGCATTCGGCCAGAACAAAACTCCCACTGCAATGGGATTCTTTGGCCAGCCCCTCGCCGGAAACGCATCGACGCTCGCCGGCATCGGCCCTGGCGGCACGGGTAGCTTGCCGGGAGCTACGAATACCAACGGCGGTACTTCCGGCAGCGGCTTTGGCTCCGGTCCCTCAAGCGGCTCCATCTTTGGCCCATCCGGCGACAGCGGCGGTCAATCGCCGTCGACAGGTGGACCGGGCACAACCGACACCTTCGGGGGCTCTACCAGCAGCTCAACGGGAACCACCGGCGACACTTCCTCCACCGGATCGAGCACCGCGCCAACGTTCGGCGGCGCAGGCATCATCGGCTTTGAGCCGGCAAGCCCCAAGCAATCCATTCTGGTTTACAAGAAAAAGAATCACTACAACGAGTGGGAATTCACCTACGACCCGCTCTCCGACGCGAAGACTATCGGCGGAGGCAGCACCGGCTTAGGCGGCCAGCCCGCGGGCAGCTCCACGAACCCAACTCAACCCTCAAACGACGGTGGCCTCGGCTCGACCCTGACTCCCAGCCCCATGCCGCCCGACACTACCCCGCAGTAGCCTCCGCACGCACTCCGCAAATACAAAAGGCCCACCGTTTCCGGCGAGCCTTCGTCCTGACTGATCTCTGGTCTCTGTTCTTATGCCTGAAACGATGAACCGCATCCGCAGGTTGACTTCACCTGGGGGTTCTCAAACTTGAATCCTGCCGCTTCGAGCGTCTCCACATAATCCACCGTGCATCCGTTCAGGTACATCAGCGATGTGGCATCGACGAACACCTTTAAGTCTTCGAAATTGAAGACTTTATCCATCATTCCCGGCTGATTCTCAAAGGCCATCGAGTACTGGAAGCCCGAGCAGCCCCCGCCAACCACGCCAATGCGCAGCCCGGCCGGCAGTGGATCCTGGGTGGCCATAATCTCGCGCACTTTGGTGATCGCCTGCGGTGTCAACATAAGTGGCGCTTTCTTAACGGTTTCCTCGGCAGGTGCTACTGTTGTCGTGGCCATAGGTTCTCCCTCGCTAACGTAAGGTTCGTGCTCTTCTTGTACTGTACCTTTCGGCGAAACCTCGCACAAGCCCCACTTTGGGTACACATCCCATTAGATGCACCCCCCTTCCCATGGACGCAAGGGAATCTTCAAGCTCCAGAAACCAACTTTTCCGCTCCGCGCTTGTCAAAGTGGTTCCCATTCTTACCTAATCGGAGCTATGATGATCAACCGTAAGGGCCCCTCTGGCCGCGAGACCGCAATTCCCTACGACCCCGCAGTTTCTGGGACCGGAATTCGTTCGGAGGTGGAGTATGTTCGTACCGGTGATGTGGACCGTCTGGTCGGGATTCGTTGTATTTATGGCTGGCCTTTATATCTATCGCTCCAGCTTGACCAAAAACGAGGAGGATCAGATCTTCCTCGACGACTCGTTTGCGCAAGAGCAGGCGGAGCAGGCAGTCATCGCTTCCAAGGTAGCCAAGGTCGAGCCGATGGTGCGCATCGCCCGTTGGCTCGTCATCGGGATGAGTGTCATCGTCATCGCGTACTACGTCCGAGATATTCTGCTCCAGCTTCACCTCATCAACTAGAGCGGGCGCATGTCCTGGCATGCGAGGCCTCTTCGGCCTCGCATGCCCGTTCCTCTTTAACCGCACGCGTCATAGCGCCCGCGGTTGAATCCCTCCGGCGAATCGATCTCCGCCTTCAGAACTGGTGAAAGATGTCGACAAGGTAGTACCCCACCACCACGACAGTCATCACTGCCACCAACGCCAGTGCGGCTCTCTTCACGGGTCGAATCTTGTTCACTCGAGCCAGAATGGCATCCTGGTCGGACTTCACCCGGTTCGATGAATCGGCCAGAAAAATCTGCGCCTCTTCATTGCGCCCCACTCTCGCCGCAAAAATCGTTACGCCAGCCATAAAGACGAACGACACACCCCAAACAGCCCACATAATAGGAACAAATCCCATTCCAGTCTCCAGGGTTAAAAATTTGTGGGGCCCGCATCATGCGCATCCGCAGAATCACTTGCGGCCGCGTTCACTGCTGCCTCACGCCGTCATCTTATGGGCTGCCGGCTTTGCGCCCGGGTGACAGTAGTCACAACCCTCGACTTTCGTCCCACATTGAAAAAAGATTCAGCCGCAACCAGACGCGGCCGAGCCTTTGCACTGAGATTTGTCATTGTCTTTGCTCTTGTTCATCCTGCTCCCTGCTTGCTACTGCCTCTTCAAACACAAAAGGCCCGCCCTTTCGGGCGAGCCTTTTTTCTTTGCTATTCCCTGTTCCCTATTCCCTGTCTTTATTACTCCACTTCCTGTCGCGCGCGGTAGCCATCCCGCGCAATCACGTCGTACTTCAGGGGCTTGTGTTTTTCATCCTGCATGCGCAGCGGCTGGCCTTCATCGTCCACCAGCTCCACGTGAATTTTGCGCCACGTCCCATCCTGCTTCGCGTTCGTCGGGTGGTACACCAGCTCGTATTTGGCTCGGATGTTTTCGTTGATCGCTTTCATGTCGTCCGGTAGCTCGCCAACGAACCGAGGCTCGAAATGCATGCCGCCCGTCAACTGCGAAAAGGTTCTCATCTGGTTTTCGGCCTGCAAGTACGTGATGCTCTCGCCGCGCATGGTCTCAAAGAATCCGCCTGTTGAAATGGTAAAGATTGTCGTGTCGCGCGATGCCTTCACCCGTTTCAGAATCTCGTCCAGATCGAGCTTCGACATGGTGTCGACGCCCGAGGCAACCAGCAGAATGTACTTCTCGCCCTGGATGCGCGACATCCGGTCCAGCGCCTCATTCAGCGCGTCAAAGACGTCAGTCTCCTGAAACGCGGCCGGCATGTAAACACCTTGCGCCAGTTCGTTAATGCCCTCCATAATCTGTTTCTTGTCCTGCGTAAAATCGCTCACGATGTGCGTATTCAGGTCAAAGGTCATCATGGCGACGTAGTCCTGCGGGCGGAGTTGCTCCGTAAACGCCCACGCAGAATTCAACGCGTCCACTCTGAAGAAGTAGCCGCGCGCCGCGTACTCCATCAGAATCAGAACCGTAATCGGCGCCTCGGTGCGTTTGAATCCTTCAACCTTCTGCTGCACGCCGTCCTCATAAATCCTGAAGTTCGATGGTTTCAGCCCGGGCACGAACTGATGCGTTTTTTCCAGCAGCACGCCCACATCGACGGTCACCTCCGGAACCTCGACGCGCAGGCTCATATTCGGCGTGTTTTCAGGATTCTTGAACTCCGGCCGCGCTGGCGCCGGCGGTGGCGTGTTGTCTGAATTGTCTGGCTTCTTGGGCAGAGCGATCGGACCATTGTCCCCGCTCGGACCTCCCGCGTCCGGCGCTTGCTGGTCCGGTTGTTGTGCCGCGGGCTGCTGTGCCGGGGGCTGGCTCTGGTATTGCGCATGTCCCTGCAACGCTGTCGCGAACAGAAGCAGAAAAAGAATCGCCAGCGAAAATACGCCAATCTTCCGTGCCTTCCAATGTGCGCCGATCTTTCGAATCCTGATCATCTCAACCTCTTGTGTTCCCCAGCATACGCGACTTGCATCGCCGCCCTCTAACTCCACCATCCCCGCTGGCTCCGCGGTCTCTCCCGCTAACTCCGCCGCCTTGCCGTACTCTAATAGACGTGGAAACTCGCCCGAAGGGAACCAAAGCCTTCCCCGCCTTCGCCCTCGCCGCTGCCTTGGCACTGGCGGCAGCGCCGTCCGCGCTTTTGCCGGCACAATCCTCACCTTCCTCCGCCGTACCTTCCCCGGCGCCTCAAACTGCCGCTGGTCCGCCATCGAATCCCGGCTTCTTTCCCCTCAGCCGGATTCGCCGTGGAATGACCGGAACCGCCTGGACGGTCTTTCAAGGCTCTACGCCCGAACCCATGCAGGTCGAGATTCTTGGGATCCTTCGTGGAGCGCGCGGCCCCGGCCAGGACCTCATCCTCGCACAGCTCCACGGCGACAAACCCGAGTACACCGGCGTCGTTGAAGGCATGAGCGGAAGCCCGGTTTACATCGATGGAAAATTAGCGGGCTCGCTCTCTTACCGCATCGGACAATTCACCAAAGAACCCATCGCCGGCATCACGCCGATTGAGCAAATGCTCGAGGTCCGCGACATTCCCGTCCGCGATCTCACGGCCCCAGACGTGAAAATCGACGCACAGGCCGCCCCGGCCGCTCCAGATTCACGTCTCGACGCAAGCGAGACAGCCCAGAACCAGAACCCGCTCGCTCCCGGCGGCATGACGTTCCAGCCTTTGGACACTCCTCTCATCATGAGCGGATTCCTGCCGGACGCCATCCGCTTCTGGCAGCAGCAAACCGCTGGAACCTCCTTCGAGCCCGTCGCTGCGGGCGGCTCTCTCGGGGGAATTTCATCAGGTTCTGCTTACTCAACCACTCCTTCCTCAAGCACAGGCCCCGATTCCTCTGCCCACCCCGTTCTGGAGCCCGGCTCAGCGGTCAGCATGCAGCTTATACGCGGCGATCTTGAAGTCGCGGCCACCTGCACGGTCACCTGGGTCGATCCAAAGCAGCTTCTCGCCTGCGGGCATCCCGTTCTCGGCGCGGGTCCGGTTTCGCTCCCCATGACCGCTGCCGACGTTATCACCACGCTCGCTTCGCCATTGAATTCTTTCAAGATCATCAACACCGGTGTGACCATCGGCGCTTTCACCCAGGACCGCGAGTCTGCCATCCGTGGCGTTTTCGGCGCGCAGGCCCGTATGATCCCCGTCCACGTCACCATCGACTCCCCTGAAGGCGCGCGCAAAGTCAACGTCGAAATTCTAGACCTGCCTTCCCTCACTCCGACCGCCGTTCAGGTTGTTCTCTACGAATCGCTCCTCGAATCCAACCAGAGTTCTGAAGCGCTCAGCTACCACGTTACCGGCGACTTCGATATTGCCGGATTCGCGTCGGTCCCGCTCGATCTCTGGGCGCCGTCCGGGCAGCCAACGCCTTCTCCCATGGCGGCCGCTCTTTTAGCCGGAAGCCAATTCACTCGCCTTTACTCAAACGGCGCGCGCCAGGGCCTTGTTCGTTCCATCGATTTTCACGTCCAGGCTATTCCCCGCCCCGTCGACGTCGCGCTCGATCAGGCGCGCATCGCTTCCACTGACATCGCGCACGCAGGCGACACCATCACTATTGAAGCCACGCTTCGCCCATCGCATCAGCCGGAGCGCAACGTCCGAATCGCCTTCAAATTGCCGTCCCGCCTTGCCAATGGCAACCTCCGCCTTCTCGTTTCCGACGCGGCCACCCTCGACCGCACTTTGTTGCAGCCGCGTCTATCCGCTTCCACCCCCAGTCTCGCCGCTGTCCTCGCCGAGGCCCGCGATCAGCACGCCGCAGACCGCGTCTATGTCAGCCTTCTCGCGCCTGAGACCCAGGCCGAAATCCACGGCCAAACCTACACCAGTCTGCCGCTCTCCGTTGCCAATGCTCTTGAGCCGCTCCGCAACGCTCAGGATGCGGGACTGAATGGCGAATCCGCCGAACTCGTCGGCGAAGCCCCTGCCGGAGGCGTTCTCTCCGGCTTTTGGATTCTGAATCTCAACATCGAGCCCGGCGGTTTAAACTAGACTGAACACGATAACGATTCACCTTTCCTGCAACCGGCGCTATTTGGGGATTGAGCCGGTACATTGCAAATTCTTTTCGAGGCTTCGGGGAAATTATGGCTCAAATACAGGGACTTGCGGCTCATGCGGCGGGGTCGGAGCTGCTTCCTCTTCGTTACGAACCTGGCAAACTCGGCGCGTTCGAGGTCGAAATCGCCATCACCCACTGCGGCGTCTGCCACAGCGATCTTCATCTCATCGCCAATGACTGGGGCATCAGCCAGTATCCCTTCATCCCCGGCCACGAAATCGTCGGAACCGTCGCGGCGGTCGGCAGCGAGGTCCGCACTTTGGAAGCGGGTCAGCGCGTCGGCCTTGGCTGGCAATCCAACTCCTGCGGCCAGTGTGAGTGGTGCATGCGCGGCCAGGAAAATCTCTGCGCGGCCTCTGAAGGCACCTGCGTTCATCGCCACGGCGGATACGCTGACCGCATCCGCGCCAACGCCCGCTTTGTCGTTCCCATTCCCGACGCTCTGCCCAGCGAGCAGACCGCCCCACTGCTCGGCGGCGGCATCACCGTCTACAACCCCATGCGTGCATTCGGTGTCAATCCATCGTCCCGAGTCGGCGTCGTCGGCATCGGCGGACTCGGTCACCTTGCCATCCAGTTCGCCCGCGTCTTCGGTGCACACGTCACAGCCTTCTCCACCACAGTTGGAAAAGAAGAGGAAGCCCGCGCCCTCGGCGCACATCACTTCGTCCACAGCCGCGAATCCAAATCCATGAAGGAAGTCGCCGGCTCTCTCGACTTCGTCCTCAGCACCGTCAACGCGGATCAGGACTGGGGCGCTTACCTCCAGGCCCTGCGTCCCAATGGGTCACTTTGGTTCGTCGGCGTTCCGCCCTCTCCCATCTCCGTTCACACGTTCCCGCTCGTCTCGGGAATGCGCACGATCGGCGGCAGCCCCGTCGGCAGCCCTTTCCGCCTGCGCGAAATGCTGGACGTCGCCGCGCGCCACGGCGTCAAAGCCACCACGGAGCGTTTCCCCATGGACAAAGCCAACGAGGCCATCGACAAGGTAAAAAAGGGCAAAGTCCGCTACCGCGCCGTCCTCGCCAACTAGCGGGCTGAAACGGCACTGTGGATCGCGTGCCTAGCTCCGCTAACGCCGCCAACTCCGCTAGCCCCGCTGTTCTTCTCGATTTCCACAGCCAGTTTTGGGTAACATATTTCCCAATGTCCTTCCCAATCAAAACCTGCGTCATTTGTCACGAGGAGTTCGAGCTTCACCCCGGCAAGCCCGGCTTCGCCAATCGCTGCCCTTCTTGCAGCGAGCCTGAGGAATCCTCCGAGCCCGAACCAAGCGCGACCGACTACGTTGAGCGCCGCGCCACACACGAAGTCAACGCTGCACGCCGCCGCGCCATGCGCGACCTCCTCTACCGCAAAGACAGCTGATCGTCCCGGGTCCCTCGGTCCCCGAGTCCCATCCCCGTTCTTCCCACCGGTACAATGAAGTTGTGCCCAAACCTTCCCCGCCTGTCGATCTCCAGGAGTCGAAGACCGCGTCCGCAGGGCCGCGGGTCGGCTTCGTCTCTCTTGGCTGCCCGAAGAATCTCGTCGATTCCGAGGTCATGATGGGCTTGCTCGACCGTGCCGGAGCACGCCTCACCGCCCGCCCGGAAGACGCCGAAATCCTCGTGCTCAACACTTGTTCCTTTATCGACACCGCCAAGCAGGAATCGGTTTCGACCATCCTGGAAATGGCCCGCCACAAAACCTCGGGCCGGGCGAAGAAGCTCATCGTTGCGGGCTGCCTCGTCGAGCGCTATCGCGACGAAATCCAAAAGAATATTCCTGAAGTCGACGCTGTCGTCGGCACCGGCGAACTCGAATCGATCCTCGATGCTGCGGGCCTCAGCTCCGCCCCCGCACCCATCGCGGCTTCGCCCTTCACCATTCTCACCAGCACGCACGCCGAGATTCGCTCGGGCAAAGAATCCCAATCTGGCACGCACAAAGCCCGCCCCGAAGGCGATGCCCGTGAACGGTCCGGCCGCTTCCTTCGCGACGCATGGGCCGGCGCTTCATCCGCGCTGCCAACCTATCTCTACGACGAAACCACCCCTCGTTTGCTCTCCACGCCGCGCGCCTCGGCCTACATCAAGATCGCCGAGGGCTGCGATCATCCATGCACCTTCTGCGTCATTCCCAACCTGCGTGGCAAATTCCGCTCCCGCCGCTTTGAATCGGTGGTCGCGGAGGCCGAGCAGCTCGTCGCCCGCGGCGTCCGCGAAATCACCCTCATCGGCCAGGACACCACCTGCTACGGCGAAGATCTCGGCCTCCGCGACGGCCTCGCGACCCTGCTCGACACTCTCGCCCGCATTCCGAATCTCAGATGGCTGCGTTTTCTCTACGCCTATCCCAACCGCATCACCGGCAAGCTGCTTGAAACCATCGCGAAGCACGACAACATCTGCAAATATCTCGACCTGCCGCTTCAGCACGCCTCACCCGACGTCCTCAAGCGCATGAAGCGCGGCGCATCCGCCGACATCTTCCTCAAAACACTCTCCAAGGTCCGCGCCGCCGTCCCCGGCATCGCCCTTCGTACGAGTTTCATCGTCGGATTTCCCGGCGAGTCGCTCCGCGACTTTGAAGCCTTGGAGGAATTTATCGGCGAAGCAAAATTCGACTGGCTCGGCGTCTTCAACTATTCGCATGAAGAAGGCTCGGCCGCCTACGCGCTCGACGCGCAGATTCCCCACCGCACAATTGAGTCGCGCCGTCGCCGCCTGATGAAGCTGCAGCAGACTATCTCACGCCGCGCCAAGAAAACCTGGGTCGGTCGCGAGCTCACTATCCTCGCCGAGGGCCCCAGCGCCGAGACCCCGCTCCTCTGGGAGGGCCGCACTGAATTTCACGCGCCCGAAATCGATGGCAAAGTCTTCATCAACGACTTTGGCGCGTTCGACGATCTCGAAGAGGGCCGCTTCTACCGCGCCGAGATTACCGAGTCGCATGACTACGACCTCGTCGCCCGCATCCTCTCCGCCGCAAACTAGCCTGAGCCAAACTCGCCGCTCAAAAAACCAAGGGCGGCAGGTCTCAGATCCCGCCGCCCCACGAATTTCGATCTCCGGTCTCTTCTCAGAGCAGACCGGGCACAGTCGTATCCATGGTGATGCGGGTTCCGTTGAGCACACCCACGATATGGACTCCCGGATTGCCAGAAGTATCGTATGCATCCAGCGTGAATGTACCCGAGTAGTGGTTGCCATCCGGGCTCA
>Ga0335085_10004265_pt1 | contig 23842 bp, 18 predicted proteins | sample Lox_Sample_45_FD_206712 | JGI IMG/M metagenome (GOLD analysis project Ga0335085, IMG submission 206712) | Soil microbial communities from Loxahatchee National Wildlife Refuge, Florida, United States - Lox_Sample_4.5 | ecosystem: Environmental > Terrestrial > Soil > Wetlands | place: USA...
GTTGGCGGTAGCTTGCCAGGGCAGCGGGAAATTCCATTAAGGCAAATTGCGCTTGGGCGAGGATGGTGAGGGTGTCGGTCTGGTCCGCGTGCAAGCTCAGCGAGCGCGCCGCAGCAGCTTCCGCCGCCGCAAAGTGCCGGGCTTCCAGGTCGCGGCCGGCTCGCTGGGTTAGATACACGTACCCCACTTCCAGCGGTTGCTCGCTGGTCAGGCCCTCCCAGTGCTGGTCGGAGATCATTGTTTGAATCTGCGCGATGCGTTCGGAGGGCAGCGGATGCGATCGGAAATAGCCCTCCAGGGTCTCCCACGCCAGATTGGACAGCTCTTCTTGTGGTGACTGCGCCCTCCTCGCCCTTTCCTGGTAGAGCCGGTCAAAGGTCTGGAACATCCGCAACGCGCCGAGTGGGGAATAACGCGCCCTGACGGCAAGCTGCGTGCCTTCGCGGTCGGCTTCCAGTTCCTGCGTCTTGCTGTAACCCTCTTCGAAGACTACGACGGGGATCGCTATAAGAGCGCCAATCGGCGCCTTCTGGAGCGCCGCTTGCATCTGCACCCGCTCCATGCAATGGTAGTGGTCGATGTGCTCGATCTCGTGGCCCAGGACGCTTGCCAACTCATCTTCGCTGTCCATAAGTGCCATGAGCCCGCCCCCGATAAACACGTGCCCACCCGGCAAGGCAAACGCGTTAACAAAGCCGGGATTGGAAATATAGTGGAATCGGTAGGGCAGCTTCCGTTGAGCGCCGGCCGCCACTCGCGCGCCCACCCGGGTAACGTAGGCCTGCACTGTCGGAGTGGTGGGAAGCTTCTGGGCGAAAATGCCTTCTCCCTCATAATCCTTGGCCAAACGGTCGCCGATCTTGATTTCGTCCAGGTCCGATATGCGGGTAAAGGAAACAGGGAGCCGCGTGAGTTCGTGCTCGGTATCCGCAATTAGGGAGAGCACCGCGCCAGGCCCCACAGGCGCGGCAATCCTCTGCTTCTCGCTTGCCACCAGGGCCGCGCCGAGCAGAACCAGCGTGATGATGAAGGCGCTCCAGCGTTTCATAAATACGCTCGCAGAACTTCCTTGTATCGCGTATAAAGGAATGAGACCGAAAGCAGGGCGGCGCCCAGCGCGATAAAGGTCAAATAGCGGTCGCGAGGGGCCAAACCCCAGACGTCCACGGTCACAATCTTGACAACGCAGATCAAAAGCAGCGAGAGCGCGCTCAAGCGGAAGGTGCGCTCTTGAACGGCCAGGGCAAACAGGAACACAGCCACGGCCTCTGCACCCCAGGCCACCGTGGACATGCCGTGGGCGCGCAACTCCATGTAGAGCAGGCCGGTGAGCAGAAGGAAGAAAACAAAAAAGAACACTTGCGCAGGATTCCGATTGAGGCTGGCCAGCGTGCGCCTTACCCGGCCTTGTGCAATGGGGCCCTCCGGCCTCGGCAGTTTGAGCCGGCGAGCGACGAGAAGCGCGAGGAACACCAGGGCAACGGACATCCCCACCGTCATCCACCCTCTCGTCCAAAAGGAAGGTGGGGGAAAGTAACTGCGCTGATAGAAATTGTGAAGAAAAGTGCGGAAGAATACTGCGGTTCCCAGCAGCAGGCCCTGTCCCAGGAATATCCGCCGCCCATATCGCCAGGCAATCAGCACGAACAAACAAACCAAGCCCGACCAGGCGGCGGCGATCCAATCGGGACTTAGCTCAAAACGCATGGCGGCGGCGACGGTGAGGGTACCGAGGTAGCAGTGCAGATCGGCCGCCCGCAGCCGCGCATCGAGTGTAGCGCCGACCTTGAGGTCGGCACCGGTCGTAGGGCCGAACAGCGTTCGGCCGGGCCCAGCGCTGCTGGGCCCTACGGGTGCCACCAGCCGCCCGTAAACAAAATAGAACAGCAGCGCCAGAGGCAGGGCGGCGCAGAGGCGCGGGCTCAGTTGCCCGGCACTTTGCTCGGCGTTGAAATTAACAAAGAAGAGCCGGAAGAAGCTCGCCATAAAGAGCACGTAGCTTTGCAGACGCAGCGAGGCGGAGCGCCGCTCGCAGCCCAACTGGAACAGGACCAGTCCCATCAAGGCCCACCCCAGCGCAACGCTGGCCGGCCAGAGCTGATACCACGCCAGCATCGCCACCACCAGCGTCGCCACCCAGGTGTAGCCCTCGGGAATGCGGATGGTACGTACCCGATCGTGGAATCCGATCCAGCGCGAGGCGAGATACAGCAGGGCCGCGGACAGGGCGATGGAAATCACCGCCCGCACGTTGATATACGAAACCTCCACCACGGCAAAATTGGCGAAGATCACGCGCAAAAATCCCAGCAGGGCAAAAGCGTTGGCCAGAACGGAAAGTTCTTCCATCTTCCAACGGGCGCCCGCCACGGCCAATGCCAAAGCGCAGGCCGCAAACCCCACCGCCTGCCACGGCTCCGAGCACACCGCCCACACCGCCGTCAGGAGCATGAATCCCGCCAGGTAGGATTGCAGCCGGTAGAACTTCTTTTCGAATCCGTCCCGCAGGAGGTCGGGCCAGCGGCGCGGGACCCAGTGGGCATTGGCGAAGATGACGAGGGCCGCCAGGGCGAAGACCATGGCACGGCGCGGATCGCTGAAGTCCGCCGCCCGGAGGTCACGCAGGTTGCCGAGGCGGTGGGTATCGACAAAGAACATGTGCCCCACCACCAGCACTTCCGCCGCAATCCCCAGCCAGCGGAAAAGAATCTCGCGCGTAAACACCCCGGCCAGGAAGAAGGCTTCGGCTTCCGCCAGCCAGATCAGGGAAAGCTGCCCGCCTGAGTAACGGTAGGGGAAGGCGGCCACCAGCAGAGTGGCGCCCAAAGTCGTGAGGATGACAAATGCCGTGCGGCGCCGCTTCGTAATCGGCAATTGCCCGAGCACCAACTCCACGGTGCCGACGCTCAGAAGAAACCAAAACGCCAATTCGGGATGAACCGATTGGTACTTGACGAGATAGTGGAAGAAGAAGGTGTTCAGGATCGCCGCCACTGTGGAGATGTTCTCCTCCTGTGGCGCGTCAATGCGGCGGTAGAGGTAAGAGAACCGGAAGATCAACCAGTAACTGAACAGAAGCAGCGTGCTCGGCACCATCTCCGGGAAGGCATGGTGGTGCTCGCCCATGGGCTCGATGATGGGGCGCAGCCAGTAATAGTGATTCAGGAAGAGGGCGACGATCGCCAGCACTTCCAGGTCAAACCAACGCCGCTTTCCAACAATCACCACCAGGGCCACCGCCAGGATGGCGCTGGCGATAAGGCTGGTGGGACCGGCGCGGCTGATGTTGATGGTGGAAAAAGCCAGCAGGAAGGCAAGCCCAGTGGTGACCCGGGAGTCGTAGCGCAGGGTGTGGAGCACCATCGCTGCGGCCACGATAATCAGGAAAAAAAAGTCAAGGGGTTCCGATGGCAGCACTCGCGCCGCTTCGATGTGATTCATCGCATAGGTGGTGAAATAGAGCAGCGCCCAACCGCCACCCATCCCGGCCCGGGCCAGGATGCGCCACCGCTCCCGCCGCTCAAAGAAAAAGCCCGCTCCCAGAAACGCACCACCGACGGCAAAACCTACGAACACCTTGCCGGCTGGGCCCAGTTCACGCATTTCGTAGGCGAGGAAGAACGCGACACCGATCACCAGGATGATCATGCCGAGCTTGTTGAGCCAGTCAGTGCCGAGGACTTCTTCCATATTCAGCACGCGTTTGGCGGCTTCGTGGGCTCTGGGCTTTGGCGCCCCCGACATTTCGAACTGCGGTGACGCAACGGACGGCGCGGGGGCGCCGGGCTTGGAGACATACGGTGGCCCCGTGACCCCGGGCCGCGGAGGTTGCTTCAACGGGGGTGCGGGTTGCGGCACGGTCGCGGGCGCGGTGAGGGATGGCACCACGGGCCCAATGACGGCTGCCGGGCGAGGCGGTTCGGCGGCAGGCGCTTCTGCCCCGGCGGCTATGACGGGGGGTTTGGCTGGCTCTGGAGGAGCGGCGGCGGCAGGCCCCTCGCGAATCGTCGATGCTTTCCGCAAATCCTGAACGGCCTGCTCCAAAACGATGGTCTGCGCCGTAAAACGACGGTGGAGTTCCTGAAGTTGCCTTTCGAGGGCAAGGACGCGCTGGGTCAGCTTTTGCCAGCGCTCCTCATTCTGCTTGCTAAGCTGGGTGGCCGAGACGGCGCGGATCAACGCAAAGATGGGGATGGCGAAGAACAGGACAACGCAACCGAACACGAGGAGGATTCCTAAGACTTCCACAGTTATGACTCCGCCGGAATTGGCGCGTATGCTAGCAATAAAAACAATCAATAGCTACCGCTTTTCCCCCATCTGTCAATAGCAGCGTGCCAACATCGGAGGGAGGGTGGTCATTCCGCCTCCTGCGTCCAGCCAAACTGAGCGGCGCGATTATGCATCGCAATGTGACCTGGACCGGCGCTCATGCGCATCAGTCTGGGTGGTAAAGCCGAGCACCGCCAGGGGGCGGGTGACAGTTTCGGAAGTGTCATAAGCAAATACCCACGGCTGACGCCGGGGGCTACTTTCTTCCGCCTGCCTTGCAGGCTCTGGAGTTTCTCCATGGGCACTCTGCTACAAATGCAGACCCTTCGGCCCGAATGAATCGGACCTCAGGATGACAGTTGCCTCCCCAACGTGTGCGGCTCTGCCGCCCGGCTGTTATAATCGCTGGCAGGTAGGGATAGGAAAGAAATGGAAACGCCATGAAATCCGTTGTCATCGCCGGAGGCGGGTTGGCGGGAAGCGAGGCGGCTTGGCAACTCGCCGAGCGGGGGGTGCCCATAACGCTTTACGAGATGCGTCCGTCGTGCCCCACGCCTGCGCACAAGACCGACCGTCTGGCGGAACTGGTGTGCAGCAATTCGCTGAAGTCGAACACCCACGGGTCGGCCTCGTGGCTTTTGAAAGAGGAACTGCGGCGCGCGGGCTCGCTCCAGATGCGGGTGGCGGGCGAGTGCGCCGTGCCGGGCGGATCAGCGTTGGCCGTGGATCGCGAGCGCTTCGCCGGGGGCGTCACTGCTGCCATTACGGGACATGCACTTATCACCCTGCGGCGGGAAGAGTTGCGCGAGATTCCCGACGACGGCCTGGCCCTAATCGCCACCGGCCCTCTCACCTCCGACGCGCTGGCCGCACAACTACAATCGCTGACCGGTTCCGAAAACCTGGCCTTCTACGACGCCATCAGCCCGGTGGTGGATGCGGAAACCCTGAACCTGGACCGTATCTTCCGCGCCTCCCGCTACGGCAAAGGCGGGGAAGATTACCTCAATTGCCCGTTCACCGAAGACGAGTACCGCATCTTCTACGAGGGGCTCGAGAGCGCGGAGACCGTTCAAGCGCACGAGTTCGAAAATGTGAAGTTCTTTGAGGCCTGCCTTCCCATCGAAGAACTGGGGCGGCGGGGGTATGACACGCTGCGCTTCGGCCCCATGAAACCCGTGGGCCTGGTCGATCCGCGCACTGGCCGGCAACCCTTTGCTGTGGTGCAATTGCGGGCGGAGAATCTGCGCTTCTCCAGCTACAATCTGGTGGGGTTTCAGAACCATCTGAAATTCCCTGAACAGAAGCGAATAATGCGGTTGATTCCGGGGCTGGAGAATGCGGAGTTCCTGCGATTGGGGCAAATCCATCGCAACACCTACATCAACTCGCCCCACTTGCTGAGCCCCGACTTGAGTTTTCGCAGCGCGCCGCGGGTTTTTGTCGCGGGCCAGCTTTCCGGCGTCGAGGGTTATGTGGAATGCATCGCGACGGGTCTGCTGGCGGGTCTGGCCTTGGCGGCGCGGGCGCTGGGCGCCGCCGCCGCGACCGAAGTTGTAGGGGCCAGCGGCGCTGGCCCTGGGCCGAACGCCGTTCGGCCCTACACACCGCCGCCACGCACCACGGCGCTGGGGTCGCTGGTGCATTACATCACGCACGCCGACACGGGGAACTACCAGCCCGCCAACATATCCTTTGACCTGCTGCCGCCGATAGAAGGTCTCCCCCGCACGATTGCCCGAGATCGCCGCGCGCGGCGAGGGAAGCAGTGTGAGCGGGCACTGGCGGACTTTGAATCGTGGTTGGAAACGATGGCTGGTCCGTTGTCCGTGGTCCGTTGTCCGTCGCAACGGACGGAACGCGTATCGCGGACGACGGGCAACTGACAACGCCAATGACTGAACTCATCGAACGCTACATCACCTACCTCCGCTATGAGCGCAACGCCTCGCCGCACACGATTCGCAACTATCACAGCGACTTATTGCAATTTCGGGACTACCTGAAGGGGGGAGATCCTGAAGCCACAATCGACATGAGGTCCGTCGACGCCCTGCGCATTCGCGGATTCCTGGCCTTTCTCTTCGAGCGCGAAAAAAAGAAGACTTCCATCGCACGCAAGCTGGCCTCGGTGCGGGCGTTTTACAAATTCCTTGCTAAAGAGGGAGTGCTGGGGGCAAATCCCGCGGCGACCGTCTCCACTCCCAAGCTCGACAAAACGCTTCCCCGCATCATGACGGAAGAGGAGATGAACACCTTTCTCGACCGTGTGGCCAGGGCCGTCCAGACCGGCGAACCCATGATGCGCCGCGACCGCGCCATTTTGGAATTACTGTATGCTTCTGGTTTACGGGTAAGTGAGCTTGCAGGGCTCGACCTGCGCAGCGTCAGTTTTGGCGAAAGCATGTTGCTGGTGCGTGGAAAGGGCCGCAAGGAACGCATTGTACCCTTCGGTTCCAAGGCCAAGCAGGCACTGGAAGACTACCTACCGGTTCGAGAAAAAGTCCTGATGGAGGCGAGGAAGACCGGGCAGACGGCGCTGTTTCTCAATACGAAGGGCGCCCGGCTGACCACCCGCTCCGTCGACCGGTTGTTGAAGAAATATGTCCGCGCCTTCGGACCCAACGTGAAAGTCAGCCCGCACTCGATGCGGCACGCCTTCGCTTCCCACTTGCTCACCGAGGGCGCCGACCTGCGGGCGATCCAGGAAATGCTCGGGCACCGGAGCCTGGCCACCACGCAGAAATACACGCAGGTCTCAATCAAGCAACTGATCGATGTTTACGATAAGACGCATCCGAAGGCGTGAAGGGAATGCTGGGGTTTAGGATCTGGGTTCAGGAGCTGGAAGTGAGAAGCGCGATCCTTTCTTCGGGTTCCTGTCTTCACTGCGTTTCGCGATGCCGGTGGTCGAGAAACCACTCGCCAACTTCCGCTGATGCTTCCGAGAGCATCCCGAAAATCCGGGTTGCCACCCGCACGCCCGAGGCCAGAGCTTTGACGCCCAGCCACACGGCCAGTCGCTCGGCCGAAGGGGCCGGGTCGCGCCAATCAACCCGCGGTCGAGGATGTGGGCCGTCGGTGAGAAAACGCATCAACACAAGGCCGGCACCAAGCGCGGCTCCGGCCAGTATTGCTAACTTGAGAAAACTACTGGAAATGCTGTTCAAATCGCCAACCACGATTTCAATCTCCCATTCTCCGAAAAATCTCTCACTATGTTAGATTCACCTAGGCTGTGAAGGGTTACCAAATTTCATCGGATCGATGATAATTTCCCTTGGAGAGATTCCGCCATGGGACTTTGGTGCCCGTGCTGCACCGAGGCGGATGGGTTTGACGATCATCAAAATACGCCCGGGTCCTATCAGGAAATTTATTACCTTTGAGGCACACGGTGTTAGAATCTGGAAGAAGCGTCCGGGGCGGCCCTAAGTTCCCTGAAAGGCCAGGGGGGTGCCTTGCACCTGGCGGCGAGGAGCAAAGGGCTGAACTCCTCTAAACATTGGAAGCCTGAAAGTCGATGCCCTCAAACCTTTACTACTTCGATCCTTGTGCTGCTGAGGCAGGTTTGCGCAACCTGGGCGAGGACTACCACCTCATTCCCATTCCTCGAGGGCAGGATAAACCTCCCGTATGGGAACTGCCGGCGGTTTTCGTGGCCGACGCTGGTGAAAACGACTTGGACCGCCTGGAGAAGTCGGCGCCCAAGTCAGACGCGTGGGGGATCATATGCCTGGTGGATGGCGAGGCGCGCCCACCCGCCAAACTGAAATCACATATCTTCGCCGTGCTTCCGCGTAAAGTGCCCTGCCTGGTTGTGGAGAAAACGGTTGAGAAGGCTTTTGAGAACCTGCGCGGGCAGGAAGAGCACCAGCGTACTCGCCGGGAATTACGGCGTGCCGTATCGGATCTCGAGACGCTCAACAAGATCGGCGTGGCACTTTCCACCGAGCGCAACACCGATTCGCTGCTGGAACTGATTCTGAGCAAGAGCCGCGAAATTACTTCCGCCGACGCCGGTTCCCTCTACCTGGTGGAGGACGAAGGCGACGGGGGCAAGCATCTGGTCTTCAAGTTGACCCAGAACGACAGCCATTCGGTGCCCTTTCGCCAATTCACCATGCCCATCGACACGCGCAGTATTGCCGGCTACGCTGCAGCCACTGGGCAGATCCTCAACATCAAGGACGCATACCGCATTCGCAATTTGCCTTTCCGGCTCAACCGGGACTTCGACCAGAAGTTCGGGTATCGCACCAAGTCCATGCTGGTCCTTCCCATGAAGAATCAGAAGGACGAAGTGATCGGGGTGCTTCAGCTTATCAATTCCAAAAAGCATCCTGGCGTGAAATTGACTACTCCCAAGATTGTCAGGGAGGAAGTCTGCCCGTTCTCGCAGCAGAGCAAAGAACTGGCCTCTTCCTTGGCCAGCCAAGCCGCAGTGGCGCTGGAGAACAATCTGCTCTACCGCGACATCGAGATGCTGTTCGAAGGCTTTGTGCGCGCCTCGGTGACCGCCATTGAATCGCGCGACCCCACGACCTTCGGCCATTCCGAACGAGTTGCCAAGCTCACAGTCGCCCTGGCGGAGACGGTGGATCGCCTGGACTCCGGTCCTTACAAAGACATTCATTTTACCCGCGAGGACATTCGCGAGATTCGCTACGCATCGATCCTGCACGATTTCGGCAAGGTCGGCGTGCGCGAAGAGGTTCTGGTCAAAGCGAAGAAGCTTTACCCTCCGCAGCTCGAGGTCATCAAGAAGCGGTTCCAATACATTCGCAAAGCATTGGAACTGGAGACGCACCGGAAGAAGCTTGACCACCTGCTGCGCAACGGAAATCAGGGGTATGAGGAGTGCTTCGCGCTGATCGATGGCGAGCAAGCTCGCGAATTCCAAAATATCGACGAATTCCTGCAACACATCCTTCAGGCTAACGAGCCGACGGTGCTTCCGGAGAAGATTTCGGAAAAGCTCGAGCAGATCGCGGGCTGGAGCTTTAACGATCCCTCCGGTCCCACAGAGCCACTGCTCACCCAGGATGAGTTGCAACTGCTTTCCATCGCCAAAGGCAGTCTTGACTCCGACGAGCGCCTGCAGATTGAATCGCACGTCATTCACAGTTTCCGGTTCTTGAGTCAGATTCCCTGGACCAAGGAATTGAAGCGCGTGCCGGAAATCGCCCGCGCGCACCATGAGAAACTGAACGGCTCGGGATACCCCTACCACATGGACGCGGAAGACATTCCCTTCCAATCGAAGATGATGACCATCTCAGATATCTTCGACGCGCTCACGGCGCGCGACCGGCCTTATAAGCGCGCGGTGCCGATAGAGCGGGCGCTCAACATCATTGGTGACGAAGTGAAGTCGCAGCTTCTCGATCCCGTGTTGTTCAGCCTCTTCATCGAAGCCAAAATCTTCCAACTTACCGCCAAGGATTGAGGCTGATAGGCTTTCAGCGTTCAGCTAACCAACTTCTGACTTCCGCTTCCTGCCTATTGCTCACTGTTAATAGGGGTGCCACGAGTAGATGGATTCGTAAACCAGCACCCCGTGGCCGGTGGCACGGTCTTCGAGGCTGAGACAATAAAGACGTCCGGCATTGAAGGAGGCTGCAAGTTTGTGGCCGGTACCCAACCACGTCAGGTGCTGGCCGCCGCGGAAGTCGAGAGTAGTAGCGTCAGGAACTCCAAGTGTAGATTCCGCCTCCCGCGGGGAAAACACCGTGCTGAGCTTCTGCGGGTGCCGCTTCACAATCACCCCCTCCAGGGGGACGGAGATTTCATGCGTCGAATCCTCCACCACAGAATCATGGAACAAGACGACGATTTTCTCCTCGCGGAGGGCGGCCGCCTGCGCGGCCATTTCGTGCGCGCGGTGGGGAAGATAAACCTTGTATAGGAAGATGCCCCCCAAGAGGATCAGGAGTTGAATCGCGATGATCCGCCATGCGCGGCGGGCGAAACTGGTGGAAGGCATGCATCGAATTGTAATCCGGGCACTCCTAAATGGGTAGGGGATCCGCACAAGCCCACATATAATCGACGACTTATGCAAGGGATGATTACAGGAATCGGTAGCTCTGAGTGACCCGCGCCGTCCCTTCCCCTCCGCGGGGACACATCCCCCTTCTCTCGGGGCGCGTGCAATGAAATCGGAAGCAAAGACTGAGCCGCAATTCTAAAGGTTACCGGGCGGTAGCATGAGAAGTCGGCCCCTTCAAGTACTGGGGGTCGAAACGCTGGAACTTCAGGCCACAGTGTGGACAAACAATCTGACCCAGACTTGGCTGCGGACTGGCCAGGCGCTTAATTTCCATTCGGAATGCCTTCTTGCAGGCAGGACAACGGGAAAGCGGGTAGGCGCTTTGCATACGAAAGTCTCCCTTGGAACTGAAACAGAAGCTGAATGCTACCACCGGAAAAAGTCAAATGCAAACCGCCCGGGGGGTACCCAATCCATGGCCTACAACAGTCTTTGAGAAGGTCTGCGCAACGATTGCTAAGCCCCGTGGTGATAGACCTCCCATCCCTTGTAATTGGCGAGCGCGTCTGCAACCGCACGGCCAAAGTGGCTGCGATTGACGGCCACATGGTGTTCGTAGCCGTTCTTGCAGACATATTGGAGAAGGGCTTGCAGGCCGGGAATCTTCACCACCCCGTAACCACCGAAGCTCTGGAGCTTGTCCGGCGTGATTTCACCCTCGCCGCAATACGCGCGCAGTTTGCCGTTCAGGTCGTCAGTGGAGACGCGGCAATAGGTGAGCGGGCCCGCCTTTAGGGTGCCAACCACGGTCCCAAAGGTATTGGCCTTCCCCACTGAGCCCGCGATGATTTCCTGGAAATCCATCTTGAGGTCTTCAAAAAAGTGCTTGGGCAGGTTCGAGCAGTGGAAGATTACAGCTTTGTCGGGATCCTCACCGTGATTGTTGTTCCAATCAACGATGGCGCTGGGTTCGCCGGCGGCGAGCTGGAGGACATACATGCCGATCATACCGATCATATCGGTTTCACAGGCGCTGGGCATCAGGCTGTTCGACATCATGCTCATCAATGTGCAGGGGACAACGCCAAAGAACTCCTGCATGGCGGTCCAGCATTGGACGGACGATCCCGCCAGCGCGTTATCCTTCATCCAGTCGTCAACCACCACGCCAAACTTCGCCATTTTCGCCAGCGGTGCCGCAGGAATGCCTTGCGTCGTGACATAGCCGTGAATGCTCTCCAGCTTGGCCTTAACTTTCGGGCTGTCGTCCGCTAGACGGCCGATGCGGCCAAAGACTTCCGAAAGGTCGAGGGTCTCCACGGAGATGCCGTGACGCTCCATCAACTTCTCGCTGAACCGAACGGTGTTGAAGGCCGTTGGACGCGCCCCCAATACGCCCACACGAAGGTTCTTCAGCCCTTTCACAATTCGGCAGGTGGCGGCAAACGCTTTCAAGTCGGAGAGGAAAGCCGAGGAGGCAGGCGGCGACGTGTGCTGCGACGTCAACGAGTACTTGATCCCGTATTGCCACAGGTTATTGCACACGGAAATCTTGCCGCAGAAGCTGTCGCGGCGGGTTGCCAGGAGCATTTTGTCAGGCTCATCGGGGAAAGCCTGGACTAGCACCGGAACGTCAAGTCCAGCCATGCGAAGAGAATTCGCCACTCCACGCTCGTCGCCGAAGTTCGGCAGGCTGACCAGTACTCCGTCAATTTCCTCCCGATGCTGCCGGAACAGGTCGGCGCACTTACTTGCATCTTGAAGCGTTTCGACTGACCCAAATTTGGAATCTTGTGGGGTCAGGCAGATGTTTCCATAACCTTCCTTCTCCAGGACGCGCAGGATCTCTTCGCGACCATCACGCGCCAAAACATCAGGGAAAAAACCACGATTGCCAATGATGACACCGAATGTAGTGGGCTTAGACAAATGACCATCCTCCTTAAATGTGCGCTCGCGAGTCTCCGAGGCCGAACAAACCCCGAGGGCAATTCTAGCACGCCGCCGGGGCAAAAGGAGTATTCAGGAATCGCCGCCAGGCAGAGGGTGACGGCATTCCAGCTCCAACGCTGCCTACATATAGAGGCAACGGTTGTAACTTCCAATTTCCTCCAACCTGATCTTAGGCGGGACGACGGAAGCGGTCGAGAATCTGGAACAGGATCAGGCCCAGCGCAACGTTAACCAGGACGGAACTGGCGGCGGCGGCAGGTTGAAATGGCGGAGGCGCCTCAAGCAAGACGTGCTGGAGGACGGCGAGGCAGAGGTTGTGAGCCAACACAAACACTCCCGTCAGCACCGTGCGCGCCACAAGAGACTCCAATTCAAAGCGCGTGCTTGCGGAAGCCGCGAGGTAACCCACAATCGCCTTGGCAATTCCGAAGATGCCGATGTACCCATGGGAAAGCGCGTCCTGGAGCAGGCCCAGCCCCGTACCCAGGGTGATGCCAAACACCTTGTCGCGCCGCATCAAGGCAAAATAAATGCAGACAAGCAGCGGAAAGTCCATCAAGCGCGCCAAGGGCAGTTTGAGCGGCAAAAACGTTTGTAGAAGCAGCGCCCCCAATACCGCGATGGAAAGGATGGCGGGATGCACCTGAAAAACCGCAACCGGGCGATGGGTGGTAGCAGGCATCGGTGGATTAGACTACTTGACAATTAATGCGACCGCAGGGGGAGATTTAGAGCTTGTTGCTCTGCCGCGGCCGGCTTAAGGACCACCAGAACCATTTCCAGGCGGTTCAAATCTACGGAGGGCCTTACAGTAATGGTTTTATAGATGTTGCCTTCACCCACATTGGCCACGGTTCCCACGGGCAAGCTTTTCGGATAAACCTGGTCGAGCCCGGAAGTTACTACCGCTTCCCCACGGCTTACCACCTCTTCGTTCATGACGTAGCGAAGGTCGCAAAGGCTGTTGCTGCCACCCTTCAGGATGCCCTGCACACGGCTTTGGGCAAGGGTCACGCCCACGCCGCTGGATGGGTCGGTAATCAGCAGCACTTGCGCGCTGTGTGGAAAGATGGCCAGGATTTTTCCCACCACGCCTTCCGGGGTTATGATGGCAAGGTCGGTGGTAAGCCCCGAATCCGAGCCCTTGTCGATGAATATGGCGTTGGAGTTCTCACCCGGGCTGTAAGCAGGACTGGAGGCAATGACCTCCGCAGCCACAGTTTGAAACGTCAATTGGTTCTTAAAATCCAGCAAAGTTCGCAAACGTTGCGTTTCCCCCGCCTGCTCACTCAGGCGCTGGATTTGCGCCTGCGCGGCCACTAATTGGATGTGCAGTTCCTGATTCTCCTGCTCCGCGTGCCACAAGTTGCGGTATGTCCTGTAAGCGGTGGAAGCAACATCCATCAGGCCACCCAACGAGCGCTCAAAGGGATCGAAAGCCTCAACCGCCCAGTAGCGGATCAGCCGCACGTGGTTGTTGCGGGTGATCTGAAGGGAAAGCAGGAGGATTTGTGCAGCAACGACCACCAGGAGGGCAAAAAAGGAACGGTGCCGCCGGATGAAGGCAGGCATATCGGGTCCGTCGCGGGGCAGCGCTTGGGTCGGGCGTGTCAAGTCCGGTGAGTTAGGATCAAACATAATAGGAACGTCCGTGGACCGTTGGCAGTCGTCAGTAGCCTCATTCAATCGCAACACGGCGCAACAGGTTAAAATCTGTCAACATTCTACCCGTCCCCAATACCACCGAAGCCAGCGGGTCCTCGGCGATCGAGACGGGCAATCCGGTTTCCTCGCGGATACGTTTGTCGAGGTTTTTCAGCAGGCCGCCGCCGCCGGTCAGGACAATACCTCGGTCGGAGATGTCAGCGGATAGTTCCGGCGGGGTGCGCTCCAAGGCGACACGGATGGCGTTGAGAATGGTGGAAACGCATTCGGATAAGGCATCCCGAATTTCCGAGTCGTCGATGGTAATGGTCTTGGGAATGCCTTCGAGGAGATGGCGCCCCTTGATTTCCATCGTCAAGGGTTTTTCCAGGGGATAGGCGGAGCCAATTTCAATCTTAATTTGCTCGGCAGTCCGTTCGCCCACCAGCAAGTTGTATTTGCGCTTCAAGTAAGCGGTGATGGCTTCGTCCATTTCGTTTCCAGCCACGCGCACGGAGCGGCTGTAAACAATCCCGGAAAGGGAAATAACGGCAATATCGGTCGTGCCCCCACCAATGTCAACGATCATGCTGCCGGAAGGCTCCGTGATGGGCAAGCCTGCGCCAATGGCCGCCATCATCGCCTGCTCCACCAGAAACACTTCGCTCGCGCGGGCGCGCATGGCGGAATCCTGCACGGCGCGCTTTTCCACCTGGGTGATTTCCGAGGGAATACCGATGACAATCCGCGGGTGGACAAACATGGTACGGTTGTGGGCCTTCTTGATGAAGTAGTTCAGCATCTTTTCCGTCACTTTGAAGTCGGCGATAACGCCGTCTTTTAAGGGGCGGATGGCCACGATGTTGCCGGGGGTCCGGCCCAGCATCTCTTTGGCATCGCGTCCCACGGCTTCGACATCCCCATTGACTTTATTGATCGCCACAATCGATGGCTCATTGACCACGATACCTTTGCCCTTGGCGTATACCAGGGTGTTTGCAGTCCCCAGGTCGATGGCAAGGTCGGATGAAAAAACGCTGAATAAGGAACGGAGGTTCATTTGCTTGTGAGCTCCTGCTGTGACGGACCGGGGTCATGGGTGAAGGGCTGACTCATTCAATCACGATGGGCTTTCGTATCGTATTGGTGTTGCCCTTGCGGTCTTGTGCGGTAATCGTGATCTGGTTCGAGCCGGTGTGTGAAAACTCGGGCGTGAAGCCCCGGAACGTGCCGTCCGGTTGAATCGAAAAGACTTGCTCATTGTTTATGATCACGATGGAGCCGGGTTCCGTCTTCCCTTGCACTTCCACCACCCGGCCATGCCGAATAACGTTGGTCACTTCCAGATAAGCCCGGTTCCCGGCAACTTCCTGGTACAGGTTCAACCGGTTGGCCTGACTCGGTTGACTCTCCACTCCCTTCGCATCAATGGCGCTGACCATCCAATAATAAGTTCCTTCATCGAGCCCGGAAATCGAAATGGAAGTTCGTCCGCCAACTTTCTTGTCCACTACGAAATTGGAAAGCATGACCGAGGGAGATACCTGGAGGTGGTAGGCTTTTGCCTCCGGCACCTCCGTCCAACTAAATTCCAGGGCTGTGGACTTGGGGTCCTCTACCAGCTTTAGCTCCATATTCTGGGGTGTCAACAAGGATGGCGGAGCAATCACCTTATTTCGCACCAAGCCCGGCTGTTGGGCGGCGAACGAAACCTGTTCATATTGGCCGAGTTGGACGGTGGTCGACCCGCGTGTCACCTCCGCCTGGCCTGTATCTACCGTCATCTCGTGGACGTTCTTGTCCGGATCGTTACGAACCACGGCGCGGCTTTCTTCCTTCAAAGTTGCCACAGCATCAGCAAAGGAGACTTGCGACGTCGACCCCGGCGTTTCGAAGCGGGTTGTGGCCAGGTCTACCGCCCCTGAGGTCACCTGCACGGCCACCTTCGTGGCGCGGGTTACGGGGTCCTCACGGCTTTCCTCCACCACAATGAGCGCATCGGGTTTCAATGTGTAATTGGTGCCATCGGCAAAAATGATCCGCGCCACCCCATCACTTCCCGTTTGTACAAAGTCGCCCTTTTCCAGGCTGGTGTTGAAATCAGCCCGCATCCACTGCGACGAGGCCGCCTTCTTGACACGCACGGTTCCGTCAAGATTAACGAAGTGTGCTTCCTTCCGGCTCGCCGGTGTCTGCGGCACACTCGGGCTGGCCGCGACCACTTCCAGCACTCGTTTCGCGGTATTGACGACAAAGTGAGGCGAAATCAAATAGAGGACCCCCAACAGCAACAAAAAGGCAACAACCATGTAAATCGCAATCGTGCGGTAGGAAATGGTCGCCCACTCGACTTCAAGTGACCGCCCTCGCTGGCCGACCGGTGGATGTGTCCGTGGGCTCATGTTGCCTACCAACCTGCAGGCATATTCTTGACGAAACTATCGGCAGGGTCAAGGAGATTTAAGCTTCGCGGCACCGCCACTAGAGATTTGCGATTTGGGATGGACGATTTGCGAAGTCAGCTGGTGCGTCTCAATACAGGGCGCGTTTGGTTTAGGCGGCTTACCTTGTAGCGGCGGGCGTTAGCCCGGCGTGCCACTATAAGGGGCGCCGGTACGATACTTGCGACGCACTAAACGACCATATCCATCTTTTCACCTGACACTGCCGATAACCGGTAGGAGATAGTGTGTCACGGTGGATGTTTGTCGGTTGGCCCTCCTCGCTTTTACACCTTCGGCCCTTGCCTGCTTCTTGCCACTCGCCACTCTTCACTCGTCACTACTATCCTCGATAACTCCCTTTATTTTCAATAACATCTTGCAGAACCGCACCCCTTTTTTTCGCCGTGCTTTCGACCTTCAATGTAACTACATTTGTTTGAATGAGATAAGGTGCTTAGACATTTTGGCGCTAAAAAATAAATCCTTTTGTTTCTAATACATCATGGAGAGACGTGGTATTTTCTAAACCTCCACTCCGCTCTCATGGTGTTTCAACCTCGATAAATGGCACAGTCAGCCATCATCTGTCGGCCGGTGTCGGCTCATAAGGACTCGACAAAGTGTCTGGCTCCTTGCCGTTTTCAAACTCCTGCCTAACCCACGCTGCCTGCCAGTGATGCGCGATTCTACCCCGCCATGCTTATCCACCTTTATATGTTTGCACCTCGAGGGCCAATGTCAATACGGATAAGTACTTATCTATTAGATCCAGTAACATTCAAGCCTGATTTTTTCGAAGTCCTCATGGGTAGATCACGGGCGTCGCGGAATTCCTGTACCAGCTCAGGCCTGTCAGGGCCGACAGAATATGGTCCACCGAGAATGCCGTGCGGATAAGCACGGAGGGCAGGGGGTGATCGAACATGGACAACACGGGCTCGCCAATTTTCGAGCGCGGCGTAGAGGCCGTTCGCAACTACCGGCTATGTCTAGATAACAAGCCTATCGTCGTTCATCCAGTCCTTAAGATTGCCCCTCCGGGTTCGTCGGTAAACACTGGGCGACTAGCGAGGACTAATCCGCGAAGACCCAGGCTGGCTTCCGAGTGGCCAAAGACACGGACGGAATTTGGGCGGGACTTCTTCCCATCGGGCGCCCTACCTGTCCGCCAGACCTCCACGTCGCTATGCCCCGGCGATACTCAGGGCGCTGCTTCAACTAGTCTCGCCCCTTGCTCTAACTTGCGCCGCCAGCAGAGAATCACCACAACAGGAAAGAGCACGCACGATGACAAGGTCGATATCCAGTGCGACGCCTCTCCGTATCCTCGGAGTCCCGCCGCCCCGAAGGGGAACACGAACACCGTGAACGAACTCAGGGCCAGTAGCGCGAGTCGGTGAATCCGGTTACAGGGAAGGAGAAAACCGCAGGCATCGGGCAGCAGGCTTGAGAAGAAGTGCCAGATTGCAATGGCGAAAGGGATACCAAGCACCGTGGCGACCCACCACGGCGATGCTTGCAGACCCTTTTCGAGTGTGGCCATGTCTCCGTGCGTGGTAAAGGTTCGGACCGGTACGTAACATAGAAAATTCCCCACGTTCATGAGGCAGAACAGAAACGCGAAAAGCCCTAACACTTGCCGGTCCCGCTGCTTAGCCAAGGAGTAAAGTCCCCCAGCAACGAAATAGGAGACTCCGTTACCCAGCAGCACCCCCGCGACGGCGACCAAGGATGCCAGGTGGCTTTTGCCTGCCGCGAAGATTGAACCATAGTCAACATTCTCGTCGATACCGAGGAGGAAAGCAACGTTCTGCGGGGTCAGGTGACCGTAGTTCAAAGCCAACGGGTTTGCCTTACAACCCAAAGCCCAAGCGGTGAATGAATGTGCGTACTCGTGGATGAGGTAGCCGAGTGCATGAGTAAACCACCAGAACCCAACGAAAAGCAGCCAGAATAGTGCAGTTTTGCGCTGCGCCACGGCCAGAGTGTAGCGCTTGAGCATCGAGCCGTCCACCGTGAACCAGAAGGCGCCAAGCCGCGGAGGTAACCTTAATGGCCGAACAGCCCCTGGAATCTGGGCCCTCGGCAGTTGATAGTACGGGGGACAGCGCCGCGGGCCACGATTACCCGCGACCGACGGTGTAGGGTAGAGCGGAGTCGCTCAACCCCTGGGCCGTCGCGCACCCGGAAGTTACTTTCCGGTTTGTCACGGAGGAATTACTTTGCCGCTCTCTTTGCAACTTGCGGCCGCTCAGATACCTCCGGCGTGGTAAATGATTCAGCCTGCGGCGGCGGCTTGGCGCCGGCATTTGGTCCCTCAGTTGACGGACGGACTCGCCGCTAGCGAATTCGGCGGTCAGAGACCGCCGCTACAGCATTAAACTGACCCACTTCACCAGGATCCAAACTGTTCTACTTCCCCTATACACACGCGTTGAAGCCATTTGAACCCTATGCTAGGATGGACGTTTGCTTCCAGCGTTACCACTCTAATTATAGGGTCAGTCCCACGGTTCGAAGGAGTTCCTGGTGAAAATTTACGACGGCGAGAACATTCGGAATGTTGCATTAGTAGGCCACGGTGATACCGGGAAGACGCAGCTTGTTTCTGCTCTCCTCTTCACGGCAGGCATGGTGAATCGCCTGGGCAAGGTGGACGACGGTACGTCAGTCACGGACTACGACGAGGAAGAGATACAACGCAAGTTTTCCATCAGCGCCTCGCTTGCATATGCGGAGTGGGGAAAGACGAAAATCAATTTTGTAGACACGCCGGGCTACAACATTTTCATGCACGAAACGGAGGCGGCGCTGGTGGCGGCGGATTCCGCGCTGCTGCTGATCCATGCCGTCGCCGGCATCGAAGTGCAGACGGAAAAGGTTTGGGGCTTTTGCGAAAAGTACGGTCTGCCGCGCGCCCTGGTGATCAACCAGTTAGATCGCGACCGCGCCAGCTTTGAGCGCACGCTGGAAGCACTGCGGAGCGCTTACGGAAGAGCCGTGATTCCCGTGCAACTGCCCATTGGCGAGGAAAAGAGTTTTCGCGGCCTCATCGACCTGGTCAGCATGAAGGCCTACCTCTATGACCCGGACGGCTCGGGCAAAGGCCGGGAAACCGAGATCCCCGCCGACCTTCACGACGTCGCCAACAATGCCCACGAGGCACTGGTGGAAATGGTGGCGGAAGGAAATGACAAACTGATGGAAGAGTTCTTCGAAAAGGGTACGATCCCTGTCGAAGACCTCGTACCGGGCTTGAAGCAAGCCATCGGTGAAAAACGGATCTACCCGGTGGCGGTAACCGCGGGGGCGCTGAACATCAGCAGTGAGGCCCTGCTGAATCTCCTGGTGGATTACCTGCCGTCGCCTCTGGAGCGGGGAGAAGTCGAGGGTCTGGACCATGAGGGCGGCCAGCCCGTCAAGCGCAAGATCGCCGACTCCCTACCGGTTTCGGCCTACGTGTTCAAGACGGTCGCTGATCCCTTTGCCGGCCGGGTAAGCTACTTTAAAGTGATGTCAGGCGTCGTCAAGAATGAAGCGAACTTGACCAATTTCAACCGCGGGTCCTCCGAGCGCCTCTCCCACATCGGCGTGACGCAAGGGAAGACTCAGACCGCCGTGGCGGAGCTCCATGCGGGCGATATCGGCGCGGTGGCCAAATTGAAGGACACGCTCACGGGTGACACGCTCGGCGACAAGGGCGCATCCATCCTTTACCCCAAGGTGAAGCTTGCCGAACCCGCGATTTCGTTCGCCATCGAGCCCAAGTCGCGCGGCGATGAAGATAAACTCTCCACTGCCATCCACCGCATGTTGGAAGAAGACCTCCTGTTGCGGTTCTCGCGCGACCCGCAGACGAAGGAGTTTTTGCTCTCCGGCGCGGGACAGCAGCACGTGGAAGTGGCGGTCTCGAAACTCAAACGCCGCTTCAACATCGAGGTTTCGCTGAAGGCGCCCAAGATTCCCTACCGGGAGACCATTCGCGCCAAGGCCGACGCGCAGGGCAAGCACAAGAAGCAGACCGGCGGCCATGGCCAGTACGGCGACTGCTGGATCAAGTTGGAACCCCTGGTGCGCGGAGGCGGTTTCGAATTCGTGAACGACATCTTCGGCGGCGCCATTCCGCGCAATTTCATCCCTGCCGTCGAAAAGGGCATCGTCGAGGCGGCCGCGCGGGGTTATCTGGCCGGCTACCCGGTGGTCGATTTCAGGGTCATCCTCTACGACGGTTCCTACCACGACGTCGATTCCTCGGAAATGGCCTTCAAACTGGCGGGCTCCAAGGGCTTCAAGAAGTGCATGGAGCAGGCCAAGCCCTGCCTGCTTGAACCCATCATGAATGTGGAGATTACCGTCCCGGAGAATTACTCCGGTGACATCATGGGTAACCTGAACGGCCGCCGCGGCCGCATCCAAGGCATGGAACCGAAGGGGGGATCAACCGTGGTGAAAGCTCAGGTGCCCCTGGCGGAAATGCTCACCTACGCTTCCGACCTCACCTCCATGACCCAGGGGCGCGGGACCTACTCCATGGAAATGTCGCACTACGATGTCGTTCCGCAGATGATCGCGGACAAGATCGTCGCCGCCCACAAGCCCTCCGCCGAGGAGGAGGAGGAAGAGTAACGAGAGTTCTGAAGGGCATGCTCTCCCGAGCCCCCAAAGAGAGAACGCCGCAACTCGCTTTTTCCAGTCCGGTTCGCGAAGGAGCTCAGCATGTTCATTCCCCAGATTTACGCCGTTGCACTGGCCATGATGACCCTCAGCATGATCTGCTGGGGAAGCTGGCCCAATACGCAAAAAGCTACGGGAAGCTGGCGATTCGAGCTTTTCTATTGGGATTACGTTTGGGGAATCCTGCTATGTACCGTGGTGATCGGGCTCACGTTCGGGCGCACGGACGCCACGAGCCCGGACAGCCTTTTCCGCAACCTTGCGACTGCGGACGCCGCGCACCTCGCATGGGCATTCGTGGGCGGAATCGTCTACAACATCGCCAATATTCTGATCGTGGCGGCAATTGCCATCGCCGGGATGGCGGTGGCGTTTCCGGTGGGCATCGGCCTGGCGCTGGTCATCGGCTCCGTGCTCAACTATCTCATCACCCCGAAAGGGAATCCCCTCCTGCTCTTTGGCGGTGTGGCGCTGGTGTGCGTGGCAATCGTCCTCGACGCGCTGGCTTACCGCCGCCTCTCGCCGGACAGCAAGGCCTCCACAAAGGGAATCGTCGTAAGCCTGCTGGGGGGACTGGGTATGGGCCTCTTCTATCCTTTCGTGGCCAAGGGGATCAGCGGCGAAAATCATCTGGGGCCCTATACCGTGGCGCTGGTATTTTCCCTGGGAGTCCTGGCGAGCAACATTCCGTGCAATTACTTCGTCATGCGACGGCCGGTGGCAGGCTCGCCGGTTAGCGTTGCCGACTACCTTGCGGGCGCGGGCCGCTTGCACTTCTGGGGAATCCTGGGCGGTATTTTCTGGACCGTTGGAACAATCTCCAACTTCGTCGCCTCCTATGCCGCGATGGTCGGCCCGGCCACATCGTATGCGCTGGGGCAAGGTGCCACCATGGTAGGGGCCATCTGGGGGGTCTTTGTGTGGAAGGAGTTCGCTGGAGCAGGCGCAGGCACCAAACGGCTGCTGGCGCTGATGTTCGGATTCTTTATCGTCGGACTGGTATGCGTCGCCCTCGCCCCAGTAGTGAAGTAGAACATCGCAGCGGCGGGTTTGTCCCGCCACCACCATGGCGTTGTGAGGCCGCCGCTATATCAGTTTGACTTGCTATCCGGTGACAAAGTAAGAAGTAGAGTCGAAAGTCTAAAGTCGAAAATCATACTCGCCAAGGTGGCCGCATGGGAAGAACAACCGTATTGTTAGCCGCGATTCTATTGACCGCATGCTTTTGCGCAGCGGCAGACGCACCTGCGAAGATCCCCGTGATCCTCGACACCGACATCGGCACTGATATCGACGATGCTTTTGCGCTGGCCCTGATCATTAGCAGCCCCGAGTTTGAACTGCTGGGCGTAACCACCGTCTCCGGTGATACCGCCGCGCGGGCCCGCATCGCTGCCAAGATGCTGTGGGAAGCGGGCGGAAAATGGCGGCAGGTCCCGGTGGTGGCCGGTGTGCCGAGGCCCAAGCAAGACATCAACCAGGCTCCCTGGGCCCAAGACTTTGTGGGGCCACAAATCCTTAAGGAAAGTGCTGTCGATTTTATGCGCGGCAAGCTTCATCGCTATCCCGGGCAAATCACCCTGATCGCCATTGGCGAACTCACCAATGTGGCGGCCATGCTCAAAGCCGATCCGCTGGTGGCGAAGAAGATCAAACGCATCGCCATCATGGGCGGAGCCATCGCGCGCGGTTACGAGCCGGGCTCGCAGCCTGACGCGGAATGGAATATCAAATCCAACCCCACCGCGGCCCAGGTGGTCTTTTCCTCCGGTGTCCCCATCACGATGGCACCCCTCGATGTGACGGCCATGCTGAAGCTCGACGCTGCGGCGCGCAGCCGGATCTTCAATCAAAACACTCCGGTCACCAACTCCCTGGCCTCCCTTTATCATCTTTGGAAAAATGAAACGCCCACACTCTTTGACCCGATGGCCGTGGCCATGCTGCTCGACCCCACCATATGCCAAACAAAGGATCTTGCCGTCGAGGCAGACAACCAAGGGTTCACACGGGTCGTGGAAGGCAAGCCGGCCAATGCGACGGTTGGCCTGTCCACGGACGCAGCCAAGTTCTTCGAGTTCTATTTGAACCGCGTGGCGGGGAAGTGACATGTAACCTACTTCCCAAATGTCTCCAGCTTGGCCTGAATCCTGTCATGGATCCAATGCGGGTCCCACCATTCAATAGGATTGACCGGAATTCCATCCAACAATATGGTGAGGTGCAAGTGGTCGCCGCCGGCAAGTCCTGTCTGCCCGCTGCGGCCGATCTCCTGATCGCGCTTCACCGGGTCACCCTCTTTGACCGCGATGTAACTCATGTGACCGTACAGGCTCTGGATGCCACAGCCGTGGTCAATCACGACAGTATTCCCAAAAATGCCAAAGAACCCCGCGAAGGCCACAACCCCGTCATTGGAGGCACGAATCGGCATATGCTCGGAGCCTGCCAAGTCAAACCCCAAATGCGTCTGGTGGTCCACCACCTGTCCGTTATAGGTGTAGGTGCGATAGTCGGCGAAGCTGGCTTCCGTCTTGGAAGGCAAGCGGACGAACGACTGCTTCCACAGGAAGGTTGGCGCAGTATGTTGGGAGAGTTCTATCAGGCGCTGAGCATCAATCTCCCGCAGTCGTCCATTTATTTCCAAGAAATTCTTCAACAAAGAGCCTTCATCATTCATTTCGGGAGTCTGACCCATAATCGGCGGGACGACCCGGTTCATGAAGTCGTCAGTCAGAGGAATGGTGTCGGTGTGAAATTTCTTTGGGAACACCTGGTGAGTGAAGTTAGCCAGCGTTTCATTGCCGGCATCATCGCGAGCCACGATGCGCGCAGGCGCGGAGGGGTCAACATTGTAGGGATA
>Ga0335085_10004266_pt1 | contig 23840 bp, 19 predicted proteins | sample Lox_Sample_45_FD_206712 | JGI IMG/M metagenome (GOLD analysis project Ga0335085, IMG submission 206712) | Soil microbial communities from Loxahatchee National Wildlife Refuge, Florida, United States - Lox_Sample_4.5 | ecosystem: Environmental > Terrestrial > Soil > Wetlands | place: USA...
CTCAGCGCACGCCACGTCGTCGGCATGTACGTTCCGATGCCGATCATCAAAGCGCTGGCGCAAGCGGTGCCGGACCGCGTGCTGGCGGAAAGCTCGGGCGCGGTTTGGGCGGTGCAAATTCAGGGGCAGGGTACGCGTGGCCAGGCCCATACGAGTTCGCTGTTTGCTTTCTCCGGAGGAATGGGTGCGCGATTCACAAAGCCCGGACCGTCCGCGACGTCCTTTCCCACGGGCGTCGCGGGGTACCAGCTGGAGACGCTCGAAGCTTCGATCCCGATCGAATTCCTGAAACGCGAGTTGCGGCTAGGCTCCGGCGGGAAAGGGAAATATCCGGGTGGTGACGGCCAGTCCGTCGCGTTCCGCATGATCTCGGGCCAAGAGTGGCTCATGAACATGGTGACCAGCCGCATGAACCATTTTCCGGAGGGTCTCGACGGCGGCGGATCGGGGCAGCCCGGGCGATTCACCGTCAACGGAAAACCCATGTCGTCGGCCAGCAAATTATTGATGCAGCCCGATGACGTGGTCGCCTTGGAGACACCCGGCGGTGGAGGCTACGGCAAAGCCTCGGAAACTGTGGGGAAAGCGTGAAGCGATTTTCAGGAGCACGGAGCAGGCCAAAGCAGGTTTCGAAATGAACTCGCGTTCGATCCAAGATGCCGCCATCAGCCATGCGCTCGCCGTCGATATCGGCGGCACATTCACGGACGTGGTGCTCCGCCGCAACGACGGCGCGATCTGGGTGGACAAAGTCCTCACGACCTACGGCGATCTCCTCGATGGATTTTTCCGCGGTGTCGATACCGTGCTTCGCCATGCCAGCCTCACCCCGGCGGAAGTCAATGACGTTGTCGTGCACGCCACGACGATCGTCACGAACGCCTTGATCGAGAAGAAAGGCGCGCGCACGGCGCTCGTGACGACCGAGGGTTTTCGCGACGTCCTCTACATTCGCGACGAGTACCGCTATGACATGTACGACCTGCAGATCGAGTTTCCCGCGCCTCTGGTCCCGCGCGAACTGACGTTCGGTGTGCGCGAGCGCGTGCATGCGGACGGCAACGTTGTGCAAGCGGTCGACCCCGCCGAGGTCCGCGCTCTCGCAGAGAAACTCCGCTCGAGCGGCGCGGCCGCCGTAGCCGTATGCTTTTTGAACAGCTATCGGAATTCCGCGAACGAGCGCGCGGTGGGCGACGAGTTGAAGAAACTATTGCCGGACGTGTACGTTTCGCTTTCTTCCGACGTCTCGCCGCAAATTCGCGAGTATCCGCGCACCACGACTACCGTCATCAATGCCTACACCACTCCGATCGTGCGGCCGTATCTGGAGCGCATGTCTCTGGAACTGGCCCGGCGCGGCTTTCCCAACTCTCCCATGATGATGCTGTCGAGCGGTGGCGTCGTTGGGTTGAACATCGCCGGCCGGTTTCCTGTGCGCATGATTGAGTCGGGTCCGGCCGCGGGCGCTTTGGCCGCAAGCCATTATGCTAAGGCGCTTGAGTTGCCGCGCCTTCTCTCCTTTGACATGGGCGGAACAACGGCGAAGGCCTGCATCATCGAAAATGGCGTGCCGCTTGTGACGGGCATGTTTGAGGTCGATCGCATGTACCGGTTCAAGAATGGCAGCGGCTATCCGGTCACTGTCCCATCCGTCGATATGATCGAGATTGGCGCCGGGGGTGGTTCTATCGCGTCCTGCGACGCGATGCGGCTCCTGAAGGTCGGCCCGCGCTCGGCGGGGTCGGCGCCGGGTCCTGTTTGCTATGGGCAAGGCGGAAAAAACATTTGTGTCACGGACGCCGATTTGGCTTTGGGATTTCTCGACGCACATAATTTTCTCGGCGGAGAAATGAAGCTCGACGAACCGGCCATGCATACGCGCCTGGGGGAACTTGCGGCCGCCCTGGGCGTCGCGTCAGCGAGCGCTGCGGCGGGCGTTTATCGCGTCGTGGGAGAAACGATGTCGGCCGCGACCTGGGCGCATGCCGTTGATCGCGGGATCGATTGCCGCGGCATTCCTCTGTTCGCGTTCGGCGGGGCCGGCCCGCTCCACGCTTGCCACGTTGCCGAGCTGCTGGGAAGCTCGACCGTCATCGTTCCGCCGCAAGCGAGCGTACTCTCCGCATTCGGCATGCTGGTCACGCCGCCGCGCTTTGATCTGGTGCGCAGCGCGATGGCAGCTCTGAAGGGCATCGAATGGGGCATCGTCGATCACCTATTCGACGAGATGGTTTCGGATGGGCGCCGGGCGCTCACCGACGCGGGCGTCGCCGCCGAGGACATCCACTATAGTTTTGGAGGCGACCTGCGCTATATCGGCCAGGCGAACGAAGTCACGGTCACGTTTCCGTCCGACTTGCGGCAACGCCACGATCCCGAGGAGCTGCGCGATGTCTTCGAACGCGCCTACGAAGCGCAGTACGGATTGTGCCTCGAAGACAACGAAGTCGAAGTCGTCAGTTGGCGCGTGACGTGTGTCGGACCGAATCTCCCGCGCACGGCCGCCGTGTCCTTAGCAACCGCCCCGGGCGAGCCGAGGTCGGAACGAACCGTGCTTCTGCCGGGCGGGAACCGTCAGGAATTCCGCTACCTCGTGTACGCGCGTTCGGCGCTCGCGGCGGGGCAGCAAATCATCGGCCCTGCGCTCGTCGAGGAGAGAGAAACGACCACCGTTATCTTGCCTGGCTGGGTCGCGCGCATGGACGAATCCGGTTGCATTATCATGCAGCATGCCAGCGCGGGAAACTCTTCCGAGATTCTGGGTGGCGCGCAGGTGGCGGCGTTGGGCAGGCCGTGAACGTAGGCGCTTGGTGGCAGAGTCCTGCTGGCAGAAATTCGGGGGAAATCGCAGAACGGCCCTTGCAGGAGGCACATTATGGAAGTCCTTCAAGAAGCGCAAAGCAATCTGCGACGTTTTACCCATCGCATCGGCGGACGCGATGTCGCCTCGGCCAGTGGCGCCACATTTGATTCCTACAATCCCACGACCGGCGCAAAATGGGGCGTTTTTGCGTCCGGCGCAAGCGGAGAAGTGAATCGTGCCGTGGAGGCCGCGCAGGGCGCGCTCACCGGCGCCTGGGCGCAACTGTCCCCGACCCGCCGTGGCCGCCTGATGATGCACTGGGGCAACCTGATCCGTGAACACGCCGAGGAAATTGCCGACATCGAGACCGCCCAAAACGGCAAGCTGCTTGCCGAGACCTCCGGCCAGGCCAAGGCCTTGCAGGACTGGCTCTACTATTTCGGCGGACTCGCGGACAAGATCGAAGGGCAAGTCATCCCGCTCGAAAAGACCAGCATCCTGAACTACACGCTGCGCGAGCCAGTCGGCGTCGTCGGCATCATCACGCCGTGGAACTCGCCGGCGATGCTCACCATGATGGCCGCCGCGCCCGCACTTGCGGCGGGAAACACGGTCGTCGTCAAACCTTCCGAAGTCGCACCCGGCTCCGTTCTCGTCCTTGCGAGGCTCGCTGATGAAGCGGGTTTGCCGGCTGGTGCGTTCAATGTTGTGACGGGGCTGCGCGAAGTCGGGGAAGCGCTCGTCGATCATCCCGGCATCGCCAAGATCGCGTTTACGGGAAGTGTCGACGTCGGCCGCGCGGTCGCCGAACGCGCGGGGAAGCGGCTCGCCAGTTGCACGCTCGAGCTTGGAGGAAAGAGCCCGACCATTGTGTTCGCCGACGCGGATTTGAAGCAGGTCGAAGCGGGCATCCTCGGTGGAATTTTTGCCGCTGCTGGCCAAACGTGCGTCGCGGGCTCGCGCGCCTACATTCAAAGGCCGGTGTATGACCAACTGGTTGAGCGCTTGGTGAAGCGGGCGAAAGCGATCGTCATCGGAGACCCGCGCCAACCGGGCACGCAGATCGGTCCCGTCGCCACGATGGGGCAGCTTCAGAAGGACGAGCGCATGGTGGCGCAAGCGATTGCCTCCGGCGGTGAGGTGGCCTGCGGCGGGAAACGCCGCGCCATGGAAGAGTTTCCCAACGGCTATTTCTTCGAGCCTACCATCCTGCACCGGCTTCAGCCGGGAAATTCCATTCTGCGTAACGAGGTTTTCGGGCCGGTGCTCAGCATCGTGCCGTTTACTGAGGAAGACGAAGTCGTCCAGCTTGCGAACGATTCGGATTTCGGCCTCGCGGCTGGCGTATGGACGCTCGACGTGCGCCGCGCGCATCGGATCGCACGCGTTCTGCAGTCGGGTACCGTGTGGATCAATATGTACCGCGCCCTTGCCTTCAACTCGCCGTTTGGCGGCTACAAGCGAAGCGGCATCGGCACGCAGAATGGTTTGGAGGCGATCTACCAATATCTTCGAACGAAAAGCGTGTGGTGCGAGCTAAGCGACGAATTTACGGATGCGTTTGCCTCCACTGGTGGCGCACCCGCGACGAAATAGCGTTGAGTGGAGGAGCCGATGAGACGGCCAATTGCGTTTTGGGCGGCCCTGGTTTTGATTTTCTTGGCCGGTACCGGCCTATACGCTCTCGATGAAGTTTCCGCTGCGATGAAGCGAATCCTCGACCACCGCGGCGAAGACTTCGCTGTTATTCGCAAGGATCCGCACGGCGCCGCCGACGACATTTCCTACGCATCCACGCTGCTCGTGCCGGGAGCGAAGGCGTGCTACATCGCGCAGACCGCAAAACCGCACTATTCGGACGAGTGCGACGTTCTCGAAACGAAGAATCGCGCCGTCCTCATGTCCAAGTACAAACAGTACTCGAAAGCGCTCGAAGGCGTTTCACCCTTATCGTGGACAAGTTGGACCGAACACACTGCCAAGCCGCTGGGAGAATCCACCTATGTCGGCCCGGACCATTCGCATCCGGCAGCGGCTGTTCACTGGGCTCTGGAAGGGATGAACCTTGACTGGTATGACCTGTCCGTCACGTTTTATGGAGACGGATACGCGCTCGCGGACCGGAAATGAGTCCACGAATCTCGGGCGCTTTCGTTGCGCGGATTCGACCGCTATATCTTACCTGCGTATCCGAAGGGCCACGGCCCGCGCTTAGACCGGAAACGCCCGGCTTGCTTCTCTAGGACGTCTTCGTCTTGACCATTTTTTTAGCCATGAACAAAAGCAGCCGCCGGTCTTCTTCATCGGCCCGGCTTAGGAGTTGACGGAACTTCGCCAGCATCCGAGCGTCCTTGCCCGAATCGCCCCACACCAGGACCGTCGCTGTTTTTCGTCTGGGAAGATTCGGCAGTCTAGGCGGCTCGTCACCGTCGTAGAAGAGTTGGTAGAGAGGAACCTCAAGGGCGCGTGCAAATTTTTCGAGTGTTTCGACGGCCGGTACGGTATGGCCGTTTTCCACGCGCGAGATATAGCAGCGGAGCAGGCCCGTCCTCTTTTCAATTTCACCTTGGGAAAATTTCTTCTGCTCCCGCAAGACACGCAATCGGTCACCGATAATCATCTTCGAAGGAACCTCCAGGGTTGGGCGTTCACTCGTCAATAAAGGGCGGCTGGCAAACAACCAGGACCGGGTACGGAAATCATACATCAGAAGAGAAATTCAGGATAGCAGTTTCGTGACAACTCAAAGTGAGCTGGCACCGTTCATGTCTCGATCGTGACTCGAGGCCGTCTCTTGGCGTTTTAAGCCCGCAGCACGCTCAATACGCGCTGGGGTGTGAACGGAGCCCGGCGCATGCGAGCGCCGGTGGCATCAAAAATGGCATTGGCAATCGCCCCCCCAATCGGACAAAGGGCTGCCTCTCCAGCGCCAAGCGCCGGCATCTCCGGGCGGTTGATCAATACGATCTCGATATCGGGAATTTGTTCATAGGTGATGACCGGATAACTTTTCCAGTCGAGGTTTTTTACGCCGGAGGAATCAAATTGGACTTCCTCCATCAGCGAACGGCTTACGCCTTGCATGATGTTTCCCTCAATCTGATTCTTCACGCCATCCGGATTCACGATCAAGCCGCAGTCGTGTGCCAGTGTGACTCGCTTCACAGCAACTCGCCCGGTGGCCTTCTCGACTTCCACTTCGGCGACCGCAGCGATCATCGTGGTGGCGCGATCCGCCACGGCAACGCCCCGTCCCCTCGCGATTGGCTCGTTGGTGGCTGCCGCAGGAGAAGGCCGGTCGGTCCATCCCGCCCTTTTCGTGGCTGCGACGAGAACGTCAATGAGCCTCTTGTCCGTGAGATAGCGCAGACGGAACTGGACGGGATCAACTCCCAGGTTCGAGGCGATCTCGTCCATAAACGATTCGCTTGCAAAGATCCTCGTCAAATCTCCTGGAGCGCGGAGGTTGCTGGTTCTCAGCGGCATTGGGTCCGCTTGGACCCAGGGGATCGCGGCAGCCAGGACCTTTTGATTTTCGAACGCGTAAATCTGGCCTCCGCCTCCGGTTCCATTCGGGAATCCGGGAATTTTTACCGGGATGCCGATTTGTCTGGATGCAATCAACGGATTTCCCTGCGCTTCCGTCCAGGGGTAGCTCCGGTCCATGAAGTCCCAGACAGTGACTTTTCCCCGGTCGTCGACTCCGGCTCGCATCGCCATGTACTGCGCCGGGCCTTTCGGGTCCCAAGCATGCTCGTCGTCGCGCATCCACTGGACTCGCACCGGCTTGCCCACCGCTCGGGACATCAACGCGGCATCCTCCGCTACGTCGTCTGCTTCCAGACGTCCGTAACTGCCGGAGCCGTCCCGGTAAAGAAAGTGGACATTTTCTTCCGGGATCGCCAGCAAGTCGGCGATCGATTTGCGCGTCCGGAACGGTCCTTGCGAACCCGCCCAGATCGTCGCTGTATTTCCGCGAACATCTGCAACGGCGCACGACGGTCCCATCAGGCCGTGCAACTGGAATGGCCAGTAATAGGTAGCTTCGAACTTCTTGCTCGCTTGGGAAAATGCCGAGTCTGGGTTCCCGCGGCTGATCGCGACGTTGTCACGGAAGCTTTTGGTGTTCTTCAGGTTGTCAAAGACTGCTTCCAAGTCGGTGGGCATCTTCGTGACCGGCGTCGACCAGGTTACCTTCAAGGCCCTGGCTGCCCGGATCGCGGCCCATTCCGTCTGAGCCACGACTCCCACGAAGCTTCCTTCCTGGACGACCTTTACGAGGCCCGCAATGTTTTGGATCGAGCTTTCGTCAATGCTCGAGGGTTTCGAAGCCACGGTGGGCGGCCTCACAACTCGTCCGTGAAGCATCCCCGGCACCCGGACGTCTTGCGAGTAGATGAATTCACCGGTGAATTTCGGCGGCAGATCCGTGCGCGGGACAGACGTACCGACAATTTTATAATCCTTGGGATCTTTTGCGGGAATCTCCGGGGCCACCTTCAAACCCCATCCGGTTCCGCTCGCGGAAATTCTCAAATTGAAACGCTTGCCGCCGATGAGGTCTGCATAAGAGATTTTTCTGGCCGGGCTGCCGATCACGCTCACAACGCCTTTGCTGACGGTTAATTGACTGGCAGGAGCATCCAGATTCGTCGAAGCAAGTTTCAAGAGCTCCTGGCGCGCCGCGGCGGAAGCTTGGCGCAATTGCGGCCCCGCGAGAGTGATCGTTCGGCTCCCGGCGGTTACGCCTTGGTCGACTGACTTCGCGGTATCGCCCGATTCCATATGAACTTCGTTGAAATTCACATCGAGCTCTTCCGCTACGATCTGTGCCAGGGCTGTTACGACGCCCGTACCCAGCTCTACCTTGCTTGTGAAGACCGTAACGCTCCCGTCTTGGGCTATCGCGACCCAGGAATCGAGGGCCTCCTGATCGAAGTCCGCGGCGATCGGTCTTGCGGTGGTTTGCCCGAACACGCTGGAGACGTGCCCCAGAAAGTTGAAGCTGACGATGAGCGCACCGGTGCCTTTCAAAAGGTCTCTGCGAGAGATCGTCTTGGTTTCCATCTTCGCTCTCCTTAGCTCTTCACGCTCGAGCCGGAGGCTCGCAGGATGGCGCGGATGACCCGCAGGTGGCTGCCACAGCGGCAAATATAGCTATTCAGTGACTGCTTGATATCCGCGACCGTGGGGTGGGGATTCCTTTCGAGCAACACCTTCGCTCCCATAATCATGCCGTTCATGCAATAGCCGCATTGCGCAGCTTGTTCTTCGATGAATGCGGCCTGAATGGGGTGGGGATGGGCCACGCTTCCTAAACCTTCCAGCGTCGTCACGCTTCGGTTTTCCGCGGCCGTCACTGGAACGGAGCACGAACGCACTGTGTTTCCGTCCATCAAAACAGTGCACGCCCCGCACTGCCCCAGGCCACAGCCGAATCGCGGCCCGTGCAATTCCAGGTCATCGCGCAACACGTACAAAAGAGGAGTAGTCGGGTCTGTTTCGACGACTCTCGACTTGCCATTCACTTTCAGCGACATTCGCGCCATGGCGAGCTTCCTTTCTCGGGTCGGTCGACACCGGATACCAATGGAGCTTCAGTGGCGATCGGCGAATTTCGCCCTCAACATTGCGAGTTTAACCTGTAATATACACCCCCGCGAATGGGGATGGAATGGCATTCTTCGTTCCACCAGTTCAGGGTTGGATAAGCCGCGCGCATGCCTAGCGAACCCATTCCCGGCGTACTATAGTTTTGAACGCGCGTTTTTACACATCTTTTTTGGAGGGACTGCTGTGACGGAAACTCCCGCCTCGGTTCGCGTGGCACTCGTTACAGGTGCAAATCAGGGAATCGGCTTCGAAATTGCGCGCCAATTGGGGCAGCAGGGCATCGCTGTTTTCGCGAGCGCGAGGGACGAGCAAAAGGGGCTTGTGGCCACCGAAACACTCCGGCGCGAAGGAATCAGCGCGCACAGCCTCGTGCTCGACGTCACCGACCAGGCCACGATTAACGCCGCAGCCGCGGAAGTAGAGCGCCAATTCGGCAAGCTGGACATCCTAGTGAACAACGCTGCCATTGTGGTTGAGAGAACTCCGCCGAGCGAATGCCAGGTCGAAAACATGAGCAGGACGTTTGAGACGAACGTGTTTGGCCTTTTTGCGGTGACCAAGGCTTTTCTGCCCTTGGTGCGCAAATCTCCCGCGGGACGGATCGTCAACCTCAGCAGTGCCGTGGGTTCGCTGACGCTGATCTCCGATCCGCGGCAGACGCGCCTCGACAATGGCTATCTCGCCTATGGCGCTTCCAAGGCCGCCGTCAATTCGGTCACCATTTCTTTTGCGAGAGAGCTGCGCGACACGCCGATCAAAGTGAACGCGGTCACACCCGGTTACACGGCGACTGCCATGAATCAATACAAGGGTTTTCAGACCGCGGATCAGGGTGCGATTGCCGCAGTTCGGATGGCTACACTGCCGGCAGACGGACCAACGGGCGGATTCTTTGATAAGGACGGCTCGCTGCCCTGGTGATCGCGCTGGGGCCCGACCGCCCGGCCCTGGGCGGCGCCGCGCTCTTCCTTAGTGGTATTCCGTGTCCGCGTCGTAAACGTAGTGGATGATCACGGTTGAATTCGACCGGTTATTTTCGATGTGCCATGTTTCATACAATTGCGTTCCATCGGAGGACAGTTCAAGAGTCCGGCTCATTTTCCTGCCTTGGGGGCTTTTTTCATCGGAAGCGAGCTGGCTACCGTTCCAGTGTGCCGAAATCTGCTGCGCAGAATCGTCTTTCGATTTTTGGATTTTTCTACCGTCCGTATAGAAAGCCAGCTTGCGGCCTTGATCGTCCGTCAAATCGATTTCGGGATCCTTCAGAACGATGTTCAAGGAATATGCGGATCGGACCATGTCCTGCGTTCGCTCGTCAGTCTCGCCGCCCTGGCCGCCCATCCCTCCGCCGCCGCAACCGCCGAACGGTCCGTTGCAGCCGCTTCCGGGAAACGGAAAACCTCCACCCGTCGGTCTTCCACCCCCGCCTATTCCGCCGCTCGGCCTCCTGGCATCCTCTAGCTTCTTCCGCGGATCATCACTTTCGTCGGCGTTCAGCCTCCAATAACCGGCCAGGGTTTTCCTTGGCTCGATTGCCGGCCGCTGTTTCCTTGGTGGAGGGGCCGGCATTTGTTCCGACGGAGGCACAGGCTGAGCGGGAGGCAAGGGGCCCGGCGCCGCCTGCGCGAAAACCCGCACGGAGGGGAATAGACAGGTCGCGCACACCAACGCAAGGAACATTGACATGCAGATTTTGTTCGGCTCGCGGCGTTCCGGACATTTTGCCGGACGAACCCGCTTGCTCCTAAGCTCGAAAGAAATCATATGGTTTGAACTCCACACGGCCGGTGCCGGTCGGCCATGGTCCATCACAGTAGATGTTGCCGATTTCAGATCGAGTTGCCTGTTTGCTGCCCTCCGGAAGTATACTCTCAGGGCAGGGTCCAGCCCATGCAAACCGTCTTGGTCATAGAGGACAGTCGGCCGATGCAGCGCACGCTGCAGCGCCTTTTCGAGGCCGACGCGCTGGAAGTTCGGATTGCCTCCGATGGCGTGGAAGGCCTCGAGAGCTTCCGGCATCAGCCCCCCAATGTAGTCGTGCTGGACTTGAAGCTCCCGGGGCTTTCTGGTAAGGAACTGTGCCGGTCCTTCAAAACACAGATGCCCGCCGTACCCATCGTGATCTTGAGCGCCAACGCCGATGTGGATGACAAAGTGTTGCTTCTCGAACTAGGAGCCGACGACTACATCACGAAGCCGTTCAGCCCGAAGGAGCTCCTCGCGCGGGTACGGCGGGCCATGCGCCGCAACATGCGGAAACAGCAAGCCCCGGCAGATTCCGCGGGCGATTCCCTTCATGACATGCTGATCTTTGGCGACGTGGAAGTCGACTTTACCAGCATGGAAGCGAAGCGCTCTGGGTGTCCCGTCGGCATGACGACGCAGGAGTTCAAGTTATTGAGATTTCTTTCCCAGTCATCCGAGCGCGTGATTTCACGGGAGGAGCTGCTCAACGAAGTCTGGGGATATCAAAACTATCCGTCCACCCGCACCGTGGACAACCATATTCTCCGCCTTCGTCAAAAGCTCGAGTCAGCGCCTGGGAAGCCTCGTCATTTCATCACAGTGCACGGGGCGGGCTACAAATTCGTGCCCGGCAATGTAGCGGTGAGCAAAAAGAACTAATTCGCTTCGCGGAGTGTTCGATGGCTTCCCCCCGGCTGCAAACACAACTTCTGCTTTCCACGCTGCTGATCATCTGCGCCCTGACGGGCGCCATTCTGCTCATCATTCGCCATACAGTGCGCACGCGGATTGCCGATCAGGTGAAGTACAGCACGGGGGCTTCCGTCCAGGAGTTCCAAACGGTGCAGGGGCAGTTGCAGGTTCAGCTGTCACGGACGGCGGCATTGCTGGCCGAAATTCCCACCTTGAAGGCGCTCATGACGACGCGGGACGCGCCGACCATCCAGGATGGATCGATCCCCTTCTGGAAGCTCGCGGGAAGCGACTTGTTTTTGCTCGCGGATCCGGCGGGCCGGGTGGTCGCGCTGGACGTCACGGAAGAGGGGCTTGGCCGCGAAGCCGCGGGGAGTTACGTCGTGAGCTCCTTGCACGAGGGGCAGGACTCATCCTGGTGGTACTCCGCGGGCCGGCTCTATTGGGTGTTTCTCCGCCCGATCCTGGCCGGGACAGGAAATAATGCCAAGGTGCTGGGGCTTGTAGCCATTGGCTATGAGATGAATTCGAGGATCGCGGAGCAGCTTGGTTTTGCTGCGGAAAGCAAGATCGTGCTCCTCGCGGACGAACGAGTGATCGCTTCGACGTTTTCACCACAGCAGGAAAAAGTGCTTCAGAGCCGGATTTCTGCCAGGGAAATCACTCCAGGCGCGGGCACTGCCGAGGTAGTTTTGGGCGACGACGCCTACCAGGTGGCCGAAGTTTCACTGCAGGCCAATCCCCCCTCGCCCGTGCAATGTTATGTGTTCATCTCCGTGACGCGTCCGACGGCCTCAATCCGCCAGTTGAACCGCACCATTCTGGTCGTCGGGTTCACGGCGATTCTTCTGGCGTCTTTGTTGCTCCGCTTTGTTTCGCAAACGATTACGCGTCCGCTCGACAATCTGGTGGCTGGAGTCCGCGCCCTCGCCGCCGGCGATTACTCGTACTCGATCACGCCGCGCGGAAGCAGCGAGGCCGTGGAACTTGCCGAGGCCTTCGCCAGGATGCGCGGAGAACTGCTCGCATTCCAGCAGAAGCAAATTGATACGGAGCGAGTGGCTGCCGTCGGCAGGGCCGCCAATTCCATCTCGCACGATCTTCGCCACCATTTGGCCGCTCTGGTGGCGAACGCGGAATTTTTATATGAGGCGGAAAAACTTCGGCTGGATCGGGACGATGTCTACAAGGAAATTCAGACGGCATCCGAACAGATGACCGAACTGCTCGATTCCTTGCGCGATTTGGCTCGCGAAACTCGCAACATTTCCCCCGTGCCTGCTGTGATGGACCATTGCGTGCGCCGCGCAATCGAAGCCGTGCGGGCACGGCCGGAATTGCGGGGCCAGTCCATTTCCGTCCGCGCGTCCGGTGACATGGCGGGAGTTTTCGATCCTCAAAAAATGGAGCGTGCGTTTCTCAACCTCGCGTTGAATGCCTGCGAAGCCGTCTCCACCGGCGAGGGGAAAATTGCTTTCGAAATCCTTTCGACGCCGGAATCATTTGAGATCCGTGTCTGGGACAACGGGCCGGGCATTCCCACCGCCATACGAGATAATCTGTTTGATCCTTTCGTCAGCGCGGGAAAACCGAATGGCACTGGGCTGGGGCTTGCCATCGTGAGCAAAATCATCGCCGACCACGGCGGAATCGTGTCCGTCGAAAGCACCTCAGCGAACGGAACGACGTTTCTAATCAAGTTGCCGAGAGTCCAGCACGCGGTGAGTGAAATCCCCGAGAAGATAACGACCTAAGTTCATATTCTTTTTAGTCGGTGCAGCCCACTTGATTACGAAATTCCGTGGCCTCAGTAGCGGCTCGAAAGCCAGGTTTATCAGATTTGGTTTACCGCGCGGGTGGCTACCGTCCGTCCATCGCCACGAGCATATTGCAACGTAGCGGATTCGGCCACGTTAGCGAAACTGCGGGCGGCGTGGCAGGGCGGGAAGCCGCACATCTACCGGTCCAAACTGGCTGGGTTTCGCGCTAAACCCTAAGCCGCTGGTTCCCCAAAAACCCCGACCCGCAATTTGTGCAGGGAGAAGCAGCAGAAAGAAAAGTTCCGGGCGCGCCCAATGCCCCCGCCGGGAAGAGTGTGGAGACTTGGGTCACGTTCCCCCTGTGCAGTGAAGGAAAGCGCCTGTCTCTGAAACTCTTTGTCGCGCCCGGACCAGTATAAGAGTACTTCGTTGGCGCGTGGGAAGTGTCTGAAATAGGTCGAAAATTTGTCAACAAATTGTAACAAAACGTGGGACCGCCTATCCTGCGACAATGTGTGGCGTATCGGTCGGCCGCCGGGAAAGGGCCCATGACGAGGCTGGCAATGCGGCGCCGAGCCGTCTGGAACTCTTCGATTAACCTGGCTTTTTCACCATTTTGACGCTCAGGACGTGAATCGAGTTCCTGTCCATGTAGACGTGAGCGCTGACTTCTACGTGATGCCCCCTGTGGGCCTTGAGCACGTCGGGGTTCATGACGTTCCAGGATTTTCCATCCTCGTCCGCCACAAATGTGATCTTGTCGCCCTCCGCCTTGACGGTACCCTGAATCGTTTTCAGAGGAGCGCCCTGGGGGAGCGCAGCCAGGCTCGGCCTCGCGGCCGATATTGAAGCAAAGAGGAGCGGCGTTGCAGCCAAAACGATCGTCAGAACCAAAGAAACCCACGCAATCTTTTTCGTCCTTCTGATTACTCTCGCCATGGGCCTCTCCCGTCTTGAAATTTCGGACCCGTATCTCCGTTAGGGATCGAGACCTTACCCGTGGATATGCCGCCTGCAGGCCCAGGATTATCCCGCAGTGGGTGGCCGCGCCCCCAGAAAATACCTTATCACGATTGGTGCGTTCGGGCGTCCGTCGAGGATTAGCCGTTGAAAAGTTGGAGTGGTTTTTGAGCTATGATGAGGCCGCGTATTTCGCATGACGCGGTTTGCAGAGGTGTTTGCGCGATGGAAATCAAGAAAGTTGGCGTGTTGGGTTGCGGCCTGATGGGCGCCGGGATCGCCCAAGTGTCTGCCGTGGCGGGCTTGGAAGTAGCCGTTCTCGAAGTCGAAGAAAAATATCTTCAGCAGGGCTTTTCCGCGATCCGGAAGTCTCTCGACAAACTCGCAGCCAAAGGCGCAATCGCCGAGCCTGCGGACGGGATCTTTTCGCGCCTCACGGCCACAACCCGGAAGCAGGACCTCGCCGATTGTGATTTCATTGTGGAAGCGATCATCGAGAATCTCGGCGAAAAACGGAAGCTATTTGCTTCGATCGATTCCGTCGTAAAGCCGGCGGCCATTTTTGCGAGCAATACGTCGTCGATTTCAATCACGGAAATCATGACGGCGACCGGACGCCCGGGCCGTTTCGTGGGGCTGCACTTCTTCAATCCCGTGCCGCTCATGAAGCTCGTGGAGGTGGCGCGCACGATCATCACCACGGACGAAGCATTCGAGACGGCGTGCGCGTTCGGCCGAAAACTCGGCAAAGTTCCCGTGCGCACAAGCGACAAAACCGGTTTCATCGTGAACCGCCTGCTCGTGCCGTACTTGATGGATGCGATTCGCGCGTATGAAGAGGGCGTGGGTTCCGTAACCGATATCGACGCGTCGATGAAGCTCGGATGCGGGTATCCCATGGGGCCGTTCACTCTGCTCGATTTCGTCGGCCTCGATACGACGTACTACATCACGAATGTGATGTTCGATGAATTCAAAGAGAAGCGCTTCGCGTCCCCCTCTTTGTTGAAGCGCATGGTGATGGCCGGCTGGTACGGCAAAAAAAACGGCAAGGGCTTCTACGACTGGTCGAACCCTGAAAAGCCGGTCCCGCAGGACGCCGCGCTGCGCGGCCTTCCAGGGGAGTAACCGAACCGGATTGCTCTCCGAATGCTTTCCGTCTCTTGCGTCTTTCGTCTTGTTAGGATGGAAGCATGACCGTCGAGCGCGAGCGGCTGGATGCCGATGTTCTGATTGTGGGCGCAGGACCTGCGGGACTCGCCTGCGCGCTGCATCTCTCGCGGCTTGTTGCGCAGCACAATTCTTCCGGCGTCCAACCCCAAATTTCTCCTGAAAACATCTACATTCTCGAAAAAGGGCGCGAAATCGGAGCGCATCAGCTGTCCGGCGCGGTGATGGACCCGCGAGCGCTCGCCGAGTTGGTGCCCGATTGGCGGAACGCGGCGCCGATCGAGTCGCCGGTGACCGATGATGCCGCGTACGTTCTAACCTCCGCCAACGCGTGGAAGCTGCCGATCACCCCTCCGCCGCTGCGAAACCACGGCAACTACGTCGTGTCGCTGAACAAGCTCGTCAAATGGCTCGGCGGCTTGGTCGAACAGGCAGGCGTGAATTTGTTCACGCAATTTGCCGGCGCACATCTCCTTTACGAAGGCGGCGGAATCGCCGGTGTCATCACGGAAGACAAAGGTGTCGACAAAGAAGGCAAGCCCAAGGACAACTACACGCCGGGCTATGAACTGCGCGCCAAGATAACGGTGCTCGCCGAAGGCCCGCGCGGATCGCTCACCAAAGACATGGTCAAGCGGTTGAAACTCGATGGCCTGAATCCACAAGTCTACGGCATCGGCATCAAGGAGCTTTGGGAAGTTCCGGCGGGGCGAATCGAACCGGGCTACGTGGCGCACACACTTGGCTGGCCGCTCGACTCCGGCATGTACGGCGGCGGATGGCTGTACGGGCTACCGAACAATCGCGTTTCGATCGGCATGGTGATCGGCCTCGAGTATCACAATCCGCGTTTTGATCCGCACGAAGCATTTCAGAAATACAAGACACACCCGTTCCTAAAGCGCGTTCTCGAAGGCGGCAAGCTCGTGCGCTATGGGGCAAAAACCGTGCCCTATGGCGGCTGGTATTCCATGCCCCGTACCTACGTCGACGGCGGATTGATCATCGGAGACTCGGCGAGCCTGCTCAATTCGCAGCGACTCAAGGGAATTCACATCGCCATCAAGAGCGGCATGTTGGCCGCGGAGACAGTTTTCGAAGCGCTAAAGGCAGGCGACGCGTCCGCGAAAACTCTCTCTGCATTTCCGCGCAAGATTGAAGATAGCTGGATCAAAAAGGAATTGTGGGCCGTGCGAAATTTCCATCAGGGATTTCAACGTGGGCTGTACCGCGGCCTGTTTCACGCCGGAATCCAATTTGTCACCGGCGGGCGCGGGTTCATCGACCCCATGCGCTCGCGGCCCGGATTCGAGGAATATCATAAGCTGAATGGTTCAGGCCCCGCGCCGGAACGCTTCCAGGGCGACGGCGTGCTTACGTTTGATCGTCCAACCGACGTCTATCACTCCGGCACGCGACACGAAGAGGATCAGCCCTGCCATCTCGTCGTCGCCGATTTGAATGTATGCGCGACAAAATGCGTCACCGAGTACGGAAATCCCTGCCAATATTTTTGTCCCGCGGCCGTCTACGAAATGGTGCAGGAAAAAGGCCGGCCCCGTCTGAAAATCAACGCATCGAATTGCGTCCATTGCAAGACCTGCGACATTGCCGACCCTTACGAAATCATCACCTGGATCCCTCCCGAGGGCGGTGGCGGTCCGAATTACGAAGGAATGTAGGCGGCCCGTCACAACGTTTTGTTAGTTCAACAGGCCATACACATCGAGTTCGGTTTGCGTTCCGACATAGACCTTTCCGTTCGCTACGGTAGGAACGGTGAATTTCACAGCCGCACCCGCCGTGTCGCGCGGCACGACCGTCGCGCTGTTATAAATCTCGTTCGAAAGATTGCTCGGATCGTACGCGCGCAGAATGGCCGGGCCATTAGGCGTGGTCAGCGCGCCACTCGTGTCAATCAGCCAAAGGATGGCGTTGCTCGTTGCGTTTGCAGAAATCGCGGGCGTCGCGCCTTGCGGCCCCAACGTTTCCGGAGACTGCGAAGTGAAAGGGGAGGAGGAAAGAATTCCTCCAACGACGGGAAAGGCTTTTAGCTTGCCGTTTCCCGCAGCGACATAGACGGCGCTGTTCCAGAACAGCGGAGTGTTGAGGATCGATCCATCACCGACCGGAACTGTTTGCACCCGAGTCGTCGGGTCAGGGCAGGCGCCGCTGAATTCCCCTAGATTGTCGCGGTTCACGATGTAAAGAGAGCCATTTTTCGCGCCGCCGAGGAGCAAATGGGGTTGCAAGACGGAGCCCGCCGAATCCGGCAGAAGAACCGGCGCGCTGGAGCCGACGTCTTGTCCGGCGGATTGGTCCGCTGCTTGATCGCAAGGGGTGAAATAGTCGGAAAGCGACAGCCCGCCGCTTGCCGCAAGGCGCAGGAAGCTGTCACTATAACTTTCCCCGCCTCGATTCGCGTCGAACGGTCCGTCTCCAGTCACAACAAAAATGTTGTGATTGGAGTCCGCCGACGGGCCTCCTCCGCTCTGCCAGATTCCTCCCTGGATGGCATTCGGAGTGACGTTGAAAGCGCCGGTTTGCTGCAGAGTGGTGGAATCGTATCCAAAGAGCCAGCCGTGATAGTCCCCTTGGCCGCCATGAGATCCGAAGGCGATATACACGATCCCATTGTCGAGTAGTAGCGCGGCCCGTTGATTTTCAAGCAAGGCGTTGAATGTAGAAGGCTGCAGCGCCGGGGAAGCAATTTCGGCGCCGATTGCCTGAATCTTTGGCTGTCCTGTCGCCAAGTCGAGGGCGTAGATCCGCTGATTGTATGCGGAATCGACCCCAGCAGTCTGCGTCACCGCAACCACATACAGAGCGGATGTGCTGAGATTGATGACCGGTGTGCCGGTGATTCCAATGAACGGCACGATATCGGGGCTCGCAATGCTCAGGTTGGGAGTGGCGATGGCCTGCGACCCGGAGGGAATCAGACTTTGCTGCCAGAGCTTGACACAAGGATTGGCGTCGGCATCGAACGCGAAGACCGAATCCTTTTCGGTGGCGACGAAGACGACGTTGTGCGTTCCATTTCCGGGAATTGCCAGGTTCGGCACATACAGCGGCTGCGCATAGGCATAGCCATCGATCGGGCAGGAAAATAATTTGCCGAAGGTGGTAGAGCTTACGGTTGCCGGAGCGAGTGCCAGCTCCAGGCTATTCACGCCGGAGCGCGAACTGTCGTTGCGCCAAGTCAGTGTGCCAGGGAAATTCGTAACCTCGACGGTCGCCGTACCGACAGCACTCGGGTTCGCTTGCAGAACCGCTCGAATCAGGTAGGACCCAGCCACGGGCGGGGGGCTAAACAGACCCGTCGCAGAAATTGTGCCGTTGCTCACCGACCAGTTCACATCATTGTTACTGACTCCGGGCGTGAGCACGCTTACTTGTAGCTGCTGCGACACGGTGACACTGGCAAGGGAGGGCGACAGCGTCAGTGGTCCTTGAATTGAGCTGAGCGACTGAATCGTAACGGATGCGGAACCGCTCACCGACGGATTGGCCTGCAAAACGGCCGTTACCGTGACCGTGGCGGGGCGTGGAACCGAGTTCGGCGCCGTGTAATAGCCGGTGGCGCTAATCGTTCCCACGGTCTGGTTTCCGCTGGGTGTCTGGTTGACCTGCCAGATGACGGTGGAGCTCGGGGCGTTCTGCACCACGGCCGTAAACTGCACGTCGTCGCCGGTAAAGGGTTGAGCCGAATTGGGCGTCACGGTGACGCTCGGCGTTGGCGCTGGGGCCGGCGCGGGCGCGGGTGCCGACGCAGGGCCGCTGCCAACCACACCGCACGAAGAGCAAAGCATGCTCAGGAGCAGATAAGAGAGGAAAATCCGGTGAGGGGAATCGCTGAAACGTTCATTGCCTGATGCGCGGACCTTGCCGCGCCCCTGGCACTGGGCGGGTTGCAGATCCAATGGACTGGGCATGGACTCTGACGGAGAAAGCTATTTTTCCGGAAACAGGGCGGAAATTATCACAATAGGCAATGAGCGTCAATCGAATATGGCACGAATAATGACAGTGGCTAGCTACTGCAGCCGGCGCCCGCGCAGGGGCCCCGGCCCGTAAGCTTGCGGAAGAAATTTCGCATTCGATCAAGGAGGCCCGGCTGGTTCTGAACCGGCTGGCTGCTCGCGGGCCTTGCAGGCACCGGAATCGCCGGCGCCGTCTCGGCCGGCAACGCTGAGGCTTCCGAAGGCGCCGGGTTCACGTGCCCGCGGAACACAACCGACGGGCGTACGCGCACTTCACGCACCAACAGGATCGTTTCGGGGTCAGGGTCGGGAGGTGGTTCGGGAGAATTCGCGTCAAAACTGAGCGGCGGCATGAGCACGGTGTACACAGGTGCCTCCCCGGGAGCGGATGGAGGCGGCGAGTTTTCAGCGTTCTTGCGCTCTGGCAGTAAAGGACGGCCAAGCACACCCACATCCCGCGGCGCGGGCGGAGCCGGAGTGGGGGCCGGTGCAGCCGCCAGCGGAGCCTTGGGGCGCTCGAGGCTGGCGCGTGGGAAATCGCAGGAGCAAGCCGAAGCATCTGCATGAAGAGAATCGATTTGGCCGCCCGCGAGGCTCACCGTGCCGCCTTGCGGAACGATCACGCTCTGGTCGGAAAATTGCGGCTCGACACGCATCGCTCCGCGCGCGGTGAGGACGCACATCTCGCCGCCCTGGTCGAGGCCCAGGGTCATGTCGCGTCGTCCTCCCGAAATCGCGATCGGCGTGGCAACAATCGTGGGCGTGTAGATCGTGAACGCCTCCGACGATTCAAGGGAAGGATGAACACGGCCATAATCGAGCGCCAGTGTCACCGCCCCAGAGGATTGGATCACTTTGAAATGCGCTGGGCCGCAAACGCTGATCTGGCCGCCGGCGTCCAGAGCGATCAGGGCGTGCCCGGAACGGACTGTGACTTCGCTGCCGCTGGCGACGACTGTCGGCGCGGCATTCTTCTCGACGCCCGCTGGCGTTGCGGTTGTAACATCGAGGTCTTCTCCCTCGATTCGGCCAATCACGGACGGGAAATCCTGCGCCGAAATATGGCCCTTGCGGAAGGAGAGCGCCGCCAGAACCGCGAGCGACGCGACGGCGAGTATGTTGGCCCAGGTGGCCAGCTGCTTTCTTCGGATCGTTAGAGAAAACACGATTATCTACAAATCCATGAAGCGAGCTGGGAGGCTGTCTTCACTTCGTCTTCGATCTATACTATACGCGCATGTCAGGACAAGTGAAAACACCGTCCGAGCGGGAAGAACAACATCCCCCGGTTCACTATGACACAAGACTGCCGAAACTCACTCTGCTGCAACGCCTGCTCGTTCCAATCATCGGTTGGGCTGTTTGGGCCGTCATCCGAATACTCGGGCCGACGATTCGCTTCGAGGTTTTAGGAGGCGAGAAGGCTGGGCGCGATTACCGGCCTGACCTTCCCCCGAACGTTTATGCCTTCTGGCATCGTTGCATCATTGCTGGCGCGTGGTACTTCCGGAACCGCAACGGCGTCCTAATGAACACGACAAATTTTGACGGCCAGTGGACCCGCCGCGTGATCGAGCGGCTGGGATACGGCACCGCGCAAGGAAGTTCGACGCGCGGAGGATTGCGCGGCCTCGCTGTCATGGCGCAGCGGATCGAGGAGGGAGTCGACGCCGGATTCACAATCGACGGACCGCGAGGTCCGAGGTACGTTGCCAAGCCCGGCCCCGTGATGTTGGCACGGCGCGCAGGCCGGCCTATCATTCTGTTTCATGTGGGGCTCGAGCGGGCCTGGACGCTCGAGAAGACGTGGGACCTGATGCAGATTCCCAAACCCTATACGCGCGCCATCCTCATTATCGCCCCGCCGCTCGATGTGCAGACCGACATCGACCGCGACGGCCTCGAAAAGAAACACCGGGAAATGCAGAAAATACTTGAGCGCCTGCGTGACTCCGCGGAGGCTTGGTTTTCGCTTACGGAAGCCGAGCGGGAACGCGAGAGAGCCGTCTGGAGCGCGTAATCACCCCTATCGGCTCGATTCGTTGAGCGTCACCTGCGTCTGCATCTTTTGCCCGCCTCGGTAATACTCCACTTTTACCACGTCGCCGGGCCGCTTCCGATTTAGCGCCAAATTCAAATCCATCTGACCCGTGATTGGGCGGCCGTCGATGCCGGTCAAAACGTCTCCTCCCAGCAAAATCCGGCGCATGCCCAGAATCGCTTGGCGGTCCCCGCCACGCAGTCCCGCACGCTCGGCAGGTCCGCCCGGCGTCACGCGCTCAACCAACAGGCCTTCGCTAACGGGCAAACGCAGTGCCTCCGCGACTGCCGGAGTCAGTACGCGGGCCTCGACTCCCATCGTGGCGCGCCGCACCCGGCCTTCGGTAATCAGATCCTGCGCGATTTGCCGCGCGGTGCTAATCGGAATGGCGAATCCGATGCCGGCGGTCGTGCCGGAAGGAGTATAAATGGCCGAGTTGATCCCGATAACCTCTCCGTGGGAATTCAGCAGCGGCCCGCCCGAATTGCCCTGGTTAATTGCGGCGTCGGTCTGAATGGCGCCGTCGATCACTGTGGTCTGCCCGGTCTGCACCGTGCGGCCAAGCGCGCTGACAACCCCGGTCGTGAGCGTGCTTTGAAACCCGAAGGGATTTCCGATCGCGAGCACGCGCTGGCCGACTTGCAGGCCGTCGGAATCGCCCATAACTAGAGCGGGCAGCTTGCGATCCTTCGGGTCTATCTTCACCAGGGCGATGTCGTTGCGTTCATCGGCGCCGATGAATTTCGCGTCATAGTGCGAGCGGTCACCCAGCGTGACGGAAATGGCTTGCGCGCCCTGCACGACGTGGAAATTTGTCAGAATGTAACCGCGCGGGTCGATCACAAAGCCCGAGCCCGCGCCCTCAACTGGGACCGGCTCCATGAACACGTCGTATTCGAGCGTGCGCGTCACAATGTTGGCCACAGCCGGAGCCGCCTGGCTATAAATCTTCACGTAGATCGCTTCATCGCCCAAAAGTTCGGCCGGCTTGGGCTCAGGAAAAGCAACTGGAACGGCTCCAACACTTTGCGGCTGGCGCTCGCCCCAGCGGCTCCCCGCCCAGTACGCGCCCAGGACGAGCACCAGGCCCAACATCATTAGACGCAGGACGCTTCGGCTGTCTTTTCTTTCAGTCATGACGATTTCCCTCCTACTCCCAACAGCCCGCTAACTCTTCGCTCTTAAATCCTTAATCTTGCTAGCTTCCATTCCCTTGAGCTTGGCGAAAAGCGCAATCACCTGTGCCCGCGTGTGCTCGAGCGAGCCCGAGCAATCGATCACTTCGTCGGCCATGCTCCGCTTCTCGTCAACGGGCATCTGCGCCGCGATGCGCTGGCGGGCTTGCTCGGCGGTCAGGCCGCGTCCCGCGTCCGGCTGCGTTAAACGCGCGAATTGCTGCTCGGAGGTACACCAAGTGACCACCAAACAATCCAGCTCCCGGTGGAATCGGGCTTCGATAAGCAACGCGGCCTCGACCACGGCGATTGCGTGGGAGTCAGCCCGTTCGATGGCGGCCAGCTGCCGGGTCTGTTCCTCAAGGACCGGCGGGTGCACGATGGCGTTCAGACGAGCGAGGCGTTGCGGGTCGCCGAACACGATGGCGCCGAGTTTCCGCCGGTCAACGAACCCCTCCGGCGTGAGAATCCCGCGGCCAAATTCGCGCACGACTTCCTCATAGGCGGCGCCTCCGGGTTCGATCATCCGGTGCGCGATCTTGTCGGCTTCGAGCACGTGGCAGCCGAGTTCTCGCAGCATCGCGACCACCGTGCTCTTGCCGGTCGCGATTCCTCCGGTCAGGCCGACGCGCAGCATCAGGGCTTGGCCGCCGCAACGCCTGTTATGCTTGCGCGGGACGCCCGTGTGCGCCTCAGTCGCGCAGCCTTCACCGTGTTGCTCATCAACATAGCGATCGTGAGCGGACCCACCCCGCCCGGCACTGGCGTGACGGCTCCGGCCACCTCCGCGACGGCGGGATGAACGTCGCCCACAAGCACGGAGCCTTTTTCGGTGAATTGCGCGAGCTTCGCCGGAAAATTTGCAAAAATGCGCCGTGCTTGGGCGGCGTCGGTGATGCGATTGATGCCCACGTCGATGACCGTCGCGCCGGGCCGTATCCAATCTGCCTCGATCATCGCTGCGCGGCCGATCGCCGCGACGACAATGTCCGCGCGCCGCACGACGCTCGGCAAATCGCGCGTCTTCGAGTGGCAAATGGTCACCGTCGCGTTGGCATGCATCAGCAGCAGCGCCATCGGTTTTCCCACAATGTCGCTGCGGCCGACGATGGCGGCGTTCATCGCGTCGACTGGAATACCGCTGCGCCGCAAGATTTCCATGCATCCCACGGGCGTGCAAGCGACTAGGCCGGCGCGACCCGATACGAGACGTCCGAGATTGACCGGATGAAACCCATCCACGTCCTTCGCTGGGTCTACGGTTTCGAGGACGCGCTTTGTGTCGACTTGCGGCGGCAAGGGAAGCTGCACCAGGATGCCGTCTACCTCATCGCGCGCGTTAAGATCCGCAACCAGCGCAAGCAATTCCTCCGTCGTCGCCGTGGCGGGCAGCGCGTGCAGCCAACTGCCAAGCCCCAGCTGCTCGCACGCCGCGATCTTGCTGCGCACATAAATCTGCGACGCCGGATTTTCGCCAACCAGCACGGCGGCAAGTCCGGGACGAATCCCTGCGGCGGCGAGCCCGGCAATTTCTTGCTTGAGCTCCGCGTAAATTTGATCACGAATCGCGTTGCCGTTTAAAACGCGCGCCGGCACAAAATCTCCAGATGGACCGGAAAATATCCCTTTCCTATCGATGATAGCATACGCCGCGGGTCCGCTTGCGGCCCGGAGGGC
>Ga0335085_10004267_pt1 | contig 23839 bp, 17 predicted proteins | sample Lox_Sample_45_FD_206712 | JGI IMG/M metagenome (GOLD analysis project Ga0335085, IMG submission 206712) | Soil microbial communities from Loxahatchee National Wildlife Refuge, Florida, United States - Lox_Sample_4.5 | ecosystem: Environmental > Terrestrial > Soil > Wetlands | place: USA...
GCAGCTTCGCAGCCGCAGGCACGGAGCCATTCCGGCGGGACAACCGCAAGTTGCGCTCATCGCGCTCGATCCGCATACGGGTGAAATCAAAGCCCTGGTGGGCGGCCGCGATTACGGCTCCAGCCAATTGAATCACGCCACCGCCGAGCGCCAACCCGGCTCGTCGTTCAAGCCGTTCGTCTATGCGGCGGCGCTCAACAGTGCCATCGCCGGTGGACAACTTTTCACTCCCGCCAGCACCATAGTCGATGAGCCGACTACCTTCCAGTGGGGCAACAAGCCTTATTCGCCCGGCAACTTCGAACAGAATTTCATGGGCACGGTCACTCTCCGGACGGCCCTGGCGCACTCTCTGAACGTCGCAACCGTCAGCCTGGCGCAGGCCGTCGGCTACGGCGCCGTCGTGAATATGGCCCGCCGCGCCGGACTCAACGACAACATTCAGCCCACACCCGCCGTGGCGCTCGGCTCTTATGTCTGCACGCCTCTCGAAATCGCCGGTGCCTACACCGTCTTCGCCAACAATGGCATGTACGTCAAGCCGACCCTGCTTTCCTCCGTGCGCTCGCGTCAGGGTGAGGTGCTCTATCAGCATTCGCCCGAAATGCATGCCGCGCTCGATCCGCGCGTCAATTACCTCATGGTCAGCCTGCTGCAGGAAGTCCTGCGATCCGGCACTGGCGCTAGCGTCTGGTCCTACGGATTCAAGGCTCCTGCCGCTGGTAAAACCGGCACCTCGCGCGACGGCTGGTTCGCCGGATTCACTTCACGCCTGCTGTGTATCGTGTGGGTGGGTTTCGACGATTACCGCGAATTGGGACTCGAAGGGTCCCGCTCCGCGCTGCCCATCTGGGCCGAGTTCATGAAGCGTGCGCAGCAGTTCAACAGCTACCGCGATGTTCAGGACTTCCCCGTTCCCGCGGGCGTGACCAGTGTTCGCCTCTGCTCGGAATCGCATCAGCTCGCCGGTCCCGAGTGCCCGTCCACTTACACCGAATACTTCATCGATGGCACCCAGCCGGCTGTGCAGTGCCGGATCCACACCGCCACCGCTCCGTCGGACCCCGGCGCGACCGCTGCCATTCCGCCGCCACAACCGCCAATCGATCACGACCAGATCGACCACGACCAGATCGATCACGACCAGATCGATCACGACCAGTAGAGCACCGCAACGCAAAGTCCTATTGAATCTTCACCGTGGTCATGTTCGAGGACTTGCCATCCGCCACTAGGTAGACGCTGACTTCGCCCACGCCAGACAGGCTCGCGGGTAATGCTACGTTTACCTGGTCGAGTCCCTGGTACTGCCCCTGCGCGCCCGCGAACTGCACCTCTGCCGCCTGGCCCGCGACATACGCCTGAACCACTCTGGCGCCGCGAATGCCCGTCCCATAGAGCGAAAGATACACGCTGTCCGTGGAATTGCCGGGCGCAATCGGCGACGACAAGCAACTGAACGCCACGCCGCTCTGGCACGAAAAGACATTCAACGGCGTGGCCGTGCCATTCGCTGAAATGCGTTCCGCGACTGCGGCGGCCACTCCGGCGCCATTGGCATTCTCCGCGTACAGCCCCGGCGCCACCGCCGCCACCGTAATCGACCCGGTCAGCACTGTCTGCCCGCTTCGCGTCACCTTCACCGAAGCTGCGCCGGCCGCCACTCCGCCGGGAATCAGAAAGCTCGCCTGGCCCGTGGACACATAATAGAGCGGCGCCGTGCTCACCACGCCTTTGCTGTCTGTGATCGAAATGGCGGTGTCCGCCAGGGTCAGCGGTAAAGGTTGCACGGCCGCCACAATCGTCTGCGAAGCGAAGCCCGCGCCGAACGCCGTCACCATTTCCTGCGGCGCCACAGGCCCGCCCTGAAAGCTGGCTGAATTGACGATCCTGGCGACCGCCGGGGTTACCAGATCGGCGCGCAGCACGCTGTACGGCGGAACAGTGATCGGATTCGTGGAAGCCGCCGTCTGAATGCTCACCGCCGTTTTCGCAGTGGACGTGTTTGCCGTACTCGGATCGGCGGCGGTTATGAACTGTAGCGGAAAGGTTCCACTGGCAGCCGCGCCGTTCACCCACAGGCTTACCTGTTGCGCCGCCGCGCTCTTATTGGTAATCACCACCGACAGGCCGCCCCGCGCGTTCGAGTAGCTCATCGCATACAGCGCCGGAATGGGAGCCATGCCGCTGGCCGGCACCGTCGCCCCGCCGCTGACCGTAGTCTGGTTCGCTGAAACCGCGTTGTTGATCACCCCATTCAGCACCGCGATGCCTTCGCCCTGCGCGCTGGCATAGAATCCGAAATTCAGCGACAGCGTGTCGATCGGAGTGTTCGCTGCAGCCGCCGCTTCCACTTCGCCCTGGTGACCGTTCGAGAGAAACACACCCGCGTTGTACGAGATCTCGCTCGGACCCACATGCAGCACCGCCGGCATCGTGGACATCCGCATGATGTACTCTGCGGAGTAGATTCCTCCCCACACCGTGCCGTCGGTGAGCGATTGCGTCCCGGAAGGGTCATTGGGAATCGACGGATCGAATTCGGTGTTCAGAATCTTCACGCCCGCGGGACCGTACCCGCTAAGCCTGGTGATCACCGAGGTGGTCGCGGTAGCCAGTACCGCGCTTTCATCCGCCATCCACTGCGAGAATGCGCCGCTGCTCGAAGTCGGATAGTGATGGAAGGAAGTTGCGTCCCAATACTTGTTGGGATACGCCGCCACGGCTAGATTCCAGGCGTCCGTGGCAGCCTGCGCGCGCGCCTGGTCCGTGACGAAGATCGAGACGATGGCGTCGGGAAGCACTGCCTTGATAGCATCGCGGTAAGGCTTCATCGCGTCGAGATACTTGGTCGCGTTCGCGAAGAAGGTGTTATAGAGGTACGGCTCATTGGATAATTCCCACGCCGCCACCTGGATCTGATTGGCCTTGACGAATGCCGCTAATTGCCCGGCGGAAACAGCCGTGTCGGTGAATCCGTTGACGCAGACAATCAGCGGCGCTCCCAGGAAGTTGGCGCGATTGGCCGCGTCGATGAGTTTCGCGCCGCCGCGGCCAGCCACCAGTTGCATTACCGACGTGTCGCTGCCTACACCCGAATTGGCGGGGAATTGCGCGTACCACGCGGGATTATCCTCCCAGGTTTGCCAATCGTAGATATCGCTGCTGGTCCCGCCCGGGAAACGCACCCAGCCGAATCCCAGGCCGAGCGCCAGCGTATTGAAGCGGTAGTCCCAATACTCCACCGGCAGGCCCAGATCCGCGCTGACCCCGGAGAATGCCGGCGCGACCGGTGTGGTGACGCTGGTATTGATGTCAATCGTAGCGCTGACGGGAGTAGCGGTCTGTGCGCCGCCCAGAACAACCATCCCAAAAAAGAGAACGACGGACCGCGGACTCTCAGACATAACGCTTCGACGAATTGTATCGGGCCCCATCGCTCAGCCGGACCGTCAATACTGACAGCTTTCGCGGCGCAGCACTGCCGGAGCTATCATATCCGCATGGTCACTCGCAGAGGATTCGCCGCGCGTTTAGGGATGGCGGCCGCGGCCGCCCGCCTCCTGCCCGAAATGGCTCTGGCCCAGCGCGCCGCCGTCAAAGGCTCCGATCTGCCCTCCGATACGGTGTGGCTCAACTCCAACGAATTTCCGGCCGGCCCTACTCCTGCGGTCCTGGCCACCATGCAGAAACTGCTCCCCACCACCAACCGCTACCACTATCAGGAGTTCCAGGAAATCTATCAGGCGATCGCCAGCAGCGAGGATCTGAAGCCCGAGCAGATCATCACCGGCTGCGGCTCGAGCGAGGTGCTGCACACCGCCGTGGACGCCTTCACTTCAGCCACCCGCCCGCTCATCAGCGTCACGCCCGCGTATGAGAGTCCCCTCGAAACGGCTCAGGCGCTCGGCCACAAGGTGGTGCTCCGCAAACTGCGCGAGGATTACACTGCCGACGTCCGGGCGTTGGCCGAAGAAGCCGACAAAGCCAAGGGCGGTTTCATCTATCTTTGCAATCCCAACAATCCGACTTCCGCTATGACCTCGGCGCACGATGTCGATTGGCTGGTGCACAACTTGCCGCCCAACACCATGTTGATGGTGGACGAAGCTTACATTCATTTCGGTGAAAGTCCGGACTTACAAAGCGCCATTCCCTATGTGCAGCAGGGCAAAGACGTGATCGTGGCGCGCACCTTCTCGAAAATCTACGGCATGGCAGGGCTGCGCGTCGGCTTCGCCGCGGCGCGTCCGGATATCATCGAGCGCCTCGCTCCTCTGCGCATGAATGTCATCCCGATCGTCAGCGCCCGCGCAGTAGTAACCGCTCTCGGTGAGCGCTCGACAGTGCTGCCCGCCCGCAAAGCCTCTCTGGCGCACACCCGCCGCGAACTCTGCTCATGGCTTACCGAGCGGCAGGTGAAGTTCATACCCCCGCACGCCAACTTCATGATGGTTGACTGCGGCAGAAACGCTCGCGAGTTTATTAGCAAGATGCCCAAGCTGGGAGTGGCGCCCGGCCGTCCCTTCCCGCCGCTCGATAATATGCTGCGGGTAACCATCGGTACGGACACGGAAATGGCAAAATTCCGGGAAGTTTTCTGGAAGGTCTATCGGGGCTGAACGGCCTCATACCTCACCCGGCCAGACCCCATTCATAAAGCACCGGAGCCGCGGAACAAAGGCGCATTCCGCCTTGCTCCACGACTTTCCCGGTGAACTCAACTTACCAACAGCTAATTAGTGGTGGTGTCCGCCGCCGCCGTGGCCCCCATGATATCCGCCGCCGTGGTATCCGCCACCGTGGAATTCATGTCCTCCATGCCACCCACCGTGATATCCGCCCCAGTAGCCACCACCCCAACCCAGACTTATAGACGGTCCGCCGTAGTAATAGGGATAGTAATCATACGGGTAATTGTAATAGGGGTAGCCGTACGGATATCCATAAACATAATAGGGATAAGTGTACGCCGGCACACCAACCCCAATTCCGACGTGCACCCTCGCTTCGGCCTTAGGGGTGGTAAACGCCAGCATCCCCGCTAGCGCCAGGGTAGCCAGTCCAAGGTTTTTAAGCATCTATTCCACCTCCATTTAAATTAGATTCGGCGCCCGGCCCCCGCTGATTGCAAAGTATTGTCAAAAGGCGGGGATTACACCGGCCGCCGCCGCGGCGCTCGTTCTGCGGTTTCCCCAGCCCGGTTGAAGCTGCTGGCGTGCTTGACCGGGAAGGTCCTTCCCCCCTGGCATGTAGTTTGGCCGGAAGGTGTTACTATTCCTCAAACGCGCATCCATGTCCCCGCACCAGATGATCGGCCACTCGGCGCAGGCGGCATGGGCGAAATCTGGCAGGCCACGGATACCAAACTCGGCCGCGAAGTAGCCGTCAAAATTCTGCCCGCAAGCTTCGCGAAGGACCCCGAGCGCATGGCCCGCTTCGAGCGGGAGGCCAAAGTGCTCGCTTCCCTCAACCACCCCAACATCGCCCAGATCTTCGGCGTCGAGGATCGCGCCCTCGTCATGGAGTTGGTCGAAGGCGAAACTCTCCACGGTCCCCTGCCGCTCGAGACCGCTCTCGATTACGCCCGCCAGATCGCCGGCGCGCTCGAAGCCGCCCACGAAAAAGGCATCGTCCATCGCGATCTGAAGCCCGGCAACATCATGGTCACCGGTCCTGCCAGCGGGCGCCCCGGCGTGATCAAGATGCTCGATTTCGGACTGGCGCGTGTCGCGGAAGGTTCCGCGGAAGATGCGCAAGACTCCCCGACGGTGACCATCTAGCAGACGCGCGCCGGAGTCATTCTCGGCACCGCGGCCTACATGAGTCCCGAACAGGCGCGCCGCCTCAGCCTCTGCATGACTCGCTCTTGACAGGCCGCACCAACCTGACATAGATTATCTATGTGATGCGCAACCAGCGGGAGGAAATCCCTCCGGGCACCCTCGATATGCTGATCCTCAAAACGCTGGCCCGCTCCGGCTCGCTGCACGGGTTCCAGATCGCCGACTCGATTCAGAAGACTACCGAGAACATCCTGCAGGTCGAAGAAGGCTCGCTCTACCCGGCCCTGCAGCGCATGCTCATCAAAGGTTGGATCGTGGGCGAGTGGGGCAAAACCGAAGAGAATCGCCGCGCCCGCTACTATCAGTTGACCCCCGAAGGCCGCAAGCAACTCCAGCGCGAAGTGGAGCGCTACGGACGCGTGGCGCAGGCCATCGCTCGAATCCTGCAACCGGCTTAGTTCGATGTTTCAGCGTTTGCATTACCTGTTCCATCGCAATCGCGAGGCCGCGGAACTGCGCGAAGAGATGCGCCTGCACCTGGACTTGCGCGCGCGACAACTCGAAGAGCGCGGCATCCCGGCCGAGGAGGCTCGTTACATGGCACAACGTAATTTCGGCAACGTCGCCGCGACGGAAGATCGCAGCCGCGCCGAGTGGGGATTCGCGTCCTGGGAACGCCTCGCGCAGGACATCCGCCTGGCCGCACGCAGCCTGCGCAAAACGCCTGGCTTCACCGCGATCGCGGTGCTCACGCTGGCGCTCGGCCTGGGCATGAACACCGCGGTGTACACCGTGGTGGACGCGGTCATGCTGCGCGCATTGCCGTATCCCGAACCCGCCCGTCTCATCTCCCTTTGGGAGGAAGTCGCCCAGCGCAAACCCGCCGAAATGAACAGCCACGGTGCGCCGGTCGGCCGGGCCGGTCCGCCGGGACGCACCACCGTCTCGATGGCCAACCTGCCGGACTACGCCCACATCGGCGCCTTCGCCGCCCTGGCGGCTTATGATCTGACACCCAAGAACCTCACCGGCGATGGCCCTCCGCTGCGCATCTCCGGCGAATCGGTTACCTGGCCGTTCTTCTCCGTGCTCGGCATTCAGCCGCTCCTGGGCCGCGATTTTCTGCCCGAGGACGATCGCTTCGGCGCCGATCCGGTAGTCATCGTCACGTACGATTTCTGGCAGCGTCACCTCGGCGCCGATCCCCAGGTGCTCAGTCGCAACGTCAACCTGGATGGCACACCGTACCGTGTCATCGGCGTGCTGCCCGCGAGTTTCCGCTCGCCTACGCAACTCACCATCCCCGATCCGCTGGGCTTTTACGTGACCTACTCCGCCCCGCCCAACCAGCTCGCCAGCCGCGGCGATCATGAGGTCAACGTGGTCGGCCGTCTGGCCGCCGGCATCACACTGCCAGCTGCGCGATCGCGTCTCAAGGCCACCAGCGCCACGCTCTCCCGCCAGTATCCCAATACCAACAGCACCCTGAGTGCCTCGATGGCGCCGCTTTCCGACGATCTGGTCAGCGGCGTCCGCCAATCCTTGTGGGTGCTGCTGGGCGCCACCGCGCTCATCGTGCTGATCGCCTGCGTCAATGTCGCCAACCTGCTGCTGGTGCGAGCCACTGCTCGGCGCCACGAAACCAGCGTGCGCTTTGCCCTGGGCGCCAGCCGATTGCGCGTTGCGCGCCAGTTCCTGATCGAGAGCCTGCTGCTGGCGGTCGCCGGTTGTGCCGCCGGAATCGCGCTCGGCACCGTCTTGATGCGCGTCCTGCTGGCGCTCGCGCCCCGGAACATTCCGCTGATCGAAACCGTCCGCATGGATTGGCGCGTGTTCGCCGTGGCGGCCCTGATCGCTACCCTCACCGGCGCGGTGTTCGGCATCGCCCCCGCGTGGCAGGCCGCCCAAACCAGGGCTGCTGAGGCGCTCAAAGCCGCCGCTCGCAACACCGGTGGACGCGCGCAGGTCCGCTGGCGCGCCATCCTCACCGCCACCGAAGTAGCGCTCTCGCTGGTGCTCCTGGTCGGCGCTGGTCTGCTCCTCAAGAGCTTCGTTCTGCTGATGGGCGTCGACCTTGGCTTTCAACCCGAGCGCGTCCTGGCCATGAACATCAACTTGCCCAAGCTCGGCTACCCGACCGCCGACGCGCGGCTGCGATTCTTCCAGCAACTCGAAGAACGCGTGCGGCCGATCCCCGGTGTTCAGTCGGTGGCCTATGCCAATCGCTTGCCGTTACGCGGTGGATGGGGCGGCAGCATGAATACCGACATCGCGCCAGACCTCGACGCCGACGTCGATTTCCAAGCCGTTAGCCCGGGCTACTTCGAAACGCTCGGCACACCCCTCGTGCGCGGTCGCGGCCTTACCGCCGCCGACCGCAACGGCGCGCCGCTGGTGGCACTGGTCAACCAAACCTTCGTGCGGCAGTTCTTCCCGGCCGTGGATCCGCTGGGGCACCGTATCCGCCACGGCAGCGGTGCCCCATGGCTGACGGTCGTCGGCGTGGTCAACGATATCCGCCGCGGCGGCAAGGAGAAAGACATCAACGCGCAAGTCTACCTGGCAGCCGCCCAGACCACCTATCCGGTGAACCTCGCCGACTTTGCCGTGCGCTCGGCGGGCGATCCGCGCCAGTTGGTGAACGCGGTTCAAGCGCAGGTGTGGGCGCTCGATAAGAACCAGCCAATTACAACCGTGCGCACCCTGCAGGAGATCGTCACGTCTTCCGCCGCGCAGCGCCGCTTCCAGACCACCCTGCTGCTGACCTTTGCCGCCGTGGCGCTGGGCCTGGCGGTGATCGGCATCTTCGGCGTGCTGTCCTATTCGGTCAGCCAGCGGACCGGCGAACTGGGCATCCGGCTGGCGCTCGGCGCGCGGCCCTACTCCATCCTGGCCTTGGTGATGCGGCAGGCGGGACTGCTGGTCGGCGCGGGAGTGGCGCTCGGCTTGGCTGCCGCCCTGGGCCTCACCCGCTACCTCCAGAGCTTGCTGTTCGGCATTCAGCGCACCGATTGGACCGCCTACGCCGCCGCCGTCGGTCTGCTCGCGGTCATTTCCCTGCTCGCCGCGCTCCTGCCCGCTCGCCGCGGATCGAAGCTCGACCCCATGGCCGCGCTCCGGGAGGAGTAGCCCAAGACCGTGAGCCGCGTGACCGGCCGCGAGCCGCCGTTTTGGGCGTTTTGCCCCAAAATTGCTAAAAGTGGTTATGAGCTCGGTTTGGGCGGATCGCCCAAACACCGCGTGGCCAGACATATCCGGCGGTCCACTATGGCGGGCACGGCCGCGCGGGTCTTTGATTGGTCTATCGGGGCCGGGCCGCCGCCTCGGGGCTTGTTGTTCTGAAAGTTCGCCTATTGCGCGCGAAACAAAGGTGCCGGCATCGGTACTCTGTTACGGCTGGGACGCCGCAATTCGCGCGGGTCTTTCATCGTCTACGGCGGCCGGGCCAGCCATGTGGAATTTCTCTGCGTTCTCAGCGATTCCCCGGTGAGGCATCCCCTCACCTTGCGCTACAATGCCAAATCTATGGCAAATTTGGGCTTTTTAGGTCTGGGGCTGATGGGCTACCCGATGGCCCGCAATCTTCTCCGCGCCGGTCACCAGGTGGCGCTCTGGTCGCACAACTCCGCCAAAGCGCGGCAACTCGCCGACACGGACGGCGGGACCTTCTGCAGTACACCTCGCGAGGTGGCCACCAACGCCGAGTGCATATTCCTCTGCGTGGGTGACACGGCCATGTCGCGGGAGGTCATCCTGGGCCAGGACGGCCTGATCGAAGGGGCCAAGCCCGGCAGCGTGATCGCCGATGCCTCCACCATCAGCCCGAGCGAAAGCCGCAACATCGGCAAAGCGCTTAAAGCCAAAGGCGTGGAGTTTCTCGACGCTCCCTGCACCGGCTCGACTCCTGGGGCCGAGGGAGGCACCCTCACCTTCATGATCGGCGGTCCCGAGGAAGTGTTTCAGAAGGTGAAACCGTACCTCGAGCCGATGGGCAAACGCCTCTACTACTGCGGTGGACCGGGCATGGGGCTGCAGGCTAAACTCACCCAAAACTTGGTCTTATCCAATATCCTGATGGCTTTCAACGAGGGTATGGTGTTGGCCGTGAAGGGCGGTGTGGATCCCAAATTGATGCTGGAGATCCTGGACAACAGCGCTGCCAAGAGCGGGCTGATCAACTATAAAGCCCCCTTCGTCTTCCGCCGGGACTTCACCGCCAACTTCGCCGTGAAATGGATGGATAAGGACATCGGACTGATGCTGGAATCCGGAAAAGAGCTGGGCGTACCACTGGTTTTGACCGGTTTGACCCGCCAACTCTTCCAGACAGCTATCGCGGCTGGGCACGGCGACGAGGATATTTGCTCTACAATCAAGGTGTTAGAGGAGTTGACCGGCGTAGAGGTGAAATCCTAAAAAAAATAATACAGATTTCTGTTGCTTCCAAAAACGGAATCTACTAATATTGGAAGTAAGCCGGGGAGGCAACTCCCACCAAAGCGAGACTAACCTCTAAAATAAAGACCCCTGAAGCAATCCTCCCCGGCGCCCGAAAGGGTTGGGTCTTTCCTCAAAAAAGAAAAATCAGAGCAACAGTCAAGCTGCGGTCGGCTACAGGGTCCCCGAGGATGGTTGTTAACCGCTGGCAACCTGGAATTTGGTTTTCGTGCTGCGTGATATCATGGCACAGTACGATTAGCGGAAGCTCCCGCGCTTGATGAAAACGCTCACCGTTCTGGGGTCCACAGGGTCGATTGGAACCAACACCCTGGATGTGGTACGGCGCAACCACCACCTGTACCGAGTGTACGCACTCGCGGCGGGCCACAACGCTGACCTGCTGGCCGGGCAAATCGTCGAATTCCGTCCCGCCGTCGCCGTCCTCGCAACCTCCGCGGGTTTGGACCGTCTATCGGAAGGGCTCGCCGGATTGGGATTGCCGCGGGCCGATTGGCCCGAACTGCTGTCGGGCCCTCCGGCGATGGTGGCAATCGCTACGGCGCCGGAAGTGGATACGGTCATTTCGGCGATTGTCGGGGTGGCTGGACTGGAAGCCACTTACGAAGCGGTCGTACGGGGCAAACGGGTCGGGTTAGCGAATAAGGAAGTCCTGGTTTCGGGCGGGGAAATCGTAATGCAGGCAGTCCGTCAGCACGGCGCCGAGTTGGTGCCCGTCGATAGCGAGCACAACGGTGCCCACCAGTGCCTGCGGGCGGGCAATCGGGCACAGGTGTCGCGCCTGATCCTCACTGCTTCGGGCGGTCCGTTCCGCAACACCCCCACCGACGCTCTGGCTTTTGTGACTCCCGCCGAGGCCCTCAAGCATCCTACCTGGCGGATGGGCAACCGCATCACCATCGACTGCGCCACCCTCATGAACAAGGGTTTCGAGGTCATCGAGGCGTGCTGGCTGTTCGGCTTCTCACCCTCCGAAGTAGACGTGGTGATTCACCCCCAATCCACCGTGCACGCCATGATCGAATACAGCGATGGCAGCGTACTTGCGCAGATATCAGCGACGGACATGCGCATGCCCATCCAGTACGCGCTGACGTACCCGGACCGGTTCGAGGCGCCGGTGCCTAAAATTGATTGGGGGGAGGCCCGCAAGTGGGAGTTCCTGCCTCCCGATTTTGCCAAGTTCCCGCTGCTCCGCCTGGCATACGATTGCCAACGGGCCGGCGGAGCCGCCACGTGCGTCCTGAACGCGGCGGACGAAATTGCAGTAGAGGCGTTCCTGGAGGGCCGGGTGAGTTTTCCGGCGATCTACGAAATTGTCGCCGAGACCCTGGCGCGCATGCCGGCACGCTCGCCGCGGACGGTGGCGGAGATCCTGGAAATCGACGGGGAGGCTCGCCAGAAGGCGCGAGAAATGGTGACGGCCAGAGCCGGCGCCGTAACGGCTTAAACCAATATGCTGGTTTTTGAAAACATTTTGTGGTGGCTGGTGCTGATCGGGGTGATGATCAACATCCACGAACTGGGGCACTTCTGGGCCGCCCGTTATTTCAAGGTCAAGGTGGAGGCCTTCAGTTTCGGTTTTGGCCCCCGCCTGTTCGGCTTCCGCCGCGGCGATACGGACTATCGAGTCTCGGCGATCCCCTTCGGCGGATATGTGAAGATGGCCGGCGAGCAGTTCGGCGATGGCACCACCGCCGGAACGGAAGCCGCCGAGGCGCATCGCGACGATCCGCACTACCTGCTTTCCAAGCCGCGCTGGCAGCGGCTGATCATTGCCTTCGCCGGTCCGTTCATGAACATCGTGCTGGCGGTGGCGGTGATCACCGGGCTGTTCATGGTGAAGTACCAGAAGGTGTCGGATGCCGACATGGAAGCCGTAATCGGCCATGTGATGGCGGATTCTCCGGCCGCCAAGGCAGGCATCACCGACGGCGACAAGATCGTCAGGCTGGATGGCAAAATCAATCCGACGTGGGAAGACGTCGGGATGAAGGAAATGGCCAGCGCCTACCGGCCGATGCACCTGACCATTCTGCGCAACGGCAAAACCTTCAATACCACGGTCACCCCCACGCTCAGCGAGCGCACGGGCGTCGGCTTTGCCGGATGGGATGAGCGCGGGCAAATTCAATTGGGTAGCGTCGAGCACGACATGCCGGCCGATAAAGCCGGCCTGAAGAGCGGTGATTTGATCCTGGCGCTGAACGGACAACCGATCCACTCGCAGATCAAGTTTCAGGAGATCACCAAGAACAGCGGCGGCCAGCCCATCCACATACAGTACCAGCGCAATGGCGTCATCAACGAGGTGACCGTCACGCCGGTGTACGCCAAGATCGACGGCCCCGCGCGCTGGATGATCGGCGTCATTCCGCAGCCGAAGCTCGACTTGATCACCAGGCGGCTGTCATTCCCCGATGCGCTCAACCAGTCTATCCGCGAGAACGTCAAGGACGCCGTGATGATGGGAGAAGTGCTCAAAGGCCTGGTTGAGCGGCGTATGTCCACGAAGAACCTGGCAGGTCCCATCGGCATCGCCCAGGAAACCGGCGAGGCGGCGCGGCAGGGGCCCTCCGTATTCTTCATGTGGATGGGGATGGTCAGCCTGCAGCTTGCCATCGTCAACCTGCTGCCGATTCCCATTCTGGATGGCGGCGTCATCCTGATGCTGCTGGTCGAGATGGTGATGCAGCGCGACCTGAGCCTGAACGTCAAAGAAGCGGTGTTCAAGGTCGGATTTGTGTGCATCATGTTAATTCTGGTGTTCACCATCTACAACGACATTTCCAAGATTCTCCCGGCGGGCTAAAAGCCGAAACCAACGGCCCGGCGCAATCATCTGGTAAGCTGATCCAAGGTAATGCACTGTACCTGCGTCCGGCATACCGAACTCCCGCATACGTCTGCCCTGTTCGCAGATGTGCTTTACCATCCGGACCGCACTGCTCCCTTCTACCGCCACCCTCTGCGCAGGCTCGAGGATTTCCGGGCAGCGGCATCGGAAATCCGATTCAGCCCGGAAGAGCGTACGAAACTGATCGCCGCGTTGCGGGAACGCAATCCCGATGGGCCGGCGCTCAAGATGCTGGCGCGGCCGGATACGGTCGCTGTGGTCACGGGGCAGCAGGTTGGTCTTTTTTCCGGTCCCGCGTATACCCTCTATAAGCTGCTGCATGCCATCAAACTGGCGGAGTGGCTGACCGGTGAGGGTCTGCCGGCGGTGCCGCTGTTCTGGCTGGCCACCGAGGATCACGATTTCGCCGAGGTCAACCACGCCTGGATTTTCGATCGCCGGCACACGCCCATCAAGCTGGAAATGCGGCGCACCGCGAGCGCCCAACCGGTCGGCGGCGTGACCCTGGTCAATCCGCCCGTGCGCGAGTTGCGGTCCGCATTCCAGGGGCTGCCATTCGGGGAAGAAGCCGCCGACCTGGTCGAGGAGACTTACCGGGGCGGCAGCACCATGGGGCAGGCGTTCTCCGAACTGCTGCGCCGCATCCTGTCGCGCTTCGACGTGCCCCAGATCGATCCCATGCTGCCGGTCTTTCGCGAGTTGGCCGCTCCGGCTCTGGCGGCCGCGGTGGAGTGCGGCGCGGGTTTGAGCACGCGCGTGCTGAAACGCAACAAGGAACTCGCCGCGGCGGGCTACCACGCTCAGGTACACGTCGAAGAGCAGACCTCCTTCGTTTTTCTGCTGGAGAACGGCAAACGCCTGGCGCTGCGGCGGCACGGCGACGAATACGTGCTCAACGGCCGCCGCTTTACGTCCAGCGAACTGGCAGCGCGCGCAGCGTCCCTTTCGCCCAACGCGCTGCTGCGGCCGGTGGTGCAGGATTCGATGCTGCCGACGGTGGCCTATATCGGCGGCCCCGCCGAGTTGGCTTACCTGGCGCAGTCCGAGACGCTCTACGATGCCATTCTGGGCCGCATGCCCTTGGCCATCCCGCGCACCGGCTTCACCATTCTGGATGCGCATAGCGACAAGCTGCTGCGGCGCTATGGCCTCGGGCTGGGAGACTTCTTCCACGGCGAAGACGCGCTGCGTGAGCGCGTGGCTGCACGCCTCGCCCCTCCGTCGCTGGCTGCTTCGATGGGCGAAGCAACCTCCGGCGTGGAGCGTGCCATCGACCGGCTTCGTCGTGAGTTGGCCAGCTTCGATCCGACACTGGCCGTGGCGCTCGACCGCAGCGCGCGGAAGATCCGCTATCAACTCGATAAGGTGGAGCGCAAGGCCGGCCGTGAGGCGTTGCGGCGGGATGCGCGCGCGGCGCAGGATGCCGCATCGTTGTATGGGCTGCTGTATCCCGAGCGCCACCTGCAGGAGCGTCTTTATTCGATCGTTCCCTTCCTGGCCAAGCACGGGCTGGATTTGGTGGACCACGTCTACGAGGCCATTCAACTGGACTGCGTGGACCACCGGCTGATGGTTTTGTGAGAATGGGCCGTGGCGCAGACACTCCTGTCTGCCGCGTCGGCACGCATCCCGACGCTCTTCCTGCATTGGGATCGTCCGTTGCTGGTGTCGAGATATGCGGCCCCCGCAACCCCCAACGCCTAGACGAATCGCCGATCCGCCCCGGCGCGCAACTGACCATGCAAACCAAGCGTCCCGAAGAATCGGAACGCTGCAGACAAGAGTCCGCGCCACATCCGGTTTAGCCCATGCCCAATAATCACAACCATGCCAACCCCGAGCAGATCCGCGTAGAGGAGATGCGCGGGCGGCGGGCGCATTGGAACCGCTGGGGTCCGTTTCTGGCCGAACGCGCCTGGGCTACCGTGCGCGAGGATTACAGCCCGGATGGCGACGCCTGGCATTATTTCCCGTTCGAGCATGCGCACCTGCGAACCTATCGCTGGAACGAAGACGGATTGGCGGGCATCTGCGACCGTCACCAGCGCATCTGCTTTGCGCCCGCGCTATGGAACGGCCGCGACCCGATCCTGAAAGAGCGCCTCTTCGGCCTTACCGGTAAGCAGGGCAACCACGGTGAAGACGTCAAGGAATATTACTTTTACCTCGACAGCACGCCCACGCATTCGTACCTGAAGTGCCTGTACAAGTATCCGCAGGCGGAGTTTCCTTACGCGCGGCTGGTGGAGGAAAACGCCCGGCGCACGCGCGAGGATCCAGAGTTCGAACTGCTCGACACCGGCGTTTTTGAAGGCAATCGCTACTTCGACGTATTTGTGGAATACGCCAAGGCCGCGCCCGACCAGGTATTGGTGCGGATCGAGGCGTTCAATCGAGGGCCCGAAACTGCCACGCTGCACATCCTCCCCACGCTGTGGCTGCGTAATCGCTGGGCGTGGGGATATACGCGCGAGCGCGGGCTGCTGCAATGTGTCGCTCCAGGGACCATCGAGCTGGAGGAACCCTACTACGGGCGGCGGTGGCTGATGGCGGAAGGCGCGCCGGAACTGCTCTTCACCGAAAACGAAAGCAATGCCATGGCGCTCTGGAAGACGCCCAATCGCGCGCCGTACACCAAAGACGGCATCGGCGAGTTCGTGCTACACGGGCGGACGGATGCGGTCAACCCGGCCTTCAAAGGCACCAAAACATCGGCGCATTATGTTTGGCGGATCGAGCCGGGACAATCCGCCGTGGCGCGGCTGCTGTTCACCGACGCGCCTCCCGCGGGTCCCCTCGAGGAACACTTCGGTGCGGCATTCGACCAAGTCTTCGCCACGCGCATCCAGGAGGCGGACGCCTTCTACGCCGCGGTGGCGCCCCGCGATCTGTCCGGCGATGCGCGCTCCGTCATGCGCCAGGCGTTCGCCGGCATGTTGTGGTCGAAGCAGTATTACCACTACGTGGTGCGCGACTGGCTGCGCGGCGATCCGAACTTTCCTCCTCCGCCCGCCGAGCGTAAGAAGGGCCGCAATCACGAATGGGTGCACCTGTATAACTCCGACGTGATCTCCATGCCGGATAAGTGGGAGTATCCCTGGTACGCCGCCTGGGACCTGGGCTTTCACTGCCTGCCGCTCGCGCTGATCGATTCGGAATTCGCCAAGCAGCAGCTTGTGTTGATGTTGCGCGAGTGGTATCTGCACCCCAACGGGCAATTTCCGGCCTACGAGTGGAACCTGGGCGATGTGAATCCGCCGGTGCATGCGTGGGCCGCGTGGCGCGTCTACAAGATCGACCAGAAGCGCCACGGCAAGGGCGACCGCGCCTTCCTCGAGCGCGTGTTCCACAAACTGCTGCTGAATTTCACCTGGTGGGTGAACCGCAAGGACGCGCAGGGCAAGAACGTGTTTCAGGGCGGCTTCCTGGGCCTCGACAACATCGGCGTGTTCAATCGCAGCGAGCCTCTTGCGGGCGGCGAATTCATCGAGCAGGCCGACGGCACCGGCTGGATGGCCATGTACAGCCTGAACCTGATGGCCATCGCGCTGGAACTGGCACGCGAAGATCCCGCGTACGAGGATGTGGCTAGTAAGTTTTGGGAGCATTTCCTGTATATCGCCAACGCGATCAACCATCTGGGCGAAGACGGTACTGGCATGTGGGACGCCGGGGACGGTTTCTATTACGACGTGCTCAACCTGCCGGACGGGCGCCACGTGCCGCTGAAGGTCCGCTCCATCGTGGGGTTGATTCCGTTGTTCGCCGTCGAGACGCTGGAGCCGCGCCTGATGGAGCGCATGAGCGGCTTCAAGACGCGCATGCAGTGGTTCATCGACAATCGCCACGACCTGACGCACAACGTGGCGTCGATGGTGGTGCCCGGCAAGGGCGAGCGGCGCCTGCTCTCGCTGGTGGATCCCGACCAGCTTCGCCTGATCCTGCGGCGCATGCTGGACGAAGACGAGTTTTTATCGCCCTACGGCATCCGCAGCATGTCTCGCGCGCACCGTGGCGTTCCCTATGTCTTTCAAGGGGACGGCGGCGCCCACAGCGTGAGCTACGAACCCGGCGAATCGCACACCGGGCTGTTCGGCGGCAATTCCAACTGGCGCGGACCGGTGTGGTTTCCGCTGAATTACCTGCTGATCGAATCGCTGCAGCGCTTCCATCATTATTTGGGCGACGAATACAAGGTGGAGTGTCCGGTGGGATCGGGCCGCTGGATGACGCTGTGGGAAGTGGCCGCCGAGATTTCGCGGCGGCTTTCGCGGATCTTTCTCAAGGACGAGACAGGTCAGAGGGCGGTCTACCGCGGCATGGATATTTTCCAGACCGATCCCTACTGGCGCGACTTAGTGCTATTTTACGAATACTTCCACGGCGATACCGGCGCGGGGTTGGGCGCCAGTCACCAGACCGGCTGGACGGGCTTGGTTACCAAGCTGTTGCAGCAGAGCGGCGAGTAACTGGACTTTTGGCGGAGTACCTATCTAAAGATAGGTACTGGTACCTGTAAAGGAATCCAACACCCTCTGTATCCGCTTATCGCTCATAGTGCTGGGGACGCGCCCCCGTCCTAACTTACGACTGACCGGGGTACGCAGGACTCACCCTCTCGACCGTACGCGCGGTACTTTGCACGATTCTTCACGTTTGCGATACTTGTTCGAGGATGCCGCCCGAGGTACAGATCCGTCATGCGTAGCGTCGCGCTCGCGCTGTTGTGCCTGGCGTTGTCCACGGCCGGCCGCGCCAATACCGTCATCCAACTTAAGCTGGACGGCAACTTTCCCGCCGACTATACCCAGTATGCCTGGACCGCTACCACGGGTCAGGCGGAGAATGAATACGTCGATCCGTATATTACTTACCTCACTGGCGGAATTTACAACAATACTCTGGTCTACTCTTTCTGTTTTGATTTCAACGCACCAACCGGCGCCGGGGTCACTTACACTGGCCAGTTCGAGACGTTTACCGATCCGGCAGACCTGGAAGCCACCTTCCTGATGAACGAAGTGAACCGCGATGGTTTGCTGAATGCCCCGATTGCGGAACGTGGAGCCATCTCGACGGCCATCTGGCAGATCATGAATCCGTCATCGAACGAATCGCTCAACCCGTTCCCGAACGATCCGGCGGCGCAAACGTATATCACGCAGGCGGTAACGGCTGTCACGAATGGTTGGTGGACTTCTGCCGATGCTGCCGAGTTCCCCATCTGGATACCGGATAACACGGCCATCCAGCGCTTCGGGATCATCGTTCCGGGACAGCCTGCGGTGCCATTGCCGGAGCCAGGCAGCGTGACGCTGATCGGCGCCGGGATTGCGGCGTTGGCGATGTGGCGGCGCAGGTCAGGCCGCGCCGCTCGCTGAGCGATTCCGCCAGGCCTCCACTTCGGCAATTTCCTCTTGGTTCAACCGGAACTCCATCGCACCGATCACTCCGCGCACCTGCTCGGGTGAACGCATGCCGACAATCGCGGCGGTCACCGCGGGATTGTGCAGGGTCCAGGCGATGGCGGCTTCGCCGGCCGATCTTCCGTGGCGCTTGCCGATGGCGCGCAGAATCTCCGCTAATTCGAGGTTGCGCGTGAGGGTCGGCTCCTGAAAGGCAGCCACGCGGCGGCGGAAATCGTCCTGCGGAAAAGCGGCCACGCGCTCGCGGGTCATGGATCCGGTGAGCAGCCCGCTCTTCATCGGGGAATACACGATCACGCCGATGTTGTGCTGCCGGCAGTAGGGCAGGGTCTCGCGCTCCACATCGGGCGAGATGGCCGAATAGGGCGGCTGCAGCGACGTGACCGGCGCGATCGTCAGGCAGCGCTGCATCTGCAGTTCGCTGAAATTCGAGACGCCGATCCAGCGCACCTTGCCTTCTTCTTTCAGCTTGGCCATGGTGGTCCAGCCTTCTTCGACGTCCTCGGGCGGCTGCGGCCAGTGAACTTGGTACAGGTCAATGACGTCGATTTTGAGGCGCCGCAGGCTGGCCTCGCATTCGCGGCGAATCGAGTCCGCTTTCAGGCTTCCGGAGATTTCGCCCTTGTCGTTCCAGATGCGCTCGCATTTGGTGAAGACGTAGGGCCGGTTGGCGCGTCCGGCCAGCGCGCGCGCCACCACCTCCTCGGAATGCCCCAGGCCGTAGACCGCCGCGGTGTCGATCCAATTCACACCGCGATCGAGCGCCTCGTGAATGGCCGCGATGGATTGGTCGTCGTCCTGCGGTCCCCACGCGAAGGCCCATCCGCCGCCGCCCATCGCCCACGCGCCAATACCGATCGGCGTCAGATCCATGTCACTGTTTCCCAATCGTTTTTTTTCGATAGCCATGGTTCTAGCCTATCAGCCGCTTGTGTCCATCGACCAAGCGGAGCCGCGACGGTTACGGAGCGGTTGTGTCCGCTCCCTGATTGTTGCTCGGTTCATTGTTGCGCTCGGTTCGTCGCTATCGCGCCAGTGGCGGAACTGCCTTCACGACGGCAGGCTGTCGCGCAGGTTCAGCAATCGGATCAGGCGCCGCAGCGAGTTGGGATGGATCTTCAGACGCGCAGCTGCCTGATTATGATCGCCGCCGCTTTCGCGCCACGCGGTCAGAATCAGCTCGCGCTTGCTCTGGCTCACGGACGTCCGCAGTGTGCCGGGAGCGGCATGGGCGGCGGCCGCGGCGGCGCGATGAGCGACCGGTTCGGGCAGGTCCTCGGGAAGCAGCTCTTCGGATTGCCCCAGCACCACGGCACGCTCGATGGCGTTTTCGAGTTCGCGCACATTGCCCGGCCAGGAATACGACACCAGGCAGCGTTCGGCTTCGGGTGAGATGGCCGTGACGGTGCGGCCGCAGCGCGCGCTGGCGCGGTCCAGGAAATGGTGGGCCAGCGGCAGCACATCCTGAGCGCGATCGCGCAGCGACGGCACGCGCAGAGCCACCACGTTCAGCCGATGGTAGAGATCTTCGCGGAAGGCGCCGCGGCGCGCTTCGGCCTCCAGGTCGCGGTTGGTGGCCGCCACGATGCGCACGTCCAGCTTGAGAGTGCGGGTGCCGCCCACACGTTCGAACTCGCGCTGTTGCAGGACGCGCAGCAATTTGGCCTGCAGCAGCGGAGCGAGCTCCCCGATCTCGTCGAGGAAGACGGTCCCGCCCTCGGCCATTTCGAGCTTGCCTTTCTTCTGCGCGATCGCGCCGGTGAAAGCGCCTTTCTCGTGGCCGAATAACTCGCTCTCCAGCAGCGAATCGGTCAGCGCGGCGCAGTTGATCGCCACGAAAGGCTTCTCCGAGCGCGGGCTGAGGTGGTGCAGCGCGCGGGCGACCAACTCCTTGCCGGTTCCGCTCTCGCCCAGGATGAGCACCGAGGTGTCGCGCGGCGCCACGCGCGAGACCAGCTGCAGCAGCTTCTTAATCGCCTGGCTCTCGCCGATGATGCCGACGTCGATGCTTTCCAGGCGGTCGCGCAGCAGAATATTCTCGGTGCGCAGCCGCTCGACGTCGCGGATGTTGTCGAGCGCCGCGCCGGCCAGGGTCGCGACCGCGCTCAGCACCTCGCGGTGAGCGGCCAGGTGGGGCGCTTCCTCGGGCGGAAACCAGACCGCCAGCAGCCCGCCGATTTCGCCGCGGACATAGAGCGGAAGCGCGATGCAGTCCTCGGGGATCTCGTCGTCGGCCGCTCCCAGCACGACCGCGCCGCCAATGCAGGGCACCAGTTCGCCAATCAGCCGCACGATCTGCTCCTCCCAGATGATGCGCTGCCCTTCGTCGCGCGTGCGCGCCAAGGCGCGGAAGAGGAACAGCAGCGCGCACGCCTGCAGCAGGGTGGTTTCGGGCGCCGGGGCGTCGGAGGGCATGGCCGATGTCAGTTTAGCAGTTCGATGGCGGGCGTGAACCGCAGGGCTCATGCGACCCGAACCGGGAGGTTCATGGCGGGCTCGCGCGCACTATCGATTTGCTTTGGTTGCAACGGTTTAGGGTTTGGCGTGCAGCTTGCTTTTATAGGCTCCGTGAGTCGGGACCCAATCGAAGGGCCGCCCGTAAGGAGGATACGACGATGAAGAATTTGACGATGCGTTGGATGATCGTGGCGGCTGCTCTGGCGGCTGCTGCTGGAAGTGCCGCGGCACAGACGTACACGGCGGAGATCCCGATGTCGTTCCGCGCCGGGGAGAAGACCATGTCGGCCGGCAGCTACGAATTTCGGGTCAGCTATACCACCGGCCAGGCCCGTGTGCAGCTTCGCAACACGGCTACCTCCGACTCGGTGCTGCTGCTGCCCATGGCGGGTCACGACGCGCCGGTTGGCTGGCGCAAGATCGGCAACCCGATGGTCAGCTTCGCCTGCGGCCGCACCTGCGCGCTGAAGGAACTCTGGACGGCCCGCGACGTGACCACCATCAAGTTCCCGGCCTTGAAGCTGCCCAAGACCGAAACCGCTCACGAAGTGACGTTCTCGCTGGTCAAGACAGACTAAGTGGAAGGCACATTCTCTGACCCTGGATTCGCTCCTCAAGCGGCGCCGTGCACAACGGCGCCGCTTCTTATTTGTGGCCCCCGAATTTTACTGTCCCACCAGGCCCGTTCTCACCCTTCGCCATTTCTCCACCTGGACGATTATCACCAGCCCTCCGACCGCCACGCCAGCAGCAGTTTCAAGCCGCCCGGCGAACGCTGCGCGCGACGATGGCGTCCCAGCACTGCGCCGCAAGGACGTCCAGCGCTACGCGGGCAAGGGCATCTGCGCTTCCTGCGACCTCGCGCCGGGTTCATGGCTTATGAACCGGCGGGCTCCTGTGATCCGAACCAGGCGGTTCATCGCGCCGCCCACTTGGATGGTGATCTGCTGCATTTACAATCACTTACGCTTTGGCGTGCGAGTTGCTTTTATAAGCCGCGTGAATCGGGACCCCAAGAATGGGGGCCGCCCGAAGGAGGGTAAGACGATGAAGAAGATCATGACGCATTTGACGATCGTGGCGGCCGCCCTGGCGGCTGCTGCTGGAAGTGCTGCCGCACAGACCTACAAAGCGGATATCCCGGTTGCCTTTCGTGCCGGCGATAAGGTGATGGCGCCCGGCAAATACGAGATTTCGGTCAACAACTCGGGCATCAACACCCTGGTACGGCTGCGCAACACGGTCACCTCGGACTCGGCTGTCCTGTTGCCGTTCGGGGGTCACGATGCGCCCAAGGCGTGGCGCAAGGCGGGCACGCCGATGGTCGGCCTGTCCTGCGGCCGGACTTGCACGATGAAGGAGCTGTACACGGCTCGCGACATCACTTCGCTTCAGTTCGCGGCGCCCAAGCTGCCCAAGGCTGAGGTTGACCGCGCTGCCACGGAAATGACCTTCACGCTGGTCAAGTCGGAATAGCGGAGCACAAGCTCTCTCCCCCTGAAGTTTATTTACCCCTCTGGCGGCGCCGTGCGCAACGGCGCCGCTTTTTTTGTGCCCTGAACACTTGAACCGCGGGGCTCATGCGAACTGAACCGGGCGGTTCACCACGGGCTGTCAGGATTTGCATCTTATTTATTTTCAAGCGTTTAGAGTTTGGCGCTTGGCTTGCCATTATAGCCAGCGTGAGTCGGGACCCGATAAACAGGGCCGCCCGAAAGGAGGATACGACGATGAAGAATATGATGACGCATTTGACGATCGTGGCGGCTGCCCTGGCGGCTGCCGCTGGAAGTGCTGCGGCACAAACTTACAAAGCGACTATCCCGGTTGCCTTTCGCGCTGGCGGTACGGCCATGGCGGCGGGCACTTACGAGTTTCGAGTCGATCATTCGACCGGCATCGCTCGCGTGCAGATCCGTAACACGGCCACCGAGGAGAGCATCCTGCTGGTGCCATCACCCGGTTCCGATGCGCCCAAGGCCTGGCTGAAGGCGGGCGCTCCGATGGTGAGCCTCGCTTGCGGCCGCACCTGCTCGCTCAACCAACTCTGGACGGCACGCCAGGTCACGACCATCAGGTTCCCGGCTCCCAAGCTGCCCAAGGCCGAGGTCGATCGGGCGGCGAATGAAGTGAGCTTCGCGCTGGTCAAGACCAATTAGAACACCAGCTCTCTCTTGCGTTCATACCCTCTGGCGGCGCCGCACAAACGGCGCCGCCATTTTTGTGTTCGATGCGATAACTGACAATGCTTTGAGTCGGCGCCGTACAGATGGCGCCGTTTTTTTTGTGCCGTGAACGCGTGAACCGAGGGGCTCACGCGATCCGAACCCGGCCGTTCGCGGCGAGCCTGATAGGAACTACGATCCGTTTTATTTGCAATCACTTACACTTTGGCGTGCGAGTTGCTTTTATCAGCCGCGTGAATCGGGACCCCAAGGAATGGGGGCCGCCCGAAGGAGGGTAAGACGATGAAGAACATGACGATGCGTTGGACAATCGTGGCGGCTGCCCTGGCGGTTGCTGCTGGAAGTGCTGCGGCACAGACCTACAAAGCGGATATCCCGATGGCGTTCCGGGTCGGCGGCAAAGCGTTGCAGGCGGGCACCTACGAATTCGCCGTCAACTACGCGGCCGGCAGCCCATTCGTCCAGGTCCGCAACATGGCCACTTTGGATGCGGTTCTGGTGATGCCACTGGCGGGCCACGACGCGCCCATCGCCTGGCGCAAGATCGGCAACCCGGTGGTGAGCTTCGACTGCGCCCGGACCTGCACGCTGAAGGAACTTTGGACGGCGCGCGACGTTACCACCGTCAAGTTCCCGATGCTCAAGCTGTCCAAGTCGGAGAGCCAGCGG
>Ga0335085_10004268_pt1 | contig 23833 bp, 18 predicted proteins | sample Lox_Sample_45_FD_206712 | JGI IMG/M metagenome (GOLD analysis project Ga0335085, IMG submission 206712) | Soil microbial communities from Loxahatchee National Wildlife Refuge, Florida, United States - Lox_Sample_4.5 | ecosystem: Environmental > Terrestrial > Soil > Wetlands | place: USA...
CCCAGGTTCGACGTCAGAAAAATCATCGTCTGCGACAGGTCCACTCGACGGTTATCTCCCAAGGTCAGCGTTGCCTTATCCAGTATCCCCAGCAGCAACTGCCACAATGCGTCCGACGCCTTCTCAATTTCGTCAAACAACAAAAAACTCAGTTTCAGATCGTCCCGATGATATTGCGCCAGCGCTTCCTGCGTGATCAGCGGATGTGTTTCTCGGTGCCCCAGGTATCCCGGAGGCGATCCGATCAGCTTGGCGATTTCGTGCGAGTGTTGGAACTCGGCGCAGTCCACCTTTATGACCGCCCGCGGGTCTCCAAACAGAATCTCCGCCGCCGCTTCCACGATCCGCGTCTTGCCCGAACCGGTCGGCCCCAAGAACAGCAGATTCCCTACCGGACGCCCTACCGAACTCATCCCCGCGCAGAAGACTTGGTAGAGGTCCACCACCGCTCGGACTCCTTCTTCCTGGCCGACGACCTTGCTTTTCAGCGCGGCTTGAAATTCCTGTGACTCCACGCTTCTCAGTGTGGGGTCCAGCGATTGTTGTGATGCCCGGTTGCTGCTCATGACCCTTCTCCTACCGGAACTTCCGGTCCGCTAATACGCCCCGATGCGGGGCGCGATCAAACTGGTCGAGTTTGACTCCTACGGTGGAGTGCAGCAGACGGAGCTGCGTGATGATTTCCTGACCCGTTTCAGGCGCTTGTGAAACGTCCAGGAGCGGCGGAAACAGATCTGCCAAATCGAGGTTGAGATTGCGCAGGGTCAAAATAAGCTTTTGAACCTGGTTGGACTTGGGATCGAACAATTCGACTCGGTTGTTGACGTCTTCTCGTAACTGGCTCCAGTTCACATCCACAAAGGGATACGAACGGGAGACCTGCCGGACGACATCGTCGGTGATGCGCGGGCGCTCCCCGAGCTTGGCCAAATGCAATTGCTTGACCCGGCCGCCCTCGCGGACGTTATGCACCAGATAGAAGGTGTTGCCTTTGCGTCGCAAAAAAGCCATAAACGCTCCCGGCTCCGACTCAGAACTTGTAGTGTAAAGTCATTCCACTACACCTGTCAATTTAGATGTGCCGTCACACCCAAAGTTGCCTCGTATGAGTTACTCCCCTGCTTTCGTCTCGTCGGCGAGACTCGCGGCTGTTGTCGTTTTCGCGGCATTTCCTCATCGGCATTCTCGAGATGGAACAGCCCGGCGTCCTCCGACTCCTCTGTTTACTTAGATGCATAATTTCGTCTTCCGATAGCGAGTCTCCCGCGCCGCGATGGTTTGCGCCATAGTTCGAAAGGACGGAGCCGCTAGTCCCCGGGGGCTAGTACGAGTAGAATGTGGCATTCATGAGGTTGATCCAATGAATTGGAGTCCTATATACGAACTTGTGAAGCGAACTCCGCGCGGGCGGGTGGTCACCTACGGCCAGGTAGCGAAAGCGTTGCGCCTCGCCGGCGGAGCGCGCACCGCCGGGCGCGCGATGGCGGCCTGTCCGAGCGGGCGGGGAATTCCGTGGCATCGCGTCGTGGGGGCTGGCGGACGGCTCTTGATCCGGGAGCCTTATGCGTCGCTGCAGCGGAAGCTGCTTGAATCGGAAGGCGTGGGAATCGCCGAGAAGAGAATCCAGAACTTTCGAAAATACCAGTGGAATCCCGGCAAGACGCACCAGGAAATGTCGCCCAAAAGGAAAAGGGCTTATCAACATCAATAGACGACCCGCGAACAATTTGGTTTGAAGGTGATGCGCTTTTGAAAATTTGCGAACCGCGAGGCGGTTCGCGCTGCAAGCCGAGTGTGTTATAGATAGAGGCCTATGCTGGGCGGGGCGGCAATTGAAGTCAATAACCTGACGAAGCGCTACGGTGACGTGGAGGCCCTGCGGGGCGTGAGTTTTTCGGTCAACGAAGGCGAAGTGTTTGGCTTGCTGGGGCCAAACGGCGCCGGGAAGACCAGCACAGTCGAGATCCTCGAAGGGTTGCGCACGCCGGACAGCGGCAGCGTGAGCGTTTGCGGGCTCGATCCGCAGACGAGCGGCGCCGAGTTCAAGTACGTCATTGGCGCGGCGCTGCAGTCCACCGCCCTGCCGGACAAGATGCGCGTACGCGAAGCCCTAGACCTGTTTGGCAGCTTTTACCCGCGCCGGCGGGGCACGGCTGAGTTGCTGAAGCGCTTCGGCCTCGAGGAGAAGCGCAATGCCTTCTACTCTCAGCTCTCGGGCGGGCAGAAGCAGCGCCTGGCGCTCGCCATGGCCCTCGTAAACGAGCCGCGCGTCGTCTTCCTTGACGAGCCCACCGCCGGCCTCGATCCCCAGGTGCGGCGGGAAATCTACGATATCGTCGAAGAACTGAAGGAGGAAAAGAAGACGATCCTCCTCACCACCCATTACATCGAGGAAGCGGAAAAGCTGTGCGACCGAGTCGCGATTGTGGACCACGGCAAAGTTATCGCCCTTGGCACACCGCGTGAGCTCAAGCAGCGCTCCGGCGCGGTGACGCGCATCACCGTGCGGATGGCCAAGCCTGAAACGAATGGAGCGCTCGGCAGCCTAGAGGGCGTGACCGAATGCCGGTCCGAGGCCGAAGATTACCTGCTCTACTCGACCAAGGTTCCGCGCACAATCGTGGCCCTGGTGAAACATCTTGAAGAGCAGAACAACGAGCTCGTCAGCCTGGAGATCTCCGCCCCATCTCTTGAGGACATTTTCCTCGAACTTACTGGAAGAAGGTTGCGCGATTGAACCACGTACTGAACGACACCTGGGCACTGACGGCGAGCCGCATGCGCCTTGCGATGCGCAACCGCGCCTTCCTGTTCTTCAGCTTGATTATGCCGTTGGCGTTTCTCTTCATTTATGCGGGCATTTTCGGGCGCGGCCGGGCGCAGGCCGTGCCCTATTTGTTGGCCGAAGTCTTGGCTCTTACCGTCATGGGGAGCTTTTGGGGCCTCAGCGTCCAGCTCGTCACCTTCCGCGAGCAGGGCATCCTGCGGCGGTTTCGCGTGACGCCTGTAGGAGCGAGCGCGATGCTCGCCTCGAGCCTGCTTTCCAACTATTTCTTGACGCTCCCGACGATCGCGATCGAGTTTTATCTTTCGCGTTCCGTGTTTCATATGTCCGGACTCGGCAACGTCCTCTCGATTTTTGTTCTGGTCACGATTGGAACCGTGACCTTTGCTTCGCTCGGGCTGATCGTCGCCAGCGTCACCAACACGATGCAGGAAACCCAGATCATCAACCAGATCATCTGGTTTGTTTTTCTCTTTATCTCGGGAGCGACGATTCCCTTCCCGATGCTTCCCGGGATGGTTCAGGCGGTTGCTGTTTTCCTGCCGGCGACGTACCTCGTCAGCGGCCTGCAGCGCGCCATGATCGACCACACGAATCTCCCCGGCCTTGGCATGTATCTGGCCTCGCTCGTTGGCTGCGCCTTGATTGCCTTCCTTGTTTCCGCGCAGCTGTTCCGCTGGGAGCCGGAAGCGAAGGCCCCTCGACAGGCAAAGCTGTGGGCGGCAGCCGCCATCATTCCGTTTCTCCTGTTAGGCGCGTGGGAGACCATCAACGGCGACTTGCGCAGCCACGCCATGAAAAACCTGCAGTCTATCCGCGAACCCTACTCGTTGGAACGCCTCGATCACTGATTCTGGTTCGTCCGGTGTACCAACCAAATTGGCAGTGCGGAGCCGGAGTTTGCGCGGCGGCTCCGCACGGACGGCGGGAACCGCTGTGCTATACTTTTGCAGGCAGGAAACAACCAGTACAGAGCACCTTTGCGTTGAATGGACGCCGGGTGTGGGCTCCACGTGGAGCCCGCGGGAATGTGGAGAGCATCAATGCCCATCAAGCCGACGGAAAAAATTTGGCATAACGGGAAACTAATCCGCTGGGACGACGCCAAGATTCACGTCCTGTCCCACGTGGTCAGCTATGCCTCGGCCGTATTTGAGGGCATCCGCTGCTACGAAACCAAGAACGGACCGGCCATCTTCCGCGTGCGCGAACACATGCAGCGCATGCTCAATTCAGGAAAAATCTACCGGCTGGATTTGCCCTACACGGCCGAAGAGCTCTCGAACGCAGCCGCGGAAATCGTGCGCGTCAACAAGATGAACTCGTGCTACATCCGGCCGATCGCACTGCGCGGTTACGGCGATATGGGCGTCGGCGGCCTAGCCGTCCCGACCGAAGTGTACATTGCCTGCTGGGAATGGGGACGCTACCTCGGCCCCGAAGCGATTGAAAACGGCGTTGACGTCTGCGTCAGCTCCTGGAACCGCATGGCGCCGAACACGCTGCCGAGCATGGCGAAAGCCGCGTCAAACTACATGAATTCGCAGCTGATCCATATGGAAGCGCACGCGAACGGGTACACGGAGGGCATCGCGCTCGACCCCAGCGGCTACGTGAGCGAAGGCTCGGGCGAAAACATTTTCGTCGCGATGGACGGTGTGCTGTACACGCCGCCCATCGGCGCAAGCGTTCTGCCCGGCATCACGCGAAACTCCGTGATCGCACTGTGCGAGGACCTGAAGATCCCGGTCCGCGAGCAGATGATCCCTCGCGAGATGCTGTACATCGCCGAGGAAGTCTTTTTCACGGGCACCGCGGCGGAAATCAGCCCGCTGCGTTCGATTGATCGAATTCAAGTCGGCAAGGGATCGCGCGGACCGATCACCAAGGCGCTGCAGGAAGAATTTTTTGCGATACTCAGCGGAGCGAAAGCCGACCGCCGCAACTGGCTGACGCCGGTCAGCGTACCGCTCGGCGCCGGCACACGCTGAGAAAATTGGGCCCTAGGCGATGCGTTGTGAGTAGGCGCAGCGGCATGGGCGGTCACTCATGCGCGTGTGACTCTATGATTTGACAACCCTTGCCGCAACGGTCGGCCTTCGTCAGCGGCGAATCAAGATAGGCCCGCCTTTGGTCGATCCTTCCGGAGAGGCTTTTTGATGTACACAAAACCGCAAAAGCTCGCCGCGGAATTCATCGGCACGTTCGCGCTGATTCTTTTCAGCGCGGGATCGATCTGCGCGGACGAGTATCTCCGGACCAGCTCGAACGGACAAGGCGGCCTCGGATTGCTCGGCATGGCGCTTGCGCACGGCTTAGCCATGGGCATTCTGGTGACGGCAATCGGGCACATTTCCGGCGGACACTTTAATCCGGCGATTACCATCGGATGCTGGGTAACGCACAAGCTTTCCACCTTCGACACTTTGGCCTACTGGGCAGTGCAGCTCGCGGGAGCCATTTCGGCGGCGTATCTTCTTCGTCGGCTGCCGGTCGATATTTGGGGGCCGGTGCAGCTAGGCACGCCCGACTTGGCAAACGGTTTCAGCCGTACGAATGGCATGATTTTCGAGGCGGTCATGACTTTCTTTTTGGTCTTTGTCGCCTTTGCGACGATGATCGACGGCCGCGGCGCCTTCAACAAAATAGCGGGCTTTGCCATAGGCTTGACGATCACGGTGTCCGCTTTGTCTGGCGGGCCGTTTACCGGAGCAGCGCTCAATCCCGCGCGTGCGTTTGGCCCTGCTCTCGCCTCCAACCACTGGACGAACCACGGCGTCTATTGGATCGGCCCGCTCGCGGGCGGCGTTGCGGCGGGCTGGCTCTACGACACGCTGTTCCTAGGAAAAACTTAGCGATCACCGTCTCGCCGCTCGGTGGAATCGCAATCGAATTCGCCCCTCGGCTTCTGGTATGATGACCCGCGCAAATCCATGACTGCGGCGCGCATTCCGCTCTTTCCGCTCAACATCGTCCTCTTCCCCGGCCAGGCTGTGCCGCTGCACATTTTCGAGCCACGTTATCGTGAGATGATGCGCCACTGCATCGAGACGCAGTCCCCGTTTGGGATCGTTTTTGCGCAAGGCAGGAACACGGCGCATACGGGCTGCTCGGCAATGATCGTGAAGACGCTGAAGGAATATGACGATGGCCGGGCCGATATCTTGACGGTCGGGCAAAGCGCGTTTCACCTGATCCGCACGCACGACGACAAGGCGTATTTCGAAGCGGACGTGGAATTTCTCGACGAAGATTTCACCGGCACCGATCCAGCAGTGTCCGCCCGGCTGGAACAGTTGTGCAATCAGTGCCACCAAGTTCTGTATGGCGAGGACGCGCCCCGCTTTGAAACCGAGGGCGGCATTTCGCTCGCGTTTCACATCGCATCGGAGTTACCCCTGGAAACGGAATTCCGCCAAAGCCTTCTCGAAGTGCGGTCCGAAGCCGAGCGCCAGAAGCGGCTCGCCGAGCGCCTCACCGAGTGGTATCCGCAGCTGCAGGCGCGCGACCGCGTTCGGACGAAAGCGGCAGGCAACGGCCACGGTAAGCTCTAGCAACGATCTCCAACACTCAAAATTAGTTCGTTTCGGGAGGCTGTCAGGTGTATAAGTCTGCCCACACGGAGAAATCAGAACGAAAATCCTAACGAGGGGTCGTCGGCTTCGGTGTTGAGGCCGTCAATGCCAGTGTTCTTCTCTAGAGCAGGAGCTGCCGCTTTGGGCCGATCATGGACCTTTTCGAAGCTTGCTCGGTTTAGCAGTTGCGATCTCGGGCCGCTCGATCCAGGGAGCGCCTAACGAAAAGCCGATTCGCTTGACCCGAAATCCCCGAAATGGAGGAGGCATCGTGCCCGCCACCATTGAAGCGACGTATGAAACGATTGTTGCGCGCGTTGAGCGTCTACCAATCTCGAGTTGGCATCATCGTGTGCGCGTCGTTCTGGGAATCGCCGCCTTCTTTAGCGCATTTAACGCCGTCGCCACCGCCCTTGCCGCGCCGGTTCTATTGGGGATTTGGCACATCAGCCCGGTGATGATCGGATTGCTGATTTCCTGCGAATTCACCGGACAACTGATCGGAGCGACCTCGTTTGGATGGGTGGGCGAACGGTGCGGCCGGATTTTTACGACGAAACTCACTCTTCTGATCATTTCCGTATTCGGGTTCGCGAGCGCTTTATCATGGGGTTATGCCTCTCTGCTCGGATTCCGCTTCATTCAAGGTATGGGTATGGGCGGCGAGACTCCCGTCGCCTCAACCTACGTCAATGAAATTGCCAAGGCGCGAGGGCGCGGCACGTTCACGATGTTCTATCAGCTTACGTTCCCGCTTGGATTCTCGATTGCTTCGCTGGTGGGTGCGTGGGTCATTCCCCACCTCGGCTGGCGATGGATGTTCATCTTCGGCGCCTTGCCCGCGCTTGTCATGGCCTTCGTCATTCAGCGCAGCATGCCGGAATCTCCGCGCTGGCTCGCCCGTCATCAGAAGCTCGAAGCGGCAGACCGAATCCTGACCAAGCTGGAAACACAAGCCTTTGGCGGCGCGCAGATGCCAGGGCTGGCAACCACACCCGTAAGCGAAACCAAGGGCTCCGTGAAATTCGGCGATTTGTTCCGGGGCATTTATCTAAAAAGAACCCTCTACGTCTGGGTGATGTGGTTTTGCGCGTCTATGATCGCCTGGGGAGTGCTGCTTTGGCTGCCGTCGCTCCTCCATACCGCGTACCAGCTTTCGATTGAACAGTCACTGCGATACAGCGTGTTTGGAAACGTTGGTGTGCTGATTGGCGGCACGCTCGGCGCATTGGTAATCGATCGGATTGGACGCAAGGGCCTTTTCGAGCTCTCATTCTTGTTCGCCGCATTACCCCTTCTTGTCCTGGGCGTGTTACACCAACCCTCGGGCCGGACCGTGATGATCCTGTCGTCGCTTGGCATGCTCAGCATCACCGCGGCGGAACTCGCGCTCGCAACGTACACATCGGAAATCTATCCGACGCGGATGCGCTCGCTGGGCCACGGAGTCGCACTTTCGTTGGGTTTTGCCTCCGCGATCAGTGTTTCACCGCTCGTCGGACTACTGCTATCGGTCACACACGAAGCTCGCGCGATCTTCTTGTCTTTCGCGGGTATAGGGTTTCTGGGGGCCTTGGTGGTGCTGGTGTTTGCCACGGAAACCAGCGGCAAAGTCCTCGAAGAGATTTCGCCGTAGGAGAACGGCACCAGCCTTCCGTGAAGGGGTCGACTAGGATCGATCGGAATTCGCAAGAACGTGCGAGGCGCTAACTCCGACGCGCCGAACGGAATACAAAAAGTCTCCCGCCGCTCTCACTGGAAGCAGTGCCTTTCCGCGGGCTCCATGAGAACCCTGCAGCAATCGCGAGACTAGCATATAATGGGTTGTCTAGATTCGTTTCGAGGGCCCAGATGACCACCAAACCCGCAACGCTTGGCGAATTGCGAAAACTTCCCAGCTACGCGCCCGGCGCGCCGCGCCGCACCGTCAAAGACGAATTGCGCGCGAACGTCCTCTGCAAGCTGGAAGCGAATGAGCCGCTCTTTCCGGGGATTCACGGATTTGAAGAAACCGTTCTGCCGCAAATCGCCAATGCGATTTTGGCGCGGCATAATTTCATCCTGCTCGGCCTGCGGGGACAGGCAAAGAGCCGCATCCTCCGCGGCCTCGCCAATTTTCTGGATCAGGAAATTCCTTACGTGGCGGGTTGTGAAATTCATGATAATCCGGTCGCGCCGCTTTGCCGCGCATGCCGTGACCTAGTGGCCGAGCAAGGCGACGCGACGCCGATCGCGTGGCTGGATCGCGACACGCGGTTTGTTGAAAAACTGGCTACGCCAGACGTAACCATCGCCGACATCCTGGGCGACGTGGACCCGATCAAGGCGGCGCGCTCGGGCCGCGCGCTGGGCGACGAACTCACGATTCACTACGGCCTGCTGCCACGCGCAAACCGCGGCATCTTCGCCGTGAATGAACTCCCCGATCTCGCCGGAAAGATTCAGGTGGGACTCTTCAACATTATGCAGGAAGGCGACATCCAGATTAAGGGTTACCCCGTCCGGATGCCGCTCGACCTCTTGCTTGTTTTCACGGCGAATCCCGAGGACTACACGGCACGCGGTAAAATCATTACTCCCCTGAAGGACCGCATCGGCGCCGAAATTCGCACGCACTACCCCGCGACGGTCGAGGAAGGCGTCGCGATCACCGCTCAGGAGGCGTGGGTCGCGCGCGATGGCGGGCGGTCCGCGGTGGAGGTGCCCGACTACCTCCGCGAAGTGGTGGAGCAGATCGCGTTTCATGCGCGTGATGACAAGCGGATCGACAAACGCTCCGGAGTCAGCCAGCGCCTGCCGATTGCCTGCCTCGAGAGCGTCGTCAGCAGCGCGGAGCAGCGCGCCGCCCGCAATCACGAGGTCCGGTCCACGGCACGGATCGCGGACGTTTACGCGGCGCTGCCCGCCATCACCGGGAAGATGGAACTCGAATATGAAGGCGAGTTGCGCGGAGCGGAAAATATCGCGCGCGAGTTGATCCGCAGCGCCGTGGGCCGCGTGTTCTCAAGCCGTATGGAGGGCGCGAATCTCCAGCCGGTGGTGCAATGGTTCGAATTGGGCGGCGAATTGAAGGTGCCCGAAAGCGCTCCAGCCTCCGATGCGCTCGCACAGCTCAAGAAAATTCAAGGCTTGATGGACCAAATCGAGCGCCTAGGCGCGGATGGACGCAGTGGCCCGTCTGGAATGGCCGCGGCGGCGGAGTTCATACTCGAAGGGCTCTGGGCGCACAAACGCATTAGCCGCAACGAAGAGCGTGGTTTCCATGCGGAGCGGCCGAAAGCTCCCGAACCGCGCGAGCAGCAGCCGCGCCCGCCGCGGCGGCAGTTCAACTGAGACGCCGTGAGCGGCGGCTTATGATATGACAAAATTCATCCGATATACGAAATACACCGGCGAGCCCGCCGACGGCGTGGATATGCAGGAACTCATCAAACGTCTGTCCGACTTTTTTCTGCAAAGCGGCTTCGAATCACAATTCTACGGCATGTCCGAGATGGATCCCGAGAAGTCGATGGAAGCGCTGCGGCAGGCTATCCAGCGCGCTCTTGAGGAAGGCGACCTCCTTCCAGACCAGCAGTTGCAAGACCTGCTGGACGGTACTCCCGAAGAGATGAACGCCAAGATGAAGGAGATGATCGACCAGTTGATCGACCGATTGATGGAGGAGGGCTACATCACCGGACAGCCGCAGGTGACGGCTCCTCCGGATAAGACGCCGCGCGGGCAGGTCGGCCCGGGGCGAGACCGCGACCGGGAAAACCAAGCGCGATTTGAAATCACGGACAAGACAATCGACTTCTTGGGCTTCAAAACGCTTAAAGACTTGATGGGATCGCTCGGCAAGAGCAGCTTGGGCCGCCATGACACGCGCGATCTTGCGACCGGCGTCGAATCCGGCGGCATCTCCCGCCCCTATGAATTCGGTGACACGTTGAATCTCGACATCAGCGGGACGTTATTCAATGCGGTGCGCCGCGAAGGCTCGAAAATTCCTATTGAACTTGATTATCCGGACCTGATGGTCCACCAGACCGAATACCAAAGTTCCTGCGCCACCGTGCTCATGCTCGACTGCAGCCACAGCATGATTCTCTACGGCGAGGACCGCTTCACCCCGGCCAAGAAGGTGGCGATGGCGCTGTCGCACTTGATCCGCACGCAATACCCGGGCGATTCGCTGCATCTGGTGCTGTTCCACGATTCCGCGGAGGAAATGCCGCTTGGAGAGCTGGCGCGCGTGCAGGTCGGTCCTTACTACACGAACACGCGCGAAGGCTTGCGGCTCGCGCGCCGCATCCTCTCGCGCCAAAAGAAAGATATGAAGCAGATCGTGATGATCACCGACGGAAAGCCTTCGGCACTGACGCTCGATGACGGACGCATTTACAAGAATGCGTTCGGTCTTGATCCGCTCGTCGTCACGCAAACGCTCGAGGAAGTGGGCCGCTGCCGGCGCTCGGGAATCTTGATCAACACGTTTATGCTGGCCAGCGACTACAGCCTCGTGCACTTCGTGCAAAAGGTCACGGAGCTGTGCCGCGGCAAGGCCTACTTCACGACGCCCTACACTCTTGGTCAATACCTGCTGATGGACTATATGCAGAAAAAGACGCGGCACATTCATTAGCCCCGCAGGGCGGATTTCCGCCCGTCCTCTTTCTCGAAGGGCACGAACACCCGACGGGCAGAAGCTTGTCCTACAAACTGTTTTCCTCTATTAACTTCGTTTTGTGTTTGGGCGGCTTCAGGCGTTTGTCGGGAATCACGCGGGCGGCCGGCGGAGGGCCTGCGAATTCGCGCGCGCGGCGGCGCGCCTCCGCGCCGGCATTGAATTTCTTTGGTTTGGATCTTTTTTTGCCCATCGGTCGCGCCGGCCGTGCGCAACAACATACAATTTAGTCGCGCTGAGCGGATGTTGCGGCGGCGAGATACTCCACGAGTTCAAAGACCTTCGGGCTGGTGCAGACTTCGTAGTACGGGCGCGTACCGGCCTCGCCGATCTTGCCTCCCGAGAGCATTTGCCGAACGAAACCGCGACGAATCAGGATCGGCTCAAGCCCCTCGCCCACCGGCGTTTCTCCGAAGAAAAACGTGACGCGCTCCTTCCCCCAGGGCATGACGCATTCGCTTTCGAGCGGCGTCAAGGCGATTTCCTCCTGCAGCTTCTCGAAACCTTCGTCATTGAGTTCCACGCCATTCAAATTGAACCGGATCAGAAATTCGTCCGCCTCATCTTCGGCCACGCCCTCCATCATGGTTTGGAACAGGAAAAGACGGAAGGGGGATGAATTCTGACTCAGCATGCGGCGCGCGGCCTTCGAGCAGCTGGAAAGCCGATCCGAGAGATTCAGCGCGCGCGAGATCATGATACGCGAATCGGTGTCCATCCAATAGGTCGGCGGGGATCCTTGAAACGCGACCCCGACGCCCAGCTCCAGCCGCGGCAAGTCACTTGATTCCGACCGGTCATTGTAGGCTGAAGAAACGGCGAGGATCTGCCGCGCGAGCGCGCAGGCTTTCGAGACGGCGCGTTGCTGGCCGCGATTCGATTCAGTTTCATAGATGGCCAGCACCAGCGCGTCGCCCTCGATGAACACCTTCGCGGCGCCGTACCGGTCCAGGATGCGCTTCACCGGCTCGTAAAAATTCAAGCTGAAGAGCGAAGCGGGATTGAGCCCCCGCGCGAGCAGATCTTGCGTGATTTTGGTCGATCCGCGCACGTCCGCCTTGATGATCGTGTGAGAAACGACGCGATCCTCGGCTGGCTTGGCTTCCTCCGGCAGGAGGAACTCGTACAAGCTGCGATTCATGTCCGAAAGGTCGCGCGTGCGCTCATTTCGGACCAGGTGAACACGCTCCATCGCCGCGCTCAGCCGCTCAAAATTGCGGGTATCGCGCCGGAGGCGCATGAAATCCTCGGCGAAACGGATCGCGACGGTGCGCACCTCTTCCCGCGGAGTCTTCCGGATTTTCTTAAAGAGCTCGTCGATGCGCTGCGTCGAGTACTGCCGCGCCGGAAACTGCTTCAAGATGTCCTCGACGCGCTTGAACTCTTCGCGCGAGACGAGCGCCTTCTTGAGCTGCTGAAGGTGGATCGGAGGGCAGTAATCGTGGCAAAGGTTCCGCAACTGGTAGCTGGCCAGAATGTGCACGAGCAAGTCGCGCTGCTCGAGCCGCGACACCCATTCTTCCAACAACCGGGCGCGCATTTCCTCCGCGCCGCCGCGCGGTTCGCCCGGAGCGCTCGGATCGAACAGTCGCCGCGCATTGTCCGGCTGGTTTAAATAATCGCCCAGGCGCTCCTGATATTGTTTGGCGAGGTAATCCGCCTCCGCGCGGGCGGCTTCGACGCGAGGAGTCGAGTCTTCGAGTTTGCGCCGGGCGTGGCGCAGCCGTTTTTCGACTTCTGTGATCGATGCCCGGAGCGTCGCAGGATCGGATCCGAACCCGACGCGCCCCATCAGGCTCTCGGCGCGCTCTAGTTTCCGGGCGAGCGTGTCGCGCTCCTGCTCCAAGCGGGCGATTTCAGCCTTGCAGGCAACGCCGGCGTCCACGATGTTCTGGTGCGAACGCCACGCCTCATTGAGTTCACTTCCTTGATTGCCGGCCAAAATCGATTCTCTCAGGAAATCAAGCAGGACTGCGTCAAAGGTCTCGAAGCGGTCCTGGTCCCGTAAATAATTTCCGAGCAGGACGTATTGTTCGAGAAAGAGCACGTCGTCTTTGCCGCCCTCGACGAAGGCAAGGCGGTTGTTCAAGATATCGTAGGAGGTCGCGGCTTCGTCGCCGAACAGCGCTTTCCGGGCCCTTGCGAGGGTATTGTCCTCGATCTCCTGAATGGCCTGATAGACATGCTGGCCGACGTTGCGAAACAAGTTTCGGCGATCGGCCTGAAGCTCGGCGAGGCGGGCCTTGATGACGTGCGCCTGTTCGGTGCGATCGAAATGCTCCCCGCGGCTTCGAATCCACTCCTTGGCTTCGAGCAGCAAGTTCGCAAACTGCGTGCCGATCTCTTGCGTGAGGAATTTCAAGAGCGCTACGCGGAGCAGCAGATCAATTTCAATATTCTTTTCATACTTGGCTTGCTGAAGCCCTGCGTGCAAAAGATCGGAAAGCTGGCGCTTCCAGGCGGCGGCCTCGGGCGCGCGCACCAGTTTCCTCTCGGCGTCCTTCCGGTTGGACTGCCTGCGGTCACTCTGCCGACGGTCTGGTTGCGAACGGTCGGTTTGGGAAAGAAACGCGAGATTGGCAGTCTGCCGGATGAATTCCAGTAGGTAGGCCCCGGTCGCCTCCACCCATGTGGGGCTTAGGGCCACGTCGTGATGGATGTTGTCCACCCCAACGGCCAGCGTGCCGAGGGGGAGTTCCGCCGAATAAGTCTTTAGATTGACTCGGGTAGGGACACCGGAGGACAACATGGACATGCGCTCGGGCATTAGAATCTTTTTGGTAGTCGACCTCGATTCAGAGTAGCAAGTCGGTAAAGCCCGAACAAGGCGGCGACCCCAACCCGTTAACAGCAAATCAGACATTTTTTACTCTCGCAGGCGGCGGACAAATACGAAACGCCGTCGTTCCGAGGCACGCGGCGCCTTGACCAATCCCTCTTTTCTTGGATTTTTAACTGAGGAAGGACTCCTCGCTGCGCCCGAAATGACCGACAGGGGGACTTTTTCCGCAGCCCGCTAGGCCAAGCCACAGGCAATGCTTGACAGAGAAGACCTGCCGAAACGGCACGGCCGTCACGAAAGAGGTAAGGGAATGGTATGATGCCCGGCCGGTGGCCCTCGACCGGAGGAGCTGGTAAGGGCTCAGCGCCCGCGACACACTCACCGGCGGGCCGAAGGAGAGAAGCGATTCATGCGCGCGGACTCTAGTTTCCAATCGGATGGAGTGACGCTTCGTGGCTGGCTCTATCGCCCCGAGAAGGCCAAGGCTCAGGTTCCGGCGATTGTGATGTCGCATGGATTTTCGGCGACAAAAGAAATGGACCTCGCCGGCTTCGCCGAAGTTTTCTGCGAGGCCGGGTTCCTGGTCCTCGTCTACGACCATCGCAATCTGGGCGCGAGCGACGGCGAGCCTCGCGGCGAGATCGAGCCATGGGCGCAAATTCGAGGCTACCGGGATGCGATCACCTATTTGCAGACTCTTCCGGGCGTGGACCCCTCTCGCATCGGGGCATGGGGCTCAAGTTTGTCGGGCGGCCACGCGATCGTTGTGGGAGCCATCGACCGCCGCGTCAAATGCGTCGTCTCGCAGGTGCCCTTGATCGACGGTTACGCGACGGGACAGCGCCACCTTCGCGCCGATTTTCGTCCCATGTTGGAGGCCCAGTTTCATGCGGACCGCGCGGCGCGCTATCGGGGCGAGACTCCTGCGATGATACCCGTCGTGGCGGAGCAGCCAAACGGCCACGGGTTCTTCCAGACCGATGACAGCCGCAAGTATTTCCTCGGGTTTGGCGACCGCGCCCCCACCTGGCGCAATCTGGTCACGCTGCGGACGGTCGAGGCGGTCGGCGAATACAATCCGGGGAGTTATATCGCGCGGGTCAGTCCAACGCCTCTTCTGCTGGCGGTGGCGCTGGGCGACACACTGGCTGTGGCCGATCTCGCGCTAGACGCTTACGAGCGCGCTAGGGCGCCGAAGAAGCTGGTCACGCTCGACTGCGGCCACTTTGACCCCTATTCCGGGCCAATCTTCAAGGAAAACTCCGGTCCGCAGCGCGACTGGTTTGTCGAGCACTTGAAGCCTTAGGCTATCGGTCGGCGCCACTTTTCGAGCTTGGCCCTACGATCTCGATCCGCCGGGAGTCCCCCCCGGCATGATCGAGCCGGACTTCCAGCATGGGCCACTTCGTCCGAAACGTAAAGTGCTCCGGCCACTCAACGATCACGACGGCCTTTTCTGCCAGTGCGTCTTCCAGACCGATGGATTCGAGGTCACGGAAATTCTCCACGCGGTAGAGGTCCACGTGATACACCTTGCACGAGTGCGGGCTCTGATCGCGGAATTCGTGCACCAGGTTGAACGTAGGACTGGTGACGTCCTCTTCCGCGGCGGCGCCCAATCCGCTGATGACTCCCTTTGCGAGCGTGGTCTTGCCGCTGCCAAGATCACCGCGCAGTAGCACCAGAACCGGCGGATGAAGTCCTCCGGCGATTTCCCTTCCCTTGGCGATCGTTTCTTCGGCGGAGTGCGTGACAAAAATTTGTGGGCTCCAGGAGCCCGCGCCCGTTTCCCTACTTGCCATGTTGCCACTCCGCCAAAACCCTTCCGTACGCTTCTGGAACCGCGTCGATCAGATCGCTCGCGATCAGTGGCGCTTCGCCGACGCGCGAGGCGGCGAGATCGCCCGCCAGCCCATGGAGATACACGCCAAGAGCAAGGACACGCGGCCAATCCTCGAAGCCAAATTGCGCCGTAAGCCCGGCCAGGATTCCAGTCAACACGTCGCCAGTCCCTCCCGTGGCCATTCCGGGATTTCCGGTCGTATTGATGTAGGCGTGGCCCGAAGGGGTCGCAAGAATCGTATGAAAACCCTTTAAGATGACGTGCGCGCGCCAGCGTGCCGCTGCTTCGAGGGCAACATTCAGGCGGCGCGCCTGCACATCTTTCACCGTGACGCCGAGTAATCGCGCCATTTCGCCTGGATGCGGCGTCAGGGTGATCGCGGCCGCGCGGCGCTCGTTGAGGTGGTCGGCCAAGCCTGCGTACGCGTTCAGGCCATCGGCGTCCAGAATGACGGGAAGCTCTGTTTCTCCGACGACCGAACGGACAAATTGCTGTGTTTCACCCTGCGTGGAAAGTCCCGGCCCAATGGCAAGCACCGATTTCCCGCGCATCAGCTCCGCGAAGCGCCCATAATCGAGATTGCGAAGGCTGGCCGTGCCCGCTTCGGTTGCCCCCAGGGGAGCGGTCATCATCTCCGGCATTCCAGCGGCCACGATCGGCAGCACGTCTTGTGGCGTGGCCACGGTGACGAGGCCTGCGCCGGATCGCAGCGCTCCACGTGCCGCAAGCACTGCCGCGCCGGACTTGCCCAGTGAGCCGGCGACGATCAACGCATGGCCGTACGTCCCCTTATTCGCGCCGGGATCGCGCGCCAGCGGCAGGGCGCAAAATTCACCGTGGTCGATCCAATGAACTTTCAGGTGCGGGTCGGACTCGAGCAAGTCGGGAGGCGTCCCGATTTCTCTTACGACCAACTCCCCACAAAGGGACGACCGCGCCAGCACGAGTTGGCCAAGCTTGGGCGCCGTGAGCGTCACGGTGAGATCAGCCGCCACGACCGACCCTCCGAAATCCTCTGCGTCCGAGGCGAGTCCGGACGGCATATCAACGGCCACCACGAGCGTTTTTCCCTTTCGCTTCGCTCGCGCCGCGTTCACATCCTCAATCACGGCGGTGAGCAGGCCCTGCACGGGCCCATGCAACCCGGTGCCCAGAAGCGCATCCACGATGATGTCCGCGTCGGCGAGCCCCCTGCGCACGGATTCCCACTCCGCCTGGCTCGTCACGAAGCGCAATTCGCCCAAGCCCTGCTGCCAGCGCTTCAAATTGACGGCCGCATCGCCCTGGACCGTGCCGGGATCGGCGAAAAGAAACACCTCGGGGGCACATCCGAAGCCGTTGAGTAACCGGGCAACCACGAGGCCGTCGCCGCCGTTATTTCCCTTGCCGCATAAGACGACAATGTTGCGCCGCATAAGATCCGGAAATTTTTCGCGCAAGCATTCGGCGATCGCCGCGCCCGCGTTCTCCATGAGCTCCAGACCGGGAATGCCGTATCGCTCGGTGGTGAGCCGGTCGGCTTCGCGCATTTGCGCCGCGGTTAGGACTTTCATGCGCGCAGCTCCGGGACCGGCACGCAGAAATGTAGGACTATAAGGGTCATATCATCGGCCTGTTCGGGCGAGCCGGACCATTCCTCCGCGGCGTGCACGATGGCCTCGGTGATCGCGTGCGGGGATTTGTCCTTGTTTCGAGCGGCCACGTCGGCAAGGCGAACGGCTCCGAATTCTTCTCCATAAACATTTTCCGTCTCGATCAAGCCATCACTGTAAGCAATGAGGAGTCCGCCCGGCTCGATTTCCAACATGCCTTGTTGAAACGGCACGTCATCGAAGAGGCCGACCACCATGCCGCCGGTTTCGAGGAGCTTCGAGTGGCCGTTACAGATATAAACCGGAGGGAGATGTCCGGCATTCGTGTAATGCAGGCGGCGCGTCTCCGTGTCATAGACGCCAAAAAAACAAGTCGCGTAGCGCTCGCTCGTAGTGTTGCGGAAGAGATGCCGGTTGAGATGGGAAATAATTTGTGCGGTGTCGATCTCCGTGTGATGCGTTCCGGATCGGCCGTCGCGGTAGCGGAGGACATCGCTTCGCAGCGCGGCCTGGACGTTGGCCATAAGCAGCGCCGCCGAAATTCCTTTGCCGCTGATGTCCGCGAGCGCGATGGCCAGGCGCGTCGGCGAAACGCGGATGAAATCGTAATAATCGCCGCTCACCACCCTCGCCGGACGGCACATCGCTTCGATCTCGACTCCCGGCAGCTTCGGCAGCGTGTGCGGAAATAGCTCCTGCTGCACTTCGTGCGCGATGGACAACTCGTTCTCGAGCCTTTGCCTCTGGCGCTGCTCGTCGATCAGCGTCGCAACGGACTGCATCATCGAGTTGAACGATTCTCCGAGCGCCGCAAGCTGATCCCGGTGCGGGATTCGCACGCGAAAGCTGAGGTCCCCCGATTGCACATGCCGCGTGGCTTGATACAGGCCGTCCACCGCGGTGGTAATCGTCCGTGTCAAGACGATGCCCGTCACGAGAGAAGCGAATTCGATGAGCAGGAAAACCGCGCCAATGACCAACAGAGCCGTCGCCGCCGCGCCGCCCAAATCTCCCAGCGGGCTGAAGAGCCTCCGATTCAGGAGCGATGGCCGCGTGCTGAACGAGGCGAACACCCGCGCCGAACCTCCTTGCCCTTCTTTTTGGCCCATATCCAGCAAGTCCAAACCAACGATGCCGGTGATCAGCTTATCGAACGGGTTCACCGCCTTTGGGACTGGGCGCCCGCGCGTCCCAATTTGCTCGACGAATCCGAACCGCTGCCGGTTGATCACGATCGGCACTTCAGAACGTGGATTGCCCCTTTGCGGGCGCAAGACGTTGAACTGGATCGGGCCCAACTCCGACGCCAGCGTTTCGATCAGGTCCGGCGTGACAGGAACAACGGCGGAAACCAAAATCCGGCCTGCCGGAGTCTGGCGCGCGACAACGGCTCGCAGGGCCAGTTGCCCATCGCTCAGAACAAGGCCCCGAAATCGGTCCCCGTCCGGCGCCCCGCTTGCCTGAAGCAAATCCTCTCCCTTGCCGACTTCGACCTTCAGCCCAGGCAGCTCAGTCATCGCGTTCTTGAGGTACGTGGAGACATCCACGGGGAGGACCACAGCCGCCGCGCTGCGCCCCGATGTTGCTTCGACGGCGTAGGACGTCGCCAAAGCCCCGGCTACCGCACCCACGCGCTCGACGCGGTCTTGCATCTCGGTATAGATGACGTAGGAGCCAAGCTGCCAATACAACAGGTAAGCCGCCAACCCAGCCATCGCCAGCAGCAGGAGAACCGGCACCACTGCAATGAAAACGTAAGCCGCGATGAGCCGATTCCGCAGACTCCAAAGGAGGTGATCGCGCGCCCAAATCCATCCTCGCACGATCCAGTAGATCGCCGCGCATAGCGCCAGAAACAAGAAAAAACCGCTCATCGGAGCCCGGGGGTAGACTTGCCGTAACCCCCAAAGCGCTCCATAGAGGAGGAGAACCAACAGGGCCGCCCAATCGGGAACACTCATTCCGGACCAAACGGCGCGAATTCGATTTGTAAGCCCCAAGGCCATGTCTTTGAGGGAGATCTTCCGCCGTGAGGTTGAACCAGACAGGCTCCGCCGTCAAGCGGGCACGAAGACCATACCCTCGAGATTCTACTTCGGACTCAGCGTGACTGCGGCATTGTTCTCACCGGGCTGGCCCTGGAGGGTGATTCGGCTGTGGCGCTTGCCATAGCTAAAATAGATTACCAAACCGATCGCCAACCAGCCGAAGAGGCGCCACCAATTCTCGGCGCGCAAGGAAAACATTAGGAGCAGACAGCACAAAATTCCCAGAATCGGGACGATCGCGCCCAGCGGCGCACGGAACGGCCGGTGAACTTCAGGATGTGTCCGCCGCATGATTAAAACCGCCGCGCAAACAATCACGAAGGCGAGCAAGGTTCCGATGTTCACCAGGTCCGCCAAAATACGCAGTGGCAAAAAAGCCCCCATGGCCGCGACGCACAGGCCCGTCAGGATGGTGGACTTCCACGGCGTGCGAAAGCGCTCGTGCACCGCGCCGAAGAAACTCGTCGGGAGCAGACCGTCCCGCGCCATCGCCAGAAAAATTCGAGACTGGCTGAGCATCATGACGAGCAGCACGGACGTAATCCCCGCAATCGCGCCCACGGAAACCAATAGTTGCGCCCACGGCAAGCCGACCTGCCGAAAAGCATCTGAGACGGGCGCGTCGATGTTGATCTTGTTATAGGGAACCATTCCCGTGAGGACCGCAGAAACGGCAATGTAGAGCGTCGTGCATAGGATCAGCGAAGTAATGATCCCAATGGGTACGTCACGCGCCGGATTGCGCGCTTCTTCGGCATGCGTGGAAACGGAATCGAAGCCGATGTAGGCAAAGAAAACGAGCGCGGCGCCCGCCAGCATCCCCAGGGGCTCGCCGCCCGGGCCCGTTTGACCCATGAGGGTATGGCCAAAAAAGCTGACTCCGGTCAATCCAAACGGAGCGAAGGGCCTCCAGTTGGCCGGATTTACGTACTTCGCTCCCACAACAATGACGAACAAAACGATCGCGACCTTCAGAATCACGATCCCGGCGTTCACACTCGCGCTTTCCTGGATTCCCTTGACCAGAATGACGGTAATGAGCAAAGCGATCGCGACCGCGGGCAAGTCAAACCATGTTCCGGTGAGCGACAGTTGTCCCGTCGCGGGACTGTAGTCGAACGGCGCATTCGTAAATACACGGGGCACGTTCAAATGGAAGATCGTAAGAAAGTCCTGAAAATAGTGGGACCAGCCATGCGCGACCGTGGCTGACGCCACGGCATATTCGAGGATCAGGTCCCAGCCGATGATCCAGGCAAATAGTTCGCCGAGCGTCGCGTATGCATACGTATACGCTGACCCAGCCACCGGCACCATGGATGCGAACTCCGCATAACATAGCGCCGCAAATACGCACGTGATCCCCGCGACGACGAACGAGAGCACGAGAGCCGGCCCGGTACTGTCGTGCGCCGCGATTCCCGTCAAAACGAAGATGCCCGTGCCGATGATCGCTCCGATTCCGAGGCTCGACAGCTGTACGGGACCAAGCACCCGGCGCAATCGATTGTCACTCCGGAGTTCCTCGACGAGCGCCTCGTGAGTTTTTCGTTGAAACAATTGATTTGCCATATCCACCTTCGCAGTGGGACGGGCTGAAGCCTGTCCTACTCGCCCGGCGCAGACCGCCGCGACCACGCCCAATACACCGGCACGCCGAGAAGCACAATGACGAGGCCCGGCCACGTGTCCTGCGTCTGATACAGGATCAGAATCAGCATGATGAGGATCGCGGCCGCGATGTACAAGATTGGAACCACCGGGTAGCCCCACGCGCGATACGGCCGCTCGGCGTCCGGGCGTTTCCTCCGCAACACAAAAAGTCCGCCGATCGTGAGCACGTAGAAAATCAGCACGGCGAAAACCACGTAGTCGAGCAATACGCCGTAAAGATTACCGTAGCTCACCTCGCCGGTTGCAGAATTCACAAGGCGCGTTCGCAGCAACACGAGAATCCCCGCCCAGATTCCTTGCAGCACGAGTCCCATCGACGGAACGTGACTCGCATTGAGCCGTCCGATACTCCGAAAAAACAGCCGATCCTGTGCCATTGCGTAATAGACGCGCGCGCCCGCCAGTATCAGCCCGTTCGCGCAACCGAACGTCGAGACCATAATCGCGAGCGCCATCAACGTTGCGCCGCTATTTCCGAAAATCGCCGCGAGCGTGGCTGTCGCGACGCGATCGTCCGGCGCCGTCTGTATCGCGTGCAACGGAAGTGTCGAAAGATATCCAAGATTCGCGAGGAAGTAGAGCGCAATGACGATAGCCGTGCCCGCGGCGAGCGAAATCGGGATGTCGCGCTTGGGGTTTTTCACCTCGCCCGCCGTAAACGTGATGTTGTTCCAGGCGTCAGCGGAAAACAAAGAACCGACCTGCGCCACGCCAAACGCGATGAGCAACCCGAATACGCCCGCCCCCGCCGTCACGGCAGGGAGGAATGACTTCATCCAGCCGGCGCCCGGCTCGATGGTCTGTGGATCGTGCAGCGTCCAAATGCCGGCAAAGTTAGCGTGTATGGCCGCGGCGTTCCGCCCAAGGAGAATTCCCGCTAAGATGAGGGCGGCAAGCGCCAGCGTCTTTGCCGATGTAAATACATTCTGAATTAGCTTTCCGAGCTTCAGACCGCGCGTATTCAGGGCCGTGAGGAGGAGGATCAGGAGCAATGCCACCAGCTGCTGCACAGAAAGGCTAATCGCGTATCCGCTTGAAAGCGCAATCGGCCGAACGATCCACGCGCTGGGAGAAACTGCCGGCCACAGTACGCCCAGAAAGCGAGCAAATCCAACCGCCACCGCGGCGATCGTTCCGGTTTGAATGACAAGAAAAAGCGTCCACCCGTACAGAAAACCCCAGAGCGGAGAGTAGGCTTCGCGAAGATAAATGTATTGGCCGCCGGCCTTCGGCATCATGGCGGCGAGCTCGCCGTAGGAGAGCGCCGCCGTAACGGTCATCAGCCCGGTGATCACCCAGGCCGCGAGAAGCCCGCCCGTGGAACCCGTATGGCGCGCGATGTCGGCGGAGACGATGAAGATGCCAGAACCGACCATCGAGCCGACGACGATGGTCGTCGAGTCAAACAGGCCGAGGCCGCGAACGAAGCCGGACAACTCCACATCCACGGGAAGAGGGGTCACCACGGTGGATTTCAGTTCCGACATCGGGCCGCTCCCATTTCCATGTCAGCAGACTTTAACCCGAGCCCGCGCCCGATCCGGAGCCGCGAGAGGCCGCAACCTCGAGATATTCGCGCGCCCGGGCAGCAGGGCTCGGCGAGCAAATCAAATCGCGAACCACCGCCAGTGAATCCGCACCCGCTTGAAAAACCTCCACCGCGCGCTCCAAAGTGATCCCGCCGATCGCCACCAGGGGCTTTGTCGTCATCTGCCTCGCGCGCCGCAAAAGCTCCGTTCCGACAGTCGGGTCCGGATTTTTCTTGGTCGCCGTCGTGAAAATAGGCCCGAAAGCCACATAGTCGGCGGAGGTGCGGTCCGCGGCAGCCACTTGTTCAAGCGTATGGGTGGAAACCCCCACCCAGCGCTCCCGGCCGCAAATCGAGCGCGCGTCTTCTACGCCGAGGTCTTCCTGCCCAACATGGACGCCGCCCGCACCCGCCAGCAGAGCAATATCCGGCCGGTCATTCACAATGAATCGGACGCCGCGCGGCGCCAAAGAAGTAGCAAGTTGCCGGGAGATTTCAAAAAAATGGCGAGAAATGGCCGTCTTGTCGCGGTACTGAATCAGCTCGACCCCGGATTCTGCCAGCGCTTCAGCCAAAGCCAGCCCCGATACGGCGAGCAAAGTGGGATCGATTATGGCATAGAGGCGAGGGAACACAAGGTTCATATGGCTTCAACCGGCGTGCGATGTGGCGAATCGGTCAAGAAAGTGGGTGTCGAGCCGGCCCTCGATGAAATCGGAATCCATCATGATTTTACGCTGCAAAGGGATGGACGTCTTGATGCCTTCGATCACAAACATTTCCAGGGCGCGGCGCATCCGGACAATTGCCTCGGAGCGAGTGTCTCCGTGGGCAATGAGCTTGGCCACGAGCGAATCGTAATACGGAGGGATGACGCCATCGGCGTGTGCCGCAGTATCCACACGGATTCCGGGTCCCCCCGGAGTGCGGAACACCGTTATGTGTCCGGCCGACGGAACGAACGTTTCCGGATCCTCGGCGTTGATCCGGCATTCGATGGCATGCCCGCGCAATGTGGGTTTGCCGACAGCGTCCCCCAGCTTCTCTCCAGCCGCGAGGCGAATCTGCGACTTGACTAAGTCCACGCCCGTGACCATTTCCGTCACCGGATGCTCGACCTGAATGCGGGCGTTCATTTCAATGAAGTAGATCGAGCCGTCTTCGTCCATTAGAAATTCGACCGTACCCGCGCTTGTGTAACCCACCTGCACCAGGGCCGCGACGACGCGGGCGCCCAGTTCGGCGCGCTGCTTCGCATCCACCGCGGGTGAAGGAGATTCCTCGATGAGTTTTTGATGGCGGCGCTGGATACTGCATTCGCGTTCGCCCAGGTGCAT